>Ga0315912_10000971_pt1 | contig 39759 bp, 34 predicted proteins | sample VfabasoilMG_FD_204469 | JGI IMG/M metagenome (GOLD analysis project Ga0315912, IMG submission 204469) | Garden soil microbial communities collected in Santa Monica, California, United States - V. faba soil | ecosystem: Environmental > Terrestrial > Soil > Garden | place: USA: California... | reverse complement strand
GCCACCGGCGGCGGAATCGTCGTCACGACAATCGTATCAATATCCGAACAGGTACCTGTCGTTCCTGTCACATAAAAAGTGGTCGTCGATGTCAGCGTAACGGATTGTACATTCTGGGTGGAATCGGCAAACGCATAAGCCGGCACTGCTGTCCAGGCATACTGTCCGACTCCGCTGGCTGTAAGCGTCGTGGGGACCCCTGGACAAACCTGGGCGCTGGCCGGTGATACCGTCATGTTGATGCCCGGATCCACGGTAAAACTTGTTGATATGGTATCCTTGCAACCTGTAACCGCATCCGTCACAATAACGATGAAGATATATGAAGCGGTGACGCCCGTAGGAAAGGTTGCCGTGATCGTCGATGAATCAGGCAAGGCGGATGTGATGAGCGAATAATCGGGCGACAAGACCCAGGTATAGGAAGAACCTGCCGCCGCTCCCGTTACATCAAACGTAGCCTGGAACGGAGGGGCCTGCGAAGCGCACAGCACGGCAGGCGTATTGATCTGCGGCTTTGGATAAACATTCAGCGTCACACAATTCGTATCCGAAGTGCATCCGATGCTGTCGCGTGCCGTAAGGCAGTAGGTCCGGGTGGAATTGATCGATGCCGTCGGATTTAATACCGTGGAGCTGCTCAGTCCCAAGGCAGGACTCCATACATAGGTAAACGGGGGAACCCCTGCCGTTACGCTGGCATTCAGGAGTGTGGGCGTATACGAACAAATAGTATCATCCGGACCTGCATTCACCACAGGCTTCGGCCGCACCGTGACCACCACCGTATCCTGGTCATAACAGGATCCTGTTGTGCCTGTCACATAAAAGGTCGTTGTGCCTGCCGGTTTCACGTTTTGTGTGTTTGCCGTCGGATCGGCAAATGCATAAGCAGGGGATGCAGTCCATAGGTAAGTGGTAGCGCCGTTGGCCGTCAGTGTCGTGGAGTCGCCGGTACAAATGGGCAGGCTGGCCGTAGTTGCCATATTCAACCCGGCCGTGACTGTAAAGGATGTATTGATGGTATCCCTGCATCCGGTAACCGGATTAAATACCACGACACGGAAAGTATACGTAGCCGCCACTCCCGGAGGAAACGTCGCAGTAACCACGGAGGAGTCGGCATTGGAGCCTGTGATAAGGGAATAATTCGCCGAAAGTCGCCAGCGATAGGTGGACCCGGGGCCTGCTCCGCTCACGGTAAATACCGATTGCAGCGGGGGATTCATCGAAGCGCAAAGCGTGGAGGGATTGGCGCTGACTGACGGCAGGGGGTATACATGCAGTGTCACACAATTGGTGTCGGATAAGCAGGCAAAGGTGTCGCCTGCCTGGAGGCAATACGTGCGCGTGGAATTGATCGTTGCCGTGGGCGTTAATACCGTCGAACTGCTGAGACCGGCTGCCGGTGACCAGATATAGGACAGCGGCGGCAACCCGGCGCTGACACTGGCATTCAACAGCGTGGGCGTGTTCTGGCAGATCGTATCATCCGGACCGGCGTTCACGACCGGCTTCGGGCGTACGGTGACGACAACCGTATCTTCATCGTAGCAACTTCCTGTTGTTCCCCTCACAATAAATGTCGTCGTAGACGCCGGTTTTACGTTCTGGCTGTTCTGCGTGGGATTTGCAAAGGCATAAGCCGGTGATGCCGTCCACAAATACGTGGTTGCGCCGTTCGCAGTGAGTGTGGTGGAATCGCCGGCACAAAGCGACTGGCTTGCCGACGTTGTCATCGTCAATCCGGCCGTTACAGTGAACGGCACGTTGAGCGTATCGCGGCATCCTGTTGCCGGGTTAAAAACTACCACGCGAAAATTGTAAGTAGCCGCAATACCCGGAGGGAATGTAGCTGTGACTACAGAAGAATCTGCATTGGAACCGGTGATCAGGGAATAATTTGCCGAAAGTCTCCATCGATAGGTCGAGCCGGCGCCGGCGCCGCTCACTGTAAAGACGGATTGCAGGGGTGGATTCATCGAGGCGCAGAGCGTAGATGGATTGGCGCTTACGGAAGGTAACGGGTAAACACTTAATGTCACACAATTCGTATCCGATACACAACCAAAAGTATCCGTGGCCGTGAGGCAGTAGGTGCGTGTGGCACTGAGTGTGGCCGTAGGAGTCAAAACAGTGGAGCTGCTTAGTCCTGCAGCCGGCGACCAGGTGTATGACAACGGAGGAAGTCCGGCACTGACGCTTCCGTTCAGGACATAAGGAGCATTCACACAAAGGGTATCATCAGGTCCGGCATTTACGACAGGCTTGGGCCGGACGGTGATGATCACCGTATCTTCTTCATAACAACTGCCAGTCGTTCCTCTCACCACGAAAGTTGTCGTGACGGAAGGAGAAACATTTTGGTTAGCCTGTGCGGGGTTGGCGAAGGCATAAGGCGGAGTTGCCGTCCACAAATAGCTGTTGGTTCCATTGGCAGTCAGGGGCGCGGAACTGCCCTGGCAAATGGTGCGGTTGGTTCCCGCTGTCAGGTTCACTCCTGCAACTACGGAAATCGACGTGTTGAGCGTGTCGCGGCAACCTGTAACCGGGTTGAACGTGGTTACAGTAAAATTATAAGTGGCCACGGTAGCGGGAAAGGTTGCTGTTACGGCGGATGAATCAGGCAAGGCAGAAGTGATGCGGGAATAACTCGGAGATAATCTCCAGGAATAGGTGGATCCCGGCGCCAGTCCCGATACCGTAAACGTGGACTGCAGCGGAGGATTCATCGAGGTACAGAGGAAAGACGGGTTCGCGCTCACCGTAGGTCTTGGGTATACGCTTAGCGTAACGCAATCCGTATCCGAAAGGCATCCGAAATTATCTCTGGCGGAAAGACAGTAGGTCCGTGTGGCAGTGAGCGTCGTTGTCGGTGTCAGTATGGTTGAGCTGCTGAGGCCTGTTGCCGGAGTCCAGGTATAGGACAAGGGCGGAATGCCGGCGCTTACCGTACCGTTCAGCATATAGGAAGTATTCACGCAAACCGTATCGTCTGCCCCGGCATTGATCACAGGCTTGGGGCGAACCGTTACATTCACCGTCGTATCGGCAACGCAAGCGTGACCGTCTACCGTATGCACCGTATAGACATAGGGACCGCCCGGTGCGAGCCCTGTAATGGCTGTGCTGGAGCTGTTCGGGCTGACGATCGTGGGATTCCCTGTCCACAGGAATGTTACCGGGTTGGTGGTGTTTGTCGTAGTCGCGATCAGGTTGATGGGAGCACCCTGGCAAACGGTTAGTGAAGGCGGGTTTACCTGCACCCGTGTGCGCGGATTCAACGTAACAATAGTTGTGGCCGTATCGGGGCCGCAGATACCATCTACGATCAGGCGAACGGTAAATGAAGAGCCGGGGCCTACAAATGTGTGCACCACATTCTGCCCGCTGGCCGTATTGCTCGCACCGGAATTCGGATCGCCAAAGTTCCATTGCCAGGAAGTAACATTGGGATTCACGACAGGAGGAGATGGTTCGATGGTGGCAGCGCCGTTAAATGTTATGGGATTGTTGAGGCAGGAGTTGGCCGGTGAAAAACCAATGGTGGGAACGAGATTCTGGACTACGACATCCTGCAAGGATGAGTTGCACCCGCATTCCGCATTACAGACACGCAGTTCCACCTGGTAGGTATTGGGAAGAGCAAGCACAATGGTCGTATCGGCACCTGTCGAATTGATATACGATCCGCCGGGAAGCACCCGCCATTGGTAGGTAATATTAGTTCCGCCGTATAAATCGGATTGATTGGAGAGGGCAACAGACAAGGGCGCACAGCCATTAACCGGGTTCGGAATTAACGTAGCCACCGGTCTTGCCACGATGGAGTTGGTTCCTGAATTGGCCTGGATGCTGAAAGATTCGCCATTGCCTCCCTGGCCGTCAACCATGATGTAGTAGGTGACTCCATTGGAGGTGGCAAAATTCACATTCATGCTTCCTGCGGGGCCATTGGCGCTGGCGCAGGGTCCCAGTGGAACCAGTGAACCACAGGTGCCGGTATAAACCTGCATGGCAAGACCGGGGTTGTTGTCGATATTCGACACCGTAACCGTTACCGTTCCCGCGCCTATGCCTATGACCTTGAACCAGATGTTGTTATTCAGCGTTAAATCACCGCAGGTTAAGGCGGGATCGCCGGCAGAAACGGTGGCCCCTGCAGTGGTAGCATTGAGTGAGCTGGTGGCACACAGCGTTAAAGCGCCTGAACAAACGTCCTGCTGGGCCTGCATCGCAAATGGGATGGACAGCAGGATAAAGAGTAGAATCCTTCGCATCAAATCAGTTTAAGAAACGCAACTAATTTAGGTGGACTCCCTGAATGGAGAATCGGCGTAACCCGCTATTTATGAACATTGCAAACTGTTAATTGTTAGCATCTACGACCTCTGTGCTTTTGTGTCTCTGTGGTTAACTCTTTTTTCACCACAGAGGCACAGAAACACAGAGTAGAGAACTGATTTGTAAATTTGTACCTTGAATCGTAACACCTCCGATATTATCCGCCTGGTTCGCCTGTTGTCACCGGCACGGATTTGGAATGCAGCTAAGGTGACGGGAAGTTTTTATGCCTCACGAATCACCGGCAAACCGTTGCTGTGGGGTAAGCCCATGGCGCTGTCGGTAGAGCCCACCACTTCCTGCAACCTCCGCTGCCCGGAATGTCCCAGCGGACTGCGTGCGTTTTCACGGCCTACCGGCATGCTCGACAAAAATTTTTTTCAGCAAATCATTTCCCAGGTACACCGGCATACCGCCTGGCTGACGTTTTATTTCCAGGGAGAACCCTTTCTCAACCCGGATTTTTTGGACATGGTAAAATTCGCAGTGGATAAAAAAATTTATACCTCCACTTCCACCAATGCCCATTACCTCGATGATCCGACGGCCAGGAAAGTGGTAGAATCAGGCATGCAGCGGCTTATCATTTCCATCGATGGCCTTACCCAGGAAACCTACGAGCAATACCGTATTGGAGGAAGGCTGGAAAAAGTGCTGGAAGGAACCCGTAATGTAGTGAAGTGGAAGACGCAGCTCCGTTCTTCCACGCCGCATTTAATTTTCCAGTTTTTAGTGGTGCGGCATAATGAGCACCAGGTTGATAATCTGATGAAGCTGGCGCGCGAAACCGGCGTGAATGAAGTGGCCCTGAAAACGGCGCAGGTCTTTGATTACTCCGGCGGCAATCCCCTTATTCCCCGCAATGAAAAATATTCGCGTTATCAGCTGCATGCCGATGGCACTTACAGCCTGAAAAACAAATTGCTGAATCATTGCTGGAAGATGTGGCATTCCTGCGTCATCACCTGGGATGGAAAAATTGTACCCTGCTGTTTCGACAAAGACGCAAAATACGTAATGGGTGACCTGAAAAACCAACCCTTCAATCAAATCTGGAACAATGAGTCCTACAACAACTTCCGTGCTTCGCTGCTGAAAGGCAGGAATGAAATCGACATTTGCAGAAATTGCACGGAAGGAACTAAGGTGTGGGCGTGACGATTAGCGGATTAGCGGATTAGCAGATTTGCGGATTAGCAGATTTGAAAATTTGGAGTTCCTTCTTTGCTAAAGTAACGAAGAACACCCTTGATGCTCCTCTATACCTGCGCTGCTGTGAACCGTGAACTGTGAACTTTTTCCTCAGAAACCCACTTTCAACCCCAGTTGGGCATAACGGTTGAACCAATCGTCTTTTACATCAATGAGTCCCCAGTAATACCTGGCTTCTATGGTCATGAAAAGAAACTGGAAGCCTACGCCTACATTGGCAGCCAGGTCAAAAAAGTTTGCCTTGTTATCGTCGTTTATGATGATGTTGTTGCCGGCGACGGTGAGTTTCTGGTATACTTTGAAGTTTGCATTCAGTCCCGTCTGTCCGATAAACGGTCCGAGTTTGACTTTTAGCTGGAAAGGCAGGACAAGGTATCCCAGTTGCAGCTTCGTATTTTCTGTCTGCTGGGCGCCGTTCATCATATATTCCAGTCCGGCTTCAAACCTCAGGAGCGGGGCAATTTTCACCTGCCTCACCAATCCCACATAAAAAGCATCCAGGTTGTTGGCGGCATCCTCGTCGTTCTTAACTAGGTTGGCCCATTGGTAACCAAATCGAACTCCGTTGGGACGATGATCCTCATCGTCGTCAGAACACCAGGCAATAGTTACCTGAAGAAGTAGTGCGGAAATGAGTAGCAGCTTTTTCATGGGGATGGGTTTACGGTTTATGGATTTTGAGGATTCTTCAATTTAAATTATTTTCTCGGTACTCTCCGTGCATTCTTCTCCGTCTCCTCCGTGCGAAAAACTTTTTTCCAGGTTAAGATAGCCTATTATAGTGTCCACATAAGACTGAGAATATACGTTATGCGGAAAATAAAAGAAAACGAGGAATAAGACTGTTTTCATCATACATTCCTTTAAAAAATGAATAGCCAAAAAAACAAATCTTCAAATCACGAAATCCGTCCCTCAATGAATCTGCAAATCAACTCATCTGCTAATCTGCTAATCAGCCCATCAATGCTCCACCATCTGCTGCACATGAGCCAGCATGTCTTCCGTCATCTTGCCAAGATCATATTCATATTTCCATCCCCAGTGTTTGCGGGCTTCGTTGTCGTCAATGCTTTTCGGCCAGCTGTCGGCATATTGCTGGCGCACATCGGGCTTATAGGTGCATACAAAATCCGGAACATGTTTTTTGATCTCTGCGGCCAGCTGCTTCGGCGTAAAACTCATGGCTGCCACGTTGTAGCTGGAACGGATTTTCACTTTCGCGGCATCGGCATCCATCAGGTTAATGGTGGCGCGGATGGCATCGGGCATATACATCATGGGCAGCATGGTGTCGGCAGAGAGGAAGCTTTCGTAAGAGCGATTTTTTACGGCTTCGTGAAAAATATGTACGGCATAATCCGTCGTACCTCCGCCCGGCTCAGACTTGTAGCTGATAAGTCCGGGGTAACGAAGACTGCGTACGTCGACGCCAAACTTCGCATGGTAATATTCACACCAGCGTTCGCCGGCCTGCTTGCTGATGCCGTAAACCGTTGACGGTTCCATCACGGTATACTGCGGCGTATTCTCACGCGGAGTTGTCGGACCGAATACAGCTATGGAGCTGGGCCAGAAAAGCTTAAACCCTTCCTCCTTCGCCAAATCCAGCAACCCCAGGATGCTTTCCATATTCAGGCGCCAGGCTGATTTTATCTTTTGTTCAGCAGTAGCTGATAACAAGGCCGCCAAAAGGTAGACTTGCTTTACTTTATATTTTTTAATCAGGCTGAGGGTCTTTTCAAAATCGAGGACATCCAGTTGCTCAAACGGACCGCTGTGCAGCAGGTCGTGCTTGGCCGGCTTGATATCGGTGGCGATAACCTGGTTGTTGCCGTAAATCACACGCAACTCTTCTACCAATTCGGATCCGATCTGCCCGTTGGCGCCGATTACTAATATTGCTTCTTTCACGTGAAGGTAGTTTAGGTTTGATCAACAAATATAAGGGAATTCCATAGGAAAAAATTTGAAAATTTGAGATTTTGAGAATTTGAGATTGGGTTTATCGGATTTCCCGAAGTGTTCCTCCATAGCGCAACCCGCGAGGCGGAATCATCAATCCCGATAACCATCGAGATAAAATTAGCTCATTCTCAAATTCTCAAATTAGCTCATTCTCAAATTCAATTTACCTATTTTGCGGCACATGAAGACATGGCTCCAAGACAACAGAAGGTTTCTTTTTCTGGTTTGCTTATGCCTTCTCCCGCTTTTCTTTATCAATGTCAGGGACAGCCATGACTGGGGAGATGATTTCGCCCAATACCTGTTGCAGGCTGAAAATATGGTAAAAGGCTTGCCGCAGACAGAAACGGGTTATGTCTACGATGCCCGCTTTCCCGTGGTGGCCCCTCCCGCCTATCCCGCCGGGTTTCCGCTGTTGCTGGCTCCGGTGTATGCCGCCTGGGGCCATTCCATCCTGCACTATGACCTTCTTATTTCCTTTATACTTTTTGTATTCTGCCTGGCCATGGCTTTATTTTTCCGTCAATATTTTTCCTGGCAGGCCAGTCTCGTCATGGCCTTGCTCTTTGCGTATAATGCCTGGACACTGGACTTCAAAACAAATATCCTTTCCGATTTTCCTTTTGCCTTATTTCTGCTCGCAGCCACGATGCTTTACCTTCGGCATCGAACGATGGCCGGCGCTTTAGCAACAGGAATAACGCTTGCCTTCCTTCTTTTGATTCGTGGTGTTGGATTTGTATTCGTTGTTGCCTTGCTGGTTCACGGCGCTTACCGGTTCCTGGCGGCGAAAGAGATTGCCGAAAGAAAAAACATTGCACTCCGGGCAGCCTGTATCATTGGCCTGTCGCTTGCATTCCAGTATTTTGTGAATACAGTACTGTTCCGGATTCCCGCCGAAGGTTTTTTTTCCTTCTACGGCAAAGCCTTTGCAGGCAGCAGCGCAGCGGATACCTTTCTTCATAATCTTGAATATTACAGGGAAGTCTTCAAAGCATTCTTTTACCCGGAATTTCCCTGGACCGTGGTATCGGCTATTTCAGCCAATGCCGCCCTGGCCCTCCTTATCATTGGCTTTATCTACTCGCTGGCAACACAACGCAGTTTTATCGACCTGTTGACGGTTCTTTACCTGTTGTTGTTTCTTTTTTATCCGTACGCTGCAGGCGGCTTTCGTTTTCTCATGCCTGCCATTCCTTTCCTCATTCTTTACATGGCCCGCGGAATGATTGCTTTACGCTTGCCCCATTTTGTAAACCCCAAAATTTGGGTTGGTGCGGCAGCTATCTTTTTTGTCGTGCTCTATGAGCCGGGCATTACGCGTATTCTCTCCCAACAAAAAGATATTCAGGAAGGCCCGCAAAGGGACTATGCCAAAGAACTTTTTCAGTATCTCGATACACATCTGACATCCCGCGATCTTGTCATGTTTAAAAAGCCCAAGGCACTGGCGCTGTACAGCCAGGTGAAAACATGCAGTGCCGTACATGGGCAAAAACCGTCCGACGTCGCTTCCGTTTGCGATGAACTTGGCGTCGACTATCTTCTGGTTACAAAAGATGCATCCGACAGCGCCCTTGAAAATTTCATAGGTTCCTATCCCAACCGCATGACCCCGCAATGGAAGAACGACCGCTGCACTTTGTACCGGTTGAATCGGTAGAAGACCCGACCAATCAAAGAGCAAAAGCCTGAAGTCTATTTTGGGTCCGCCAAAACGTCCCCCGCCTGGGCGGGGTCAGGGGTGCGCAATGCCGGGAATGATAATGCTATGCAAATTCCTATTTTTGCTTTGAAAATAAATCCGGCACCTGGCCGTTTTAACGTGAAATACACCTTCATGCATTCAAAAAGAATCCCTTTCGTCGTTTTCCTGGTTTCCTTTTCCTGGTTCCATACAACCGGTTTTGCGCAAGCTGTGGAAGGTGTAGGCATCGGGCAATGGCGCCTGCATGTTCCTTTTAACAGCGGGATTGGCGTTGCGGAAGGGAATGGCAAAGTGTATTGCGCCACACGCTATGGCATGTTCAGCTATACGAAGGATGAAGCTTCCGTAGAAAGGCTTTCCCGTATAAACGGGCTGTCCGATTTTAACGTATCCGTCCTCCGATACAGTCCGCAGCAAAACATCCTGGTCCTGGCCTATGACAACTCAAACATCGACCTGATTCTCGGCGACAACAGCATTTACAACATCCCGGATATTTACCGCAAGAACATCGTTGGCAATAAAAACATCAACGACATTACGTTCGTAGATCAGTATGCTTACTTGTCCTGCGGCTTTGGCATCGTGCAAATGGATCTGAAGAAAAAAGAAATCAAGGACACCTGGTACATCGGCCCCAACGGTTCTTCCATTAACGTAAACGGGTTAGCCTTCGACGGCAGCACGTTTTACGCGGCAACCAATAACGGAATTTACAAAGCGGTCGCCGGCGATCCCAATATTTTCAACTATACGGCCTGGAGCCGCGACAACAGCCTGCCCTATCCCGGCGGCAAGTACGGAAGCATCACTTTTTTTTCCGGCAGGGTATATACCGTGAACAACGACAGCATTGCCAACTACGACAACATCCTTAGTTTCAATGGCACCACATGGTCCTATTTCAATAATGCCCACGACCGTTCCACGCGGGTGGATGCATACAAAAATCACCTGGTTATTAAAAATTATTTTACTGCCGAAGCCTACAATGCTTCCCTGGTACGTACGCATGTGGTAAGTACTTCCGGCTATCCGAATGTACAACCCAATGCTGCCCTGGTCGATGATCAGAATATCATGTGGATCGCAGACAATAACAACGGCCTGGTGAAACACGATCCGTCCAATGGATCCTATACCGTCATTACCCCGGACGGACCTGCATCCACGGCGGTCTTTGCCATGGATGCGGAAGGAAGCGATCTCTGGGTTGCAGGCGGAACACGAACGGGAACGTCGGCCGATTACGCCAACAATGGCGCGCATTGGTTTTCAGGAACGGAATGGTCTACGTATACGACGGTAAACGATCCGAAATATGCAGCTCTCACCAGCAGCCGCGACATCGTGAATGTCACCGTGGATCCGACCGATTCCAAACATGCCTTCATGGGAACGTGGGGAAGCGGGCTTTTAGAATACCGTCCCGGAGGAATTACTGAAGTATACGATACCAACAACAGCACGCTAAAACCGCTCAATGTACCCGGTTTCCATCCGTTGCAGATCGGAGGTTCGGCTTTTGATTCGGAGAATAACCTGTGGGTGGTAACCTGCCTGAATTCACAACCCCTTTCACTTCGCACTACCGCGGGTGCCTGGCAGTCCTTTACCATTCCTTCGCCGGTGAGCAGCTCCTTTCTTTATAACCTGCTCATTGACGGCTACGACCAGAAATGGATTGTAGCCCGCGGCGTAGGTATCGGCGTATGGTATGAAAATGACCTGGCCAATCCCAACGATAACTCTTTCAAATTCCTGAACAACACGCCAGGACTTGGAAACCTTCCCAGCCTGAACGTACTGTCCATTGCCGAAGACAAAGACAATACCATCTGGATCGGCAGCGACAAAGGGGTGGCCGTCATATACAACCCGTATAATGTGTTCGGCGGTGGCGACTTCGACGCGCAGAAAATTATCGTGGAAGAAGGCGGCTATGCGCAATACCTCCTGGAGAGCGAATCCGTTACAGCCATTGCCGTCGACGGCGCCAACCGCAAATGGTTCGGCACGGTAAGCAGCGGCGCTTACCTGCAGTCGGCCGACGGCACACAGAAAATTCTCAACTTCAACACCGACAACTCCCCCTTGCTTTCCAATAATATCCTGAGCATTGCCATCAGCGATGCAACGGGCGAAGTATTTTTCGGAACCGATAAAGGAATCATTTCCTACCGCGGCACGGCCACGGAAGGCAAGGACGAATGCACAGACACCTATGCCTTCCCGAACCCGGTGAAGCACGATTACCACGGGCCCATTGCCATCAACGGCCTCGTAGACAATGCCGACGTGAAAATCACCGATATCAGCGGCAATGTGATCCATGAAACCAGGGCCCTTGGCGGACAGGCCGTGTGGGACGGCAACAATTACGACGGCCAGCGCGCTCACTCCGGCGTCTACCTCATCTTCGCTTCCAATGAAGATGGCTCGCAGAGCTGCGTGACCAAACTGCTCTTTATCAACTAATGCTTCACAAAACCCGGGGCATCGTTTTTCACGTTACTGATTACTCAGAAACCAGCGTAGTGGCCCGTATCTATACGGAACTTTTTGGCGTTCAATCGTATCTTTTAAAGGGAGCAAAAAGAAAAAAGTCAAAATTGCACTCCGGCATTTTGCAGCCTATGTCGCTGCTGGAAATGGAGGTTTATCATAAAGATCATGGCGGACTTCAATATCCCACGGAAATAAACAACAGTCCGCCCTTTACTTCCATCCCGTATGATATGGTGAAGAGTTCCATCGTTCTCTTCCTGGATGAAATCGTTTACAAATCCATTCGCGAAGAAGAAGGCAATCCGCTGCTGTTTGATTTCCTGCATCATGCCATGCGCTGGCTGGATGCCATGGATCCTGTCCATCCCGATTTTCACCTGGTTTTTATGGCGCAGCTAACCCGGTTCCTCGGTTTCTTTCCGCATGGAACCCCGGGAGAGGGTTCTTCCTGTTTCGATATGGAGGAAGGCTGCTTCCAGGCAATCCCTCCGCAACACGACCGTTTTCTCGAACCCGGCTTAAGTAAATGGCTGGGTGTACTTCTCGGCACTTCGTTGCAGAACCAGGAAAACCTCAGGATTCCCCGCGAGATAAAACCTGTACTAACTGGTAAGTTAATCGAGTACTACGGCCTGCATCTCTCAGGTTTTGGGAATATTAAGTCGCATACTGTTTTGGAAGCTGTCTGGTTTTAACTCTGTGTTTTTGTGTCTCTGTTGTTAGTCCTTTTCACCACAGAGACACTAAAGCACAGAGACTAGTCATGCGATTTCTTCTTTGGTGAAGCGGCTCCGGATCCATCGGGGAAGCAGGATGGCTCCGATGAACAGGTAGGGGTAGTAACTGATAAAGCGCCACAGGGTTCCCAGGGCCGAAGACAAACCGGCGGGCGTAAATTCTCCGAGGAAATTATTGAACATTGCTTCGGCAAATCCTGCTCCGCCCGGTGTCGGCGTGAAGAGGATGATGATACCCATGATGACCTGCCTGGCAAAAACGAGCAGGTTGTCGACGGGAGCGCTGTGAAAAGCCAGGATAATACAATTCACTATCGTGTACCGTGCCGTCCAGGAAACAAAGGTGCCCATGAAGGAATAGGTCCAGAATTTCCGGCTCTTGTTTTTCAGTCCCTCGGAAGCAATAACAAGCTGGTTGCCGGCAAGGAGGGCATTTGTTTTCCAACGCCGCAGGAAAGGCAGGGAGAATGATTTCAGCAGGAGCCATTTCACCAGGCGGGGATTCACGAAGAGCGCATAGGCCACAAAAAGTTTGTAGGCCAGGATGACGAAGTAGGTAAACCAGAAATAGAAATACGCGACGCCGTACGTCGTAAAGAGGTTGTCGCCAACAAAAAGGTACACGAGCGGAACCATCAGCACTAAAAAGACGCCATCCTGGAACGAAGACAGCAGGATGGCTGTGATGCTGCGTCCCATGTTAATGCTTTCACGGTTCAGGATAAAGATGGCGAAAAGAAAACCTCCGCCAATTATTCCGGGCGCCAGGGCGGATGAAAATTCCCAAAGCATGATGACCACGAAACTGCTTTTCCAGTTCAGCTCCCAATCGGTGAGCGCACGGATGCGCACCATGTATGCGAAATCGCGAACCCCCATCATCAGCAGGGCTATTCCGATCCAGAATGTGCTGTTCCAGGACCAATGGACGCGTGAAAAAGCTTCCGGGTTATACTCGCTGATGAGCAGGTACGATGTTACGCTCAGCCCGATGGCAATAGGCAACAGGATTTTGATGGGGCGGAAAGTCTGCAGTATTTGCTTGGCGTTCGTATGCATATGCCCCCGCAATCATGACTTGTAAATTAGAAATTAATTGGTGCTTAGCCAGAAATTATTGAATCCCATACCCAGCGTGATTTTCACCACCTGGTCCTGCAGCAATTCAAGAATGGCCAGGAAGGAGAAGATGGCCTGTACCTTGTCTTTGCAGGTGTAGAGGATATCGGAAAAAGTCATCTTGTCGCGCATGTTGATCTGGCTGAGGATAAATGATTTTTGCTCGCCAATGGTATACGGATACTGTACGACTTTATGATGCGTCTTGTGCTGCTCCTGGTCAAAACGTTTCATCACTTTGTTAAACGTATTGAGCAGCTGGAAAAGGGTCAGGTTGGTGAGCTCGTCGGCATACACGGTATCCTGTGCAATTTTCGCAAGTTCCTTTACCGTATTTCCGCGCTCTGCCAGCTGCGAACGCACTTCTTCCATGCCCTGCATGTCGTTGCAGACTTCTTTGTATTGCTTGTAAAGTATGAGTCGTTCGATCAGGTCCTGGCGCGGGTCGATTTCATTGCCTTGCTCATCCAGTTCGGGTCGCGGCAGCAGCATCTTCGCCTTAATGCGCATGAGGGTGGCAGCCACGAGAATGAATTCGCTGGCCAGCTCCATATTCAGTTCATTCATCTGGCGGATATAAGCCAGGAAATCTTCGGTAATCGTATGGATGGGGATGTTCTGGATATCCAGTTCATCCCGCTCAATAAAAAACAAGAGAAGGTCAAACGGACCTTCAAATTGCGGCAATTTTATTTCAAAAACTTTTTCCACTGTTGCAGTTCTTCAGGATTCAAACATAGGCATTTTTTTTGACCTTTCGAATACGTCAGGGACCGTCCTTCGACGTAGTTTATCCTGAGCGTAGTCCCTGCCTGCCGGCAGGCAGGGAAGGACCCAGGGAAAAAGAATGCAACCCACTTTCAGACTTAAAGCTATTTTTCTTTGTCCCGCCACCCAACGTCCGGCTGCTTCCTGTCATCTAATTGTAATATATACGACGGCATGGAATTTGAAGCAAATTCAAGCATGCTACCGTGCTGAAATTACGGACCAAATTTTATCTTTGCGCGCCCTCAACTCTTAACAATCAACGATTTATTACCCATGATGAAAAAATTATTCGCCGCGGCAATGGTTCTGATGTTCCTGTCAACGATGTCTTTCTCCCAGGAGCGGCATTGCGGCACGATGCAATATATGGAACGGTTAAAATCACAGGATCCGGATGTTGAAAAGCGCATGCAGCTTAACGAAGAGCTCATCGCGAACTATTCCAATCAAATGCAAAACCAGCGTACCGCATCGACGGTTGTTACCATTCCTGTCGTATTTCATATTCTCTACACCAGCACCAGTCCTTTTCTGAATATTTCTACGGCTCGTATCCTGGATCAGTTGGCTACACTGAATGCCGATTACAGCCGCCACAATACAGACACCGCCAATACGCCGGCTCCCTTCAAAGGTGTTGCGGCAAATACCAACATCCAGTTTTGCCTGGCTACGCGTGACCCGTACGGTAACTTCACCACGGGCATCATCCGGAAGCAGGTCACGGCCAGCGGATTCGATCCCATTACCAACGACAATATTAAATTCTCCTCCCTGGGAGGCGATGATGCATGGTCGACGAAGAATTACCTGAATATCTGGGTTGCAAATTTTAACGGCGCCAGCAGCTCCCTGCTCGGCATATCACAAATGCCGGGGCAGGACACGTTAACGGATGGTTGCTGCGTGCTTTATTCGACGGTTGGCGGTAACACGTATAACGGAACGCTTCCGGGATTAAATCTCGGGCGCACCCTGACGCATGAAGTGGGACACTGGTTTGCGCTCCGTCACATTTGGGGTGATGATGGCGGTACCTGCAGCGGAAGCGATGCCGTAAATGATACCCCCAACCAGGGAGGGGAAAATTACAATTGTCCTACCTACCCGGTGAATGACAATTGCAACGCGACGGCTGCAGGTGTGATGTTTATGAATTACATGGACTATGTGGACGACGGCTGCATGAACATGTTCACCACCGGCCAGGCCACCCGTATGAATTCGGCCATAAACCTGCTGCGCACATCCATTAAAACTTCCCTGGGCTGCTCGGCACCCGTAGGCATTCAGGACATGCCGCTTGCATCACAGGTATCCGTTTATCCGAACCCTTCTGCCGGGCTGATCACCCTGGCCGGCACCCTCGTAAATCCCGGCCATGTCGAGATCCGCATCGTCAGCATGCTTGGCGAAACCGTATTTTTGAAAGCGCTGAAGAATGCTTCCGGCTTAGAGGAATCCATCGACTTATCCGGAGCTGCCCCGGGCGTGTATACGATAACCCTCACCGGAAAAGAAGGCGTGATAAACAGCAAATTCGTCCTGGCAAGGAACTAAGCATACTAACGTACAATAAAAAAGAGGCCTCTTCGGGGCCTCTTTTTTTTCTGCATGGCTTACGAAGCAATGGCTCAAAGCTATTGTTGTTTGGCAGGTGCTGACGAAGCCGAAGACTTTCCAAAAACATACCGGATATTGAACCCCGCTCTTCCCCAGAACATATCCGTGTCATCCACGATACGAAGCGTTGGCCTCCAGTCGGCTCCAAGCGCCAGCGGAATTTCCTTAAAGTGGTATTCGAGGCCCAGCTCGCCGCTTACTCCGAACTGGAATGGGTCGCCAATGAACACGTAAGGTCCTACGCCCACATACCAGTCAAATCCATCGGCTCCCAGCGGGCGGTAGATCACATCCCATAACGCCTCCACGCCTAACCCATCTCCAAATGAAACGTCGGCATGGATACGGCTGAATTGTCCGGACTTAAAGATCCCGTCAATGGCCACATTGCCGCCTACAATATCGCCAAAACGGATACCCAGTTCCTGCGCCTGAGTCATGCTGTTAAGCGAGAGCAGGATGCATATTATTCCTATTTTCTTTTTCATATTCTCCTTTTAGATGTAATACTTCTGCAAAAATATCCGTGAAATGCCAACGAAGAACTCTGGAACCAAAAAAATATGAACAATGGAAAAGTTCACCCGGGAGACTCAAAACGCATCGGTTTCTTCGCTGCGTTTTTCTCTGCGGCTCTGCGCCTTTACGGTAAAAAAAACAACATGCTCAGCGGGATTAAACATGAATGGCAAATATTTTATAGTTTTAAGTTTTCGTGTACTTGCCAATGAACAAGGCAGCATAAGAGATACTCATGAAAAAATGGATTTTCTTCGCCCTGCTGATGCCGGCCTCCGCATTGGTCTTTGCACAGCAGCCTGCCGATACGGCTGCTATCAAGCAGACCCTGAAGATCATTCGCGACCGCGACCAGAAAACAAGAACGGGAAGGGACTCGGCAGCCTTCATGCAATACATCGACAGCTCCAACCTGGTATATATTGAAATGCTGATTGCCCGATATGGCTGGCCGGGCAAAAGTTTTGTCGGGCCCTTTGGAAATCAAACCGTATTCCTGGTCATTCAGCATGCCGAGCTTCCTGTGCAGGAAAAATACCTGCCGCTTATGCAAAAATCCGTGGAGGAAGGCGAATCCGAAAGCAACGACCTCGCCTTGCTGCAGGACAGGGTACTGATGCGACAGGGTAAAAAGCAAATCTACGGATCACAGGTAATCCTGAACAATACGGGCGGACAGGAATTTTATCCCATCGAAGATGAAAAGAATGTAAACGTCCGGCGAAAAAAAGTCGGACTGCAGCCCCTGGAAGAATATGCAAAGTTTTTCGGCATCGACTATAAATTACCCGAATAATGGAAACCAGAAAGGAACATTGGGAAAGCGTCTATTCCACGAAGCAACCTCATGAAGTGAGCTGGACCCAGGAATTGCCCAAAACATCCCTGGATTTTATTCACAGTTTTCGTCTTCCGAAAACCGCTAGTATCATTGATGTGGGCGGAGGCGAAAGCAAGCTCGTTGACTACCTGCTCGATGAAGGATTTGAAAATATTACCGTGTTGGACATTTCCGAAAAATCCATTGAGAAAACAAAACAACGCCTCGGCAACAGGGCTTTAAAAGTAAAATGGATCGCCTGCGATGTGACAGAATTTCAACCTGCTGAATCTTATGCCTGCTGGCATGACAGGGCCACTTTTCATTTTCTCACCCGCCCTGAAGAAATTGACACCTATCTCACTGTTGCCCGACGGGCCGTTAACGGTTTTATGGTAATCGGAACTTTCTCCGATAAAGGCCCGCCCAAATGCAGCATGCTGGAAGTGCACCGGTATACGGAGGAAGAGCTGCAACAGCAGCTGGCAAACGGTTTTGAGAAACTGAAGTGTATCACGGAAGATCATATCACCCCTTTTCATACCCAACAGAATTTCCTGTTCTGCAGCTTTAAACGAATGGCATCCTGACCGCCGACGGAGTTAAAAATCCATCTTCTCTTATTGCCTTCCAAAAGCTGTAAGAAAAACGGATAGGATTAAACGATTCAGGTATCTTTACCTGCTATCTCTCTCGCCTCCAATAATTCATAATAGTTTTATCCGCTCAATCCACCAAACAATTCTCAATATGAACATGACAAAACGCTTATTGTTTTCCGCTTTCCTGGCAACCGGACTTTTCAGCAGCTGCCAGCAAGCGGACAAAAGTTCCGCCGTCACTGAAAATGCAGCTGCCGACGGACTGGACAGGACCGTCCTGCCTATTAAGGAACCAACTTACAACTTTGACACGACCCTGGATGCGCGCAATGCCACGGCGCCTCCTCTCTTTGAAGTAAAAGCTCCGGCAAAAGCGCCGAATGTAGTCATCGTATTGATCGACGACCAGGGCTTCGGGGTTTCCAGCGCCTTTGGCGGGCCCGTTCAGGAACCTGTATTGGATAAGCTGGCTTCATCCGGTTTAAAATACAACCGGTTTCATACAACGGCCCTCTGTTCCCCGACCCGTGTATCGCTTCTTACCGGGAGGAACCACCACCTGAATAATGCAGGCGCCGTTATGGAACTGGCCACAGGATTTCCCGGCAATTCCGGCATACGTCCGAACGGTATTGCGCCGCTGGCGGAAATGCTCAGGCTAAACGGATACAGCACGGCGGCCTTTGGAAAATACCATGAGACGCCGCCCTGGGAAGTTTCCGTTTCCGGCCCGTATGACCGCTGGCCTACGCATTCCGGCTTTGACAAATTTTATGGGTTCATCGGCGGAGAAACCAATCAGTGGGCTCCGGCCGTATACGACGGTGTCACCCGCGTGGAAACACCCAACGACCCCAACTACCATTTTACTACCGACATGACCAACCAGGCTATTAACTGGGTCAGCGCGCAGCAGTCGCTAACACCCGGGAAGCCATTCTATATGTACTTCGCTACGGGAGCTACCCATGCCCCGCATCATGCACCGAAAGAATTTATTGAAAAATACAAAGGAAAGTTCGACCAGGGATGGGACAAATTGCGGGAAGAAACTTTTGCCCGCCAGAAGGCGCTGGGCGTGATTCCGCAAAATGCCAATCTCACCGAACGGCCGAAAGAAATTCCTTCCTGGGATTCCCAGACTCCCGAACAGAAAAAATTATTTGCGCGCCAGATGGAAGTGTTTGCAGGGTTTGCCGAACATACCGATTATGAAGTAGGCCGCCTGGTGAAGGCGCTGGAAGAAATGGGTGAACTCGACAACACCTTGTTCTTGTATGTCGTCGGTGACAACGGATGCAGCGCGGAAGGCGGCCCGGAAGGTTCCTACAATGAAATGATGGCCTTGAACGGCATCATCGGCAAAGCAGACCAGATGATGAATCATATCGACGACTGGGGCAGCCCCAATACCTTCCCGCATTTCGCCATCGGCTGGGCGCATGCAGGCAATACGCCGTTTCAATGGACGAAACAAATTGCGTCGCATTTCGGAGGCACCCGTAACGGCATGGTCGTGCATTGGCCCAATGGCATTAAAGCAAAATCAGAACTCCGTTCCCAGTTCACGCATGTAACCGACATCGCTCCGACCGTAATGGAAGCGGCCGGCCTCCCCTTCCCAAAATCGGTGAACGGCACGGAACAGATTCCATTCAGCGGCACCTCCTTCCTGTATTCCTTCGACGATGCGAAAGCCCCCGATACGCATACCACCCAGTATTTCGAGATGTTCGGCAACCGGGGGATTTACGATCACGGATGGGTGGCCTGCACCCGGCATTCCATCCCCTGGCTGATGGTTGCCAATCCCCCGCTCCGCGATGATGTATGGGAATTGTATCATGTGGATGAAGATTTCACCCAAGCCAACAACCTGGCGGCTTCCAATCCGGGGAAATTAAAAGAACTCCAGGACATCTTCGTAAAGGAAGCTACGAAGAACCATGTCTTCCCGATTGATGACAGAAGAGCCGAGCGCTTTAACCCGGAAATCGCCGGGCGACCTGATTTGATGGGGAAACGAACTTCACTTACCGTTTATGAAGGAATGACAGGAATCAGCGAGAATGCCTTCATCAATACCAAGAATAAAAATTACACAGTTACCGCCGACGTTGAATTGAAAAACGGAGCGACCAATGGCGTCATTATTGCCCAGGCCGGCCGGTTCGGCGGATGGTGCATCTACATGAAAAATGGCAAGGTAAGTCATGAATACAATTTCTTCGGACTTGAGCATACCCGCATCACCTCTCCGAAAGCGCTGGCGGCCGGCAGCCATGAAATAAAATATGAGTTCCTCTTGGATGCGCCAAAGCCCGGCTCCGGAGGAAAGTGCATCCTGTATGTGGACGGCACCAAAGTTGCCGAAGGAATTATTCCCAAAACCCAACCTTACGTTTTTTCAGGCGATGAAGGAACTGACGTGGGCATGGACAGTGAAACAAATGTTTCGGATGATTACCCCCAGCGGCAAAACAGGTTTGAAGGAAAAATCAGGAAAGTGACCGTCGGTGTGACGCCTTCCAAACCAGCAATGGCAAATAAAAATTAAGAGTCGAAAAAAGAAAGGGATCGATGAAATAAGATGCCTGCTTTAAATATCAACGGCCGCCTTCCATACCGGAAGGTGGCCGTTTGCTTTTTTAACTTTTATAGCAAATCTATTGATTATCAATATTTTCATTTTCAATTTTTATGTTATTTAGATTGATTCTAAATAATATATTTGCACTTCGAATTAGAACACGCTTTATGAAACACCTGTACATTCTGATCTTTTCCTTATGCATTGGTTTTGAGTCCACTGCACAATTTATAACCAGCGAAGATTCCCTCCATGCCGGTTTGGATCCTACCGGAAAAAACGTGCTTATTTCCGGTTATGGCGAAGCCAAATATTCCTACGATCAGAATTTCCAGACTGCAACGGTTAACCTGACCCGTGCCGTCTTTTTTGTCGGCTATAAGTTCAATTCTAAAATTACGCTCTTCACGGAACTTGAGCTGGAAGATGCCAAAGTGGACCAGGAAGGTGGTGAGTTAGCAGTTGAACAGGCTGTCCTGAAATTTGATCTGAACAAAAACAGTTACCTGCTTGCCGGCCTCTTCATTCCGCGCATCGGCATCATGAATGAAAATCATTTACCGACGACGTTTAATGGCAACGATCGTCACTTCGTGGAACAGCTAATTATTCCGTCAACGTGGCGTGAACTGGGTATCGGGTATTACGGCAACAGCAACAAGATTCCCGGTCTGAACTGGAGCGTGGCAGTTATGAATGGCTTGAATGCGGAAGGCATTGCCGGACCGACAGGAATCCGCGAAGCGCGTTTTGAAGGCCGTGATGCCACGGCATCCAATATTGCAGTTACAGGAGCCCTGCTCTATCATAAAGGGCCTTTCCGTTTTCAATGGTCGGGTTATTATGGCGGTACTGTGGGGCTGACTCCGCGTGCTGCCGACAGCCTGGGCCTGAATTCCGGCGCCTTCGGTACTCCCGTGGGACTTACCGAATTCAATGTACAGTACCGTAAAAAAGGAATCGTCTTTAAGGGATTGGCGACAGCCGTTGCGATTCCCGATGCCGAGCAACTGAATACGGCCTATGCCGCCAATGCCGCTAAATCGATGTACGGCTACCTTGCTGAAATTGGCTATGACTTTTTGGACAAAAAAGGAAATCCCGATAAACAATTCATCCTGTTTGTTCGCTACGAAGGCCTGGACCTGATGGCCAGCGTTCCGGAGAACGGAATCAAGGATGATTTGTACAAACAAAACTATCTTATTTCAGGAATCACGTTCCTGCCTACCCGCGGGGTGGCGTTGAAATTCGACTGGACGCATGTCACGACCGGCGATCCGAACCCTGCCCTCATCTTTAATCCAAGCCCAAACGCACCTCCTTATGAGCCGGTAAATAATTTCTACCAGCTGGGCTTTGCTTACAGTTTCTAAAAATGGTTACGCGTAGAAAATTTGTTGTCGATTCCTGTTCAGCCTGCATGGGTTTACTGGCCGTAGCCTCCGGCATGTCCCTGCTTGCCGGATGCGCCGGAGTGTCTGAATTCGCCGCTACGGTCAACAACAAAACGATTGCCGTTCCGCTTACTTCGTTCACCGAAGGAGAAAAAATAAAAATTATCCGCGCCAGGCAACTGACCTATGACATCCTGCTTGTCGTCGGAAAAAATAAGGAGTACCACGCGCTGGAAATGCGTTGCACGCATGCCGATAATATCCTGTCGGCTTCCAAGGACGGCCTGTATTGCAATTTCCACGGCAGCGCGTTTAACCTGCGCGGCGAAGTCGTCAATGGACCGGCGTTGCGGCCACTGAAAAGTTTCCGGACCTCCGAAGAAAATAATCACATCACTATTTATCTCACTTAATAAATCACCTGAATGAAAAAAACAGACATCCTCCTGGGCACTTGCGCCATGGCCTCTCTTTTCCTGGTCTCCTGCAGCAAAGATGAAACTTCCGGCCCTTCTTCTTCCGGAATGACGAATGCGGAAATTCAGCAGCACATCCTGAATGACTTCAGCTACAAAGTGGCATTGGCCTCATACCAGGACATGGAAAATAAAATGAATGCATTCTATACGAACTGTGTCGCGCTGGATGCTTCGCCTAACCAAACGAACCTCGATAATTCCCGCCAGGCCTGGAAAGATGTACGCAGCACCTGGGAACAAAGCGAAGCGTTTCTCTTTGGTCCCGTTGCCACGAACAATATCGACCCCAGCACCGACACCTGGCCGGTGGATTACAATGCACTCGATTCTTTATTGAATACCGGCAATGCCTTTACCCAGTCTTATATGAATACGCTCGGCGATGAGCTGAAGGGCTACCACCCTTCTGAATACCTGTTGTGGGGAGTGAACGGCAATAAAGTGCCCGGAGATTTAACGGCGCGCGAACGGGAATACCTCGTCGCGCTGGCCGCCGACCTCCAGATCAAAGCGACATCCCTGCGCACGAGCTGGGATCCTGCCGTACCCAATAATTACACCCATGAAATTGTGAATGCCGGGCAGAGCACCAGCATCTATTCGTCGCAGCGCGCCGTATTTGAAGAGCTGGTGAACGCCATGGCCGGCATTTGCGATGAAGTAGCCAACGGGAAAATGCTGGAACCCTTCTCCGCCGCCGATCCTTCCCTCGAAGAATCCCCGTACAGCCAGAACTCACTGATCGATTTTAAAAACAACATCACGGGAGTGAAGAATGTGTATTTTGGAAAATATACCGAAGACGGCTACGGGCTGCATGACTTCCTCACGAAGAACAACCTGGCCCTGCACAATACGATTGCCTCCCAGCTCGAAAATGCCATCAGTTCGTTTAACGGCATCACCGTGCCTTTCGGCCAGGCCATCACTGCGCAACCCACCCAGCTGCAGCATGTCATGACGCAGATCAACACCTTAAAGAATACGCTGGAAACACAATTGCTGCCTTTCATCCAGCAATCCGTTACGAATTAAAAAATGCTGACAAGGAAAACAGTTGGATATTTAGTGGCGTTTGGTTTCGCCCTGCTCGCCTCTTCCTGCCGGGAAGCGGAGGAGTGGCCGGAATCCGCATATGACGAACGTTTGTCGGGCGGATCACAAACTGTATTCAGCGAAGGCGCCGGCGCTTTCTCTTCTGCTTTTCCAACCATGTCGGGATCACGCATGGAATTTCACGAGCTGGGAGATGCGCACTTCGAAGCCACCTTCGTAGCCGCTCCCGCTCCTTTATTCCAGGGCCTCGGTTCCATTTACAACAGCAATGCCTGCGTGAACTGCCATATCGGCGACGGGCGCGGAAAACCTATTCTCAGCAATGAACCTATGACAAGCATGCTCCTGCGCGTCAGTGTTCCTGGAACGGGACCGCACGGCGGTCCAATGGGCGCGCCGGGATTTGGCGGACAACTGCAGGATAAGGCGACGTTTGGATACCAGCCGGAATCCGACGTGCATGTGACCTGGAATGAAAGTCCAATTACTTTTGATGATGGCACTTCCATCATGCTTCGGAATGCCGACTGGAGTTTTGTAAACAGCTACCTTCCGATTCCCGCGGGCTGGATGTATTCCGCCCGCATGGCCCCGCCGGTCCATGGATTGGGTTTGCTCGAACAGGTTGACGAAACCACGATCCGCTCTTTTTCTGATGAGCACGATTTAAACGGCGATGGCATTTCCGGCAAGCCCAATATCGTATGGGACGATAAGCAACAGAAGATGATGCTGGGACGCTTCGGTTGGAAATGCGAAGCGCCTACACTGGACCAGCAGGTAGCCGGCGCCTACAATGAAGACATGGGCATCACGAGCTACATCCTGCCCGTGGAAAGCAGTTACGGTCAACCGCAATACGACCATCTTACCGACGAGCCGGAAGTTCCGGACAGCATCATAAATTCCGTGATATTTTATGTCCGTACCCTGGCCGTACCGGCAAGAAGAAAAATCGACGACCCTGCCGTGGTACGCGGCAAAGAAATTTTTGAAGCGGCGAAATGTGCAAGCTGTCACATTCCGACCATGCGAACGAAAACGGATGTACGGTTCCCGGAAGCCTCGAACCAGCTTATTCATCCGTATACTGATCTGCTGCTGCACGACATGGGAGCAGGATTAACCGACAACAGGCCCACCTACCAGGCAACCGGAACAGAATGGCGTACACCGCCGCTCTGGGGTATCGGGCTGACACAACTCGTCAACGGTCATAATTATTTTTTGCATGACGGCCGCGCCCGCAGTTTGCTGGAAGCCGTGATGTGGCATGGCGGCGAAGCGCAACAATCCGTAAATTATGTGAAGGCGCTGAGCCAATCAGACCGCGAGGCATTGGTTGCATTTTTGAAATCGCTTTAGCAACCGGTAACGGTGTTTTATTTTTCTGCGCAGGGCATTCGGAATACGTTTGCTTAACCAATTGCTACCCGAATTTGAACTATTCGCTGTTGTAACTCCGGATCATTTCCATCGATCAATCCTTCCGGAAATTAATTTGTATGCTTGTAAATTGATTTGAAAACAACCGTGTGGATTCGCCCCATTAAATAAATGTTGCTTCATTGATCAAAATTCCCACACCTTATACTTTTATGAATGCGATGTTGATTTAATAGCGTACTTTTGCCTATGCATGGCATTTATAGACAACATCTTGCGCGAGCCTTCCTACGGTTGGCAAGACAAAAACGGCGAACTCGTAAAACCTTCCTATTCGCAGCTCCTGTCGGAATTTATTTCCCGCATCAATCTTTTCAAATCAAAAAAGAACTGGCTGGCGTCGATGGCATGGATTTCCCTCCTGCTGCTGATCCCGTTCCTTGTATTATTCTTTACTAAATTCTTTACCTGGTGGCTGCTCGCTGCCGCTTTCGTCTACAGCATGGTTCTGATGGGAAGCTACGGGACCATCTGGCATCACCGCTACTGTACACATCGCGCCTATGCTTTCCGGAATTCCTTCTGGCGTTTCATCACACAGAATCTCGTTATCCGTATGATCCCCGAAGAAATTTATGTCGTCTCTCATCATGTGCACCATACCAAATCCGATCAGCCCGGGGATCCGTACAATGCTTATGGCGGATGGCTGTATTGTTTCCTCGCCGATGCCAATCACCAGCCCATTGCACTCAACCTCGATGAAGAAAATTATTCACGCGTGTCTGATCTGATGAGAAATACGGGAACCCGCCGGAATTCGTATGTACAATATAAAAAATGGGGTTCCGTTTCTCATCCGCTGAATACCATCGGCGGATGGCTGCTGAACTGGGTATTCTGGTTTTCCGCATTTTATTTAATCGGCGGCATTGCCCTGGCCTGCGCCCTCTTCGGAAGCGCAGCCGTGTGGGCTTTCGGCGTACGGACGTTCAACTTCGAAGGACATGGCAAAGGCAGCGACCGCAGAAAAGAAGGCGTTGATTTTTCAACAAAGGACATGTCGGTGAACCAATACTGGCCCGGCATTGTGGCCGGAGAATGGCATAGTAACCACCATTTATTTCCCAGCAGCGCGCGATCAGGCTTTCTTCCTTTTCAGATTGATTTTGCCTGGATGTATATTTATTGTATGCATAAAATCGGCGGCATATCCTCCTACCACGATTCGAAAAAACAGTTTTATAAAAACTATTACGTTCCCTATTTAGATTCCTTGAAAGAAAAAAGGAAAGGGAATATCAGTCCGAAATTAAAGGCCGCAGAACCTTTTCAAAAAGAAACGACTGCATAGAATACCACGGTCGCCTAATTCTTTCAATTCTTTCCGGACAGAGCGCGCTTTGTTATTTATCGCCTGCATTTTAAATACTCTGCGAGGGAAATGCCCCAGCAAATCAGCAACCAATACATGGCTGAGCCAACAGGAAAGCTGATGAGTACCAGCAACAAAATTCCGGGATGTTCATGGAGGTAGGAATACACAGCCAGATTCGCTACAACGCCGCTCAGGCCAACCGTGATACCCAGGTAAAACAGGCAAATCAAAAAACGGATCCAACCCAGGTTTAACCCGGAACAGATTTTCTGACGACAGAGCGGTATTAATTTTTCTTCCGGTGATCCGGCTTGCATTTCATTTGAATTCAGTTGCGCCAAATGTAATTTTTCAATGCACTAAAAATATCCCTAATCGTATCCCTAACCCTGCCATCTTTAAATGTTGCAACATCATTCTTTCTTTTTCAAACGACTCAGGAATCCAGATTCTGGACTACTTTCTGCTGCTACCTAATAATGGACTGTCTCCCCGGTCCCTGAGCGTAGCTGAAGAGGGCCGCTTTTTCAGAATTTTGTAAATTCACAATAAGGTTTCTCAGAACAGTTGTCCGGTTTTGATACGCCCATTCGTCTTTAGGGCGTAGTTCATTTATTCATTAATTAAAAACACAAATCAAATGGAAAAATTCATGTATTTATTCAGAGGGGGCCGGGCAGCCGGACAAGGTGAAGAAGTACCGAAAGAAAACATGCTAAAATGGGTAAAGTGGATGGAAGCCCTGGGACAAAAAGGAAACCTCGTTGGCGGTGAGCCGCTGCATCCCGCAGGCAAACAAGTAAACGGCACTAAAAAAGTAGTGACCGATGGCCCATTTATCGAAAGCAAAGAACTGGTGGGTGGTTACCTGATCGTCAATGCAAAAGACCTGGATGATGCCGTAGAAATTTCAAAAGGCTGTCCCATTTTTGAACTGGACGGCATGCTGGAAGTAAGGCCCATTCAGAAAATGGAACTGTGATTTCATTTGAGGGAATCAAAAAATAAATAATTTATCTTAAAAAAATAAACCATGGAAAAATTCATGTATTTATTCAGAGGTGGCGAGAACCACGCTCACAACGCGAAAGATTCCGAAGCGGCCATGAAAAACATGCAGGCCTGGATGAACTGGATGGAAGGCCTGGGTAAAAAAGGAATCCTCATAGGAGGAGAACCCCTTCAGCCCATCGGCAAACAGGTAAACGGTTTTAAAAAAGTCGTGACGGACGGACCTTTTGTTGAAGCTAAAGAAATCGTGGGTGGCTACCTGATTGTGAATGCAAAAGACATGGATGAAGCGGTGGAAATTTCAAAAGGCTGCCCGATCTTTGAAGAAGACGGCAGGCTTGAAGTACGTCCCGTTCAGTCGATGGAAATGTAATTTTTCAGATGCATTCCGAAAACCGGGAAGCCTATAAAACAGTGGACCATCTTTTCCGCCAGGAAGCAGGAAAGATGGTTTCTGTTTTAACGCGCCTCTTTGGTTTTCCCAACATGGAACAAGCCGAGGATATCGTCCAGGATACCCTGCTGAAAGCGCTGGAAATCTGGAAATGGGGAAAGGTTCCCGAACATCCGGAAGCCTGGCTATACAAGGTGGCAAAGAACAAGGCCCTGGACCTGATCCGTAGGGAAAAGTTGAAATACAAAATTGAAAATGAACTGGCCGTTCTTCTCAAATCGGAATATACCCTGGCGCCTTTCGTGAACGAACTTTTTTCAGTCGGCGAAATCAAAGACAGCCAGTTGCGCATGATGTTTGCCTGCTGTCACCCGGCTATTTCCCCGGAAGCACAGATCACGTTGATCCTGAAAACGCTTTGCGGACTGAGCGTGCGTGAAATTGCAAACGCTTTTCTTACCGGCGAAGAAACGATTGGCAAACGGCTGTACCGTACGAAAGAAAAAATACGGGAAGAAAAAATACCCGTGGATTACCCGGGCACAGAAGCCATGGTTTCACGAACGGAAGCCGTACTGAAGGTCCTTTATCTCCTGTTCAACGAAGGATACAGTTCTTCCCATCCTGAAAGATTAATCCGTGAAGATCTTTGTGAAGAAGCGATGCGGCTGACGATCCTGCTTTCCGAAAACCCGAAAACCAATCATCCCGCTACCTATGCCTTGCTTGCCCTGATGTGTTATCATACTTCGCGGTTCAATTCCCGGCTTGATGATAAAGGTTTTGTCATCCTGCTGAAAGACCAGGACCGCTCCCAATGGAATCAATTCCTGATACAGAAAGGCCATGAATACCTCCGGCTTGCTTCACGGGGCGATTCCGTTCATGAATACCATATGGAAGCAGCCGTATCCGCAATCCATGCGAATGCAAAATCGTTCGCGGAAACGGATTGGAAATCCATCCTGGCCCTCTATGATTCCCTGCTGGAAAGAACAAAGAATCCAATCGTTGCCTTGAACCGGTGCATCGTACTGGCAGAAGTTGAAGGATCTGAAAAAGCGATTCAGGAATTGTCGAAAATGAAGGCCCTTGCCGGGAATTACCGCTACCAGCTATCCATGGGTGAGCTGCACCTGAAAACCGGGAATAAATCCGAGGCAAAAATGTACTTCAGCAAGGCGCTTAACCAAACCTCCTCGCAGGCTGAAACGGAATTAATTTCCCGGAAATTAAGTGCCTGTACGTAGGTCCCGTTTTTTTTGCTCAAATAGGATTTTTGAAAATTAATAGTACCTTTCCTTGCCTGAGTCTTTACGCATCGTTCCAATGTCTTAAATTTTCAACGCATGAAAAAACAACTTCTACTCTTTCTCCTGGCAAGTATCGGTTGGATCGCGAATAGCAGTGCGCAGCCCAACTGGCTTTGGGCGAATTCAACGGGCGGTGTCAGCAATGATAACGGCAATTCCATAGCTACCGACGCCTTGGGCAATATATTTACAACCGGGGGATTTACAGGCACCGTCGATTTTGATCCGGGCATGCCTGTGGTCGTATTGAGTTCGCTTCCCGGAAGCACGGCAGCATTTATTTCAAAGACGGATAGTTTGGGAGATTTCGGATGGGCCAAAGCTTTTTCCGGAGTTGCCGGAAGCGGCGGCGCCAGCATTACGTCGATGGTATTGGATGCAGCGGGGAATATCTATACAACAGGTAATTTTTTTGGCTCTGTTGACTTTGATCCGGATACCGGAACCTACACGCTAAGCGGTGGCGGCACATTCATCTCCAAACTGGATGCGAACGGAAATTTCAGCTGGGCCCGTCAACTGGATATTATCGGCAATGCGAAATCCATTGCCCTGAGTACTGCAGGCAGCGGGGCCCTTTACACGACGGGAAATTTTTTTGGCAACGGCGACTTTGATCCGGGGGCCGGAACATTCACGATAGCCTCTGCCGGTTTGAGCGATGACATTTATGTTTCCAAATTAGATACGCAGGGAAATTTTGTATGGGCCAGGTGCATGGGAGGAACGGGAACCGATTTAGGATTTTCCATCCAGGCTGATGGTTCAGGAAATGTGTTTGTCACCGGCGATTTTGACGGTACCTGCGACTTTGATCCGGATACGGGAACGTACAACCTGATTTCCACGGGCGGCCATGATATTTTCGTGGCACGGCTGAATGTTGCCGGTGATTTAATCTGGGCCAGGCAAATGGGCGGAACAGGGAATGACGAAGGCTGGTCGATAGCCGTAGATCCTTCCGGCAACAACCTGTACAGTACGGGCCGCTTTGAAGGTTCCGGGGATTTTGATCCCGGGCCCAATACCTATAACCTCAGCATCTCCGGAAATTTTTCCATCTACATCAGCAAATTGGATGGCGCAGGGAATTTCAGCTGGGCCAAAGGAATTGGCGGCGCCGGGAATGACATTGGACGCGCCATTAAACTCGATGCTTCGGGTAATTTTTATGTAACAGGAAATTTTGGCGGAACCATTGACTTCGACCCGAATGGAGGATCGCTTTTCATCAATGCAAATGCTGTGGACGTCTTTGTATCAAAATATGACGGCGCAGGAAATATGCAATGGACAAAAACCGGAGGAGGGAATGGTTATGATTACGGAAACGCCGTATCCGTCGCTCCCAATGGCGAAGTTGTGCTGACAGGATTTTACGACAGCCCTATCCTCTCCTTTGGCACGGCAAGTACCAGTTGCAACGGGTCCTTTGATATCTTCGTTTCCAAACTGGATTGGTTTCCCACCGGAATTACCCATGTAAAAACCCTGCTGGACGGCCAGCCATACCCGAATCCTGCCTCCGGGTACCTGATGCTCCCCCTGTCGAAGGGCCTGGACGAAGCATCCGTTCGCATTACTGACCTGGCTGGGAAAATTGTTTTCTCCTCACAGGTCTTGAATGCCGACAGGATTGAACTCAACACATCCGCATTCAGCGAAGGCATTTATTTTGTGCAGTTGCAGGCCCCCGGAATAATTGATACCCGGAAATTTATCATTGCCAGATAATTCTGTTTTTTTCAAACCCGTTCAGCCTTTGCCATAAACGCTCTCCGTAAAACAGCCAGGTCGAATTTCTTCATCTTCAAAAAGGCTTCCGTAACGCTTGCTATTTGATGCATGCTCCCTTCTGTCAGCATGCGCTTCATTTCTACTGGAACAACTTGCCAGGAAAGCCCAAATTTATCTTTCAGTCATCCGCATTGTTCTGACCCCGGATCGGCAGATAGCTTCTCCCAGTAATCATCTATTTCCTTTTGTGTTTGACAATTGATAACGAAGGAAATGGCTTCATTAAACTGAAAGGAATGATCGTGCGCGCTGTCCATCACCACGAACTCCTGCCCTTCAACCAGGAAATCCGTATACCTCAACGTGCCTTCCCGGTCTGGCTCTTCATTTTTTCCGTAGCGGATGATGTCTCCTTTTTTGAATCTTGAAAAAAATGGAAGTATAAAAATTCACGGCTTCTTCGGCATGGCCGCATTCCTTACCGGTAAACATCAGCCTGGGAACAATTTTCTGTTTGATCATTTCCTGCGTAGTATAGATCGGCTGCCAGTATAGCCATAAATGTGCGCAATACACATGCCTATCGTGCCATAGATAAAAAAGAGGTGTTTACTATTCCGAACGGCATATACTTCCACATAATGGTTATCATATCCTCTCATAGGTTCGGAAGCCCTTACGACTATCCTTCAGCCTGGCCGGCCAACGCCAGCCTCCTGCGAAAAATTAAAGAAACTTATAAATGCCTAAAGCCCAGCCCTGTTGCGCGGCTTACGAGACAATTACTATTTTTAATGCGGATACTTCATTGTTAGCGGTCATTGTAAGATGCCCCCAAAGACGCAATAAGACCCATAAATGTACTGAAACGATAAAGCCCATGAAATTTCGGCTGCTTTTTTTATTTTTTCTGCTGTCCTACAATTTGGCTTTGGGCCAGCAGGCAACCATTACCATTCACGCAAGAGTTGATACAACAAAAAAAGAAATAAGTGATATTGCGGCGCTCTGGACAAATTATCTGAATTCTCAGCCAGACAGTATTTATGACAATCCCTATTGGAATGACGCTGAAAAAAAACTATACCGAGATTTTGACTTGTCCCGTATATTCATTTATCAATTACCTTCCAAACAACTTTTAAATTACTACAAGCCGACCATTCTTTCCATTGAAAAAGAGCGTGATCATTATGCCATCCGGACCATCTTCGCGGCCGAGGGGTTGGAGGGAAATTATAGACAATCAAATCCCTGGTGCATCACAAAAATCTATGCAATCAAAGAAAATAACCAATGGAAATTGAAAAACGCTTTACCCATCGTGACACAGCATTGGAAAAGAAAAACCGTTGGAAAAATAACCTTTATTTACCCGCCACAACATATTTTTAATGACACGTTGGCTAAAAACGCAACCGAATTCTGTAACAGGGTTACCAAAGAATTTCAATTTCCCGAATGGAAACCCTTTGACTTTTATATTGCCGAGAATGCTGACGAATTAGGACAACTTCTCAACTTTGACTTTTTTTTCGCCGGCCATACAACCGGGTTGGGAATGAATGCGAATAGAATACTCCTGGGCGGCTTCGGATCAGAATGGTATCCACACGAATTTGTTCACTTACTGGTTCCCGACAAGGAAAGGCACGGATTAATCAATGAAGGATTTGCAACCTGGCAAGGCGGGGCGATGGAAAAAACATTTGAAGAGAGCGCCAATATTCTTGCATCGCAAATTGCCATCCATGATACGGTAACGTTCCGGGACATACTAAATAAACAATGGGGTTGGCAATATGCTGCATACTACACAACAGGAGCGATATTTTGCAAATTGGCTTATGACAAAGGCGGAATCACGGCAGTTAAAAAACTATTGGAAATTCCTCCTGATAACGGCAAACTAATTGACTCTATTTGCACACTTTTTGGCATTGGCCAAAACGACTTAGACAAATTTTGGCGAACAGAAACTTTACGGTATTTAAAAAACGAATAGCACAACCAAAAAAACAACGAACCGCTAACAGCACCTGCTTGCAATTTTTTACGGATTAACGCTCAAATACGTAAATTGGACTTAGAAATAACCTGCAAGCAACTGCAAACCCTTACTTATTCGGAGAACTCAATCAGCTTTTTACTACTGAGTGAGTTTTGGAAACAATTTTGGCCGGAAGTAATTGCAAAGAATTAACTTTGATTAATGAATGGAGCCGCCGAAAACCAAAAAGAGTAGGCAAATAAAAGTGCGGAGTCAGCACGCTAATCACTGACGGCAAAGCCATGAAAACATTCGTACTCTTTGCGCTTGTCCTATTAAACATGTTTCACCATCAACTTACTCATGCACAGGCGCCCAATTGGCTATGGGCGAATGGCGCCGGCGGGACAGGTGGTGAGGTGGGAAACGGCATCGCCTCCGACCCCGGCGGCAATGTCATCACTACAGGCAACTTTTATAGCTCATCCATAACTTTTGGTTCTGTTACATTAAGTCTTGGGGGAACACAAGATGTCTTTGTCGTAAAATATGATGGCAGCGGAAATGCGCTGTGGGCAAAACGGGCAGGCGGAACAGGTTCGTGCGAGGGTCACGGCATTGCCACGGATGCCGGTGGAAATATTTTCATAACCGGCATGTATGGAGGTTCCATAACATTTGACACCATCACCCTTTTAAATTCAGGCGGCGGTTCGTATGATATGTTCGTAGCAAAATATGACCCGAATGGTAATGTGCTGTGGGCAAAAAAAGCCGGGGGCTTAGCCTGGGACCAGGGTACGGGCATTGCTGCAGATGACAGCGGGAACGTACTCGTTACAGGCCATTATGGAAGCTCCTCCATTACGTTTGGCACCACTACCTTAACTAATTCAGGGTTTGTAGATATTTTTATAGTAAAATATGATGGAAGCGGAAATGTATTGTGGGCGAAAAAGGCCGGCGGAAACCATAACGATTACGGAATAGGTATTTCCACCGATGCGAACGGAAACGCCTTGGTAACAGGAACTTTTAACAGCTCAACTATAATCATCGGCGCCGATACGTTAGCTGATACGGGCACCCCAAATGGTTTTACAGCCAAATATGACCCGGCGGGGAATGCCTTGTGGGCGAGGACTTCAGTCAACGGTGGTTGCTACAGCCGGGGCATTGTTGCCGATGTTGCCGGAAATGCAATCGTGTCAGGTTTTTTTCAGGCTTCAACCTCATTTGGCTCAGACACCTTAACCAGTGCCGGACAGGAAGATATGTTCCTGGTAAAATATGACGCAGGCGGAAATGTACTCTGGGCAAAACTTGCAGGAGGAACCGCTGCGGAGGATTGCCCGGGCATCACCACAGATGGCAGCGGGAATATACTGGCAACAGGCACCTTTGCCAGCGCCTCCATTACGTTTGGTTCAACGACATTGACGAATGCAGGTAGCGGCTCAGCCGATATTTTTGTAGTCAAATATGACGGTAACGGCAACGCCCTGTGGGCGACAAGCGCAGGGGGAACAGGCGTTAACAACAGTTTTGCCATTTCCATGGATGCAACCGGAAATACTTTTGTCACGGGAAGTTATTGGAATGCTCCCATTACATTCGGTACAACCACTTTAAGCAATGCAGGAAGCATTGATTTTTTTGTGGCGAAGATGGATTTTGTGGTCGGTCTTGAAGCGTTTAATTTTTCGAAACCCATCCGGATTTTCCCGAATCCGTTTTCCGCTGAATTTACTTTCTCGGTTTCCAACTACGGGCAAACAACTGTTCTTCTTTACAACTTACTGGGACAGCCGATTTTGCATCAGACATTTACAAACGCCACGACCCTAAACACGGAGCAACTTGCAAAGGGCATTTACTTTTATGAGTTACGTAACGACAAAGGGACACTGAAAACCGGAAAGGTTGCAAAGCAATGAGAATAAGTAAACCAACCGCTAACAGGACGTTTGCGTAATGCGGGGAGAAACGGATCCGACACAAAACGAATAGCAGCATATGCCACCGGTCTCGCCTGGCAGGCTGGAGTTACTTATTGTTACATTTATAGCATCATTATTATCTTCCCATGAATAATTGCTCATTTTTTTAACGGCTTCGAAATACGATGATGAACAAAACTGATAATTCAAGTAGTCATTAACTGCATCATCTATGAATAAAACAAAAACAATTATTCTGATTCATGGCAATTTCGTAAACGACCTGACCTGGTCGGCATGGAAAAGTCATTATGAAAAACGAGGATATACGGTATATACCCCTTCCAACCCGGGACATGCAGGAGATCCGCCGGAGCTACGAAAAAATGTGCATCCCGACCTGGTCCGTACAGGTTTTATTGACGTGGTGAATAATATCATCCGGCTAATAGACAGCTTACCCGAAAAACCCCTGGTCGTCGGGCATTCCATGGCCGGCATGGTCGTCATGAAATTGTTGGAATTGGGAAAGGCCGCCGCCGGGGTAAGCATTGACGGAGCGCCGCCAAAAAATGTTTTTCCGCCTTTTCAGACATTAAAGACCGTACTGCCGGCATTCGGATTTTTCTCGTCGGCGAACTATTTCATGGGTAGCCGCCAATGGTATGACTATGCCTTTTTTAATACACTTGCCGATGCCGAAAAAGCAAGCGCCTTTGAAAAAATTGCAGTCCCTGAAAGCTACAAGGTAAGCCGGCAACTCGTCTTAAATTCCTATTCCAACATAGATTTTAAGAAACCTCATGAGCCGATATTATTTATCGGTGGCGGCAGCGACCATATATTTCCTGCTGCACTGACGAAAAATATTGCGGGCCGCTATAAAAAGGATGGCGGGAAAGTGGATGTAAAAATATTCGACGGGAAGAGCCACTTTATTTGCGGCGAACCGGGATGGGAAACAGTAGCAGATTTTATTCTGAATTGGCATGAAAACCTGTAAGCTATAACAACGAAGAATGATTCCATTAAATGCGGACAGTACAATACGCCATGAACATTTTGCTGATTTGATATAGAATATATTATAGCGACAAAATGCAAAACAGTCTTTCAAACTTTTTAATCGCTTCGAAATACAACGGCGACCTGTGAAAAATTCAATTACCCTGCTCTCTTCCTGTTGTTTCCTCCTGGCCATCCTGTCGACAGGGTGCCGCACAAAAGAAAATAATAAAATAATCCTGGCCGACACGCTGAGGTCGGAAACGGATACTTTTTATTTAGGAAACCAGCTTATCAGGGTTGAACGATCAAGCGCTGCCGAATTTGAAAGATTACCTGCCTTAAAATTCGACACCCTGGAGGCGAATAACTTATTGAAAGATTCTGTTTTCGTAAAGCGTAACGGTGACACCTTATTTTTCAGAACTCAAAAGGGCCTGATTTCTTTAACAAACAGCAATGAAGAAGAAGAAGGGGATGATGCGAACTATGCTACATTTACCTACCTGGGATATATCAAAGAAATAAACCAGTTTGTTGCATTCGGCTCTTTTTACGAATGGTATAATTATATACTGGTAGACGGCGAGACCGGCGACACCACCTACTCCTGCGGGCTGCCCATCGTCGCTCCCGGCAAAAAACATTTCATGGCAGTCAATGCAGACCTGGAAGCAGCCTATACATACAATGGATTTGAACTCTATGAGAACGTCCACCCACCCAGGCTTATCGCGTCACGGGAATTAACAAGGTGGGGACCCAATACCATGAAATGGAAAGATGATAAGACCATCTTTATTGATGCGTCCGTAATTGATACAACAAAAGAAGACTGGATTCAGATCGGCTACTTTAAATTAATCCTGGAATAAGCATCGGTTTCGGCCCATCTATCTTGAGAATTAATTATTCCGGGAGCGCTCCGGAATTATTTCGGGATAATATTTTTAAATTCAACCCGACGCGGCAGACGGTATCGCCAGGTAAATTTTAAAAAACAACCATGACTTTAAAAACCAGGTTGAGGGAAAAATTAATATCGGCAACAGGGTACTGGATTTACAAGAACAGGGACCTGCCTGCCGGGTGTGACCTGGTTCACGACCTGAACAAAATTTTTCCGTCTCCGCCGCGAAGGATATTTGATGTAGGTGCCAATATTGGCGAGGTGACTTTAAAGTTTAAAAATTATTTCAATTCGGCGGCGCTTTATTCCTTCGAGCCGGTCACTTCGACTTTCCAGGTATTGCAGCAAAATACAAAACACCTGGACGATGTACAGTGTTTCAAGCTGGCCTTAGGCGATAAGGCCGAGTCGGTAGAAATAAATCTTTTTGAAGGCGCGGCTTCTGTTTTGAATTCCCTGAATATCGATGCACAGAACAAAGTCCCTGGTAAGAAGGAACTAATTTCTGTGATCACAGGCGATTCCTTTTGCGCTGAAAACAACATTCCTGAAATTGATTTACTGAAAATTGATACGGAAGGATATGAAATCCGGGTCCTGCAGGGCTTTTCAAAAATGATCAGGGAATCCAGAATCAAAGCCATTTATTGCGAAGTGGGTTTCGACCCCGTAAATAAAAGAAACACTTTCATTAATGAACTGGTAAAATTTGGCAATGAAAATAATTTCAAATTTTACGGTTTGTATGAAGTCAGCAACAATCAAATTAAAACAGGATATAATTATGGAAATATTTTATTTGTCCATAATGAACTAACCATACGCCTCTCTTGACAGAAGGATAGACACGTTCCGAATGATGAAAAAACAAATCCTCGCAATCGTTGCAATACCGGCAATCCTGGCCAACTTTGCCTATGCGCAAACCTGGTCAACAGTTTCAAATGGGGTGAACAATGCTGTCCTTTCACTTGGCTTATTCAATAGTGAACTTTATGCTGGAGGCGTATTTGACTTGGCAAGCGGCATACCGGCCAGCCGGATTGCCAAATGGAACGGCACGAATTGGTCTGCACTTGGACCGGGAATTAAAGGCATGTATGTTTTTGCTATTTCTGAATTTAATGGCGAACTCTTTGCAGGAGGCCGCTTTGATACGGCCGGGAATATTCCTGTTCGGGGTATTGCCAGGTGGAACGGAACGGCATGGTCGGCTGCTGGTTCCGGGATAGCTTCGGATTCACCGTGGCCTGCTGCAATTCACTCACTCGCTGTATACAATGGTGAGCTCTATGCCGGGGGGACTTTTGATTCCATTGACGGCATTTCCGCGTACAATATTGCAAAATGGAATGGAAGCAGTTGGAGTCCTGTGGGTACAGGGATAAACAGGATGTTTCCCGGGACAATTACAATAGTCAATACACTACTTGTATATAATGGCGAACTGTATGCGGGAGGTTTGTTTGACATAGCCGGCGGAACTTTTGCCAATTCCATTGCAAAATGGAATAGCAGCACCTGGTCCACTGTCGGGAATGGATTTCCATGTGCCGGTGTTTTTGCATTGGACGCCTATAACGGTGATCTTTTCGCAGGCGGATCATTCGATACAGTGATGTGTTCGAATAGTAGTAACCACATTGCCCGATGGGACAGTTCCAATTGGTCTTTTCCCGGGTCCGGCATAGACAATGATGTCATCGCAATGATCTCATACCAAAATGAACTGGTTGCTGCAGGCCATGTGAATGTGGCCGGAGGAACTTCCGTTCAGGGAATAGCCCGGTGGAATGGAACAACCTGGTCGGGGTTAGGCACAGGAATTATCGGACTGCCTTATGCTTTAGCCGTATTTAATAATGACCTATATGTCGGAGGCAGTATACTTACTTCGGGGGGAATTTCGACACCGAATATTTCCCGGTGGAATTCGCCGCCTGCCGGGGTTCATAACCTGACCCGTCATTCATTCGATGTTTACCCAAATCCTTTTACCAGATCAATCCGGATTGAAAACAATTGGGATCATTATACACTGGAAGTCTCTGAAGTTACAGGCAAAATTTTATTGAAAGAAGTTGTTTACACGAATACCGTTGACCTTGACCTGAGCAGGCTGTCCCCTGGCATTTACGTCCTGACTATACTAAATAAAGGAAGCTCCAGCAGGAAAATAATCATGAAGAATTAGATTAACGACAAGTAGTGGTCAAAATCCTTTAATCCGCTGAATCCCGGTTCAGCCTTTCTACATGAAGAAGGTAATCATACTCGGCAGCTCCCGGTCCGACGGCGAAACAAAAAAAGCCGTTGAGGCTTTAAAAGGCTTCACCGACTTCGACATCCTGGACTTAAGAGATTACAACATCAGCTATTATGACTACGAATATAAAAATTCTGCCGATGATTTTTTGACTTTAATAAGAACGATGATCGGCAACTACGACCTGTTTGTATTTGCCACCCCTGTATACTGGTATGCCATGAGCGGCATCATGAAAGTTTTTTTCGACCGCATCAACGACTTGCTGGACCATGAAAAGGAACTGGGCAGAAAACTGAGAGGCAAAAGCATGGCCGTATTGAGTACTTCCATAGGCGACAACCTCGGAGACGATTTCTGGATTCCATTCAGGGAGACCGCAAAATATCTTGGAATGAACTATCTTGGGCATATCCATACCCTGGAAAACAAGTTAGACAGGGAAGAACTGAAAGCCTTTGCAGGCTTGTTAAACAAATCCTGATTATGCCAAAAACAGATTACGCAAGAGTTTTCAAAATGTCCTTCGCCGGCATATACCCGATGTACATTCAGAAGGTAGAGAAAAAAGGCCGTACAAAAGACGAATTGGATACCGTGCTGGTGTGGCTTACAGGATACACCAGGCCATCGCTGCAGAAACAGATCGACAAAAAAAGCGACCTGGAAACTTTTTTCTCCCAGGCCCCTCAACTGAATCCAAATGTGTCTAAAATTACCGGTGTCATTTGCGGATACAGGGTGGAAGATATCGAAGACCCTCTAATGCAAAAGATTCGCTATATGGATAAACTCGTAGATGAGTTGGCGAAGGGAAAGTCGATGGAGAAGATTTTAAGGAAGTAATGGAAGGCAGAGGACAGAAGGCGGAGGACGGAAGGCAGAAGATAGAAGATAGAAGATAGAAGATAGAAGATAGAAGATAGAAGATAGAAGAAAAATAGCAGACGATATTAAAAAGTGTATTGTTATTATA
>Ga0315912_10000970_pt1 | contig 39768 bp, 29 predicted proteins | sample VfabasoilMG_FD_204469 | JGI IMG/M metagenome (GOLD analysis project Ga0315912, IMG submission 204469) | Garden soil microbial communities collected in Santa Monica, California, United States - V. faba soil | ecosystem: Environmental > Terrestrial > Soil > Garden | place: USA: California... | reverse complement strand
CACGCCCAAGATGATGTTGAGCAGTCGGCGTTTGAGCGTAGTTTTCTTATCGTGCTTGTTAACCATAGAACTGACCCGGCACACGTTCAGCGACTGGAGGCCCTGACCAATTGACGTTTACGGTAGGCTTTCAGCAAAGCTGAGCCCAAGGTCGTCCGCGCGTCCGATTTAGACACCACAGCATCAGCGCGGGCGGCGTCGGCGAGCGTGCGCAGCTCGTTCAGCGGGCAGCTGGAGATAAGGACGATGGCCAAAGACTGGCCGCGCGTAGCTCCCCGCAAGAGCCGCGCGAGCTTGTCACCGTTGATGCTGGGCATCATCACATCAAGAACGACGGCCTCAATGCTCAGGTCGGAGATTGCGCGCGAAGCGCCGATAGCCGACGACAGTTCGTGAACATCGTGACCTTGTCCACGCAACAAGTCGCACAGCATCTCTCTTGTGATGTCATCGTCGTCGATGACAAGGACCTTCAGGCGAGAACCAGAATCTACGTCGCTCGGAGTAGGCGTATGTGTTGAGTGCAATGACTTATCGTATCCTAGCAAGGTGTCCAATCTTGCAGTATACACGCCCTCTCACAATTGGCACATGAAAGTAACATCATAGGGTCATTGAAGTGGGAGCTGGCGCTCAACCTGCACCACCTTCGCGACAAGCGTTCCGCGTCGCCGTAGATGTAGGCGCGGTTTGAAAATGAGCGCTAACGGCGCGCTCACTCTTGCGCCAAATTGCCGATAAATGAGCGCATCTGCACAACGGCAGCCGCTTTCGACACCGCTCAGACCGTTAGCTATCACTCAAGTGACAGCTCAGTGGACCCGCGCACCAAATACATACGGAGACACTTTGGCACACTCGGTATTGCAGTCGACAAATGTGTCCAAGTTGCAGTCGTTATCGCGCATGCAGACCAAGCATTCATCCACGTCTTGCTTCTCAAGGTCGCCCTCCGCAAGTGCGTCGTGAATGTCCTTTCGACATTCTGCCTCGTCGTCCGCGTCGATGTAGTCACAAGCTGCGGCCTCGCCGCACAACCCGCCCACGTGCGCTCCGCAGCCGGACAAGGCCGACACAAGAAACCACATACCAAGCCAGCTCATCGCTCGGATCGTCGCGTTTGCCCTACGTGGTCCTCCACTTGAGTGCTGCCGTTGCATGTTACTATGTAGCGCTGGATACTTGCTCTCGATAGGCCGGCGGGGCAAAGGTCAGATCTTTGTGGGTGCTCCACCCTGTTCTGGTCACATCGTGGGGCTGCGTCATCAAACGAGCGCTCACACATGGGTCGCGAACGCACGCCACCAGTTAGTCATTTCTACCATAACGAAGCGACACAACAGGCGCTTCATCGGGAGTCAGGTGTTGACGAGAGGCGTGCCCAAGTGAAACAACTCTCTGCCTCGCATGGCGGCGAGGCGCTCTTTCACACAGCACTGATGAGGTAGGAGATCCTTTGATGCAAAAGCAAAAGTTTCGTTCCGGATGGCGTCGGGTGACAACGCTGGCAGTCGCGGCCAGCTGCGCGTCCCTGGCCCTCGCCTGCGGCGGACAAATGCCATTCGCTGGGCAGATCAAAATCGCAGGCGACCCACCCCCACTCCCCCCACCTCCACCTCCACCCAAAGTTGAGAAGCCACCTTCTCGGGTCGAGGTGCGAGACAACAAGATTGAGATCCGCGAAAAGATCCAGTTTGAGCAAGCCAAGGCGGCTATCAAGACCGAGTCACACGATCTACTCAATGAGATTGTGGCGGTCATCAAAGACAACCCTCACATCAAGAAAATTGCGATTGAGGGACACGCCAGCAGCGACGGCAACAAGGCCTTCAACAAGAAGCTGTCCGACGACCGTGCCAAATCGGTGCGTCAGTACTTGGTGGAACACGGGATTGAAGAGGACCGCCTGACAGCCAAGGGGTATGGCGATGAGAAACCCATCGCCGACAACGAAAGCGATGAAGGCCGCGAAAAGAATCGCCGCGTCGAGTTCAACATCGTTGAGCAAGAGGTGACCAAGAAGAAGGTGGAAATCGACGCCTCGGGCAAAGAAAAGGTGCTCGAGAAGTCTCAATCCACTGAGAAGAAGCACGACGCAGACGCGGATGACGACGCGAAGAAGTCATCCAAGTCTGAGAAGAAGGAGGAGAAAAAGAAATGAACACACTCCGCAAATCCTGGGCGTTGCTCCTTGGCGCAGTATTTCTCTCAGGCTGCCAGTTTTACGCGCGGTCGCCCGAAGACTACGCCAAAGAAACACAAGCACTCTTGGCCACCAAGAATGAAGACATCAAAGGTTGCTACGACAAGGTGCTCAAGAAGGACAAAGACGCAGCGGGCGTCGTGGCCGTCAACTTCAAGGTCGAGAAAAAGACCGGCAAGGTCGTGGACCCGACCGTGGACGACGCAAAAACCACCGCGCCCAAAGCACTGACCAAGTGCGTGACCAAAGCGATGGAAGGACTCACCCTGGATCCACCCGATCAGCGTGATGGGATGGCCTCCTTCGAGTACGAGTTCAAGGCGAACCCACCCCGCCAATTGTGACACGCACCATGCATAGGTGAGCTCGTCCGCTTTGAGGTTGGGTATCACCCCGAGAAGACCAGGGCGTCGCTATGCGATGCCCTGGTGTCTTTTGTGCTCAGTAGGTCACGTCGACCAAGCGCGCTCCCGGGCGGGCGCGACAGGCTGATGTCAGTGACCCAGACTGCTCAGGATGGCGTCCATTTCACGTGCCGCGTCGGTCAGGTAAGGATCGGATGAGCCCTTCTTGGCGTTGATGTACGCTTGCCAATGCTCCAGCGCCTCACGCTTCCTGCCGATGGCCAACGCGAGCAGTCGGTGCGCATTGGCCACCCAGGGTGGCTCTGTTGAACGGGTTTTGACCTTCTCCAGCGCCAATTCCAGCTGTTGTTTGGCCTCGGCTGGGCGCCGATTCGCGAGCAGCAAGTCACCGAGCCGGTAGTGCCACGCGGGATCCACCACGGGGGCGTTCACCGCGATTTGAAACTCCGCCACGGCGTTCTGCTCCTGCCCGAGCTCGAGGTAAGCGAGCGCCTTCTGAGCGTGCGCTTCTGTTCTACTGGGGGCTAGCTCAAGCGCCCTGTCCAAATCAACCAATGCATCTCGCACCGCTCGCTGCTTCACTAGCAACTCACCGCGCTTCCAGTACGCGTCAGCTAGCGTTGAATCGAGCTTGATGGTCTCATTCAGGGCGCGCCCTGCCGCGGAAAGGTCGCCCATCTCCAGGTTCACCCAGCCGACGTACAGATGGTGTTTTGCGCGAGACGGATCGCGGCTCACTGCGCGCTCCAGGAAGATCCGCGCGCGAGGCAGATCTTCACCGCTGGCGAGCAGCGCCAAGCCCTGACAGAAGTTGACTTCGCCAGAGTTGGGACGAGCCTCCAGGATCGGCTTCAGCTGCTCGATTGCAGCCTGAGCTTGTCCGGCCGCCGCTTTGCCGCAAGCGACACGGAGCTTGAGGTCAAGGTCGTCTGGAGCCGCGGCGAGCGCCAGTTCATACGCCTTGAGCGCGTCCTCGCTGCGGCCCGATGCCTCGTAGAGATTGCCACGCTCGAGGGCAAGACCGGGATAGTCTTTGCTGTCTTGTTCGACCATGTCGAATTCGCGAACAGCTTCGTCAAACCGTCGAGCTTGACGAAGCGCGACGCCCTTGGAGAAATGCAAAGCGACATTGTGGGGATCCAGGGCAATGGCGCGATCGAAATGGCGTACGGCCTCATCAAAGCTTCCGCGGCCGACGGCTAGTTCGCCCAGAGCACGAAATACCGCTGGGTCGTCGGGGAATCGCTGCTGCGCTTGAGCAATCACCACAGCAGCCTCGGCGTGGTGGCCCTTTTGACCAAGCAGCTTGGTGAGCCCGACGTAGGCGAGCACCAGCTCAGGAATGGCCTCGGCCTGCTTGATCGCCTTCTCATACGACGCTTGGGCCACATCCTTTTCGCCCGCGGCCTCTTTGGCGATACCAATCCAATACAGAAGAGCCGTCGAGTTGGGATGCCGCGGGGCGAGTTGGTCCAGCATTTTCACGGCATCTTGGAGCTGCTCCAAGCGCAATTTGCACTGGACGATGCCCAGGCTGATCTTGAGGTCATCGGGTTCTACACTGAGTGCCGACTCATACCTCGCTAGAGCTTCGCTGTAGCGACCACTCTCGAACAGAACCCGCGCCAGGTTGCGTTGGGCAGAAGCACTGCCAGCGTCCTTGCTGAGAGCCAGAGTGAAGGCTTCTTCAGCCTTCTTCAAGCGACCGCGCTCCAGATGCAGCTCGCCCATGAGCACGAGCGCCTGAACCTGTTCTCCACGACTAGCGCTAGCCTTGCCTTCTGCAAAAGGTGCGAGCTCCTGCAAGATGCCTTCATCCAGCGAGCGATCAGCAAGCTTTAAGGTTGCCTCCAAAATACGCGCGCCCGCGTGTGCTGGATTGGCCTTCAATGCCAAGTCGAGCTGCTCGCGCACCGCTTGTGGTTGGTTTGCCAGGTAGTGAGCCCGCGCGAGACCAAAATGTGTGCGCGCGCTCTTTTCCATGGCCAAGGCTTTCGTCCACGCAGTGACGGCCACATCCACACGCCGTTTGGCCAGTGCGGACTCACCCACGAGCACCACATAGTCAATGCCACGCCCCAGCAAGCGCGTCGCCAGATCCGCCGGCACCTCGGGATGGCCCTGGGCAGCTTTCTGCGCCAGCTGAGCCAGCTCCAGGTACTCCGTGTCGGGCGCCGCCTCTTTGAGACTATCCATGAGCGCCTGAGCCTGAGCTGACTCATCCGAAGCAGTGAGGAAGCGGAGCTGATGAAAGAACCCGATGTACGCGGCATAGGCTGCCCGCGGATGGAAACGTGGAGCATCATTTAAGCCCGCGCGCACCTCGTGAAAGGCGTTGGCGAGCTCCTTGGCTGTATCAAGCCCCATGCGCTTTTGGGCGACCTTGCTCGACTGCAGCAGCTGCTCACGGTATTGCCCCGCCTTGAGGCGATCCATCACAAAATACACACCATAGGGACCCACGTCAGGGATGAGCGAGGCGAGCGCTCCACCCGCCACCGCGAGCCCGAGGATCGAAAACAACGCGATCCGCGTGCCTTTGGACATGGCGCTAGTTTTTCGGCGCTTCTTGGCTTTGCTCTTCGCGTCTGAAAACTTCTCGGGCCGGGCCGGCGCCGACAGGTCGACGACTGCAGACGCGGCTGCAGTTGGTCCACGCGGCATGCCCTCGGGCGCCTCACCGCGGTCGAGGTTTTCGCCCAAATCCAGGTCGCCACCCCCCCCTTCCAGCACGACGTCACCATATCCGTCGGCTGAGCCGGCCTTTGATCCACTGGGTTTGCCCGATTCGGTCGGAAAGGCATCAAACTCGTCTTCTTCTCCCAGCCCACGCGAAGACGCCGCACGCGCCTCACCCAGAGGGGCAGCCTCACCTGCACGCCCTGATGGCGCAAGCGCAGTACCGACTCCCACCGGACGCGCAAATGGATCCATTTCACCGGACTCCACCGCGCCGGGAAACTCGGAGTGCGGCAAGAAACTACCGCCCGGACCCGAAGCGACCTCTGGACTACCGAGAGGATCACCCTTGGCCCCGGGATGCAACGAAGGCAGGCGTTGTTCGAGATCAGGCAGACCGTAACCCACCAGCGGGAGACCCGAACCGCCGACATCGGGGAGAGACGAGCCTAAATCCGGCAGCCCCGCTCCGAGGTCAGGAAGCGCCGCACTCAGGTCGGGGAGATCGGCCCCTTGCGAAGGAGGCAGATCGGGCAGAGCGGCGCCCCGACGGGGAGGCTTGGGGACGTTGAGATCAGGCAAGGAAATACGCGGACCCAGGTCGGGCAGATCGAGATCGCTGACCTGGTTGCCCGGTGCACCCACCAGATCGAGTTCATTCGAGTCAGGGCCATTTCCAGGCGGAGGGGCAGAGCTGAAGGCCGGGAGGTCGATGACCGGGCCGCGTACTGACCGCCCTGCAGGAGCTGGAAGATCGGCGTCCTGCTCGGAGCTGTCGCCCAAGTCGAGCTCCATTGCATCGTCATCGCCGTGTACGTCCTCATCCAAATGGGCGAGTTCCAGACCAGCGCCAGCAGGCGCCACACCCATCATGGTGTGTTTCTTGGGATCACGACGCGGTGGAGGGGGGGCGCCTGCCGGCGCGGCCTGCTCAGCAACCCCCAACATGGTCGGGCGTCGGGGAGGCGGTCCGGCGGGAGAAGGACTCAAGCCCAAAGCCGCACCCAGAACGGGTGGCTCTGGGTCTTTTTGCGGGGTCGTGACCTGAAACGAAGCCCCGCACTTGGGGCACCTCATCTTCAGTCCGTTGGGCGGAACTCTTCGTTCATCGACTTGATAGGTCGCGGCACAGCTCGGACAACGGGCCTCAAACATGTTGTTTTAGGGTGTACCAACTATTTTTGCGCTTGTGACGAGCTGAAGCGACGCCCATCTTCATTTTCAATTGCTCGCTAGTCCCGATCTCACCTTCATGCTAGGCGCGGCGCCATGATTCGCCGCTCCCCTCTGCTGCTGGCTGCCCTCGTATTAGGCGGCTTCGGCGCACTCGCGCTGTCACAAGCGGGCGAGGTACCCAGCTCTCCGCAGCAGCCTGCAAACCAAAACCAAGCTGCGAGCTCTGCTCCTCAGGCGGCCAGCGACTCAGCGCTCACGGCGCAGCTCATCCCACCCGCTCCGACAGATGCACCAGCGGTCTCCAGCGCCGACAGCTCACTCAGCCGACGCTTCGCCACTCTTCCGGACGGCAATCCAGTTCCCCCACTGTCCGACTCCGCACCCCAGCGCGTGAAGCTGGGCATCGCCATCTTTCGTTATGCAGGGGCGGAAGCCCCCCCCAAGTCGGAGCGCAAGAAGGAGGAGGCTTTGCGCCTGGCCCAAGAGGCGGCCCGCCGCGGCCAAACTGACTTTGCTGGTGCGGTCGCCGCCGGCGACCGCGGTTCCGACGAAAACATCGGCTGGATTGACCGAGGTGTGCTCGAGCCCGCGGTCGAGCACGCCGTGTTCTCTTTGGATGTTGAAAAGGTCGCGCCCGAGCCCATCGACAGCCCGCGCGGTTACTGGGTGGTGCGCCGCATTCGCTGACGCGCGCTCTTGGCCTAAAAAAGGGGGGGCAAATATCCCCTGAACGTCTGGCGCGTAGCGGCCGCGTCCCATAGAGTCCCGTGGGGCTGTATTGAGCCTATTCGGATGGTGACTCGCATTGTAGATTCGTTTCCGGCCGCAGCGCTTGCCTCCCCCAGTTCGGAAGCGCGAACGGTCAGCCTGGCTCTCTTGGGAGCTGAGGCGGGCCAACAGTCGGACCCGCGACAGGCGGCGATCCTACTTCATGAAGTTGCGCGCCTCCATGAAAGCCGCGACGACCTGGCCTCGGCTGCGCGCGACGAACTCGAGTCCACCAAGCGCGACAACGCATTCATCGAACCATTGCAGGCGCTGATCGGCATCGCTATCCGCAGTCGCTCAAAAGCGAACCTGTCCAAGTTGTTTGGCCGACTGGGCAAGCTCGCCCAGAGCGCCGACGAAAAGTTGGAAGCGGCACTCGGTCTCATCCTGACACAAATTGCCAACCAACAAACGGCTGAAGCGATGACCTCGCTCGCCCGAGCACTCGACGAGCAACCACACGCGCCGAGCTTGTGGCTTGTGCTCGAAGAATTAGCGTCCAGCGAGCGCGACGGACGTGGGCTGCTGCGCGCAGCTCTAGGCCGGGCAGCACACGCGCGCAGCCCGGAATTACGCAGTCTATTGCTGGAGCGAGCCGCGCGGCTGCAGCTGGAACAAGGCGCACACGACGAGGCCTACGCGTCACTTTCCCAGGCCTACGACGAGGTCCCCACCTGGCACGGACTGCGCACGTGGGAGACTTCAGCCATCATTGGTCGGCACTACGCGCAGGCGCTCGATGCTGCGACCAAGACTGCCGGGTTGATCTTTTCTGCCCTTGATGAACCGGAAGGGTCGGAGAGCTACCGTATCCCGCGCCAAGAGCTACGTATCGAGCGCGCCACCGCGGCCCAGTTGCGCGCCATCGTCTACGCGGCGCAGAACAACGACTGGTCGACGGCACAGTCGCTCACCCAGCTCTTGCTCGATCACTCTCCCCAATTGGCCCTCGCGCAGCTGTTTCGCGCTGAGCTCGCCAGCGCGCGCGGTGATCACGACGAGTTTGCTCGAGCGCATCACGATTTACTCATGCATGGACAGCTACCCCCAGTGGATAGCGTCTTTCTGGCGACAACGCTGTATTGGGCCGCCCGCACCCAAAGCACGCCCGACCTCGCTGCAGCGGCTCAGCAAGTCCTGCTGAACTCCGCCCAAACCAGCTGGCCCCAACTGATGCTCAGCTGGCGCCCAGATAGCCCAGCTCGAGGACCAGGTCCTCCGCGACGACTCAGGCTGGCTGAGCGAGCATCTGCAACCCGGCCCGCTCACGGTCGCGGAAGCCAGTCAGTATACCCTCGACATCAAGCTGAGTCGCAGCTTCTTCACACTCTTTTCGCTGAACGGCGGCGCCAGCTCGAACGGCGCGACCTGGTCCGACGCGCTGCGTGAGACCACAAGATCGTTCGTCGAGTGCGAGCAGCTGCCCCCAAGCCACGGTCGACAATCCAAGAGCTTTCCACCGTCATTGCGCAACGCTGCGCGCTACCTACTCGCCCGTCTTGCCAAGGATCGCGCAGCCGAGGGGCTCGCGCTGCGCGAGCAGCTCGCGCGTCTCCTTTCCAGTCCAAGTAGCGCCGGGGCAAGCGCGGGCCTTGAGGTCGTCCGCTCGCTCGCCTGTGACCTGTTGCGACTCCTCTTGTCCGAGCAAGGCGCCGCGGGGGACGAGCAACTCGCTCACATCGACCATCTGGCGGACGTGCTTGGGGACGCGTGGCTCCCGCTCTTGTACCGACTCCTCCATCAAGTCGGCTACGCTTCTGCATTGGCCCGGTTCGCGCCGCCTGCTGCGGCGCCCCCCAGCGTCAGCCCCGCGCGGTCCGGTGCTGCTTCCGCTAGTTCCGTGTGGGCGTCTTTGGCACAAGACGCCAACTTTCCACGCATCGTGGACGCGTGGAAGCTCACGGATCTTGACCCCGAAAGTCAGGACAGGGACGGCACGTGGCTAGGACAATGTCCCCCCGATGACCCGTTTCGTCTGGGCTATCAGCTGGCACGCTCCCTGTCCGGCGCCGATGGCTCTACGGCCGATCAGTTTCAAGCTGGGTTGATTGAAGCCGCGGAGCAGCTGAGCGATCCGCAGCTCAAGGCCGCATGGCTTTTTCAGTCCGCCCTCGAGCAGCTCGCTGCCCAGCAAAAGGACAAGGCCGCCGCACTCTTTCAGCGCCTCCACAGCGTGGAGCCAGACGTCCTTGTGCCGCTGGGGCCATGGATAGCTTGTCTGCAATACAATGGAGACCCGGCGCGCCTGCTCACATCCGAGCCTGCGCTGCTCTCCGAGCTCGAACGTCTGTGTTTCACCGCGCGCTATCAATCTCAAGACTTTCCCCATCACCTTGAACAACTTGCGCGAGAACGAGCGCAAGGTAGGCAGAGCTCTTCTCCCGAAGCTCCGAGAGCCACGGCCGCGCTGGATCTCGCTTGCTCGCTCTGGATTGCAGACGCTGCGGCCGCTCGGGAGCTCTTCGACGTCGATCGTCACTTTCTCCCCCAAGCCCACGACGATGCCTTGCTCACTCCGGTGCAACGATGCCTGCTCCTCGCCGGGACTGAAGGGCTGTCGGACGATGACCGATTGGCGATCTTTTCACACGTGTCCCAGCTCAGGCCGTCCACGAGCGCCGACCTGGTCGAATGGGCCTATGCTATGCGCTGCACTGATCAAAGGCGCATCGAGCACGCGCTTTTGCGTCTGGCCGCACGTACTGGCTCGCCTGCGCTGGTCGCATTGGTCCGTCCTGAGGTCCTCGATCGGGAGTCAGCTCAGCAGTTCAACGAACTCGTGGAGCGCTCGCTGCCAACGTTTGCTGCTGGGACCATGGATCACCTGCGCTTGGCGTTGACCCAGTTTCGTCAAACGTCTGGTAGCTCTGTGCTTCAGGAAGCGGATGCATTCAAGCGGCTCGCTCACGCTCTCGGCCCCAGCGACGCCAGCCAGTCGTCAACTCTTGCGGTGGATGCGGAGTTGGCACAGCTGGCCGCGGGCTATCGCTACGCGCAAGCGGGTGAATACGAGCTTTCGTTGTCATGTTTTCTTCCGCTTCAGGCCAGCTTGTCGGCCGATCCCAGCCTGTGCTTGGGCCTACACTGGGTCGCCCAAAAATTGGGACGCGTCGATATCGAGGTCGGCTGCACGGTGGAGTTAGCGCGTCAATCGCCCCCCGGCGTCCAAGCGGCGGAGTTGTGGGAGCGGGCCGGCGTGCTCTTTGCCGATCACCTGAGTGATGAACGTCAAGCGGAGGAATGCTTCAACGCCGCGCTTGTCCATGCTCCAGGCAGTCCACTCTCTTTTGAGCGCATCTACCGGATTACCAAACGACGCAAGGATCGTCCCCGGCAGCTCGAACTACTCGACGCACGCCTCGTCACGGCAGAATCGGACGCGCTGCGCGTGGACCTTTTGTGGGAAAAGGCGCGCTATTGCCGCGTGCTTGGCCGGCGCAGCGCGGCGCTCCGCGCCGTCGCAGAGTTGCTCACGATTGAGGCGAGGCACCTGCCAGCATTGGCCCTGTCAGCAGAACTCTACTTGATCGACGAGCGCTGGGACGAAGCAGCTTTGGCACTGCGCGCCGTTGCGCTGCATCCCCAAGTGTCCGTGCCGCAGCGCAGGAACGCTGGTCTGTACGCCGCTGACCTGTTTGAAAAGGTAAAACGTGCGCGAGACAGCGTCGAACTGCTCGAGCGACTCGCCACCCTCGGCGTACAGGACTACGGGAGCAAATTGCGACTGGCCCGCGCGCTCGCGCGCACTGAGGACTGGGGCGCCGCTTACCAAATTTTTGTCGAGCTGAACGACGTCGTAGACAATATCCAGGAACGCTTGGAATCGGCGCAGATGATGCTGGCCCTGCAGCGTGACTACCTGCGCCAGCCTGAACAGCTCCGTGAATCGGTGCGGCGCGTGCTCCGCGATAGTCCTACGGATCGAGATGCCATCGAGCTCGCCTTGGCCTTGGATCTGTCTGCCGAAGACCGTCGCCATTTGCTTGCCCAAGCGCGCCAAGAGAGCCGCAGCAGGTTGGACAAATCTCCGCTCGACGTGGCCGAAATGCGCCTATTTGCCGAGCTGTGTCTGGGATGCGGCGATCCGGAAATGGAACGAGTCGCGCTCGGCATCCACTCGCTGTCCGCTTCACCCTCGCCGGCTCACGCCGAACGCCTCATTGAACTCAACCGTCTGGTGCACCTGGAACCGCAGCGCGCCTTGCGCCAAGATGAACTCGAGCAACTACTTCCCGGAACGTTGCTGGGCAGTGCGCTCGAGTTCGCGCAGCTGCTCGGTGCACAACTGACGCTGGAGCTTGAAGCGGATCTGCAGGACCGCGGGGTCAGCGCGCTCATGCGGCTCGACGAGTTTTCTGCCGATCCGCTGCGCACGCTCATCGCAGGCTGGGCCGGAGCCCTCGGGCTAGGCGACCTGGACTTGTTCGTGGGTGGTCATGATGAGGACGGGATCTCCGCCATCAACTGGCAGAAGCCGACGGTGATCGTGGGCCGGAATGTCACGGTGCCGCTCAGCCGTGAAGAACGCACTCGTCTCGCCGTGCTGCTATTCGTCCTCAGGATGGGATTGGGTGTCATGGTGAGTCAATCTCCTGAAATCGTCACGCGCTGGATCGAGGCGGCGCGAAACGTATTGGAGCGTCGCGCGGCTCAAGATCCGGACCTGTTCGAAAGCACGGACTCGGCCCTGAATGTGACGGAACTCAGCGAGCACTTGGAGAAGGTCCTGGCCGACGAGCAGAAGCAGCGGCTATCTGAGCTGCTTTCCGCAGTCGATAAGGTAGGCCTCTCTCCTTTGAACCTTCCGCTCGACTCAATCAAGGCCGCTCTGCGCATGGCTTGTCTCGTCAGCGGCGATCCAGCCATCGTCCGCGCCTTCCCTGAGCTCTGGCCGAGCGACGACCAAGAGCGGCGCGCCCTGTTGACCGATTTGGTGCGGTTCTGCATCAGCGACAACTTCTTCCAACTTCGTGCGCAGGTGGGCTTGGCAGGATGACAGAAACACTCAATCTGCAGTCGCTCACCGCCGAGTTCAATATTGAGGACGACGCGTATGTGCCCGGTGCGGACATGCCCGCGCCCTCACGCGTTCCAGACGAACGCGACGCCCAAGCCATCGCGGACTTGCTGGTTGACGCCGCCGCGAGAGAGAGTTCAGCACTCGCCAAGAGTCGCGCCCTCTGCATCGCTTCCTTACTCCGTTCGAGTCACGGAGACATCGACTCGTCCGTGCGTATGGCGCACGAAGCCGCAACAACGTCACCTCGCCTGACCCTTTGTACCGAAATCTTTGATCGGCAAGCCCGCGAAGCGGGCCAAGCGGTCTACGATGCTCACGTCGAAGAAATCACGTGGTGCTGGGACAGCAGCGGTCGCCAAGCGCAGGACTTGGCACTTCGACAATACGCTCACGTGCGCCAGCTGGCTCAACTCGAACAGCAGGGTCAAAAAGACCCGGCGCAAGCGCTGCTGGAGCGCCTCGTCCGCAGTGGCGAAGGCGGGCTGGGACTCGAGCTCAAACGCATCACGCAACGTCTGGCACAAGGACAGACCCTCTCAGGCATCACCCCGCCCAAGGGCTTCACTGATGACGTGCAGATCGCAGCGGAGATCGTCTCGGGCCGGCCGTCGACTCTGGACCACGCCGACTTGATCCGCTGCGGTGATGTTGGACGTGATCTGCTCATCCAGCGCGCAGCGCGACTACTCAAGCAAGGGCACGCCGTCGAGTGCATCGCCGCACTTGAACATTGTGGGTTACCGGGTGAGGTGGTGATCGAGTTCGCCGCGGCAGTCCACGGCGCCGCGCCCGGTGGTTTGGCCGAACGCATTCGACTGTTGTGGAAACTCGCGCGTGCAAACGACGAACGACGCATCGTTCGCGCGCTGCTCATCTCTGCGCTGCTCGCGGCGGACCGAGCCACGCTAGCGAACCTTTTGGAGCAGCTCGATCCTGGGTCGGGCGTGCTCGAGCTCAAGGAGCGACTGTTCCTGCTCGCCGTGGCCGGGCAACGCTGGACCAACTCTCGGCAAGATCTGGCTGAACTCTACGAGCGTGATCCCATCACAGCCTTGGCGCTCGCCTCGCCGCTAGAACCTGCCGTTGTGCCTCAAAAGGCGAGCATCGATGCGCTCCTCATCCAGCTTGCGGCCGCCTTGGTCAAGTCCGAGATAGCCAAGCCCACGCTCCAGCTCCAAGCGGCGCTCCCGTCCGCCGAAGAACGGCTCGACACCGCCCTGCTCGAATTGGAGTTGCGCGGCGCGGTCTCTCTGCTCTGCGCGGCCGTGCGTCTACAAACCGGGCGCGCGTCGGACGATCCTGCGGAACGCGTGGCGGCACTGTGCCAGCTGTCGGACGCTGCCAGTGTTGCCTACGCGCCCTTGATTCGAGGCGCCTTGCTTGAATCAATCGGGCGCACAGGTGACGCACAGCTGCTCTACGAAGAGCTCGTCCGCTCGCCGCACGGTGCACTTTTTCTGCCTGCCTTCCGCGCGCTCTTGAACCAGAGCGCTGGCCACGGTGGTCAGGCAACACCGCCTGTACTGCCTCCGCCTGGAGCCGGGGATGATGAACCCGTGCTGTGGACGCGCCTGGAATGCGCCCTCGCCGAGTCCACCAAAGAGGGCGCCGCTCAAGCGCTATTGGAAGCAGTCTACGCCGCGTACAAGTCTGCGCCGACCGCCGACGAGCGCCAATCCTTCGCCGCGCCCCTGTTTGCCGCAACGCTGCATTGCGAACAGCTCCATCTGGAGAGCGAGGCCGAGCGAGGAAAAAGCCTGCTGATGGAAGATCGCTTTCTTGCTTCCCAATTGAGTCGGCTCAAGTCGATTTGGGACGAGGCAAGCCGGCCGAGTCCGGCGGAAGCCGACGTTCTGTGCAAGAGCCGCGACGCTGGGTTGCGGGCAATGGGTGCGTGGTTGCTCCCCGCGGCGTCCCCTCGTCGCGCTCCGCTCGATCGCACGTCGCTGGAGCTGCAATTAGACTTCGTACGCAAGAGCCTCGCGTCGGACAGCACCGGCGCACGCCAAGCCTTGGAGCTGGCCATCAGTTCGAGCCCAGAAATCCCGCTTTTGGGCGAGGTGCTTTTGGACACGTCCGAACTGGAGCTCACGCTACATCCAGACACCACCAACGCCCTGGTCGCCTCTCATTTTGGGCAACTGGCGCGCTTGGCCGCAGCTGAGATCGACGCTGCAGCCCAAGGGGAGAGCCCCTCACGGGCCGATCGGCGATTTTTCCTGGAACGTTTGGTGGAACTCGATGAACGAACCAACGACAACAGCAACGCACTGCTCTTGCGCAAAGCGCTGGCTGAAGAATTCCCGGACGACATCGGCACGCAGCTGCGGCTGCAAGAGCTCCAGCTCCGGTTGGGACAGTCTGCTCAGAGCACCGCACAACGTCTAGCGGACATCCTTCCTCCCAGTGATCGAGATCCATACCGATTACACTTGGGCATGGCCGCGCTGGTGCAAAGCGACCTGCGGATGGCGCGCAAGTTTTTGGAACCTTTGCTGGATGAGGCAACTCCCCCACTCGCGTGTGTGCGCGGACTCATCACGGTGGCACGAGAAAAACGCGACGATGCGTTGCTCGAGCGCTGCTACCAGACCCTACTGGGACGTGAATTGTCCATCACCGACAGCATCTTGGTGCGCTACGAGCTTGCGCTGGTGAGCGAACGTCGCAAAGAGCGGAGTCTAGCGCGCGGCTACTTGGCGCAGGCGCTTGATTTGGCCCCCACCTCATTCCCCTTGCGCCACTTGGAGCACTATTTGAACGAGGGTGAATTGCCTTTGGAACGCGCCGAACGCCTGTCGCTGTTTGCGCAATCGTGCTCTGTGAGCGCCAACAAGATCCCCCTGCTGCGTGCGGCCGCCGACACCTTCAAAGCTGCTCAGGATGTCGTGCGTGCCGCGGCCATCTATGAGCAACTGCTTACGATTCAACCCGACGACCGCGCGTGCTTCGACAGCTTGGTAGAAATTCACCGGCTGCGTGACGACACCAGCGCGCTGCACGCGGTCTACACACGCCGTCTTGCGCTGCTGCCCCGCAAGAGCACTGAACAGCGCGAGCTGCTTTTGGACTTGAGCCGCCTGCTTGCTTCACTGGAGGCCTGGAGCGAGGCGCAGGCGCAGCTAGAGACCTTGCTCGCCGACCATCCTGACTGCCTGGATGCACTGCGTGCCCACGCGCGCATCAGCCTGAAGCTGGACGACCCCGACAGCGCAGAACGATCCTTCGTGGCTCTGTTCGAGCGGCTGCCTGAAGGGGACGAGCGGCTGCAAGCGGCCCACCAGCTCGGGACCATCTACTTCGATCACACGGCTCAACTGGAGAAGGCTATGGACACCTACCAATGGGTGCTCGCAGCTTCCCCGGGCGACCTAGACGTGTCCGCGCGACTGGTGGAGATCTATTGTCGCCTCGGCTTGGCCGAACGCGCGGCGCAACTGCAGGTGCAGTTGATCCAGTCGGCGGAACTAGCGGAGACCAAGCGCAGCTTGGCGCTGCGCCTAGCAGAAATCTACGAGACCGTGGGGCGGGATAAGGAGAAAGCGCTGTCGACGCTCGAGAGCACACGCAAGGCTTGGCCCCTGGACGCGGCGGTACTGAACGCCTCCATCGCCTTTTTGGATCGGGTGGGCGAGACCTCGAATCGCGGCATCACGCTGAGTCGCGCAGAAAAGGATGCCCGTCGCAAGTTAGACGAGGGTACGCTCGATCCGGCGCTCCTCGAAACGCTCGCCACCATTTTCCGGCTCAACGGACACTCCGGTGAAGCCCAAGCTTGTGGCGCCGCACGGAGCGCCTACTTGGGTCACGACGACGCTCAACTCAAACCGGCGGGTCTCCATGCGCTGTCACCGCGCATCGATCTCGAACTCGCGCCCCGCAATTATCCAGATCCGCTGCGTCGGCTGCTTGAAAAAACCGGTGACGCGATGGACGCTGCGTTCTCTGTCGATCTCAACGCGCTGGGCGCAGCACCGCTCACCTCAGGTGTGCTGCATGATCGCGTGCAGAAAATCGCGGAGACCATCGGTTGGCCGAGGATTGAGCTGTTTCAAGCGGACAGCCTGGGCGTACGTTGCCTGCCAGTCAGTCGGCGGCCGCCTCGGCTCGTGGTTGGACCTGGTCTAGAACACTTGTCTCATCGCGCGCGCGACTACCAACTACTGCGTGCGTTCAAACTGCAGATCATGGGAGTCGCTGCTCTGTCACGCAGTCGGGAGGAAGATCGGCACGCCGCGGTGGTCGCCCTATTGATGCTATTTGCGCCCCACTTCCGTCCCTCCCAAGTAGATGCGCGCAAGGTAGCCAAGGCGCGAGCGCTGCTTGAGCAGGGCCTGGGACGGGTAGGCTACGACGATGAAGTGCCCACGCTCGCGCTCGAAGCCATTGGCGCTCTGGGTGGCGTTCAAGACGGGTTCATGGACGCACCCCGGGTATTGGCGAGCCGTGCTTGTTTGATCGGGGTCGGCGACTTGGGGGCGGTGTTTGAAGCCATGGCGGCCGGGGAGGGCAAACGCTTGCCCGAGTCAGGACCAGCGCGCTTTCGCTTCATCGAGAGCTTCAAGGAGGCACGGGAGCTGTTGCTCTTCATGACCACAGCCAAGTTCACCCGCGCGCGCACGATGTTGGGTTTGGTGGAGGAAGCACGCCCCAGCTCACCGGAAGCGGCGACCACCAGCCTGGCTCCGGCGCTTCCTCGACGCCCGCCGCGACCTCCCACCAAACCCTAAAACAGACGGGTGATCAGTTGGACAAGCGGTCCACCTGCGCCACAGGCGAACCCGGCGCGGATGCGGTTTGCACCCGAGCGGGTGCGTGAAAACTGGCGCCGTGGTCATCCGAGATTAAAAGTGGATACGGGGTGTGCTCACGCGCCCCGCTGTACAGAAGCAAAGCGTCGCCCACGCCCAAAAGCCGAAACGGAGCCGACCCGCGCTCGTCTTCTCCCGTCGCGTCGTAGACAACGATCCAAGGTGACCAAGAGTTGCCGTCGTCGCGCGACGTGGTCACCCGCGTGATCCCGCCCACGCTGCGCGAAAGGACGATATCTCCACTCATGCGCGCAACGTCAGCCGGATAATAGATGGCGGCGCCAGCCATCGCCGGCAACGGCAAATCGCGACAGGCCGCGCGAAACGGGCAGAGTCGCACCGTGAGGTCACGGAAGCCTCCTCGATCTGGACCCACCAACGTCGCGACGAGCGCCGACGCGTCGCAGGACACCCCGCTCAGCCGACTGCCGGGTGGCGCGAGAATGGCCACTTGCGGGGGAGCACCTGGGCCGTGGGACACCACCACACGCTGCCCATCGTTCAACTTGGAGAGAGAAAATCCGCGGCCGTCATTGTCTGCGGCGCACCGATCGAGCAACTCGCCTGCCATGCGCTCGCCACCCGGCCGCCAGTCCACCCCGCGATTGGCTGACCACAGCACTCGCCGGTGTGCGCCCGAGCCGAGGGCAACGACCCAAGTGTCACCGAAAGCCGCAGCCGAGTGGTATGACCCGGCCGATGCTGGAAGTCCCGTGCCCCATCCAAACGGCGGAGCCCCCGCGGGATGTGCAGCTTGCTTGGCGTGCGTCGAGGGGACCATCAACGCCGCATATCCTTGGCGTGCAAAGGGCCAAGCCGCCTCGGTCAAATCCCGCAATGCTTGCTCAGGCAATTCAAACTGCTCGAGCGAGTAGCGAGCGCGTTGCGTTGGATCATTGTGATATTCGGCAATGTCAGCGGCCCGCACCTGATGCAACTTGAGCGTTTCATACGAAACGCCCAAACGTTCTGCCAATTTGAAGCAAGACGAAAGCGGAACGTCTTGAGGAAGTGCCGCGACGACACGGCGGCGCACCAAGCTGATGAACTCCTGGGGCCTAGTACGCACTATGTCTGGCCCGGTGGGACCCACAAGACACAGCGCATAGTCCGCAAATGCAGTCGCTCGATCATGCAGCTCCAGCGTCGCACGGGCGCGCGGCACTGCCCACACGAGCCCCCAAACGATGATCCCAATGAGCAGTACGTGGCGCAATCGAAAGGCACGACGCTGCTGATCCGTTGAGGGCTGGTCCTCAACGAGCCGCTGGTTACGCATGGATCATATCTGGCAAAAGCTGCAGCGTAGGGCCAAGTTTAACACGGACTACGCGGCAGCTTCACGAGAGCATTCAATCAGATACGCATCGGTTGTTCTTCAGGGCGCACGCGCTTACGACGACGACGCGCTGCTTCGGCGATCTTCTTGCGGATCTTGACCGAAGGCTTCATGTAATGACGGCGGCGCTTCAATTCACGCAAGGTGCCTTCACCAGCCATTTTGCGCTTGAGGTGCTTGATGGCACGCTCAATACCTTTGTCTCCAACCTGGACCTCAAGAGGCCGGCACTGTACTGATTCTGTAGGGTTAGCCACGGGGGCGGGGGTATGGCAGAAGCCCCGCATAAGCGCAAACCCAGAATCCTGGAAAAAACCGATGAGCACTCAAAATTCACCGCGCCCTACCGGCATTCGCGCTCCCCATGGCGCCAGTACCTTCAGCATTTCCTGGGACAATGGAAAGATTCATCAAATAGAGAATCAGTTGCTGCGCGGTTTTTGTCCGTGCGCCGGCTGTCAAGGACATTCTGGCACCATTTCATTTCAACATGGCCGGAATTCTGACCTGCGGGACATCAAGCAAGTGGGCAACTACGCGCTCGGTCTCACCTGGGGCGACCAGCACGACACGGGCATCTACAGCTTCGAGTACCTGCATCGCTTGGGCGAGCTGCGGGCCCAGCTGGGCGCGGCCCAGCTCATGGAGCTGGAGACCATCGAGCGCGCGTCCGTGGTGGCCGCACAAAAGTGAACATCCTGGTCATCACCACGTCCTTCCCCAGCTACCCGGGGGACGCCGCGGGACACTTCGTGGAAAGTGAGGTGAGCGCCCTGCGCGACCAAGGTCACCAGGTCTGGGTGTTGTGCCCACGCCCCGCGCTTCGCCCACCGGCTCAGTCGCCCTGGCTGCGGCATTTTGTGGGCGGAGATCTATTTGGTGCACCGGGGGCGTGGCCGCGCCTCGTGGAGCGTCCTTGGCGTTTGCTGTGGCTGCTGCCAGCAACCTTGAGCCTGCGCCGTCAGCACAAGCTGTTGCCACGGATGGATCGCATCATTGCCCATTGGTTGTTCCCCGCGGGTCTGCCCTTTGGCTTGTGGCTGAAGGACCTCTCGACCGAACTCACGGTGGTGATTCATGGCACGGACATGAATCTGTTGCTGCGCTTGCCCACGGGGTTGATCACCCGCGCGCTTCTACCTCTCGCCCGACGACGCACCACGTTACGCTTCGTCAGCGCAGCCCTCAAAAATCAGCTCCTGCTGCTGCCCCTGAGCCCCCCGGTGCGGGAGATGGTCCAGCGAGCTGAGGTTCAACCCAGTCCACTTTCCCTCAAGGCCCTCCCCGACAAGGCCGCTGCGCGCAGCCGCCTCCACATCCCCGAGCAGCAGCGGCTCTTGGTGATCGTCGGGCGCCTGATCCATCAAAAACGTGCCCAGGTGGCGCTCGGAGCGGCAAGCCTCGTGCCCGGGGCAACCATCGTGGTACTCGGGGATGGCCCCGCATCCGCCGCCCTCAAGCAACGGTTTCCTGAGGCGTCCTTCCTCGGCTCGTTGCCTCATCACGAGACACTGTGCTGGATCCAAGCCGCTGATGCGCTGTTGTCCGCTTCGCGCTGGGAAGGCGCACCCACAGCTATCCGCGAGGCCTTGGCGCTGGACACCTTGGTCGTCAGCCCCGCGATTGCAGACTTGCCCGAGTGGGGCAAAAGTCAGCCGTCACTGTGGCTGGTGCGCTGAGTGACTCCAGCGCTGAGTGCCGCGCGAGCATGAACCGTGCATCACGACGGGTCGTGGCGAATGCGCGGAAGAAGTTGCGCAAAATTGCAGGGTTTGGTGGCCCTGTCGAGCTGCGGGGCAATGATCTTGTCCACCGCCAGTTGCACGGCGCCGGTGGAGCCGGGCAGCGCAAATACCAGCACCTGCCCACACAGCGCCGCAAACGCTCGAGATTGAATGGTCGCCGCGCCAATGTCTGCATAGCTGAGCATACGAAACAGCTCACCAAATCCAGCGATGTGTTTGGTCACGAGGGGCGCAATCGCCTCAGGGGTAACGTCGCGCTCAGTGATGCCCGTACCACCCGTGAGCAGCACCGCGTCCACGTCCCCGGCAGCGCAGCTTTGCGCGACTGCGTCACGAATGGTCAAGAGGTCGTCCTTGATGATCACGCGCTGCACCAACTGGTGGCCGTCGCGGTGTACAAACTCCACCAAGATCTGTCCGCTCTTGTCGGTTTCGAGTGTTCGAGTATCACTGACCGTGATGACGCTGATGCGTAGGCCAACCTCAGGGTCTTTTTGCTCCATGACCCGCTGAGCGTGGGGGATATCCTGGACTAAGTCGACCGCCTAGGCATACTTGCACCTCATTTTTCATGTTCTGGCCTTGGACTCTCCGTTGCCCACGTATGACCATCACCGTGGGGGTTGTGCTCGGATGCGGATGTCACCCCAGCTCTCAACCGCCTCTGCGCGAGCCGCAGGTCGCCCCCTACGCTGACGCTCACACCCAGACTGCACGGTCTGCCCTCCCTGCGCAGCCACAGACCGCCGGCTCAGCTCCCCCTTTGGCAAGAGCGCCGAGCCTCGCGCCGACCGCGGGAACTCCGCCACTTCTCCCACCTCCCCCAGCCATCGGCCCCGCCCTGCAGAACTTGCCCGCGCTCGATCCGCGGCGGCTGAGCGACGGCGTCGTGAGCGTCGCATGGGGACGCGGCGTCATGGCTCAGGGTAACCTCGGCGTGGTAAGTTCGGTAGAAGCGCACGCTACACGCGCGGGCATTGACGTCCTGACACGCGGTGGCAACGCCGTCGACGCCGCTGTCGCCACCGCTTTGGCCCTCGCAGTGACCCACCCCAGCGCGGGGAATTTGGGTGGTGGCGGCTTTCTCTTGGCTAAGCTGGGCAACACCGTCGAGGCCATCGACTTTCGGGAAGATGCGCCGCTTGCGCTCACCGACCAGGTGTTTTGGGACATGATCAAGCGAGGTGCAAAAGGACCGCGCGCGGTGGGCGTTCCAGGGACCGTGTTTGGGCTCCATCTCGCCCACCAGCGCCACGGCCGTCTGCCTTGGGCCGAGGTCGTTGCACCTGCTCTGCGCCTGGCCCGGGAAGGTTACGTGCTCGGCCCGCGCCAAGCACAAACCTTGCTCTGGGCATTGCCCGAATTCAGCCGCGATCCCGTCGCTCGGGAAACGTTCTATCAAAAGCGACCCGATCCAAACGTACGCATCGTGCAACCTCGCTTGGCTCTCGCTCTGGAGCGGATCGCAGCGCAGGGGCGGCTTGGTTTCTATGAAGGCCCGACCGCCCTGGATCTCGTGAGCAGTTTGGGCGCCGAGGGGCTCATCACGCTCGACGATCTCAAGCACTATGAAGCCAAAATACGCGAGCCTCTCTATTTCGATTTCTACGACTTTCGAGTCATCACGATGCCTCCGCCCTCTGCGGGCGGCGTAGTGCTCGCGCAGAATCTGCTCATGCTGGCCCAAAGTGAGGTGAGCCAGCTCAGCCCCCGCGGCGGCCGACGTCTACACCTCTTGGCCGAAGTCAGTCGACGCTCACAGGTCGAGCGCCAGTTTTTCGTGACTGCTCCGGAGCGGCTCACGGAACAAGAACAAGAGCAGGCACGTTCGCGGGTGCTAGATCCCATGACCTGGTTGGGCCCCCACCCCATCAATGCCTCCTGGGCAACACAGTCCAGTTCGCTCCACCCCGGGTACAAGCGCGCGTTGTCCGAGTTGCCGGACACCACTCATTTCAGCGTAGTGGACGCTGAGGGAAACGCGGTCAGCTGCACCGTGACGCTGAGTGGGAGCTTTGGGGCGCGTATGATGACGCGCGAGACTGGCGTCGTTCTCAATAATTCGGTGGCATCGTTTGCGTCAGTCGGGGTCAACACCCCAGCGGCTGGCCAGCGCACCATCAGCTCCATGGCTCCCACCTTTGCGCTGCTCGGTGAGCAACATTTTTTGGTCTTGGGCTCGCCGGGCGGCAACACCATCCCCAACACCGTCACCCAAACCTTCCTCCACTTGGCTCTGGATGGGGACAGCCTTGATGAAGCCGTACGACGCCCGCGCGTCCATCAAGGTTTCGCACCCCAAGCCCTGGAGATGGAGCGCTTTGCGCCCCTGCCCGGCAGTGTACAAGCACAGCTGCGCGGCATGGGCCACGAGCTCACGTTTGCTCGGCAGACGATGGGTGACGCCAACATCGCCGCCTACATGAACGGAACTTCCGCGGCGGTGGCCGATGCCCGGGAAGGCGGATTGGCTATGGCCGCCCCGCCTCGACCCGCGCCCGAATCCGCGCAATCGCCTCCGCGTGCAGCTGACACACCCGCGACTCGGTAACCCCCAAAAACTCACCTATCTCACGTAAGCTACGGTCCTTTTGATAGTGAAGGGTCAAGACCAGCTGCAGGCGCGGAGGAAGCGCCTCACTGTGCGCCACCACCGCGCGCATGAGCTGATTGTGAGCGGCGGCGCTCTCCGGAGACGGCGCAGCGCAGGCAGCGTCTTGCCCGTCCGACAGCTCAAAGGAATCCAACCCAGTCTCTCGTATTTCGACCATCGCACGTTGCAGCTCCTCAATTGCAATGCCCATGCGCAGCGCGATTTCGTCGTGCTCAGGCTGTCGGCCTAACTTCTGTGTCAGTTCGCGCGTGGCCGACTGAATCTGCCGAGCCAAGCCACGCAACCTACGCGACAGCGGGTCCAAGGAGCGCAAGTAGTCAAGAATGGCGCCGCGGATGCGACAAGATGCGTAGGCCTCAAATTGGTCATCGGGCATGTCCAGTGGGCGACGCTGATGCGCCTCCGACATGCCGACCCAGCCTGCCGAGATCATGTCGTCCAGGGTGTGACTCCTCGGCAACGACCGCATCGTTCGCAGTGCGATGCGGCGTACGACGGGGCCAAACCGCTCGTAAAATGCCTGATCCGTCTGGCGCTCTGGAACGCGCGGCAGTTCAATGTCGGTCAGCCGAAATATGCCGGATTGATGTTCCGCGGCGATGTCGGGTTCGAATTCTGTAAGGAAGTTGTCGTTCAGTGGGGCAATGGATAAGTGGGAGGTCATGCTGATTCCTCGGACAAAGCGCAGGCGCTCTCCGGCGCGAAATCGGACCACACCGGGGGATCGGTGATGGAGCGATTCCTTTAAGCGACTAGTCTTGTACGAGGGCATGGAAGATGCCAGCTGCCTGTCGCTTCTAGGTGGGAGCTTCGTTCACCCTGAGGGACCAAGCCGCACACAGCCTCATTGACCCAGATGAGCCAAGGGTGGCACTCACACACAGCACACAAATTACCCACGTGTAGGGGCGAGCCCCTACCCACGGGGCAGCTACTGCATGAGCAAACGGCCGCCGCTCTTGATCAGTGATTGGTACCAATAAAAGGAATCTTTGGGGGTACGCTTCTGGGTCTGGTAGTCGACATGCACTAAACCGAACCGCTCACGATAACCCGCCGCCCACTCGAAATTGTCTAGAATGGACCAGTGGAAGTATCCCCAAGCTTCGACGCCGCTGTTCATCGCGCGCGCGAATTGCTGCAAATAACGCTTAGTGAAATCGATGCGAGCCGGGTCGTGCACAGCGCCATCCAGAGCGACCCAATCTCGACAAGAAAGACCATTTTCAGTGATCACGATGGGCTTCTTGTAGCGCTCGTAGAAGAATTTGGGTCCCCAAAACATCGCCTCCGGAGTGACCGGCCAATTGAAGGCGGTGTGAGGGTACCCAGGCGGATAGCCCGCGAGTTCGAAGCCGCCCACAGCGTGGGGCGAGGGTACGACAGTGGTGCCCTGATAGATGTTGACGGCAAAGCAGTCGATGGGACTACTGATGATCTCCATGTCTCCGGCCCTGGGCTGGGGCGCGTCCTTGCCGTAAAATGCGAGCCCTTGCTCGGGGTACGCCCCCAAGTACACCGGGTCCATCCACCAACTGTTGTTCCAAGAATTGCGATCGACAATCGAGAAGGTCGCCTTCCTGGCCAGCTCAATCGACGCAGCATCCGTCGTCGCTGGTAACTTGGGCATGCCCACAGGCGCGTAACCAATAGTCAGGGGCTTTCGAGCCGAAGCGCGCATCGCTTGGACCGCCTTACCATGCGCCAGCAGCGTATTGTGACCGGCCTCCAGGACCTGCCGCAGCGGCAGCGTCAGACCGGGCGCGTGACTGCCCTCCAGATGGCCGAACCCGATGTAAACCTGTGGCTCATTCAGCGTGAAATAGTGGGTCACCCGATCTGATAGGCGGGCGATCACCAGCGCCGCATAGTCTGCAAACCAAGCGGAGGTGTCGCGATTGAGCCAGCCCCCGCGATGAAAAAGCGCAAGCGGGTAGTCCCAGTGAAACAAAGTAATCCAGGGCAGGATCTTTGCCTCCAAGAGGGCGTCGACCAGACGGTCATAAAAGTCTAACCCTTTCTCGTTCACCGTGCCGGTACCCTCGGGCAAGATGCGCGGCCAACTGAGGCTCAAGCGGTAAGAGTTGAGGCCAAGCTCCGCCATGAGCCCGACGTCAGCGGGGTAGCGGTGGTAGTGATCGCAGGCGACGCGGCCTGTGTGTCCCTCAAATACAGCGCCAGGCCGCTCGCAAAACATGTCCCAGACACTCTCTCCCTTCCCATCCTCCGCGTGCGCTCCTTCGATCTGGTAGGCAGCTGCCGCCGCCCCCCAAAGAAAGCGATCCGGAAATTCAAATGGAGCCGATTCAGCGCTGGGCATGCACGCCTCCTAACGCGGCTGTGCGACTGCACCAAGCCCTTTGTTTCACGGGCAGCTGACCCTCGTACGGGGCGCCAAGCCATGGACGTTGGTGCCTGATTCGAGTTCTGCTAGCGATGCTGTGTCCGTCCCGTCATGCACCTCCCCAAGTACACCAGCAACCAGCTGTATCGCCGTCTGCACGTGGGCCATCCCAGTGACGTTGATATCTACCGTCGGCTGTGTCGTGGAGCTCACCGCGTCCTCGATTTGGGGTGCGGTTGGGGACGCATTGCCCTGCCCCTCGCCGAGTCGGGACACCTAGTGGTGGGCCTCGATATCGAGCCAGAATTTTTGCAGGAATGTGCAGAACAAGCGCAACTCCGTGGCCTGTCGAGCTTGGTCCACGTCATTGACGCGGATGCTTGTGCCGCGGTCTTGGACCACCGCGTGCAAACCCATGGTCCCTTCGAGCGCGTGCTCTTCCCCTACAACACATTGTACGCGCTCGGTGGAGCCCAACGCGTGACGCAATGCCTGTCCAACCTCGTCGCCCACTTGGCGACGGACGCTGAGGTGTGGTTCGACGCCTACGATGTGGATGAATTCCATTCCTCTTTGGAGGACGATGAAGACTCGATGGCCGAGAGCGAAGAGCCTGACGCAGCCGTAGCGAGCTGGGAAATCGCCGGGCACACAGTGGACGTATTTGAGCTGAGTCAAGTATCCCGAGCGCAGCAGCGGCTCACGGTGAGCTATCAGGCGCGTCTCCGCGAGACGGGACAGCAGCTGGGCGATCAGACCCTGGGTCACGACTATCTGTTGGCGAGTGACCTGGATGAGATTTTTGACGCAGCGGGCTACAGCCTCGCTGGTTGTTATCCGCGCCGCGCACTGTTGCCCGACTCCGAAGCTCCGCAAACGGACGACGACGAAGGCAGCGAGCAGCTGTTTTATCTGGCGTATCACCAGGGCGCCCAAGGACTACGTCCCTAGTCCCCGCAGCGACTCGCGCGCGGCTCGCCGCCAGGGAGCCGGGCCGCGGCCCGCGGAAGGGGTCGGGTTTCCCAAGCTTTACGCAGGGGCGAGCGCAAATTTGCGGGCAAATGCGGTAGAGCGGCCCCCAACTTGCCGAGTCGTGGTCGGCCTGTAATAGAGATATGCGGCTTCGGGCACCAGCTGGAAGCCGCATATCTCTGCATGGGACACCAAGCGAAGGTTCTAATCGTCGACGACAATCACGGCATCCGGACCGCACTGTCGACGCTGTTTGACGTGCACGGCATCGCCTGCGTGAGCATGAGCACACCCGATGCAGCGCTCGAGGCCATCCAGCGTGAGAACATCGGGGTCGTGGTTCAGGACATGAACTTCACCCAAGACACCACCGGCGGGGAAGAAGGCGTGCGCCTGTTTCGCGACATCAAGGAGCGCGACCCAGATCTGCCCGTCCTACTCATGACTGCGTGGACGTCGCTCGAAACGGCTGTTCAATTGGTCAAGGAAGGTGCGGAAGACTACTTTGGCAAGCCTTGGGACGACGACAAGCTGGTCAGCAGCGTGCAGAAGTTACTGGGGGTTCGTCAACTTCGCCTCGAGCACCATCGCCTGCTTGCGAGCGATGATCGCGCAAAGAAAAAGCTGGCCGAAAACTTCGACCTGTGTGGCATCATCTATGAGAGCCGCGTCATGCAGCAGCTGCTGACGCTCGCCACCAGCGTGGCGCAGAGCGACGCGGCGATCCTAATCACCGGGCCCAACGGCGCTGGCAAGGAAAAAATCGCGGAGGTCATCAAGGCCAATTCACGCCGCAAAGACGCGCCTTTTGTCACCGTCAATGCGGGAGGCCTACCGGATGAGTTGCTCGAAGCAGAGCTCTTTGGCGCCGAGGCCGGGGCGTACACTGGTGCAAAGACGCGCCGCGAAGGACGCTTCGAGGCAGCACACGGTGGCACCTTGTTCCTCGATGAGCTCGGCAACCTCTCGACCAAGGGCCAGATGAAGCTGCTCCGGGTGCTGCAGACCGGAGAGTTTGAGCGACTGGGCTCCAATCGCACACAGAAATGTGACGTGCGCATCCTGTCTGCCACCAACGCAGATCTGCGGCGAGAGATTGGCAGCGGCAACTTTCGTGAAGACCTCTACTTCCGCCTGGCTGTGATCGAACTGCACGTGCCGGCGCTGCGCCAACGACCAGACGACATTCTGCCCATCGCCGAGGCGTTATTGCCCAAGTATCGCGCTCCCGACGGCGGGCTGCGTCACTTGGGCCTGGCTGCCCGTGAGGCCTTGCTCGACTACGACTGGCCGGGCAACGTGCGTGAACTCCAAAATCGCATTCAGCGTGCAACCCTGGTCAGCACCCATGACGAGATCACGCCCTTGGATCTGGGCCTGACCGATCTCGAAGGTGGAGCTTCTTTCACTCCAAGCCACGCACAGCTGGACGGCAGCGAACGGACCCACGAGGCCAACGAGATCGAAGAGGCGCTCAGTCGCGCCAGCGGCGTCATCAGCCGCGCAGCGGCCGATCTCGGCATGAGCCGGCAAGCATTGTACCGTCGCATGGCTCGCCTCGGGATCTCAGTGGAGCGACGGATGACGTCGCGCTGATCGCACGGCTACCATGAAATCTCCCCTGCCTACCAAACACTCAACCCGTTCGGACTGGCTGCGGTTCCCCCTGCCCGTCACCGGCACGCGCTATCTCGTGGGTGGAGTGCTGGCGCTGGTGATCCTCAGCGTCGTCTTGGCCACCTACATCAGCATCGAGCGCGACCTGCAGGCGACGCTCGAGGAACGCCTGACCGGAATGCTCAGGCAGCATGTCGCGATCACTCTTGATTTCATCGCGGACAAGCAGCGCAACACCGAAAAGGTAGCGACGATGTTGGAGGCGCGACTCAAGGGCGATCCAAAGACCGGGGTGCAGGAGTCCGCGCGCATACTCGGTCAGTGGGTCGACTTAGGCGCGGCCAAAGAAGCGTTCGTGGTCACGCTACCGGGTGACCGAGCCGTCTTTTCGCACCCTCCGCACGTCACACTCCCCGCCCGCGTATTGCAGCGCATCCGCTCACTTCCTTCTCAAACGGCCGGCCTGGACTTCTTTTGGGTAAAAGAGCACGGGAGGATTTACGCGTGGCGCAAGATGAGCAGTGCGCAGCACCTGCTCGTGGTGGGCTTTTCACCCGAGGACTTGATCGAGCGACTGGATCCCCATCAAGACGTGGGCGGTCTGCACAGCTACGCATTCGACCAGCACGGCTGGCTCACCTACGACGCCTTGGCAATTGCGCCTCCCCACAATCGGCTCACACAGGACGCGTTCCCCGCGGCCGTTTGGCGTCAAACGCCCGACATGACCGTGTCGCACGACCATCCGCACTTTTCTCCCCTCGTGGGCGAGTTTCCCGGACACAATGGCCAACAAGTCGTGGCGGCTTGGGCCTGGCTCGCCGACTACAAGCTGGGTGTCGTCACAGAAATCTACGAGTCACGAGCCCATCGTGGAATCGACAGCTTGCGGCGCTCCTTCTTGGTCTTGGTGACCTTGGTCGGCGCAGCCTTGTTGGGATTTTTAGCACTCGGACGTTGGACCTTGCGCATGCGCGAGGAGTCGTTGCTCATGACCAGGCGCTTGAGCCGCCTGTCTCGAACGATTCAACCTTTGTCGGCGGCGTTAGAACACGATCCGAGTGCGGTGATCCTGGTCGATCAAGATGGCAGCGTTATTTACGCCAACGCCGCCTCCCACCGCGTCCTTGGTGTGCATGAGCCGCTAATCGGCCAAGAAGCCGATGCGGTTTTCGAGGGGCTGCCCAACGAGCTGCAGTCTGCCCTCGCCTCGGGGCAAGACAGCATCGTAGCGCGCGGAGGAGACACCGACGGCGAAACACTCTTGGTATCGAGTCACAGTCTGACCATCGAGGGCGCGCAACATTATCTGTACATGTTACGCCCTGTCACCCAACAGGTGCGTCGACAGGAGGTCGAACACTGGAAGAAACTCATTCGGGTGCTGAGCCATGAGCTCAATAACGCCCTTGCCCCCATCACTTCGCTGCTTTCCTCGGCTCGCAAGCTCAATCAGATGACGCATCAAGACCCCCGCTTGGGTCAGATCTTTGAAAGCATCAGCGAGCGCACGGCACATTTGGTGGCCTTCATCGAAGGCTATCGTGAGGTGGCACGGCTGCCCCGTCCCGCGCCACGCACGGTGGACTGGGACAGCTTCTTGCAGAGCATTCAATCACAAAAACACATCAAGCTCGTAGGTACACTGCCCACGGCTGCTGGCTACTTTGACCCCATCCAGCTCGAGCGCGTGGTCATCAATCTCATCAACAACGCCTATGAGGCAGGGAGCCCACGCGAAGACATCGAGCTCGAGGTGGTGGAAGAAGACGAACGTTTCCGTCTCAACGTAATGGACCGTGGCTCCGGGATGCCAGAGGCGGTGCTCAAGCAAGCCATGCTGCCGTTTTTTTCAACCAAGCGGACGGGCACCGGGGTCGGACTCGCGCTGTCGCGCGAGATCATTGAGGCGCACGACGGGCAGCTCGCTCTGGCCAATCGCGACGGCGGTGGTCTCGTGGTGTCCTGTTCACTACCCAAGGCCCCACCCCAATCACGCTCTTCTCTTGGAAAGATGCTGGTGGCGCCCTTATCGCGCCCAGGCTGATGGCCGATTCTTCGTGGGGCGAGCGGCCCTGAGGTGGCCGCCACCCATGAGCAAGGGTATATTGGCAAAATGCGTCTTCTTACCGTGCGGGGCTTGGCATTCTATGCGGTCTGCTCCACTTCTGTGCTCTCTAGCTGCAACTTTGCCGAAGGATTTCAAGATGTCGGGTCCTCCGTAGGTGACCCGGATTCAGCCCTGATTGACGCGCCCGGACGACAGTTGGCACAAGGTCGATTTCGGAAAATCACCGTCGACGGTTCGCTCGCCGAGGGCGGAAAAGTCGTGGCACTCAGTGACGGCGACGAGGGCACGGACGTGGTGATTGTCCCCTATCCGGATGGAGAGCCGTGTCGGATATCTCCCGCCATTGATTTCGACCGGATCTCCTCACGCATCGACGTGGCGTTGCCGGGTGTGTTTGCGGTGCAGGAGACGGCCGACACGACCGGACGCGGAACAATCAACTTGGTGAACTTCGACTGTGAAGGAGTGCTGCCGAGTGTAAAGGACGCCCGCATCCCGCGCGTTCTCTTTCCTAGTGAGGACCCCCAAGGGATGCTCATCATCAACGGCGAGGGCGTGCTATCGATGATCAAACCCGATGCCAAGGACCTGCTGGAGATTGCAGCCGACGTCACTTTGGCTCGCACCTCACAGGATTACGTCTTCGCCTCGCGCAAAGGCAAGGTGGTGGTGTTCGGTAAGGACCTGGAAAAGATCACCGAAATTGGCGAAAATGTGATCGACTTCTTCCCGCAGAACGGCAAGACCGTTGCCCTGGCCTTACTCGACCAAAATGGACTCTCCATCTGGAACGCCGAGGATGGCCTCATTCGTCTTTCAAATACAGCGTGTGCCCCAACCTACTGGGGCAGTGATACCTTGGCCTACTACGATCCTTGTGAAGAGCGGCGACTACAAGTGTACGTCGACCAGGCCAAGGTTGGCTTGTCCGGCAAAGGCCCGGTGATTTTGGATGGTCCCTCCGGGGTCGCCACCTTGGACCGCCAGAACCTGCGCTGGGCAAGCGTCGCTGGCACCGCCGAGCTCGGATTGTTGCTCGCGGACCAAGCGCAGCTCAGCGGCGCATTGGTCGTAGCCACGGTTCCGGCGGACGCTGCGGTCAAGTCGTCGCATGTCGCGCTGGACGTGCAGCAACTCAGTGAGGGAAATACGACCTTCCTTGGCACGGAGATCCTGACTGAATACGACGGCCAGAGCGGCACCCTAGTTTTGGTTGAGCGTGACGACGAAGGAAAGCCCACTGGGCTTGCGCCCTTGGCAAAGAAGGTGACGCGCCTGTTCGGTGGAACGGTGTACTCCGACCGCGGTATTCTCAATAATTTCGACGGAACTGTGGGTGATTTGGTGGTCCTGAACGCCGACTCATCCGAGCCAGAAGAGTTGCTCAGTGGGGTCCCCAATCAAGTCATCGAGGTCGAGCCTGAGACTGGGCGCTTTGCTATCCTGGGTCGGTCAAAGGACGGCCACATTGGTTCGCTCTACCTGAGTGCCAACGACGCCGGCCCGCTCAAGGAGATCGGTAAAGAAGTCCTGCTCAACTCCGCACGATTCATGGAGCAACCGCGCGGGGTTGCCTACCTTTCGGGTGAAGGTAGTGAGCCGACCGCCAAGCTGAAGGCTTATCTCATCGACTCCGGCCTGACTGTGACGATTCACAGTGGGGTCGATGAGTATCGAACGCTTCCATGGCCATCGCCGGGGATCCTGTATTCTGTACCCTCCGGCGAAGATCAGGGACTTTGGTACGCCAAGGCGCGCTAAGTGGTGAATATTGGAGCCAGACGATGCTCCCACCATTAACCGAACCCCAGCTCGGGCCGTTTCTACTTGGAGATGGAACGAGCAATGGCCATTGTGGAGGAATTTTTCGTCGACCAACGTGACGCGCTAACGATTGTTGCGCTGCCAAACCGAGTGGACGTGAGTAACACTCGAAGTTTTGTCGACATTCTACAGCGCGAGCTCGACTCCGAACATTGGCTGCTCATTTTCGATTTTGAACAAACACAGGCCATTGATTCGACGGCGCTGGGCGCCATGGTCCAGGTGTTCAAGACGCTCCGAACCCAAGGGGGGCATTTGAGCCTCTGCAACGTCGGAAGTGGCGTGCGACGGGTACTTGCCATCACTCGGGTCGATAGGGTTTTTCCTATCTACGACGATTTAGACGCAGCCGTCCTAGCAACCGGGCGTCACCCCAACCCAAGCGGCAACCAATGATCATCAACTCATTCGTTCCCGAGGAACATTCGATTCTGGTGGTCGATGACACCATGGCCAACCGCCGCCTCTACGGTGCGTTGTTGCGCAAGAGTGGTTTTGCAGTCAGCACCGCCGGGAGTGGTGAAGAAGCGCTCCGCTTGATCGATGAGTCAAAACCATCGCTCGTTGTGCTCGACTACATGATGCCGGACATGGACGGCATCGCCGTACTCGAGCGGCTGCGCTCGAACAAGCGCACCGAGAAGTTACCGGTGGTCATGCTCACCGCTTCGTCCGCTCCAGATCACGTGGACGCGGCACTGGCGGCCGGAGCAAACGACTACATCACCAAGCCAGTCAACGGAAAGCTACTCGTCACGCGACTCTGCTCAATGATCCAAGCGAGCGCCCACCGCTACCAAACTACTCATCTTCAAAACACGATCAACATGCTTGAAGACCTGCGTGAAGCTGCCCGTGTGCAACAATCGCAGCTCCCCAGCGTACCGTTCCGCTATCAAGATTGGAGAATCACGGGCGCCGTCGCGCCATCCGGCGCCATCGGCGGGGACCTTTTTGACATTGTTACCTCTGACAATGGTTGCTTCACTTTCCTGCTTGACGTTTCGGGACATGGTACTGGGTCAGCGTTGGTTGCGGCGGAAACACGCAGCGAATTGCACCACTTGTTACGTCGCGGGTCGCTGAAGAGTGCCGTCGAGACGCTCAATGCACACCTTTCGCAGCGCGCCACGGGCAAATACTGTTGTCTGGCCGGTGTGCACCTGCTGGGCAACGATGTGGAAATCATCAATTGCGGCTTGCCACCCGTAGCAATTTTGCGCGGCGGAAGGATCCATCAGCAAGTATGGGGAAGTGGCTTGCCCGTCGGCATGTTCGAAGAGAGCAGCTATGAAGTAACGCCGCTCAGCCTACAACGAGGTGACCGCATCGTGTTGCTCAGCGACGGTCTCACCGAGCCATTTGGTGCGACCGATGACGCACAGTCCGCGGTCGAGCGTCTTGCCTTGTGGCCCACCGTAAGTGACCAGCTTCCGTCCGGTGAGGCACTCAGTTCGCGGATCCGCACCATCACTCGGGAATCAGCTCCAGAGCTTCGCGACGACGCGACCGCAGTCATCCTCATGCTCGCCGGCACGGTGTCCGAGCAATTGAAGTATTCGGCTCGTCCTGAATCTGTTCCCCCAGCCGTGCGTTGGGTGGTCGATCAGCGACCCGACTGGGCGGATCCTCACGCCATCGATCATGGGCTCACCGAGGCACTCACCAACGCGATCCTGCACGGCGCGCTGGATTTGGCGTCGAACATGCGGGACGAGGTGAGCTCTGCGGATGCCGATGGTTACCAGCGCTACCTCGAGCTAGCGGCGGAGCTGCCCCAGCGTCCCGGCTTCACGGATCGACAAGTGGAGCTTCAAGTCGCAAGCAACGCTGATGCGTTTGGAATCAGGATTGCCTGGGACGGATCGCCGTGTCCACCTGAGGCGCGCCGGGCGGTGATTTCAGATCTCACCACCACAGACAGCCAAGTGGCTATCAAGCCAGTGTTGCGCACCTCCGGAATGGGTATGCATATCATTCACGCATTATTCGATCGCGTCGTATGGGACGATGACGGCAAGGGTATGGAATTGTGGCTCGACCGGCCCGACGAGTCCTCTCAATCAACTGCGGGGTGAAGATTGCAACGAGAGTGCCGTAGTGAAGCGCAAGGGAACAACTGATGACGAACCCCAAGCGACAACTAATCGACTTTGAGCCGGCGCCCGATTCTAGCGAAGGCCCCCTTCAGTCTTCCGAGCGCCCGGTGCACGAGGTAGATTGTGGGGAGTTGCCTAAAATGAGCGAGCCGTTACCCACACTCCGTCCCACCAAAGGCGCATCCAATGGCGGAGTGGACGAGCGTGTGCTCACGAGCAAGCCGACTCCCCTGCGCATCACTGACGCGACCACGGGCTTTGACTTCCAAGATCTGCTTTCGTTTCGCGTACCCAGTACTATACCCGGCGAAGAGGGCGAGGTGCCCGCGCCTTCGCAGAGCCTTTCGCATGGCCCAGCGCCAGGGCAACGCGTTGGGCGTTACCTCACTGAGGAAATTTTGGGTCGCGGAGGCATGGGCTTGGTGCTTCGCGCCCGCGACGACCTCTTGCAACGCGACGTCGCCCTGAAAGTCATCTTGCCCCAGTACTTGGCGACTGATCCAGCTGCTGGATTTCGCTTTCTGCGTGAAGCCGAGATCGTCGCGCGCCTGGAGCACCCGCACATCATTCGAGTGCTCGACGCAGGGCTCGACGCAGGCGTCGCCTACCTAGCCTTTGAATACAAACGGGGTGAGACCTACAGTTCCCTCCGCGACCGTGGCACGCTGCAGCCGCAGCGGGTCGTGGACCTCATGATGCCCATCTTGAGCGCGCTCTCCTGCGCACATGCATTTGGCGTGGTCCACGGCGATCTCAAGCCGTCCAACCTGCTCCTGTCCCAAGACTACGCGGGCCGCGAACATCCTTGGGTACTCGATTTTGGTGTTAGCTTCTTTTCTGGGGTCGAAGCCGGCCTCGACCCCACCCGCAAACGCGTGAGCGGCACGCCGGGTTACCTGGCCCCAGAATGGCTAGAATCCAGCGGTGTAGACGGTCGCGCGGATTGCTTTTCGCTCGGGTGCGTCTTGTACGAAATGTTGGCAGGCAAGGGACCCTTTGCGGGTCTCATGCGCCTCTCTCAGGCCGCCGCCGCAGCCCAAGCGCGCAACTACCCAGCTATCACTCTCGTCAGCGCTGCGTCAAAGGAACTAGCCACGGTCATCGAGCGCTCCCTTGAGCCTGATCCGAACCAGCGTTACGCCAGCCTACGCGACATGGCCCACGCCTTGCTACCTCACGCGTCCCCTGACGTTCGGGCCCATTACGCGAGTGAATTTTGCTGAGACCCAGTGAAGCCCACCGAGCCCCACTGCTGCAGGTCAAGCTCGACGCTCCGGCCAAACTAGACGCTGCGTCCCAGACCAAACACGGCCACTCAAACTCAGCGCCCCCGGCTCAATGGCCGCCCGCGCTTCAATGTGTGTGTGAGGGCCAGCTGGCCAACAACCAAAACCGCATCACCCCGTCGAGCATATTTCGGTAGCCATCCACCGAATCTGGCTTGCGCAGGAACGCGCAAGCGCCCTGCCGATAGATCTCGAGCAGGTCGCTGGGATCGGAGTTGATGGACAGCACGATGACCGGCAAGTGCGCGAGCGATGCGTTCGCTTTGAGTGCCCGAAGCACATCGATGCCGGACATGCCCGGGAGTCGCATGTCGAGCACAACGATTCCAACGTTGCGCGCAGTGTCGTTGTTCAACCACCCCAGGGCCCGTTCTCCCGAGGGCATCACGATCACATCACCTACTTTTGGATGCTCTTTGAGCGCCCGTTGAGCGGCGGCAGCATCAAACGGGTCATCTTCAATCAAAAGTACGTCCAATTCTGGACTCATGAAGCCATCCTGCTCGGCCCGAGCTACAAACGCAAGACTCAACGTTCGGCCTCTTGCAATTGAGCGCTACTTACGTGGCCTGACGCGAGCACGCCGCCACGCATTTCCGTCCACGCACAAAAACGAGCGAGCCTGCCAACCCCGTGGCGCAGGCTCGTTGATCTGCCAGTGTCCCAGCTCAGGACACCAGGAAGGCAGCCCTGGTGCCCCGAACATGTCACGACGCGTACCCAATCGATCTGACTGGAATGGGTCAGGTGCCACTCTGACGGCGCTGAAAAGCAGGCGTGTCCCAGTCAGTGTCCAGCGCGGAATGAAAGGTGTCGCGGCTGGGTGCTGGACGGCGTGAATAGACGGGCACCGGTGCTTCGCCGCGTTTGTCGACGCGCAGATCTGTCGGCGCCTGCGCAGAGCGTGGTGTTGAACGGGACGACACCGCACCCGTCTCGAGAGGAGCTGCTGTTTCGGCCGGCTGCTTATCAAAGCCCGTGGCAATGACAGTCACTTTCAGGACGTCGCCCATGTCTTGGTCGATGGACGCCCCAAAGATGATGTTGGCGTCCTCATGCGCTTGCTCCTGGATGAGTGATGCCGCTTCTTGGATCTCCTTCATGCGCATGTCGGCCCCACCAACGATGTTGATGAGTACACCTGTAGCGCCATGAACGGAGATGTTGTCCAAGAGCGGTGAAGTGATGGCCTGCTCCGCGGCGATACGCGCGCGACCTTCACCTTTGGCGCAGCCGGTGCCCATCAAGGCACGACCCATGTTGGCCATGACGGTGGTGACGTCAGCAAAATCGACGTTGACGATTCCATCCAAGGTAATCAGGTCGCTGATGCCGCGGACAGCTTGGTACAGCACCTCATCTGCTTTGCGGAAAGCCTCGACGAAAGTAAGTTCATCGTCCGCTAGCATCATGAGCTTCTCGTTGGGAATAGTGATCAGCGTGTCTACTTGCTCTGACAACGCCAAGAGCCCCTGATCAGCTCGGCGCATGCGTTGGCGTCCCTCAAACTGAAAAGGCTTGGTCACGACCCCCACGGTGAGCGCCCCGCATTCGCGAGCAATCTGGGCGATGACCGGGGCAGCACCAGTGCCAGTACCTCCGCCCATGCCTGCAGTGACGAACACCATGTCCGCGCCCTGAATGTGCTCCTTGAGCAGGTTGGCGTCTTCCATCGCCGCTTTACGGCCGCGCTCTGGGTCCGCGCCGGCGCCCAAACCACGCGTGATGTTGGCACCAATGTGAATACGCTCGGCAGCTGAATTTGCATTGAGCGCTTGCACGTCGGTGTTTACGCTCAAGTAATCGACACCCTCCAGTCCAAAGTGGATCATGGTGTTGATCGCGTTGTTGCCCGATCCGCCAACGCCAATCACCTTGATTCTGGCTCGGTACTCAGAATTGTCGTCTGCAAATTCTATCGAAAAACTCATACTGTCCTCCCTGTGCACCGCGCGGTGCCGTGTCGAACGTTGACTCAACTGCCTCTCGTCGCTCGTTCGCACAAAGTGTTCGTGTTTGGGGTCGCCGTCTTTTTATCTAGTTAATAATTAATCCCATGCGGGCCAACTATTCTCAAAAGGCTCCGCGCAGCCAACCCATCAAGCCCTTTGTCAAACCAATGGGAGCAGGCTCTGGAGTAAGCGTCGGTTCAGTGAACTCATTGCGGGCGGCAGCCTCGGCCAGTTGGCGCGCTGCAAACCGCAGCAAGCCGACCCCTGCTGCGTATTGAGGGCCTTGCACCAGCTGGGACAGGCCGCGGACTCCCGTCGGGAACCCCATGCGCACGGGCATACCCAACACTTCTTCCGCGCACTCGACCATGCCCTCCATCAGATTGGCACCTCCGGTGAGCACGGCTCCAGCGCTGACTCCGTCGACCAGCCCAGTTTCTTCCATGCGGCGGCGCACTTCGTGAAAGATCTCTTCACAGCGCGGCTCGATGATATCGCTGAGCAAGCGCCGCGGCACGCGCCGTGGAGCGTGTCCACCCACCCCGGGTACTTCAACTTCTTCATCGTCTGCAATCATGCGACTGAGCGCGCAGCCAAAGTTGCGTTTGAGACGCTCCGCCTCCCCGGCAGGGGTGCGTAAGCCAGCGGCCAAATCACTGGTGATGTTGTTTCCGCCGACCGGAATCACGCTGCTGTGCGCAATCCCACCGTCACCGTAGATGAGCATGTCCGTGGTCCCACCTCCGATGTCGATGACAAGCACGCCGATTTCCTTTTCATCCTCACTGAGCACCGCATCGGCGCTCGCGAGCGGCTCGAGCACCACGTCGGCCACGTCCAACCCGCAGCGCTCGACACAGCGCACCACGTTTTGCACGCAGGAGGTCGCAGCCGTCACCAAATTGACACGGGCCTGCAAACGCACCCCGCTCATCCCCACTGGGTCTCGAATACCGTCTTGATTGTCGACCACATACTCGCGAGGTAGCACGTGAAGAATCATGCGGTCCGCGTCCACTGGCACGGCACGTGCGCCTTCCAGCACACGCTCCACGTCGGCGCCGGTGACTTCGCGACCACTTACGGCGCACATGCCATGGGAGGCAATGCTGCGAATGTGGCTTCCGGCCACCCCGGCGTACACCGTGTCGATCTCGACGCCGGCACAATTTTGCGCAGCATCGATGGCTTCGCGAATGGCACGCACCGTCCAATCGATGTTCGTGACGACTCCCTTGCGTAGGCCGCGGCACGGGACGTTGCCCACGCCGAGGATGGTGATGCCGTCGGCGTCCACTTCGCCAACGACGGCCGTGACTTTGGTGGAGCCCAAGTCCAGGCCAACGATTATTTCCGGGGAATCTGAGTGGCTTGTCATCGTCTTCGTCCTTGAGCCGGCTTGAACCGCTGGTTCAAACGAGGCTGATTGACGCTGCCACAGGCCCCCGAGAGTGGCCAAGTTTTGATAAGAAGTTCACTGCCTTACAAAAGGCGCACCACGACACGTTCCGGGTGCGCCTCGTTGTCTAGGAACACGACACTCGGGGTCCCGCCCTGGCGCAGCGCTTTGGTCAGTACCCGCTCGGCGCGCAGCAGTCGTTGTTTGAACGGCGCGTGGCCCAAATGCAATGCAATGCCGCTGCTTCCCACATTGAGGGTCACCGCACCCGATGGCTGCAGGTGAGCTTCCTCAGCGGGGTAGGCCTGTGCGATACCGAGGTGCTCATACGCGCGAATGAGCGCGAGCACCGCCCGCAGCCGCTCGTGCTCGAGTTCGGGCTCGTGGGCAAAAGCATCGAGGGAAAGTCCGGTGATGAGCGTCAGGTCATGGGGATCGCCCACGCCCACTTCTTTGAACGGTTGTCCCGTTTCGTCCACCAGGAACGTTTTTCCGTTGGCCAACAAGGCCGCCTGTGCCTGCCGCTCATGTACCTGGACCAGCACCCGATTGGGCAACTGCCGGGTAACCTTGGCCTGTTTGATCCAAGGACTTTGTGTCAAAGCGCGCTGCGCCGCCTCAACGTCCAGGGAAAACAGATTGTCGCCCAAGTGGAGGCCCGCCGCGGCCAAAATATCGTCACGTGACAGGCGCCGGGTACCCTCGACGGCAATGTCCTTGAGGGAGAAGCGCGGCGTGGTTCGGGCGTAACGAAAGACGCCCCAAGCAATGCCCACGACACTGGCTAGAATCAGGGTCACCCCAAGCACCATTTTGGCGATGGTCGACGCCCAACCCCATAGTCCCCGCACTGGGCGTTCAGAGCCCAGAGTCTCGCCACCGGGTGGGTCAGCTGGTGCGCGCCGGTGCCGGGCAGTGTGTTTGGAGCGGCGATTGCCCATCAGCTGCTGACCTCACGCGCCCGAATTTCCTCCGCCAGTGGCTTCAAGATCTTGTTGATGTCTCCCGCACCCAGGCTGATCAGAACATCGCCCGCTTGCGCTCCACGGGCGAGAGCGCTGACCATTTCCGTCCGATCGGGGACGTAGCGCACCGCATGATGACCATGCTTGCGAATGGCTTCGCTGAGGTGCGCTGAATCGGCACCTGGAATGCTGGCTTCACCTGCTGCGTACACGTCGGCCAAGAGAACCTCGTCGGCATCATTGAAGGCGCGCGCAAAATCGTCAAATAAATGGGCAGTGCGCGTGTAGCGGTGCGGCTGAAACGCAACTTTGACGCGCCCGGGGTAGGCGCGCCGCGCCGCAGCCAGGGTGGCGCGAATTTCCACCGGATGATGCCCATAGTCGTCCACCAACGCGATACCCGCGGGCTGGTCCACGACGGAAAAGCGCCGGGCCACGCCATGAAAGGACGCGAGGGATTGCCGGAGCACGTCAAACGGCACTTCGAGTTCATCCGCCACTGCGATGGCCGCCAACGTG
>Ga0315912_10000969_pt1 | contig 39772 bp, 42 predicted proteins | sample VfabasoilMG_FD_204469 | JGI IMG/M metagenome (GOLD analysis project Ga0315912, IMG submission 204469) | Garden soil microbial communities collected in Santa Monica, California, United States - V. faba soil | ecosystem: Environmental > Terrestrial > Soil > Garden | place: USA: California... | reverse complement strand
ACAGCCGGAGGCAGCCCTCTCGGAGGCTTGATGGGCAAGTTATCCGAGGGGGCTTCGCTTTGTCCCCTCAGCTACCGTGCTCAGGAACACTCGGAAAGCCATCGGGGATCGTGGCGCTGGTGAGAGCGTCCCTCCCCGGGCCGACGTTACCACCTCGGGAGCTTGCCGGATGGCATCGATCGCATGGTCGGAGCGCTCGTGCATCTAGCAAAGGCGCTCGAGGGAGAGCGCCTCGAAATCCACGACGACTTGCTCGAGCTGGAGCGGGAACTCCGAGAGGAACTCGGTGCGCGTCTGCGCGCTATCGTTGCGGAGTTGCGACAGCCTCCACCACGCAAGAAGGTCGTTCTCGGGTTGCCGGGGCGATCACGGCTCCCCAGGCGCCGTCGTTAGTGAAAGCGAAGCCCCCGAGAGGTTGAACCGACCTCTCGGGGGCTGTCCATCCCTAGTCCTCGCTGGGGTTACACCACGCTACGCGCTCTGCTGAATCGTCCAGTCGCAATTGCCGCATTGCTGCGCGTCCGCATCGACCCGGATGCCGCACGAGGAACACGAGTAGATGTCCGCGTAGTAGTACTCGTTGATCTCCGCGTAGTGTTCCTGGAGGTAGGCGACGTTGCTGGGCTGCGCCGATTCCTGCTCGCCCTCGTCCTCCACTTCGAGTTCCTCGTCATCATCCTCCTCCTCGAAATCGAGGAGGTTCGGCTCGATGCAGGTAGCGAGGTAGATAGCCAGGTCCTCCCGGTCATCTCCCCTCGGGGCGTGCCGCATGTAGTGGAGGACTTGGCGAGTCAGGTAGTCGCGGTCGAGTCGTCGAGATCCCAAGAGGGTCGCGACCTCGTGGAGTAAACTCCCGCCGGTGCGACACCGCATCATGAGTCCAGCTCCTCGGGTCCCGTAACGTGCTCCGACTCGAATCGCGCCCAGACGGCATGCCGGTCATCTGCGACTCTCTTGCGGTATCGACGCTGCCTCTCTGCGTTGGTGGGGTCTGGCTTGCGATAACCTGTATTGGCGACCCAGACGTCCCGCGCTTGCTGGCGTAGGCGCGCAAAGCGGTCGAAGGCACGGATCACCAGCTCGCTATGGCCGAGCGGGATCTTGCCGTGCTTCTGCCAGCGAGTGAGCCCGTGCCAATGCGCGCGCCTGTCTGCCTCATCGAGGCCCCAGAACAGTCGATGGAGGTGATGCCATCGAGGCCACTCGAGGGCTCCGCCGGTAGGGATGGCCTCGATGGCACGGAGGAAGGCACCCAGCTGGTCCTCCACGAGCAGGGGCTCGGGACGGAATCGCCGGATGATCTTCTGGGGCCGCGGTGGCGGGAGCAGCGGACGCTCCCCGTCGGCCTCGGCCAGCTCGAGCAGGTAGGCGGTCATGTTGGACCGCCGCGCCTGGGCCTGCCTACGGATTTTTTCGCGCTGCTCGGGGGTCACCCAGAGCTGCACGCACACCTTCGCCGGTGTAGACTCCGACTCGGACATCTGAGAGGTCTCCTTGGCTGGGGACACCGAGGCCGCCCTGGCAGGGGCGGCTTTCGGCTTCCATGGGTTCGGTCATGGTTGTGGCCCTGATTTGTGCTCCCAAGGCCGCGATGGGACGGGGATGCCGCCCGCCTCGATTCGCGCGGCCTCAGCCTCCACGAGACGCAGCACGAAGCGCGTCATGGTCCGGCCTTCACTGCGCGCAAGCTGTCGGATCAGAGCCTTGTCCGTCGGATCGATGGCCATCTGCAGCGGCACCTTGGGCTTGGGCATGCACAAGACCGACAATGGAACACTTCCCTAAATCAAGAGAAATCGATCTGCCGCTCCGCCGGTCCGTGTGCACGTAACGCTCAGTGATTCGCGCGCCGTTACGCGCCGCTCTACTCCTACTCCGATCTAACGATCAGTGAAGTAACTCCGGATCCCAGAGAAGAGAGAAAAAGTAGGTACATTAAGAGTGTTAGATCGGAGAGAGCGGAGCGTTACTGGGATCCAATAAGAGATCTGGTTATCAGAGAGGGGAGCAGTAACGGATCATGGAGGGTAACGGTTGTGGTTGGCAGCGAAGCTGCCAACGAGACAGCTGCAGCTTCGGAGCGCCATGACGAGTAACGCTCAATCAGATCTCTGATCTAACACTCTTAATGTACCTAGTTTGTTTGCTTCGCAGGGGGTTGGCGGCTGCGCCGCCAACGACCGGAGCAGAACGAGAGCAAGCTCTCTCGGGGAAAATCCGGAGCGAAGCGTAGGCTCGGCGAAGCCGAGCACGCTGAGCAGATACGGATCTAACGACCCCGCCCGCGCGCGCCGGGCCCCTCGTCGATGCCCCACGAAATGGCCACGTGCCGACGCGCTGGGGGCCCGCCCTTGCGTCGACAGCTCCCGGACGACCTCGGGGACGTGGACGAGTCGTAGAGGCTCCCAGCGCGAACCTTTCGTTTGACCTGCTCACTTGCGGCGCACGCTGGTGTGCGTCGCACCGGGCGGCCCGGCTCGGCTGTACCTGAGGGCCGCCCGTTCTATTTCTGTGCGGTCTGCAAGAGTCTACAGAGCCAGCAGCCTCTCCAGCCGGTGTAACGCCAGTGATGAACAACACCCGCATCACGCTGCCCCCGGAGTCCGGGCGACAGCTCCGCATCCTCTCCGCCTACCGAGAGATCTCCATGCCGACCCTCGTCATCGAGCTGATCGCCCGCGAGTACGCGCGCCTGGGCCTCGACGAGCGCAAGGACTGGACGGCGCCGGAGGCCAAGCCATGAAATCCCCCCGAGCCGCACGCAAACAAGCGAAGGGCCCCCGGGCTCCCCGTGATCCGGAGCCCGCGAAACCCGAGCCTCAGCCGGAAGCCAAGTGGCTCTCTACGACGACGAGCAATCGAGCCATGCGGCGCGCTGCCGAGAAGGGAGCCAAGGCCTAGATTCAAGGGCAGCGTAGTTTAGCCCGGAAAAACCTCTATCGACGGCTTGCCCCTTTCCTCTTGAGTCACGCCAGCCGCCGTGGAGACGCGGGTTCGATCCCTGCCGCTGCCTCAGAGTAGGGGGTTAGTTGTCGCGTGTCGCTAAGATGCGCCGAATCTCCTCGTCCATCTTTGCCGTGTCCACGTTGCCCGATTCGTCTCGCGCCGATTCCAGCGCCTTCTCCCACTCGGCCACGGTGAGTGATTCGGGCACAACTAATCTGCCCGGGCCCGTGCCTATCGATCGCCACCCCTTAGGCACTGGTTCTGGCGTCTTGTCAGCTTCCTCTGCGATCGCGTGGCCGTCGAGCTGGCTGGCTGCAAATACTTCTGTCCAATTACCCGCCGAGAACGCGACGTTGACACCCGTCTTGCCGTGAAACAGGAGTGCTCCAGATTCTGTGACTTCCACCTTGTCAGCGTGAAAGTATCGGAGCGGTCGATCGGGTGCGTGCAGCCCCCAATAGTATTTGCCGTAACGTCCAGGACCCGTCGGTTCGTCTTTCGTCATGCTTCATTCCCCTTTCAGCTCGACGCATCATACCAATCCCGCTCTTTAGGGCCAGCGATCGTGGCGTCCATCTAGGCTCTCTTTAGGCCCTAAACTCGAGGGTGGGTGTATACTCGCCGATCACACCGTGCCACCACCTGTCAAAAATACCGAAAAGAAGATCGCTTGGGTTTTTGGCGCCGGATTCTCCGTGCCGCTCGGGGGCCCGCCGTTCAAGGACTTGATCTCGGAGGGTGCGCTCCGGAACCTCCGGAGCTGGCCCGACTACGACGCAAAGACGTTGCCGGGCGGCTACAAGCCAACCCTGGCAGCCGAGGTGCTGTGCCGCGTCTATCACGCGGGCAAGGGCGACCGGACCCAGGCCTTTGCCCTTTGGTCCGACGCAGAGCAATTCATCGAAGTCCTGGACATCGCCCGCCAGGATCATGTGGTGGCTAACCAGGTGGAAGCCACGGCCGCGAAAGCCCGGGAGGCGGCCTGGAAAGAGAAGCAGTCGTTTACAGGCGCGGATGACCCCTTGTGGTCCACGTTCCAATGGCTGGAGCGCGACATCCAAGCGCTGCACAACGAGGCCGTGCGTTTCATCGCCGGCATCTGCAGCACGTTCCTGCTGCGCGCGGAGAACCCCAAGATCGTCGACCACACCGAGTTGTGGCATCCCTATAGGCGCTGGGTCGTCCAGTTGAAGCCCGGCCTGGATACCCTGATCTCATTCAACCACGACAGGGGCCTCGATATCCTCGCCGACCACCTCCGGCGCGTGAAGCCCAAGAGGGACCTACTCATCACGCCGGTGGACACCACGCTCGAGCATTTCGACGCGCTGCTCCCGACGTGCGTTCCCATGTACCATCTGCATGGTCACGTCGGCTGGCTGCGCACCGACGACGGCAATGGCATCGACCCAGGGCCAGCCGACCCGAGCGGGTTTCATCTCCACTTGCCGCGCGCGCACAAGTACCCCGAGCGCGCCGTTATGGGGGTGCCCGGCGAGCACAAGCTCAATCTCCCGGCCACGCTCCTCAAAGCCCAATGGGACCGAGCCATCGCCGCGATTGGCCAAGCCCACGTCGTTGCCTTTGTCGGCTATAGATTCCCGCCGACCGACAACATGGCCAAGGCCCGGCTCCACGACGCCCTGGCTGCCAATCCATCTGCCCGAATCCGCATCGTGCTCGGCCCCGGCAGCCCTGATGCTCCTCGACTCCAGGGCATGATCGATTCGACGGGCAGGCACACCCATGCAGAGGCCAAAGTCCTGCCCATGTGGGCCGAGGACTTCTTTTCCGTATTCGACCGCAATCGCTTCTAGCCGTCTATAGGTCATGGGGACAGAGCTGACGGAAGGTGCAGAGGACATGCTGGACCGCCTGACGGGCGGAGACGGCGGCGATATTGCCGTGCCGAGCGTCTACCCCGGGCTGGGTGCGTTCGAGGCGCATGCACACGCCTACTTCGACAACGCGCAAAACATGTGTGAGGACGTGAGGTCACATGACTTTGCCGTCTTTGGCGCTCTCTACTCCATCCGTCATGGGCTAGAGCTGTGGCTGAAGTATCTCCTTCAACGGTCGATCATCGACGACGTCGTCCTGGCCAGTCGTAAGAGTCAGAAGCTCGAGGACCTATTCGAGGCGGCCGAGTGCGGCAACTCGCCCAACAAGCAAAAGGCCCTCGTGGAGGCGCTCTGTGTGATGCGGAACGTGAAGGCGGGCCTCAAGTATCCAGCGACGCGGACGGTGGAGATCGGAGAGACGTACGCTCAAGAGTTTCTGTCCCGCGGCAAACTGGACTGGAGACACCTCTCCATCGCCTGGCCCGTTCCGCTCCGTGGCCACGATCTGCGGGACCTGTGGAAGAAAGCCAAGCTCATGGTCGACACCTATAGCTACGACGCTCGGGCGCACAGTCAGATGAGCGGAGTAGGAGACCCCCTCAGCGTGGCGGATCTAGAGGGCATTTGCGATCTGCTCGGGGCGTGGGACGAGGACGGCGATGCCTTCCGGTATCCGTGCGCACTCGATGGGACCTGGCATATCGAGATCCCGCCGCTGAACCTCCGGAAGCTGGGCGAGCTTGCTGGCTCGTTGACGAGCACGGTCCTCTCCTACGAGGGCGTATTCGAGGCCCAGGACGCGGTCCGCCGCTAAGGGATCAAGTCGGCTGATCGTAAGCCATCAGCGCAGCTCGAGCCGGGGTCGTGAGCAGACCTTGGGTCGCGCCGGGCATCTTGGCGCCCAGCCCAAAGATGTTGGGCCCGAAATAGCCCGTCATGAACTGCTGAGGGCTGGATACCACCCGGGCCCCGACGAGTAGTGAGCCGCTCGCCGCGATCTCGAGGCGCTCGAGAAACTGCTCTGCATCCTCCCACAGCTTGGCAGTGCCCTCCTTACCTAGCCCTGCCTCATAGAGCCAAGCGACAATCCGAGCCGACACACCCGCGTTCAACTGAAGTCCGTTCCACCCGTCCCCGTGCGGACACTGCGCCATCCATTTGGCTTGCGTGTACTCGTCCCACTGGATCAGACGGCGCAACATCTCGTCGGAGATGAGTTCCCTAAAGAGCGGCCCTCCGAGCGGGACGCTGAACCCTGCTCCTAGAATCCAGGCCACCCGCTTGTTACCCGCCATGATCGGCGGACGGTATCAGCTCACCCGACCAAACACTAGACTAGGTCAGGGCTTGCCGGTTCTATCCGGAAGCCGTTCTGAGGTCGATCGGCATGGCAATGTCCGTCAGGCTCCCCAGCTCGAGAATTAACGGCTTGTCGGGGATCGGCGCCCTGGTTACAGCCCGCCACTCCGACTGGTACTTGTAGTTGTCGAGTTTGCGAAACGGGCCCATGTCGCCGCAGTAGTCCTGGCTGACGTAGTCGACGAGCCTCCCCGCCAGTCCGTAGCCGGCCACCTTGGCTGCCTTCACCAGACGCCGCGCAAATTCCTCCGTGTCGGTGATCAGCACCAAGAGATCGCCGAACTCTCTGATCCTCGAATCATGGGCCAACGGGCGCAGCGCCGACTCGACGACTCTGAGGTCTTCTGTGAGCGGGACGGCATACATGCAGTAGGCCGCGTGGTCCCGTATCGCGCCCTGTATGCTCGATGAGACGATGGGAAGTTCCATCGACATCGTGTCCGTCTTGACGGTGACCTTGAGCGTTGAGTTGGAGCCAGAGAAGTACGCGAAGAGGCCCTCGTTTCGATCGCCGCGTACATTGCCTTCCATCTTGGCAAACGCGGAGATGCGGCTCATGTAGACGATCCCTTTCGTATAGAGCGAGTACATGTGCTCGCGGCGGCCGACTTTTCCCAAGGCGTGAGGTGTACCGTCCGTCCCCATCACGACGGCAACGGCGGACCTATACTTTCCTTAATGTCCAAACACTAGACTAAGTCGGCCTATGGTAGCGTCTGTCTCACGTGGGCTTCTCGTAGTTCATGATCGCCGTCTCTTCCGCCGCGGTGGGGTCGGCGTTGAACGTGTAGATGTTGGGTCCGATGTCGGCACCCAGCCCGTTGCCCGTGCCGTTGTCCCCAAAGTGCCCGCCGATGATGTTGCCGGTGGGCGCGTTGAGATTGGTGGGGAACGCTGCCCCGCTTCCCAAGTCACTGTAGCTTCCGGAGGACGACACATTGGTGCCGTTGATGTAGACGCGCATGCGATCATCGCCCGATCTCGCACTGTCCCAGCTCCACCGGCACCAGACCCAGGTGTTCGCCGTCAACGTCGAGATCTGCAACTGACGCGACCCGCCAGCTGCAGTCGTCACGATGATGTTGAGGGTGGCGTTGAACTGATAGAGATTGAATTTTCCGGGAGACGACGTGCCGTTGGTCACGGACGGGCTCGCGATGAGCAGGGTCTGGTTGACGCTGTTACTGACGGTCGCTGGCTTGAACCAGAACCCGATCCCCCATTGAGCGGTTTGGTTGTTCGCCGCGATGAGCGGCCAGACCATGGCACTCGGCCGCGTCGCGATGAATGTCTGAACCGGTAGACTGTTGGCGGTCGTAGCCACGTCCGTTTGGCGTGCGGCGTTGAACGTCGCCGGGTTGGAATTGAGGGCGTCCGTGATGCTCGTCCACTGGCCGCCGCTCTGACTCGACACCCCCAACCGGAGCCACGTGGTGACCGACGGAACTTGCGCCGGGCTGAAAGTCGGCGAGATCGTCGAGTGGTACTTGTTCGGTGCCCAAATCCGGCTCATGCCGGGGGCCGCTCACAAGTGGATTAGGTGGCGAGCGGGGTCGTGAACGCGGACGTCTCTACCCGCACCCGGACCTCATCGGCTGAGGTGCACGTCCCCGCGCTGACCCAACGAATCGTCCACGTTCCCGGCTCATCCAAGAGCAGGTCGACGTAGTAATTGCCCGTGGAAGCGCGGACGACTTCGGGGTCAGTGGCGTAGACGTACGTCGTCTCGACACCGGCGGGGGTGCGCCACTTGAATTTGACGGCTCCTGGATTGGTCGCGACACCAGCCACCGCAAACGCGGCGGAGAACCGGGGCATGTCGCCGATGTCGTAGACGTCCATGTCTGGGGGCGTCGACAAGCGAACTATTGGCTAGAGGGCGTGCCGGGCTCTCACCCGCTGGACCAGCTCGCTCGAGGACAGGACCACGTCCCGGAGCTGGCTCCGTGCCCTCACCCGTTGAGCGAGCGTGCTCGTCAGCTCGATGGTTCCGCCCACCGGAGGTATCAGCACAGCGGTCCCCGAAGCGGTGGCGCTGCCCGTGGTGACCGCCCCAGAGGCGCTGACCACGACCCCCACGGTGCCGCTCGTGGTGGCCGCCGTGGAGCTGGGGGAGCCCGTGGCAGCGACCGTGACCGTGGCAGTGCCGCTCGTCGTAGCGGCAGACTTCGAGGGTGCCCCCGTGGCGCTGACCACGACGGTGGCGGTTCCGCTCGCCGTGGAAACGCTGGAAGTGGCTGCACCAATGAACGCAGAGGTCTGCAGTGTGCCGCTCGCCGTGCAAACGCTCGAGCTGGGGGAGCCCGTGGCGCTGATCGGTTCCCAGAAAATCGCGCCGGCATAGTCCGGGTCAGTGGCAGCGGAGACCCCCACCGTGACCGCTCCGCCGCTCGAGACGAGCCGATCGGCGTAGTAGTCTCCCCCGGTGTCGTAGCGCTCATTCGTGCTCGCTACGGGGGTATGGCTGGTGGTGCTCGCCACCAGCCCAAAGACGATGAGACCCGCCGTCGTGGGCGTGAAGCTAGCGCTAGCGACCGAGCCTTGTTGCCCGCTGCTCGTCTGAAACGAGCCAATCCCCGTGTAGTGCGCAGCGATGACCGTGCTGACGTTGGCCCCGCTGACGGCCAAGGTCGCTGCTCCCGCCGGGGGTGACAGCATGTAGAAGATCTGAGCCCAGCCGTTGGCCGTCGTGGCCACGGACATGCTGACCCCGCCGTAGGTGGCGGTTCGCGCGCCCGTGGACGCGGTCGATAGAGCGATCGCCACGAGCAGCCGGTCCGTGCCGGCGGGGACCGTGACCGATCTCGAGGCTACGCCGGTGGTATGGCTGACGTAGGCTGCGGCCATCCAGGGGCCTTTACGCGGGGACGGTGAAAGTAAAGCTGGTGATGTTGACGGTCTGCCCGCTCGTGATGCTGGTGTTGTCGACCGTGATATCCCCGCCTCCACCGGTCGCCGTCACGCTACCTCTCAGGACCTCTGCGTTGTCCTGATCCCGGAGCGTGAAGGCATTGACGGTCCCCGTCGCTGCAGCGGTCGCGCTGATGGGAGTCGACTGTAGGGTTGCCGTTCCCGTGGAGGCGTTGCCAAATGCCGTGCCGGCCGTCGTGAACGTAGCCAGCGTCGTTCCGCCGACCCCGCCGGAGTAGATGACGATGGTACCGTTGGCAGCCGCGCCAACGTCGACCAAGTCTACGATAGCGTTGCATGCCGCGTTGCGTGCCCCGGTGGTGAGCGTGATGGCCATGGCCACCACGCCCCACAAGTGGATTAGCTAGCTGCGCGCTGCTCCTCACCGAGCAGGTCGGCGAGATCGTCCCCCATGATGAGCATGTCGGAGGGGACGAGCGTGTAGCCCGTCTGCCCGCGGATCATCACCGGGATCGTGCTGTGCGACTTGTCGTAGAGGATGAGGTCGCCGACTTCACACTCCGGCTCGAGCCAGTTGCCGTCGATCCAGGCCCCCGGTCCCTTGGAGACGACGACGCCATACTCCGCCTGGATGCCGCTCCGGCGCCGGATGTCATCGGTGTCGATCTCGACGCTGGCCAAATGGAGGATGCCCTTGCCGATGGTGGCGAGCCGGGCTTTCTCCGGGTCGGACTTCACCAAGATGTAGTGTTGTTTGGGGGTCACTTCGAGATCCTCTGAGAGCACGCCGCCAACGAAACGATTCTGGACGACGTAGTGCGGCCGCTGTTGGAGGGTGACGCGGTAGCTGACGTTGTTTTGGAGCATCATCAGCATGTCGCCCTTGCTGACGCACACGGGACGGCGCTCCCCCACTGACGCATCGAGCTTGCCGGGCCCGGTCTGAACGACCCGAGCCATGAACAGCTGGTCCTTGTCTTTGCCTTTCAGCGTGTACATCACCGGCGCGATGATGCCCCCGCTGCTCCGGCTCGAGCGGTCCAGCTCCTCATCCTCTACACAGAGGATGTATTCGGAGCGCAGCCGCCTCACGAGGCCTTCTTTCTCGCGGCCACCTTGCCCCGGCTGATCTGCCGCTGGAGGTCGCGGATGATCTCGTCGTCGCTCTCCTCCTTGCTCGTGGCGCCGTTGGCTTGCGAGTCTCTACGCAGCAGAGTGGTCCCGGCCTTCTTTACGCCGGGCTTACCCTTGGCGCTTTTGGGCTCCTCTACCTCGTCGGGCTCGACCTCGGGTGCCTTGGTTTTCTTACCCTCCAGCAGCCACTTGCTCTGCTCGACGCGCTTCTTTTCCCCACGGATGACGCGAGCAGCGGCCTCCTCCATCGATAGGGTCAGCCCCAGGTGAGGGTCCTTGGTCTTGATGAGGACGTTGTAAACGCGCCTCTCGAAGTTGGGCACTTTGCGGACGGCGTGCTTGCCCAACTGAGAGCGGATCGTCTCGAGGTCCTTGGCGTAGACCTGCTCCTGGGTGAGTTGCTGCTTTTGCTGCTGGGCAGCCTCCTCCCGCTTGGCGATATCCGCTTGGAGCTTGTCGATTTGCTGCTGGAGTCGGAGGGCCTCCGGGGAGCGCTTGGCACCCTTGAGGCAATTCTTGTTGATGGTGTCCCACTGCTCGCCGGTGATGCCCTCACACAGCTGGATGAGCGCGGCATAGTCCCGGTTCTGGGCAAACTCGCTCTGCAGCTTGAACAATTTGGCAGCCGGGCGGAGCTGGTCCACGGTCTGGTGATATTCGGCCTGTAGCTCCTGAAGCCTGGCGTCGAGCTGGGCTTCCCGCGCGCGGAGAGCTTGCTTGTCGCGCTTCACTTGGTCGCGGTAGTTGCTCCACTTCGCCCCGTCGATTTTGAAAAAGGCGGAGTCCTTCCCGAAAGCGAGTTTGAGCGCGCCCTCTAGATCGCCCTCCTCGAGCAGGGCGTTGGCCTTCTTGAGGCGCTTGTTCTCCGGGAGGTCGGGCTCGGTCTCCCGCCGATCTCGCTCGTCGTCGTCCTCGGCCGTTTCCTCCTCGTCGTCGTCCGCGTCGGAGTCGACGGTGTCGTCCTCGTCGTCGTCCGCCTCGGGCTTGGGTTTCCCCTTGGCCTTGGGCTCGTCGTCGTCGTCGAGTTCCGCGGCGAGCTTGTCGTCCTTGGTGTCCGCGATCTCTTTGGTGATGGACGCAATGATTTCGTCGTCCGACTCGACTTTGGACGGTGCGGGTGCTGGAGCGGCTGGTGCCGCGGTATCCTCGTGAGGCATCTACTCGTCGACCTCGTTCAGGCGGCCATCGCGGGCGCCGGTGGTGGTGCGGCTTGCTCGGGTGCAGCCGTGGGAGCGGGGGCGGGACCTTGCCCGGAGGCAGCGGCCTGGAGCTGAACTTGCCGGTTTTGCTTCTGCTCGATCTGGAGCTGCAGCTCCGCCATGAATCGCATGAAGTAGAGGAGCCGCTCCGGTGGGCACTGCTGCATCTTGGCGTGGAGCAGGGCAGCGCCGACTTGAAGGAGCCTTTGGTCTTGCTGGAACCACTTCTCCGGGCCCTGGTAGCTCTCTTCGAGATCGTCCTCCTCGGCATAGAGCCAGTTGTCGATCTGGCGCTCCGTGAACTGTTCCTCGGCCGCGTTGATGTCGGAGCCCGTGGAGCCGGGAGTGTCGTAGTGAGTCACGATTGCGGCGTAGCTCTGCCCGGTGATGATGCCGGCGGACATCAGCTCCTCGGCTAGCTCGATGCGATCGGCAGGCGTGTTGACGTTGCCGCTGACGACTTGAGGCTCGACCTTGTACTTATAGTCGTCGAGCACATTGAACACGTCAGCCGGGATCTCGGTGAGGAACCCGTTCTCCTCTCCGCTTTTCCACGCGGCCGTGAACTTGCCCCTTCTTTCGATCTCTTGGGCGCACCGGATGATCTGCTTGGCGCTCTCCGGACCAACGCAGCGAGCAAACTCCTCTTCCACGGGAGCAAAGCGCTCGTGGGTCTGCTCCTGAACCAAGCGGATGGCTACACCGCTCGAGAGGCCTTTTTCACGTCCAGCCGTGACCGCGGCCTCGGTCATGCCAGCCAGGTCGTAACAAATCTGCTTGAAGTCAAAGAGCCACTGCCGGACGGCGGGGTTCCACGGTTGCGGTGCCTCGTAGCGGGGAGCCATCTCCGGTGGCCCCGCATGAGGGATGAGAACGACGTTCTTGATTTCAGCGAGCGACGCTGGGGGCGTCACCGTAGGGTTGTAGATGACCGCGCCTTTGGGTGTGAGTCGCTCTGCGTCGCACATGCCCGCGACGAGTTGGTTCATGTACTCGAGTGGTTTGGCGATGCGCTCGAGTAGAGGCTTGCCCCAGTAGCCGGCGATCTGCCTCATCGGGCAGAAGTGGACGCACGGCGGGTAGTCGTAGTCGTACTCGTCTCTCTCTAGGGTCGCGCCGGGGATCGCGATCAACTTCACGCCCTTGACGCCCGGGGCTTTCATCCGAAAGCCTTGGACGAGCGGGACGCGCTTCACCTCGTCGGGGCCCAGCTCGTCGTCAAAGTTGGTGATGTCTCGGAGGTCGTTCTCCGCTCGGTCGACGGCGCTGAAGATCTGGGCCTCGAACTGCGGGTATTTCGCGGCGAGCTTTTCGGGGTCCCAATAGGTGATGCGCCCGATCGCGCTGATGCCGTCGTAGGCAAGGCCGCTCGTCTCCACCCACGTCGAGAGGGTGTCGTCCAACTCCATGACGATCTTGCCCTCGTCTGGATCGCTCCAGAACCAGACCATGCACCCGCCCGTGCTGGTGGTGGCGATGCGGGCCCCGTGCCTCCACATGGCCCAGGAGTCCTGAAAAATCCCTTGGGGCTCGGACTGGATGCCCTCGACGAAACGCCCAGCGAGGACGGCGGCTCTCTTGGCTTCCCACCCGCCATTGGTGGTGACGAAAGCCGTCTTGGTGCGCTGCTGGAAAAGCTTGGCGTCGATCGCGTCCATGATGGACGCGCCGAGATTCCAGATCTGATCGACGGGTGGACCGGGCGGCTCCGCCGTGTTGCCGTTGCCGGCGGGGGCATACGTGAACGGCTCTGCGTCGTCGTAGGCACTCGCACCAAAAGAGCCGAGGCTCTGACCCTCGTAGAGGGAGAGCAGAGAGGTGGCGCGGGATTTCCTGGAGGTGCAGCGCTCTTGATACTTCTTGGCGACAGAGACGAGGGCCGCTCCCGCTGCCTGCTCATCCTCAAGTTGGTGCCATTGCTCGCGCGGACGCATTGGCAGAGCGCCCGCACAAAAGCTTTATCGACTTTCTCGTGAGTGATCGTCGAGCCCGACCACTACGAGCTAGCGGACATCCTCGCCTCGCTCCACGTCGACAACGTCGGCGCGGACTCCTGGAGCCGCATCCTCGCGGACCTGCATCCCAAGCAGCGGGCCTTCGTCGAGGACCCGAGCCCACGCAAGGTGGCGCTCAAAGGACGGCGCGCGGGCGGCTCTCACGGCATCGCTGCCTGGCTCCTAGAAAACTGGCAAGAGTGGGGCGGCCACCTCTCCCTGTTCATTGCGCTCAGCCAGGATCACGCCAAGCGGATCATCTGGCCCACCCTGCTCAAATTCGATGCCAAGTATGGGCTCGGCATCACGTTCAACAACGGCGAGCAGACGGCAACGCTGCCCAACGGCTACCAGATTCGGTTAGCGGGGGCGTCCGACAAGGTCCAGATCGAGAGGTTCCGCGGTTTCGCCAACGGCCTCCGGCGTGCCGTCATCGATGAGGCTGGCTCGTTCCAAGGGCACGACGACCAATTCAAGTATCTGATCAACGACGTCCTCGTGAAGCAATTCATGGACACCGTCCACCTGGGCGGTGGCCAGCTCGCCCTCGTGGGCAGCCCGGGGCTGGATCCCATCGGCTACTTCTTTGAATGCTCCACGGGGCGCGATCACCAGGGCAAGCCCAAACCCCAATGGTCGACGCATCACTGGACCGCGCTCGACAATCCCTACATCGACGCGGCCACCGCGCTGCTCGAGGACCTAGAAGCCGGCTCGCACATTCTCGACGACACTCCGCCGGAGGAGATCGTCGCAGAGCTACTCCGCCTCCGGGACGTCCCCGCCAACGACAACGAGGACTGGACCCGGCTCCGAGCCAAGCTGTCGGCCGCGTTCCGGCGGGAGATCCTCGCCCTCTGGGTCCGGGACAACGAGTCCAGGGTCTACCCGCACACGGAGCGGAACCTCGTCCCCGAATCCTACCAGCTGGACCCCCGCCGGGTCTGGCGCAAGATCATCGGGGTCGACGTAGGCTGGAGCGATGGCAACGGCTTTGCCGTAGCGGCCAAGTGTCTCGAGTCCCCGGAAGTGATCCTGCTCGAGGCCTACCGTGTCCCAGAACTGAACACCGAGCAGATAGCGGGGGAGATCAAGAAGCTACGGGCATTCTGGGGAGCTGGGGAAATCTACGTAGATACGGGCGGTGTCGGCGACCAACGTCTGGAGGACTTGGGCAACTATGGTGTGTGGGCACAGCGTGTTGCGAAGGGTGCTCGCAAGAAGCCTCGCATTGAATATCTGAGAAGCTTGCTCGAGAACGGCAATCTCAAGATGCGCCGCGAGCATTGTGTGGATCTACTCACGGAATGGATCACTCTCTCATGGAGCAAGGATCGACAGACTCATCGAGAGGGTGTTCCCGACGACGTCACGGATGCCGTGCTCCATAGTGTCTATCCGCTGTCTCAACTCTACGTACCCCCGCCGACGCGGCCCAAGCCGGGCTCCGAGCAGTGGCGCGCGGAGCAGGAAAAGCGGGAGTTAGAGGCCTCGATTCGCCAAGGGAGGCGGATCAAGCAGCACCAGCAGCGGCGCGGGGGACGTCGGGTTGCCTAGGCTCGAGCTGTATACAGTCGAGTCCTAGACTCGAGCCGCGTCCGCGCGAGTCGAGGGCCCCTTGCAAATTCAGTTTTAGAATTTAGGGACGCATGGAGCCGCCGACCCTCGCGTTGCACGGGTGTGCCACCGGTGCTATGCTAGCCGCGAGCCTTTTGTGGGGGACCCCATCAGGCTCCCCAAAGAGATAAAGCTCATCCGGTGCCAGCCAGATGAGCCCTTTCCCTTCTCTCGTTGGTGTTCTCTAGGTGGTTCCCAGAAACAACGAATCGGAATGCTTAATCGTAATTACAATATAAACCAGAAAGTCAAAGAGACCAGCAAAAAGACGAGAGTCTCTAGGATTGATAAGAATCACACCTTGCTGCTGAGTCTCTTCAGACAACAGTGGTGGTTCATCATCCTGTTCATGCTTCTCGTCGTGTTGCTCGGGAAAGCAGGTGCTTTCGGTTGAGTAGAGAAGCTTGAAACTCACTCAGTGCCAGGAAACTAGCACTGAGTGAGGGACAGGTGAACCCGGGGTCGCTGCTCGGGATCGGGAGACGTGTGCCCTCAAGGCTGCGCCCACCACCAGAGCAGCGCACTCAATACCAGCAGTCCGCTCGCAACGAGCAGACCAAGTAGGTTGGGGTTTGTCCTCACCCCGGCGAGCTACACCGAGCGGTGGCTCTGACTTCACCACGAAGCCAGCGGCCCACCGTGGTTTGGCTCACTCCGAGCATGAAACCGATCCGCTCTTGGCTGAGTCCCCGGCGCCGGAGCGAGAACGCGCGCTTGACTGTGGCCTGCGTCGGGCCCGGGTACTTGGGCTTGAGATTGCGCCGGAGCGTCTCGAGCGCCTCTGCCCGGTGGTGTGTGAACCGATGCCGCACTCCCTCTCGGAGTAGCTCGACGCGACGGGCGTCGAAACGCTCTCGGTACCAGGCCAGGGCACTGGCCCCCTCCATGATGCCGGCGCGGATGCAGGCGGGATCGCCGCACGTCCCGGCGCGTTTATAGTGCGACCGGATCCGGAGCGGTCTCCCGCACCAACAGGTCCTCTGTGACAGGGACCACCTCCCAATGGCAGCCGCCCCAGGTCACCCCACCCGGGCAGTAGGCGAGCAGACCCAGGCCCTCGGCTACGGCGTTGAAGGCCTCGGCCATCGTCTGGCCCTTGCGCTGCTTGCCGGGGCGGAGCCGAGGTTCGGTCATCTTGGCGATGCCTGGACTGAACGCCGTGATCTCCACCAGCTCCTGAGCGCGTTTCTCCCTCGCCTCGGGAGACGTCGTCTGGTGACGCTCGACCCAGAGGGGCACGGCCAGCTCGAGGCAAGCCTTGAGGACGGGGTCGACGTTCCGTGCGCTCTCCAGGATGCGGCTTCGGAACAGCTCCTCGTCGGTCCTCTCCGGGAGAGCCATTACACCGCGTCGTCGAGGAAATCCCACAGCGTGCGCGGCTCGACGGGCTCCGGGGGCTGGGGCTCATCCAGTGGGATCGTTCGGTCGCCCCACGACTCAGGTCGGGGAGCGAGCAGGGCGGGGAGCGGGAGCTTGCACTGCTCGCGGAATATCCGCTCGGCTCGAGCGATCTCTGCCTCCGTGAACGTGACGGGCTCGGAGTAGAGCCTCCAGGACCCGGCCCGGGCGATCCACACACTGGCGCCACAGGGCTCGGGAGCATCGACGGCGAGGCCGCGCCGGATCCAGGCCTGGACTTGCTCGTCGTGCTCCGCAGTAGGCATCAGTCGTCGACTACACCGGCGGGTCGGTGCTGGAGGGCCCTGCTGTTGACGTACTCGTGGACGAGTCCCGCCTGTGTGAGCGTTTCCGAGACATAGCCCTGGAGCTGGTTCTGTCGCTGGTCCATCTGAGCCAGGGCGTCCCGGAGCTGGCCCACGGACACCTGAAGAGCGCTGATGTCCCGCCGCTCGCCGTTGCCCTGCTTTTCGGCGAGCTTCTCGAATACGTCCACGCGCTTCTTGGCGGACTCGCTGTGCGTCACGCTCGTCCGGAGGATCTCGCCCGCCTCCTTGAGAGACTGCCCGAACCGGAACTCGTAGTCGGAGAACGAGCGCTGGATCTGGTCCACCCGGGACTCGAGGTTGACGACGAGGTCGGCGAGTTGCCCGACCCTCGTGGCCAGCTTTTGGATCTCGACGAGGGTCTTGTCGTTGATGGCCTTGATCGCGGCCTGGCTCTCCAGCTGGTAGGCCGTGATGAGTTCCGCAGCTCGAGAGGGGTCCTCGAGCTGCTTGGCGGGCCCGGTGGTAGCGATGCGGGGTGCGGCCATCAGGATCCGTAGAACGGCGAGTCGACGGGGTTGTCGATGAACACGTGGACCGTGTGCTTGACCTCATCGGAGGTGATGCCGGCGACATGCAGCTCCACCGCGGTCGAGTTCATCGAGAGGAACGAGTAGGTGAGCGGGAGGACCTCGAACTCCGCGTCGACAAAGCCCACGTCGGCAAAGCTCGCAACGACACCGGTGGCCGTCGTGATGCCCTCGGCCATCATCGATAGCTCCATCGTGGTGCTCGATACGCCGGGGGTCACGGCGCCATACCGGTGCTCGGTGTTCAGCGACACGTCGGTGCTGCAGTTGATGCTGATGCATTTGGCAGAGCGAGCGATGGGGTGAGTGATCGTCGCGACACCCGAGGTCGTGTCACCGATGGAGTGACCGGAGCTGGTGTGCGTCGTGTTCACGGTGGCCGTGTTGACCGCGTAGGAGGCGGAGAGGCGGGTCCGTCCGTACCGGACGACGGTGCCGTTGATGACACCATAGGCAAAGGTCGGGACCACGCCACCAGCCATGAGGACCGGTGTGGTGCCACCCAGGACGTGCTGCTCGAGTTCCTGGTAGTAGCGGTCGTTGTCCGTCTCTGCCCAGTGCCTCCAGCGCACCCGGTAGAGGTTCGAGGCTTGGAACGTGAACCCCTGCTCGGTGAGGCCGATGATCTTGCCGGTGTCGTTGGTGGTCGTCGTCGCAATGTTGCTGACCTGCGGAAACTGGAGGACCCGGGCGATCGTAGCGAGATCCGCGGAGTCGAATTTGGCCTTGGCGGCCTGGATCTCCCCGGTGATGCCGGGGACCTGTGGCGTGCTAGCAGCGAGCGTCATTGCTTGGAGTTCCTGTGTTTATGGGTTGAGCCGGTGCGCGCCGCTGCTCCACCAGTAGGCAACAACGCTGGAGATCGTTTCCGTCCCGCTCGCCACGATCCCGGTGACCGCGCAATCGATGAACCTCACCGAGTCGGCGGGGATCTCGACCGTGAAGTTGGTGCCGTCAAAACCAGTGAGGACGATGTCCTGAGTGGTCGTGGCGTCGTTGTGCACCTCGAGACGCTGGGCGGGATGTTTGGGGCATCCGCTCACCGTGGTGAGGGCGATGTTGGCGCCAAAGCTCGTATAGGAACGAGCGTGCGTCGGGGAGAGGCCACCAATGGCGGGGACGGTCGACATGGCCCCGGAGCGAGGCCATCAAAGAATTAGTCAGGCATTCATCCGCAAATCGGCTTGGGCCTGAGACAGTGAACGGAAGTGGTCGGAGAGGTTGGGGGCCTTGGTCGCGGGCGGGGGCTGCTTGGCTTGCTCCTGAGCGGCGCGGGCTGCCTCGATGCTGTCGGCTACCTTCCACCCGAGCCCGGGAGTCGCGACCCCGTCGAGGTCCAAGAGAGTGTCGAGCTGTCGCATCCTCTCGGTCGGGAGGACCTTGCCGCGCTCACCGAGCAATTCCAATTGCCCCATCATGTAGAGGCGGAAATTGTTGTACTCGTCGCCCCAGTTGGCTTTCACGGCGGCCACTTGCTGAGGCAGCGCTCTGCCCCGGGCGATATCGAGGAACGTTTGCTCCGGGCTCGTCGCGCCCGTCCACTTGAGGGCATACTGGATTTGCTCCTCCAGCGGGACCGCGTTGCCCTTGGGGTTGAGGGGCGTCTTGCCCTCCACCTTGGGCATCTCCGCCTGGAGGTAGGCCGCGATCTTCAAGACCTGCCCGGTGACGGCGCCGTAGACGCCCGGGTGCGTCTGAGCGAGCTGGCCCGTGGCGCGCCCGAGTCCGTCGATCAACGTCTCGGGGTCCATTCCGTCGAGGAGGTTGCGCTTGTCCTCGAGCGCCTCCGAGAGGCTCTTGGACTTACCTTGGAACAGGGAGAGCGGCCCGTTCTTGGCCTTGGGCTTGTCGCCCTGGATGAACTCGCGCGCTCGCTTGCTCGTCTTGCCATCCCCGCTCGTGGCGATGTCTTTGAGCGCCTGACCGTAGGCACCTTCTAGCGTCATCGCGTCGGGCTCTTTGGCGTCCGCGTCGGTTGCGAAGAGCGAGGCCGCCCCGACGGCGCCAATGCCGGCGGGGATCTTTACGCCCAGGTCCCGCCCGTGTTGCTTGATCCAGTTGATGACCGTGCGGCTGTACTCGCTCGAGATGGCCGGGTTCTGGAGGTTCGGGCTCTTGGCTGCGTCGATGAGCGCCTTGTCCAAGATATCATAGAGGGCGGGGGACTCGGCCTTGAGCGCCTTGGCTCCGCCTCTCCGCGTGATGTAGTCGCGGATGTTCTTGCCGACGTCGACGGCCTGAGCGCCCTTGCCGATGACGGGGATCTGATTGACCGCACTAGAGATGGCAGTCCAGAGGCTCGGATCCTTCTTTACGTTCTCCGCCCGCTTGGCGATGACGCTGTAGAGCTGGGCGCGGTTCGCGTTGTCGCCGATCTTGGCGACGGACTCGCGGATCGTCGAGAGGTTCGACGGGATCTGGATCCCGTGGTTCTCGTAGGTGCGAGCGATGCCGTCGATACCCTCGAGCGCCTGTGACCATGCCCGGTAGTCGCTGACGTTGGAGAGGTTGTCCCTCTGGAGTAGACTCTTGATGGCCGCGTAGTTGGCTTGCCTCTCGACGGCCGCCGCTCCCCGCTCGCCAAAGGTGCGCCCCGTGATCTCCATGATCCGGCGCCGCATGACGTTGAGGGGATTGATGAGTTTGTGCCACTCCTGATTGACGTCCCGCTGGATGACCGCGTTGTTGGCCCAGGCGGCCTCATCCTCCAGGAACTTGCGGACCTCGTTGTTCCAACCGATCTTCTCGTCCTTAAAGAGTAGCTCCGTGAGGAACTGTTGGTCGGACTCCGAGAGGGAGCGGCTCGCGTTGATGCGATTGACGTAGTTGTCGAGCCCCTTCTTGAATTGGTCGACTAGCTCGTTCCGCTCGGCCCCCTCGGCCGCTGTGATGGCTCGCCGACTCCGGACGATGTACTCGGGGATCTCTTGCTCGAACCCTTTGAAGTCCCGCCCCTTGATGCCCTCTACTTCGGTTGCGGCTTTCTTGATCTGCTCGATGATCTGATCGCCGCGTTGGTTGATGATCGCCTCGATGCCCTCGTCCTGAGCCAAGAGATTCTTCTTGGTCCAGTCCTCGGCTCCCCGGCGCCAATTCTGATACTTGGCTTTCCGGAGGGTATCGAGGCCCTCCTCGCTCACATACTCCAGGCTGTCGGCGATGCCGTCCGCTGCGAGCCTCGTAAAGTCGTCGCGATAGGTGTCGACGAGCGCAACGGTCTTGTCGAATTTACCGTCCCGGATCTGAGGCATGAGCCCCTCGAGCGCGTCCGTGTCCGCGTCGAGCGCTTTCTTGGAGGCAGCCGCCGCACCCGCGCTCTTGGCTTCTCGACGCGCCTTGGCCGCCGCTCTGCCGATGGTGTTGCCCTCGAAGATGCCGCCCTCCCCCGGAGCGGGGACCTCGGGCGTCGTGCCTCTCAGCTTCGAGACGGCCTTGCCTCCCGCATGGAAGAGGCCACGGAGGAACAGGTCGCCAACGGCGGCCATCGCCGTGTTGCGGACGACGTTGCCCAGCTCCATGTCCCGCTTTTCGAGCCAAGCGTCCGTGTACTCGGTCGTGACACCGGAGATGAGGCTTTCTCCGGCGATGGTGGCCCCCGTCGCTGTGAGGGCACCGGCTCCGAGCCCCACGGCCCCCGCTCCCGCGGCGGCTCCGGCCAAGCCAGCGAGCGGAGCCGTAGCCACGACGTCCCCGAGCGCGGCCATGCCCGGGTTGGCCTCCCGCCGAATCATCGCGGCGTCGGAGAACTCCCGACCCGCCGTGATGTTGGACCGGTCACCGAGGGCCTCGGTCGCGCCCTCATAGGGGAGCAACTCTTTACTCGGGGCATCAAAGATGGAGCCAAGCCCGGGCACCTTGGAGGCCAGCTCGAGCGCACCCGCCCCAACGCGCTGGATCTCCTCCCCGGTCGTCTGCCAGTTGTCGCCCTCTGCTGCCTTTACCTTGGCAGCATGATCGATCGCGTCGTTGTGCCGCTGCTTGTCCTCTTTGGTTGCAGGCCGGAGCCCCCGACGCTGGGCCTCGGCATCGCTACCGACCTCCCAGAGGGAGCCCCTGTCATCAACGTAGAGCGCCACTCGCTACCTCTCGTAATCCAGCAGGCCGTCCCCGTCCTCATCACCGTCCGTCTGGACCTTGGTGTTGACGATGCGGGCGGGCTTGTCCGTGGCGAGCGGGTATCGGTTCTGTAGCTTCCATGCCGCGCGCACCGGAGCCACCGTGCTGCTCATGATCGCCTCCTTGCGGCGGGCAATTTCTTGCCGGAGGTCTTTCAGCTTTTCGGGCACGTCCTCGTCTCTCTTGGCCTTGTCGATGCCAGAAAGCTCGACTTGCTTGACCTCACCGTTGGGCTCCGTTTTCCAGCCCTCTCGGGTTCCGGTCTCGACTTGGAGCCAGGCGTCCTTGAGGGTCCGATCCTCTGGCTCGTCGGGGTCGAGCGCGTCCGCTACGTTGTACCAGGGCCCGGTAGCGTTGCTCGAGTACTTGGACTCGTTGCCCTTGTAGGCGGGATAGTTGCCGTTCTCGTCGGGGCTGACCTTGTACGTCTCCTCCATCGTGGCGAGGTTTTCCTCGAGCTTGGAGATCTGCTGCATCTCTTTTCCGAGGGCGCTCATCTGTCCCTTGTGCGCCGTGTTCTCGGAGTTGAACTGGTTGGCGATGGTGGCGCGCGCCTCGGGACTCTGGTCCTCGTCTCCGACCGGAGCGACCTCGGGAGCGGCACCCTCGCTCGCTCCCTCGAGAGCGCGCTTGGCTCGTTGCTCCTCCAGCATTTGCTGATACGTGAGCGGCTTGCCCGCGGGAGGGGCCTCGTATTCGAGGCGGATCTTGCCGGCCTCGCTCTCCTGGAGGGCGTCGAGTTCTTTCTGGCCCTTTTCCTGGAGGGCTTGGTCGGCGAGCGCGACTTGCCGCTGAACCTCGGCCGACTCTTGAGACACGTCGTGGGAAGCAAGGCGGAGTCGAGCGGCCTCGGTGGCCTCATATTTTGCCGCCTGCTCCGCTGCTCGCTTGTCGCCTAGGAGACGCTCCCAACGAGTGATGGCTCCGCGCTTGTTCTCCTTTTGCGCGTCGATGTCGTCGTCGATGGCCTTGAGCAGGATATCGAGAGCCCCGTTCCTGGAGGGCCGCTTGGTCGCCACCTCCGTCATCGACTGCCCGATGGTGGAGAGCAGGATCGCAATCGCACCCAGGACCTTGTGCCCGGTGGACATGTTCTTGATAAACCGACCGGGGTCGATGTCCGCGATTGGTTTCTTGACGTCGCGGTCGATCTTGAGAGCGGCCTCCCTCTGTGCGCGCTCGTCTTTCTCCCGGTCAGAGGCTTGCTTCTCTAGCTCCGCTTTCTTCTGTGCGAGCGCGTCGAGCCGGGCCTGGCCGCCTTGCTGGTTGGCGGCCATCGCCCCCATCGTCTGCTGGTAGACGTTCTGCTGACGCTCCTGGATTTGCCCCGGAGAGAGCGGCTGCCCCACGACTGCATACTTGGACGGTGCAAGGCCGGGAGGAGCACCACCGGAGGGAGCTGCAGCCGGAGCAGCACCGGCATAGGAGGCCGGGAGGTAACCACCCGAACCTGGAGCCCCGTTGCGACGGGCGTCCGCCTGCATGTCGAAACGACCGGAGCCCTCTGGCAGCACGTTGCGTAGCTCCCCCGCTGTGATCTGCCCGTCCTTGTCGAGGTCCCACGAGGGGTTTTGTTTGACGCCCTTGCTGCCTGGACCGTAGGCAACTCTGTCGTCCGGGGCATCGATGAGCCCGGGCGCTGCCACGGCCATGTAGTAGTCACCGAGGCTCGAGTCCTTGGTGATGCCCTTCTCCTTGAAATAGGACGTAACGAAAGGCATCTGCTCGGCAACGGACATCTGCCTCATCTGGTCCCACGTGACCTCTGGCTTGCCTGCTGCCTTGGCTACCCCCGGCCACAGTTCCTTGGAGAATTGGATCAGACCCGCGTGAACGCCGTTGGGATTCGGGATGCTGGGGTCCCATGTTCCTTTCGTCTCGAATCCGATGACTCGGTTGAGCTTGTCCGCGTCGAGGCCATCAGCGTGCTCGGCCACTGTGGCCTGAGGCGTCGTGCTCTTCTCCGGCTTGGTGCTCGCCTCGGGCTTGGTGCTCGGCTCTGCCGCCTTGCTCTTGTCTGTGCTCGGTGGCTTGGGGTCGGGCTTGGTGGAGACGGTGAGACCATCGAAGTCGGAGCGCGCGCCCTCGGTCTCCCCCGTGAAGTCCCGGAGGAGCTTGTGTTGCTGCTCGAGGGTGAGCGCTGCCTCGTTGGCGGCCAGTCGAGAGTCAGGCAGCGGTGCCGGGGCAGAGGCCACGTGCTCGAACCCCGGCGGCTTGTATTCGCCGATCTCCTTGGCGAGGTCGGGCTCATACCCATACATCGACGTGCCATCGTCGTAGTGGAATTGGCCCCAGCCAAATTCCTGCTCCGCTGGGTCCTGCCTGAAGCCAACCGGGGAAGCCATCAGGCAGCGCCGTCCTGGAGGAACCTAGAGAGAGGCCCGAGGATCTCCCGGACGGTGTCCAGCTCTCTCCGCATCGTATGGAGCGCCGCGTGGTCGGTGAGAGCCAGGCGGCCCACGTCGACGCGCTTGATGCCGTCCTTTCCCTGGCGGACGAGAGAGCGCCCGATCTTGGACTTCTCGAGGTCCTGAGCCATCGGGCCCCAGTGCTCGACGCTCGGGTCCTCACCGAGCGAGCGGGAGGCGCCGTCCGTGTATCGGTAGCTGTAGCCCGGAGACTTCCGGACGAGTTCGTTGGCGGGCGAATCTGCAAACGCCTCGAGCTTGTCGAGCGGGGAGATGTCCGTCTTGGCTCGCTCGTCGCTGCCCAGGTAGCCACCGAGCGCCATGCCCGCGCCCTGGGGGACGTTGCCGGCGAGCGATAGACCGAGTTGCTCCCAATACGAGGGACGAGAGTTGATCTCGTTCCGCTGCATCTGCATTTGAGAGTCGATGGCTTGGTTGCCCAGCGACAGCTGGACGGCGCGATTGTGCTCGTTGTTGTTGTAGTCGGTGGCCATGCCCAAGGCACCGAGCCCGTAGCCCTGCATGGCTTGGTCGTAAGCAAGGCCCTGGCCCTGTGCCTGTAGCCCCAAGTCAGTGAGGCCCAGCTCTCTACGTAGATTCAGCTCGTTGGTGGCGACCGAACGGTTGGCGTCGTCGGTGAGCGCCTGCCTGTCTTGATCCCGCGTCTGAACGTCCTGGCCTCGATAGGCGATGTTGCCCTCGAGGTCCTGGCCCCGTGCTCCCAGCGACGTCGACTGATCGGACTGGAGAGCACCGAGGTCCTGTCCCCGTGCGCCCAGTGCCGTCTGAGCGTTGATGCCGGCCATTTGGGTGTACGCGCCTTGATCTCCTTGGAGAGCAGAGAGGTCCTGTCCCCTGGCCCCCAGGGCCGTCTGAGCGGAGAGTTGCTGGAGCCCCAGCTGCGTCGATTGATTGCCCTGAGCAGCAGAGAGGTCCTGGCCCCGAGCACCGAGCGACGTCGACTGGTCCCCCTGGAGTGCAGAGAGATCCTGACCCCGGAAGCTGAGATCCCCGGCGCGCTGGGCCGTCGAGAGGTCGCTCCCGAGCCCCATGGCTTGGAGGTTGCGCCCCTGACGCATGTCCTGCTCCTGGGCACGGAGCGTGGCCATCTGCCCGGCGGTGTCACTCGACAGAGCGGCGCCCTCACTGATGGCCCCCCGGAGGGCTTGGGCTTGTGCACCCGCTCCACCGCGTCCGGAACGAGCCGCACCGAGCAGGTTGCCCATATTGTCGGCCTGGGCTTGGCGGAGCTGGGCCTCGGCCACGCTGGGGCCCTCGGGCGCGTCGAGGAATCCCTCGATCCTCGAGAGGAAATTCTGTTGGCCAGCGTTGGCCTGGCCCATGTTGCCCAGCCGTCCCGCTACGTCCCCGGGAGCGGCTCCCATCTGGACGTCGTTGACGCTCCCCACCGTCGGAGCCGCCCCGAGACGTTCGGCGATCGACATGGCCGTCTGCTGAGCGGGAGCCGCACCCAGGCGATTGGCAATCGTTGCGGGAGGAGCAGAGAGCTGGGGACGAGCGAGTTGTTGCCCGACCTGAAACGGAGCCGGCTCTTGTCGAGCCATGAGATTCGGGCGGTTGTTGAGAAGCGACGCGGGGAGTTGCTGGTAGCCGTTGCTGGTTCCCCCCGACTGGTAGCCGCCGCTCGCTATCAGCTGGTTGATGTTTGGGACCGTTTGAATCGTTCCCCCCACGCTCGTCGTGGGCTGAACGATGTGAGGGCCGTTTCCCGAGGCAGCAGGGGCGGGGGCTGCGCCCGCGGATCGGATTGGCAACGTCGGGTTGAAGCCAGCCAAGAGTCCTGTCGCCGGAGCCTTGGTGATGCTCGGAGCAGAGAAAATGCTCTGCCCAGCCTGACTCATCAAGTTGTTGGCCTGTGCCCCCGTCGTGTTGCGGACGCCTTGCCCGGCACCGAGCACTTCCTGTCTCGTGTCCTCGATGCCCCGGAGGGTGGCGCCAATCGAGGGAGGCGTGTTGTCGGCGATGCTCGCCGCACGCTGCTCGTCGTAGGCCTGTTTCTGCTGCTTGAACTCGTCGGAGTTCAGCGCGGTCTTGAGGGTCTCCCCAAGCTTGGTAAAGGGATTAGTGCTGAGAAAGCCGCCCATGCCTGTGGCGCGGCTATCGATGGATTACTTGCGGAGAGCGTTCCGCTTGCGGCCCGTCTTGCGTTGCCGTTGCACCTCGAGCGTCAGCGCGGAGAACGTGACCCCGGCGCTGGGCTCATCACCGTCGACTCGGAATTTCAGAGAGACGCGCTCTCCCTTGCGTCGCCACGGCCAGAATTGGAGCCCGCCCACGTTCTCGCCATCGGTGAGACCCTCGACGACGTAGGGCTCCTCGAGCGTGCTCGTCTCGTCTCCGCCGTCCTCGTAGCTGATGAGCCCGTCGACGGTGCAGTCACCGTAGCCGCTATTCGTGGCGGTGAAGCTGACCAGCTTGCCCCAGCCCTCCGTGCCCTGACCAATGGCAATGGCCGCCGTTTGGAACTCGTAGGGGATGAACACATCGGCGACAAAGCCCGTGTTCTGGTAGTGGATTTCGCCGTCGATGACGAGGACGAGCCGCCCCATGTGCTCGCACGCTGCCTGTACGGGAACGGAGTCGTACTCGACGAGGTTGTCGACGTACCAGTCCCCGGAGCGGGTATCGTAGACAATGAGCCGTCCCTCGTCGCCCTCCTCGTTCTCGACGGCCCAGACGATGGTGTTGTCTTGGCTCACCACGGTGGCGCTCGTGACGACCGGGAACGCGGCGAGCGTATCTCGCACCGGCTGTCCCTCCCATTGTGCGGCTTCACCACCGCCGCGGGGGATGAGCATCAAGCGGTCGGGGCTGGCGAGGAACCAGACGCCCTTGGAGCTGGCCACGATGCTCCGCGGCTCGGTGCACCCTACTTTGTCCCCGGGTAGCTCCCTTGGTTTAGAGAACTCGCTCGAGCCGCCCGCGTCGTCGGGACCCTGGCCACCCAGGATGAAGATCTGATCTCGAGTAAAGACGTAGTCGAGGTCGTCCTGCGTCGCGACTCCGGTGATCCCCGCCTTTACGTCCCCGAAATGGCCCGGGCTGATGCTGAACGTGATCGGTTCGCCCGGGAACTCCTCTTTAGACTGCTGCCATTGACTCCGATCCGGGAGGCCTCCCAAGAGAAGCCGAGAGCGCTTGGCCGTCAGGAACTCGCACGGGTAGGCGCCGTCGTGCTGTAGGGTTCCGGAGAGCGAGCCGCGCGACCCTTGAGTGTAGACGACCTCTTGAGTGCGGATGTCGGTGTCGCTGTTGAGATCAACTATAGAGAGTGCCTGAGCGAAGGCACTAGACTCCGAAGTAGAGACCGTCCGTCGATAGAATCGGTCCGGCGCGGCGAGCGTTCTGTAGAGAACGGTCTGTCCGCCTTGGTCGCTGCCCTGGATTCGGCGGACGCTGTGGCTGCTGGAGACGACGACCGTGGCCGTGTCATCGCTTGCGCCCATGACGACGGTGACCGGGTCGCTCGGCGCGGAAAGATGCCGATTTCCTGGAGCATCGAACCACTCCCGGACGGCAACCCAGGAGTAGGTAGCGCTGGGCGTCAGCGTGCCGGCGCCGTTGGAGGGCGTGACGCTCTCTATGATGGGAGCGTCGAGGTAGCCGGTCTCTACTAGACGCTGGCCATCCCACGCCCCTAGAAAGCCGCCGGCTACATGGAGGATGCCTCCTAAACTCGCCGTCTGCCGTCGCTCGGGAGCGTTGGCCTTAAACTCGACGACGACGGCCGAGTGATGACAGGCGAGATCGGTGATCTGAAAGACGGCCCAATACTTCGTGCCGTCCGTCGTGACCGAGCCCAGCCAGTCCGCATGCGGGGGGACGCTGTAGCCTCGGTGGACGCTCGTCTCGTAGCCGCGTCCGCCCTCGACGTCGTAGATGCCCGTGAAGTTGACGAGGGTGTCCTCCCCGTACACGGAGAGCGCACCCGCAAAGAGGTCGTCCGGGGAGAGGAACAGCTTGGAGCTGATGCCGACCTCCCGCGCCGTGTAGCTCGTGGAGAGCGTGTGCGTCGCATCGCTCCGGACGTCGGTCTTGGTCTGCAGCTCCATCGTGTCCGCGATGGCCGCCGCGATGACCAGAGTGGACGCTCCGCGCCGGACGAGGGTCGGCGGGTGGGTGCCCGTCGAGCCGCCAAAGAGCGCCGTCGGTCCCGTCTGGTGAGTGAGAGTCGCGGTGTCGAAAGACTCCAGCTCGTAGGCTCCGCCCGTGCGGACGTAAGCCACGTTGGTCGTGCCCCCGCTCTTGGACTCGACACTCCCCCGGACGACGTCGGTTCGGTTCAGCGCAACAGAGTCGAGAGTCGTGAGGCTCGTGTTGAGCCGATAGACGGTGCCCGTGTTGTTGTCGCTCCGGATGACGAGGAGCATGGCCTCGGACGCGCCCTCGACTGCACACAGGTCGATCCCCGTTCCGACCGTGCCCGTGTTGTGGACCACGGTCTCACTCGAGAGGGTCAGCGTGCTGGGCGTGAACGTGAGGCACCGGACGTCGTCGCTCGTGTCCTGCCAAGCAATGACGAATAGGGAGCCAACGCCCACGACTCGGGGCGTGGAACGGGCAGCGGCTACGGTCTCGTAGAGGACGGCGCCGGTGCTGGGCTCGAATACGTGGACGTAGACGTTGGCGTCCGAGGCGTCCTCGTAGACGAGGCAGAGGTAGCCGCCCGCGTAAGCAAGGTCGTACTTTTGATCCTCGTCGGTGAGCGTATAGGGAGGGCGGTACGCTTGCCGGACCCTGCTGATGGCAGAGAACGAGCGAGGGCGGGAGCCGTGGGTTTCCCCGCGCCACTTGCCGGCGCCCTCGTTCCACGTGAATACCTTGTCCGGGCCGCTCGCTCCCCGCGTCGTGCCAAAGGCTAGGAGGGTGTCGTTGTGGCTGACGACATCAAAGGCGGTAAGCGTCCCGCCGTCGGTCGTCGCCATGCTCAGGCTCGTGAAGCCATGCCGGACACCGATCTCTCCGCCCTTGCGGAGCCGCACGTTGACCGCGCTCCTGAGCAGCCCTTGCGGGAGGACCTTGGGGTTGATGTCCTCCCGCTGGCCCGCATTGAGCGGGATGGTGATGAGTTCAGTCGCGCTGGCCATCGGCAGAGCCGGGCCATCGATGGATTCGTCAGCTCGATGACTTGAGCAATTCGCTCAGGGCCGCGTGGAGCTGGCGCGCCTCCTCGAGATTGAACAGCTGATCGACGTGGAACCGAGGGTCCATGTCTCTACGATAGAGGTGCAAGGCCTCTGGCTCGCCTGACAAGTCGACGATGGGGGCAACGGTGATCGGTAGGTTGCCGACGGCTTGGATCTGAATTGCGCGAATGGTTCTCATCCCCGGCTCTACACCGTGGGTTGCATCAGCGTGACCAAGGCCTGATGCCCGACGACGAGCGCGGGGTCTGCCCAGAGTTGAGTCCCGCTCGTGGCGAGCCGGCGCCAAAGGGACCAGTCGTCAGCGCGGTATTCGGGAGTGCCGTTGCTCTGCTCGATGAACGGAACGCAGAACGGCCACCAAGTAAGCTCAGGGTCCACGAGACGGGGCAGCATGTCCCGCACCCGGAGCAGGCTCGCTCGAGAAATGCAGGCAAAGCCGAGCCCGGCACCCTCAGCCCGCCGACAGCCGTCCCATGGTAAACGCTCGTTGACAATGCCGGCATCGTTGGGGATTTCCTCAGGAGCGTAGCAAGCCCAGCCCTTGCCGCTCCTGAGCGAGTAGAGACCCGTGACCGCCCCTTGCTCGTCCACGCGGGGATGCTGCGCCAGCCGATGGATCTGCTCGACCGTCGGGACGATATCGGCATCGATGCACAGGATCCGGTCCGCGTTGCTGTCTCTCAGGGCCAGCGTGAGCAGCACCGAACGGGCGCGCGGCAAGTCGCTCATTCCATAGACCGGGAGCCACGGGAGTCCAGCACCCTCGAGAGCCGATCGAAGCGCGCCGTTGACTTGGTCCCGGACGGGGATCGTGATGACCGCCCTCATGCGTTGCTGTACTTGATGGGGCGCCAGCGAGACGACGTGCCGTCGTACAGGATGCCGATTACACCGAGCTGGAGCAGCCCGAACGAGGAGAGCTGGGCGCAAGAGAACCGATTTGCAGCGGTCGACGCACCGTCCTCGTGGGAGATGACGATCGTTTGAGAGCTGACGTTGACCAGCCACTTGAGTTCACCCGCCGTGCCGGCGGCTGCACCCGTGATCGTATAGAGGCCGCCGTCATTCGTGAGGCGGACGACGTTGGCCGTGCTCCAACCCGTGGGGTTGTAGTTGTTGACGCTGGCCGTGAGCTGCGTCGGGCTGATCGTGCCCGTAAAGTTGAGCTGCGCGCCAAACGTGACTCGACCCGTGAACGTGGGCGTCGTCGTCGCCTGCCACTCGGTGCCGTCGTGCTGTAGCACCTCCCCGAGCGTCGATCCGATCAGAGGCCGGGTGGGCCCTAGGAGTTGCCAGCGCCCGCCCCAATAGTGCAGGACGAGGCACTCATTCTCGGTGCGCATGACGTAGTCGCGCGCGTTGGGGAGTATCAGCTGGTTGTTCCCGGTGCTCCCGGTCGCATGTCGGAGCGTGATCGTGTTGGTCGAGCCCTGCTTGACCAACACGAAGAACCCACCGGCGTTGTTGCTCGAGCCACCGCCGTTGAGAGAAAAGCCGGTGATTGCAACGTTGCCACCGAGGACTCCTGGATTGATGCGGACGACGTTGGTGCGGGCATCGAGAGGGAAATCGTCGATGGTTCCGACAGAGCCCGCGGCATCGTCGAGGAACGCGAGCCGGAGGAGTTCCCCCACCTCTGCCCCGGTGAGATCGACGGGAGCAGCGGCGCCCGCTGCATCGATTTGCAAGCCCTTCACACGGCCGGGGCTGATGTTGGCGAGCTTGGCGTTGGTGACCGCGCTATTGGCGATCGTGGTCGCATTGCTGTTTGCAGGAGCGGTCACGTCTCCGGTGAGAGCCGCACGCTCTAAAGAGACCGATCCTCCAGTGCTCGTGTTCCACGTGATGCTGGTGGAGTTGACGAGGGTGAGGTCCTCGGGATCCCCCGTGCTCGCGGTGGTGCGCCCCTTGAGCCGAGGGGTCGCCATGTTGGCGAGGAGCGCGTTGGTGACTCCATCGTTGGCGATGCGGATCGACTGAGAGCCGCTGAACTCCAGGCCCCCGGTGGTGGAGATGAACTCGATGGCCCCGGTCCCGGCGGTGTCTCTGCCGAGTAGACGGTCCGTGGGGACGCCGCTCGCTATCGTCGTGGCGGGGTCCGTCTCGTAGCCGCTCCCGCTCGCTACCCAGTTGACGACGCCCGGGACGCTGACGACTTGAGTCGTGCCGTCCGGGCCCACGATGGTGACCGGGTTCTTGATGGCGTCGAGGACGACGCTGACCGTCTGCCCGTCGACGGCAGGCGGGAGGACGATGGTTTGCCCGTCGCCAACCCCCGTGATCGTCTGCCCGGGCTGGGCGTAGACGACGTCCTCCAGGAGGGGGACGACGTTGGGCGTGGCCTGAGTGCGAGCAAACTCGTCGTAGATCCCCTGGAGCGCTTCACGGAGAACGCGCTGGGCCTCGGGAGGGAGCCCCGGGATGACGCTCGGGGGTTGCCACCCGGGCCGTCCCGGCCTCGTCGGGGGCAGAACGAGCGACGCTCGTGGGTGATCACATGGCAGCGGTGGCACTCAGTACCCCCGCGCGCGCCTCGGCTGGATCGGAGCGACGTGCTGAACCCGCTGGAGGTTTTGCGTGATGCGCTCTTGGACGATGCCGCGTTCACGGACGGCGATTTGGTCTACGTTCTGGCAGTCATCGTCCTCTGCACACAGCTTGATGGTGGCGTCCCAGAGGGCCCACTCGAGCCAGTCTCCATCCCAACCCTGGACGACGTGCGTCGGGTCCTCCAGCTCCGGCAACTCGGGGAGGTACCAGATCCGATAGGTCAGCCCTTGAGTGTTGAGCGGGACGACTTGAATCACGCCCGCCGTGAGGGTCGTGGCCGGTGTCTCTTTAGGCAGCGTGTTCACGTGGAACGCGCGCGGGATGCCGGTGCAGTTTTGATAGTCCCGGAGCGCGCCCTTGTGGATCGGGTCGAGCGGGTACCACTTGGTTCCACTCAAGACGTCGAACCCGTGGATAGCGATGGCCGTCGAGGGCCACGCCACCTCTAGGAATGTCTCGTTGGTGGGGGGAGCTGTAGGGAGCGCCGTGGGCGTCGTCGAGGCTAAAAAGAAGTCCCCACCGCTCCTCGTCAGCATGTTGCGGACGCCCCGGAGCGATTGAGTCAGCAGCCGCCGGAGATCCGCGTCCGGGTGCCGGATGTGCATGCCGCGGACGTCGGCTCGATTTCTCAAGTCGTCCGTCAAGTCGCCGACAGTCCGGGTCGTCATGACCCGTGCGGCGCGACAAATGGATTATCTGGACGCCCGCGCGAGGCGGGAGTAGAGCGGCGGCTCGGGTGTCAATCGAAGGTCGTCAGTGAGGTCTCCGACAGTCCGGATCGTCAGGAGCGGGTTTCAACTACGATGCTTTCAAAGCGTGCGAGGGCGAGGACAGAGAACCCCCAGCGGGCCTAAACCCGCTGGGGGTGGATTTCTCACTCCATCTCTTGGCAGGCCTTGAAGGCGTCGTAGAGCGCGCGGATCCGTGCGGGGTCCGCAGTCCCTAGTGCCTCCTCTGCATGTGCAGAGAAACCCGCCGGGAGATCCGACTCCCCCTCAGACTCGGTGTCCTCCGGGTAGTCGTCATCCATGTCCATCTCGTCGTCGTCCTCTGCTGCCTTGCCCTTGGGCGGACCACCGAGGAGCATCAGCAGGCCCTTGCCTCCTTTGGCCATTAGCCACGCTCCAACATGTACGTGATGAACAGCCGGGAGCTAGCGGCGGGATCTGCCGCCGTGCCGGGGGTGGTGGCTGCCTCGAAAGTCGCCGTCCCCGCGTTGGCGTCGTAGCTTTCGATGTACAGCTCCGACCCCAGCGACTCGGCCAGCAGCACCTTGCCGCTTACGAAGTGGAACCGCTTCGCATTGGGAAAGGTGATCGAATACTGGCCCGTGGTGGCCGTCCCCGTGATCGTCTGTCCTGGGGACGACGCCGCGGAGTCGATCACTACATCGCCGTCCGACTCATCGGAGGCGACGGTTGCTTGTAGAACCATGGTGACAGGGTTGACCCAGCCGCTGACGACCGGACCTGCTCCCTGCTTGTTGATGCCGGCAAATTGGGTAGCCATGGCATCACCTCAGTTGAGCGGGCAGCGAGCGACCTCGGCCGGGTTCTCGGTGCGGAGCGAGCCATAGGCCGTGTACTGGAGGGCGAAAGCGTCCTCACCGTCGATGCGGACGAAACGGAGACCGTCGTCGTCGATGACCCCGGGCCAGCCAGCGTGGCTGTGGAGGAGCCACAGTTCCGGCACCAGCATCCATGCCGTGTCCGGGTCCATGAGGGGCGTCGAGATCAGCTCGAATTCCGCGCCGGTGCACTTGACGACGATGCCGTCGTAGCCAACGCCCGCGGTGCTGTCGCCCTTGAAGCCACGTTCCCGCATGTCCGTCGACTGGAGCAGGATGCTCGCCTCGAGGAACCGGGTCGGGTGGAGATAGACCTTGCGCTTGCGCTTCTCCCAACCGAATCGGCTCTCACCGGTCACGGCCAGGAGCTGGAGACGCTCGAGCGTGTTCTTGCCCGCGACTTCCGTAGAAGTCAGCCGCAAGCCACCGAGCAGGTCGTCCGTGTTGCGGACGACGCCCTTGAACGGCGTGGCACCCGGCGCCGTCGACGGGCACCAGCTGTCGATGCTGTCGATGAGGAATGATGCGTCTGTCCCGCCGTCGGTGCACGCCCCGCCGTTGGCGCCGTACCATGACTCGTAGATGAAAAAGTACATGGTTCCCGTCCACGAGGCGGGGGTCCCAGCGGATCCACCGCTCGTCGTCGAGACGGTGAACGTCGTCGTGGCGCCGGTGCGACTGGTGGAGATGACATAGCCCAGGCTCGGTGCGCCCAAGAGGGAGCCGCTCGTCCCGTTGGCAGCGCTCGCCACGAGGATCATGTGCTTGCGAATGCGGGTGACGTGCTCTGCGTTGCTCGTGATCGTGACGAGACCGGAGCCGTCTACGGTCCCAGTGCAGAGGTAGCCGCCTCGGTGGTTGAGGATGTAGCCCTCATGGAACTGACCGAAGTTGGCAAGGTGCCCGTCCGTGTGAGCGAGCACGGCGCGCATTGCAGAGGCGGAGCCACTGTTGGCGCGCTTGATGTCCAGCTCGTCCCAACGCACCTCGCCCTTGATGGAGCCGTGCTTGTTGGTGATCTGGATCCAGTCGCCGTTGCCGCGACCGTTGCCCTGACCGCTGATGGCCCTGGCACCCGCACGGGTACCGGACCAAGCCTGACCACCGGAGACGGTCAGGAATGAGGTGTAGCTCTCCCCCTCAGGATCGACTTTCTTGGGGACGTCCTTGGTGAACGTCGTCTTGACGAGACCGATGTTGTCGACCTTCTCTTGGGTCGAGTACTTGCGCTTCAGCAATTGCTGAAAGGGTTGAGACATGGAGCGGAGTCCTGTTTTTCATGAGGTTTCCTCCGCTTTCTGCTCCGCGGGTGGAGCGCCTGGCCTTACAGCTCACAGTTGCTGGGCAGATTGTCTGACCTACTGCCTCGGTCGCACCGGCTTGTTTTTCCCGCCCTCCGGGTGAGGCGTCCGAAATGGATGACTCCATTTCGGGCAACGAGCAAGCCCCGTGCATTGGCTTTGAGCTAAGCCAATGCGATATGCGCGGCTTTCACGTGTCCCAGCGTGCAACTGGGCAAGTTGTGGTTTCACGTGCAACGGGTCGCACGGATTTTTGCGCGCGCTCACAGCCGGAAATCCGAGATGGCCGCCCGGAGCTGATCCGTACTGAACGGCTTGTCGAGGCGCGGATACGGGAGCACGTCGGGGAGGTCGCCCCCCATCACCACGATGCGGAGCCGGGGATCCTTCGCTCGCAAGTACGCCGCTACTTGGAGCCCGGTCATGTCGACGTTGAGAGAGTAGTCGATGAGCGCCACGTCCACGCTCGGCTCCCAGAGAGCCAGGCCGTCGATGCCGCGCTCTGCAATCAACACGTCGTGGTCGTGGAGTAGACGCCGCATCGCTCTCCCCACGAGCGGCTCATCATCGACGATGAGGATCCTCACACCTACAGCGGCGCATCAGTGGATTTCTCGAGACCAGCCAAAAGCCCAGCACGTCGTTTGCTTTGATTAGCCGGCCTTTTCTGCATGCCCGATTCCGTCCCCGCGCCACCAAAGAAACGCCACTCGAGGAGGAAACGCAGCGTCATCGAGTGGGTGCTCGACGCCAACGGGCACTCTACGACGCTGACTCCTCTCATGAGTCGCCGGCTGCTCGACGCGCACCGAGAGGGGGACTGGCCTCAGATGACCGCGATCAAGTGCGGTCTGTCTCCGGACTCCCTCAAGACGTACCTACGCAAGGGGCTCGACGAGTACGCGATCGAACCCTACAAGACGTTTGCGGCGGAGTTCCTGGCCATCGAGGCGGAGCTGAGCCAGGACCTGTTGAACGTCGTCCTCGACGCCGCATTGGGGCGACGTCCCCGTATTCGTCTCGACGAGCACGGCCACCCGATGCCCAGGCCCAATGTGGCCGAGGCCAAGTGGCTTCTACAAACTCGGTTCGGGCTATTGTGGAACGGCTTGGGCGTTAGCGCCGTCGCCATGTTTGCCCCGGAGAGCGACCCCGCTCGTCGGCAGAAAGCGCTCGAGATCCTGGCCTCGCTCTCTCCCGAGCAGAGAGACGCAGCCAAGGCAGCCGGGTTCCTACTTCCCAAGGGCGGGCCGCCTGGGCCTCAGTTACCGACTACGACGGGACCGGTGCGCTCGGTGGGAATGGCTCGCACGGGGCCCCCGCCTCGTCAGGTCTAAAGAATCCCTAGTCAAGACTATCAACGATAGGCACTGAATGGCTGGTAGCTACTGCCGTCTACTCGCGGGTGTACGAACCGGGCATGACTCTGCTCATCAATGGGGACGAGGAGTGGTACGTCGTGGCCAACGATGGTGATCCCAAGAAGCCCTGCCTCTTGATGGTCAAGTTGGGCAAGGACCCGGACGAGACGACCCCGCCCCGTCTCCGCATGGAGCGCTGGTTTGCTCTTGGCGACGACTTGGTGAGGCCCACGCGCAGCAGCTTCCAGACAGTTTTCGCAACAAGCATTCGGAGGCTTTGTTAGCTAGCCAAAGGGATTCGAGCCCCTGAGACCAAAGCCGCTACACTGACGACGAGCCGTGCTACGCTGGCGGCGTTGGGGTCAGGCCGCCCCTGGAGAGTTGCGCCGTGTACTACTACTGCCCCGAGCATCACGAAGCTTTCAAGATTCCGCCCGCGGATACCATCCTCTGGCGCTATCACACGCTCCCAAAACTCATCTCGCTGCTCGACACCCGGCGGCTCTTTTTCTGCCGCGCACGCAACTTCAAGGACCGGTTCGAGGGATCGGTGCCAAAGCGACTCGACGATCACATGCGCGAGTACGCGGCCCGGACCATGTCGCCCGAGTCCTACGAGAACTACCGCAAGGAGCGCGTCCGCATCCGCAACATCATCGCGATCAGTTGCTGGCACCGAGCCATTCACGAGTCGGAGGCCATGTGGTCCCTGTACGGTCTTACCGGGGAGGGGGTCGCGATCAAGACCACCGTCGGGCGACTGGCAGAGGCGCTGCCCCCCAAGACGCTGCCTCGAGGCAGCACCGACAACTGGGGCATCAACATCGGCCACGTCGAATACATCGACTACAAGACAGCGACGCTTCCACCCTACAACATCTACTTTCCCTACCTCCACAAGCGGCACGCCTTTCAGCATGAACGGGAGGTCCGGGCAGTGGCGATGATTACGGAAGGCGCCCAGGCGGCTGTCGACGCGGCGAAGGCGAATTTCGAGATCAGTGACGGTGGGCTTGCGATCCCCGTCGACGTGGAGAAGCTGATCGAAGCCGTCTACATCTCGCCCCTGGGGTCCGCGTCGTTCCAGCGCACCGTGCGCGCCACGCTGGATCGATTCGGCTACAAGTCGATCCCAGACATCAAGTCGGACCTGGCCGACGATCCCATCTACTGACTCAGGGCGTCGTAGCCCGGCGAGCTACATCGGCTGCGTCACAGACGATCGTCTATAACGTATGGATTGCTCAATCCTGACGGCGCGGCTGCACTGCAGATGCTCGTCTGCAATGTCGAAACCGCTGGGGATTCTGCCTTGTGCTCACAGCTCGACCGCGCCAGCCGGAAGCTCGACGGGGGTGGGTGCCGAATACTCACCCTTGGGCTTGGCGGGCACCTCGACAGGGGTCGATGCACTGTATCGACCCTTTGCCTGGGCGCGCTCGATGCCGGCCGCACGGGACCGCTCCTGGGCCCGGGCGTCGTCGACGTAGATGGCAACCGGAGCGAGTACGGCGCAGCCCAAGAGGACGAGCCCGGCTGCTTTGACCGTCGTCATGAACCCCGGCTTGGCCCGCTGGGGAACCCTCCCGCACCCGTTCTCCTCGTCGATGATCTCGCCCGCCCGCTGCTCGGGGAGGTCCCCTTGGTCCAGCTCCATCTCGAGCGCCTGCAGCGCCGTCTCGTCCCCCTGGAGGTACTCGCGGACAGCCGCGCGGAACCGTCTCTCCGCCCGTTGCTGGAGCGCACCGTCCAGCTCCGCCCTCATGATCTGATGGCTACGAGCCGAGGGCAGCTGCGCCAGCGTCCTCTCCATGTCGACCATGACAGAGTGGTCCGCACGGGTGAACGCTCGGGACTGCACCACCAAGCGTGCCTCTGCTCGACGACGGCGATAGGCGCGGAGCAGGAGCAACCCGACGAGACACACAGCGAGGATCCAGAGAGCCATAGAAATGGACGGGGTAGCTCCATTTCCAGGGTCGCGCCGCTCTCTATACCGGTAGACCCTCTACTTTAGTGTTCCCAGATGGGACGGGCGTGCTCTCTAAAAACACACTGCCCTAAACTCGATGACTCCAGAAAAACCAACGCCTCCCTTTTTAGGGGGGAGGCGTTCTCGAACCGTTGATTCGGGACGGGTTTTCCTGCTGGATTTCTCATCGGAGAGAAGCGCGCCCTAAACTCGTCGCCCTCGGTGAGCGGCCCTAAATTCGCGCCGGGGTAACTGCCGGGATGGTACAGGACACCTCGACAACGGACGCAGCGGAACCCGATTCCGCACCCGGCTTCAGCTCCCCGGCCCTGACTGTCGACGAGCTGGCCGCGCTGCTGAAGATCAACCGCAAGACTCTCTATGGCCTGATTCAGGACGGTCAGCTCCCCGGCGCCGTGAAGCTGGGTCGCTCTATACGGATCCACGGGCCCACCGTGCTAGCCTGGCTCTCTACTGGCCAAGTCCCCGTCTCGCAAACCCGAAAGGGCAGGCGATGACGGTCAGACAGAACAACCGAGAGAAGTGGATCGTGGATATAGACTTCGTGCACGCGGACGGGCGCGCCGAGAGGATCCGCAAGACGTCCCCCGTCCAAACGCGCCGGGGAGCAGAGGCGTATGAGCGGCAGATCCGCCAAGCCCTGCTCGATGGCACCCACGGAAAGGAGGCGGCATCAGACATCCCGACGCTCTGCCAGTTCGAGTCCCAGTTCATCGACTGGTGCAAGGGCGAGCGGCACAAGGCTTCCGGCATCGAGAGCAAAGAGAGCGTGCTCCGCGCTCATCTGGTCCCGCTCTTTGGGGACCGTCGACTCGACAGCTTCGATCCCAGGGACCAAGTGAAGTTGCGCAAGCGGTTCGAAGGGAAGTCCCGGAGCACGTACAACAACAGCGCGACGGCGCTGAACTCCCTGCTCCAAGTCGCGGCGGAGCTGGGGTCCATCCCGCATGTCCCCCACAAATTCCGCCTCTACGACCGCCAGGACAAGAGCCGGCCTTTCTATGACTTCGATCAATTCGAGTGGTTGGTCGAAGCCGCCCGCAAAGTGAGCACGACGGCGGAAGTCATCGTGTTGCTCGGTGGTGAGGCTGGGCTCCGGCGGAGCGAGATGTTCCCGCTCCTCTGGTCCGCCTGTGACCTACGGCGCCGGCTCGTCACCATCGAGGAGGCAGAGGTCGTCATCAAAGGCGAGCGCAGCCTAGACGACACCAAGGGTCGCACCACGCGAGTCGTGCCCTTGACCGAGCGGCTCTACCAGGCGTTAAAGAGGCACCAGCATCTACAGGGAGACCGGGTGCTGTACACGGACAGCAAGGGCGAGATGTTCACGCCCAAGGCTCTCCGGCGCCTGCTGATGAAGGTGCAGAAACGGGCACGGCTCGAAGTGAACGGCAACGTGCACATCTTGAGGCACAGCTTCTGCTCACACTTGGCAATGCGCGGAGCGACGGCCAAGGCCATCATGGAGCTGGCGGGGCACAAGGATCTCACCACCACGCTCCGCTACATGCACCTGGCCCCCGGGGAGACCCGGCGGGCCATCGCGCTGCTCGAGGACAGGTCCACTCATCTCAGTCCGGCCCAGGCTGCAACGGCAACCTGACGGCAACGGACTGAGACGACTCTAGGACCAAGCATCAAAACAGCTAGAAAAGTAGTGGAGGCGCCGGGAATCGAACCCGGGTCCGCAAGGCATCCGTGCAGCTTTCGTTCACGTGTGTGGCCAGCGTATCCCCGCTGGCTGAGTTCGTGGATTCGGCCACAACCTAGCCTCCAGAGTTTTCTCACCCCGCCACCCTGATGGCGCAATGGCGGGGCCAGCCTTAGTGATTGCGCCCTTCCGCTACCAAGACGATCTTGCGGTTGGACGGCTTCGTGGTTTTTTAGGCCGCGAGAGCGAGTGCGTTATCGTTCGCATTTAACGTTTGCTAGGCTTTTTAGGTAGGCCAGGCGCTACCACACGCAAACTGCTCTTCAGTCCCCACGTCGAAACCGATCGCCCCCAAAAATCTCCTTTGCAGAAGGCAAGTTAGCCCCGGCGGGGGAGGAGTCAAGCGATGCCGGGGGATGTGTTGCAGGTCGGCCGTGTCGGC
>Ga0315912_10000968_pt1 | contig 39774 bp, 27 predicted proteins | sample VfabasoilMG_FD_204469 | JGI IMG/M metagenome (GOLD analysis project Ga0315912, IMG submission 204469) | Garden soil microbial communities collected in Santa Monica, California, United States - V. faba soil | ecosystem: Environmental > Terrestrial > Soil > Garden | place: USA: California... | reverse complement strand
GGCCTTCACGGCGCGCTTCGCCGTTGATGGTGAGGCCGTTTTCGCTGTCGCTGTCGCGTAGCACGAAGCTATCTCCGACGACCTCGATGGTCGCATGCAGTCGCGAGATGCCCGCATTGTCGATCACCACATCGCAACCCGGGTCCCGGCCGATCGTGGTACGCGTGGCCACGATGGGGAATCGGGCGAGTTCACGCTCGCGCAAGGATAATATGAGCTCCGTCACGACGTTCTTTCTGGATCGTACCAGATGCGCGCGCTCGAGCCACGTCGCGGCCCACGGCAGGTGGGCTCGAGTGGCAGGCTCGCGCACCCGTTCGGCGCGGCTGTCGTGATTGGTGACGAGAAAACAGCCTGAATGGCGCCGGGCGCGGCACAACCGCCGGCGCGATGGTGTGGGTTCGCGCGCCGCAACCCAATCAGATGGGCGCTGGGGGTGAATGTGGGCGGCGCATGATTCGCCCGCCCCCCGCGCGTGCGCCCACGACCGCACAGCTCGTTCGGGCGCGCTGGACCCGGCGACACAGCTGCAGTTGCTCGCAGAGTATCACCGGCTCCCGTTTCCGCGCTCCGCTGCCGCGGGAGCCTGCGGAGCCGGGAAGGTGCTCTCGCAGGCACGCACTGTCGTGAGAATGGTCTTCGCTGCGCGCCGCAGGCGACGCTTCGGACGCGGAGCGTCATTTCGTGAGCTGCTGTTATCGCGAGCCTCGAAGCGACTGACGTGTAGCAGCAGGTGTTGCACACGTGCTGAGCCTCGGGCGCTCGCTTCGTTGAGTAGACAGCGAATCGAAGCTGGCTCGTGATGTTTTTTTTCGCGACAGCGCAAGCGCGGAAACGTCAGAGAAGGCGATGGCGCTATGCGATATCGAGGGGTGCCTCGCGACGGGATCACCCGCCGGCTGTACGCGACGCCGAGGAGAAGCCAGCTGATCCGTCTCGCTAGTTCTATCCTGGTGGCGGCGGTTGGGGTGCAGTTCGCTTGCAGTCCGTGCCCGGGCCTCGGCTGGCAGCCAGAGACGCCGAAGCAGCCAGAAGTCGAGGGCATGCTGGCGCTGCGCGGAGAGGTCTCCTGCCCAGCTGGGGCGACCGACTGCAATGTCTGCGCGCCGGGCGTGGAGGCACAGTTCTCTGCGGGCGAGTGGCAGGAGGCGGAGAAGGGCTGGGCCTTCGCAGCCAATGCGAGCGGTCTGGAGCTTTTGCCGCGGGACGCTTACGACGCCCGGCATGGGGGGCACGTGCAAGGCTTCGTGCGCGTGAACCGAGAGGGCGAAGCGTACGCGATGGTCCATAGCCTCGGGCACAACGCCACCGCGAGCCTATCGCTGATTGCGGGCGCCGGCTCCGGGCTGGGGCTCGTGCAGCTGTATCGCGTCGACGCGCCGGGGGGGCACACCTCTGGCGCGTTCGTGCTGGGCAACTATGTCGGCCTGCTGCAGAGCCCCGCGGTCCTCGCGTTGTACGACGTGGGCGCCGCGTTCGAGCACCGGCCGGGTTCGGTGCGGCAGCTCCAGCTCACCAGCGCCGATGCGGGCGCACCCTTCGTGCGGGATGCCAAGCATCACGGTCTCACGGACTGGAGCGGCGGGGTCGCCATGGCCAAGCTGGCCGGGGGACATTACTTGTTGCTCGGAAATGAAGGGGGCGCCTCGTCGGGAGACAGTCACCTGTTCGAGCTGGAGTCGCTCGGCAGCGCCGGCAGCGAAGTAGAGGTTGTCGCCAGCGAACGCGGCGAGTCCACCTATCCAACGGCGCCGCTCTTCTGCGCCCAGCACCATCGCTCGGAGAATGCAGCGCTCGTCACCGAGTGCGGAAGCGGTCAGCTCTACGCCGTTTTCGTCGGTAGCAACGACGACGTGGAGGTCAAGGATTTCGAGCCCGGCACGTACCACACCTTCTGGCGACTGGCGCGGGTCGTCGAGCTCGACAACAAGCTAGAACTGGTGCCGGTGGGCACCTACCTCCGCCGCGCACACCTCGGCAATTGCCATGGGCGCAGCGCCGGGAGCGTCTACGTCGATCCCGAGAGCGGCCGCATCAGCCTGCTCTGTCACGAGCGAGATCAGCTCGATTCCAAGAAAGGTCCGTGGCACTTTTGGTCGCAGTCGAACGGGCCCTCGTGAAAACACGTACGCTCCGGCATTGGCCGCGCAACGCGATCTGCGGCCGTGCCATTTCCCGATGGTATGTCGGCGCCGCCTGCTGCGTGGGCAGCACGTGTTGGGCCAGCCCGGGTCATGCGGAGACGCTCGAGGCACGGCACCCCGCGAGCTACTACGTCTTGCACGGCGGTCTGACGCTCGCCGGCTTTGCGGGTGGCTGGGCCAGCTCGCTCCTGGCGCCCTACGCGCCGGGCGCGGAATTTCTGCCGAACTTCCCTCCAGATGTGTCGGTGCGTTCCAACTTCAGCCCGAGCGCGGCGCGCCTCAGCGATGGGATGCTCTGGGCGACCATCGGAGTGCCCGCGCTGGCGCAGCTCTACGACGGCTTCGATGTCGCATGGGCCAATGCCGAACTCGTGTATGCGGAGGCGCATTCCGCCAGCTTTCTGCTCACCCAGCTCACCAAGTTCCTGGTGCGCAGGCCGCGACCGTACACCCATTCCGAGCTGCCGGAAGCGCGAGCCCTGGCGGAAGGCGCCGGCTCGGAGGCGTGGGTGTCGTTCTTCTCGGGCCATTCCAGCGCGTCGTACACGGCGGCCATGTCGGGGTCGATCTTGTTTGCGTTGCGCACCGACAACGCTGTCGCACGGCACAGCATGTTCGGGCTGGAGTTCGCGCTCGCCGCGTTCACCGCGCAGTTGCGGGTGCGCGCTGGGCGACACTATCGCACGGACGTGTGGCTGGGCAGCCTGGTCGGCGTTGGCATCGGGCTCGCGGTGCCCGCGCTGCATGGGCTGCCGCTGTCGCGCGTGCACGCCAGCGAATGGCTCACGGGTGCCGGTGCGGCCGCAGCCACCATCGCGCTCAGCGAAGCGGTGGACGTGTGCGCGACCCTACATTTCTGTTCGCCGGAAGAGGTGAGCCGTGGGGGCGCTTCCGCTTCCCGCAGCGACAGTGTGGCGTGGGCGCTCGTGCCGCAGGCCTGGCCTGCCGGTGTCGCAGCGCTCGCGGTGTTCTGAAAGGAGAAATGGAACTTGAGTCTCATGCCTGTTCGCGGCGGTTGCTCGTGGGCCCCAGCGGCTCTCGTGCTCGCCGCTTCATTCCATGCCAGCGCTGGCCGTGCGCAGGAGGTCGCGGCCGCCGAGGTCGACGTGCCCGTGTTGTCGGAGGAGAATCCCTCCGTAAAGGAAGCGCGCGCCCCGGAGTCACCGCGGCCGCCGCCCACCCCGCCGCCAGTTTTGCCGTGTGGTGCGCCAGGCGCCGCGCCGTGCCCGGAAAAGCCTCGCTGTGGGACCGATCCTGGCGAGACCCCCTGCATCTCGTACGCACCGCTCTATTCGGAGGCGGCGGATACCGAGCGCAGCAGGGAGCCCGTCTTGGGGCTACATCGTGAATTCAGCGACCTGAACCTGTGGAGCATCGGTGCGAGCGCCACCTATGCCGGGTCGACGACAGGCTGGTGCATCGGGGTCAACCACTGCGGAGTCCTGGGCGCTGAGATGAGCTACGTGCCGTTTGTCTCCGAGGGCATCCTGTGGGCGGGCTTCCTGGCGAGCTACTCGTTTGATTTCGATGCGCGGCGGCACCGGCTGGGAGCAGGCCTGGAAGCGGGCGTCGGCGCCATCGGCCTCGACGCAGCGCCGCTCGTGAAGCTGAGCACCGAAGACGGCGAGGGTCATTGGGGCCTGCAAACCCGGTTCATGCTCGATGTCCCGGCGACGTACGGTCGCCCGCGATATGACCGGGAGTGCTGCCCGCTCGGGAGCACTCTGCGCGCCTGCGCCTGCGCCGAGTCCTTCAGCGCGCTGTTGCTCGAACCTTATCTTTCTCTCGAAGTCTGGCCGGATGGGCCGGAGGCCACCGCGCGTGTTTTCGGCGGCCTGATCGTGAAATATGGCTATGCACACTGATCTAAAATGGGCTCGCTCAGCGAGGTTGCTGCTCGCGTTTGTCTCCGTGTTGCTGTTGCCGGCGCGAGCCATGGCCTTCAAGGAGCAGGGGCATCGCTCGATCGAGGCCGTCGCCTATCAGCGTCTGCTGGAGCTACAGGCCGTGCCGGATGGGCCAGCCCATCCCGGGCGGGACGTGCTCGCCACGCTGATTCGTGCCGGCATGTTGCGAGGCCGCATCCCGGCGGTGAGGCCGAAGGGACTCGGGACGCCCCCGCCCCTCTATTTGCCCGTCGCGGACGGCGAGGAGAACGTGGACGGTGTTTGGTTGGGCTCCCATCTGCCCGACCACTCCTTCGCCAATCAGCTCGAATCCTACGGGCAATGTTTCCACTTCCAGGCCCGCGCCGAAGACGTGTACGGGAGCCCGGATACGGACGCGATTCCGGACCGGCTGGTGCGCGAGGCCTACACCCGTTGCATGAACCTGCTGGATATCCTGGTGCGCGGCATCATCTTCGATCCGGCGCGGAGCCGCCAGCGTGGTGCGGACGTCTACACCATGATCCACATCATCGAGGACTCGTTCTCCGATGCCCACGCCGCGCGTACCGTGCACGACTGGAAGATCGCGTACCTCAAACCCTGGCGCTTGCGCTCGTGGATCCCGTACGTCCTATTTTTTCATACCTCCGGACTGAAGTACCATGTTGGTGAATCCCACCACGGAGCGATCAGTGACGAGCGGGACTTTGGATACCTCAGGGATACGCCGGGCTGCCGCGCTCAGGACAGCAAGCTCGTCGAGCGCGGTTGCTTGAGCGAGCGTGGCCTGAAAGCGGCGGATGCGGTGGCGGAGTTGCTGATCCTGCTCGCCCGACATGCGGAGTGCCACGAGCGCGCGGGAGACCAGCGCAGGGCCTGCCCGGGTTTGGACAAGGATTGGAACGCCTACAAGAAGGCATACTTCGAGCATGAGGACCCCGAGATCTCCGCGGTGTTCTCGGACGGGGACCTCGACAAAGGCGTCGCGCACGCGGATCTGATCGGGCCCAGCGACACCCTGGATCGTCCGAGTGCTCCCAATCTGGGGCTTGGCCTGGCCACGGATCTGGGCGACTCGGCGGAGTCGCTCTGGCTCACCGGGGACATCTTCATCACGCGCGACCCGATGAAAGCGCACGAGCTTCAAATCTCGGATTTGCTCTCCCACTCGCTGCAAGTTCGCTTGCCGCTCAAAACCTTCGACGGGCAGCGGCCTGCGGGGGCCGCTTTCGAGACGGGCTTTCGCCTGCCCTATGATCTGCTGTCCGGTCTGTTCTCGCAGGGCACCGGCTCGCTGTACCTGGGAGTTCGGGCTCGCACGGTGCTCATGGCCTCCCGCGCGAGCAGCGAGCAGACACGAGTCATCTGGCAATTCGGCTTTGGTGGCATCAGCCTTGACCTGGTTCTATTTCGTTACCTTTGGCTCGGCCTTGAGGGGCCGCGGAAGCTGTACGGCGTCGATACGCTGGGTCCCGAACGTTGGTCGCCAACTTCGTGGACGGTCAAGGCGGGGGTAGCGGTCAATGTCCTGTGATCGGGGTCAGGCCCGGGCGCAGCTGCGGCGCTGGGCCGAGCGGCTACTGGCGCTGGCTTGTGCGCTCGGGGCGAGCAGCTGCGAGGACGAGCGCACGGAATACATTTGCGACGCCACGGGCTGCGGCGGCCTACGCCGGAGCGACTGCAAATCTCGTCTGGATGACGCCCTGACGGACGGGCGCACCACCGCCGAGCGAGCCTCCGCCTGCGCCGTTTGTGTCCACCAGCCCAGCAACGACTGCGCGGACCTGCTCGTGACGCGCGACTGCGATGTGGCGTGCGAGGGGGTCGACCTGATCACGGATATGTACACGAGCGCGGCGGATCGAGCCAAAACGTGCGGCGCCCGCCAGGACCTGTGTGACGTCCCGATGGGTCCTGGCGCTGCCAGCTGTCAGGAAGCGGTCGAGAAGCAGTTGAGCGCCAATCCCAAGCTGGATCGAGAGCTGAGCGGTTGCGTCGGCTGTTTGGACTCGGCGATCCGGGCCGCAGAGCTTGCCATCTCAGAGCAGGGGGCCCGAACCTGCGCGAGGGACACCTGTGACGTGGCGTGCTCCAGCTTCAAGGCGATCACCGAGCCGTTGCGCAGCGCGGGCGTGATCCGTTCGGTATGTGATTCCGCGGCAGTCACCTGCAAGAGCGCCAGCGGCTTTTTGGGCCAGGCAAGCGACTGCATCGCCACAGTCGTGGAGCAGCCAGACTCGGCGCTCGCGCTCGAGGCGTGTGCCGCCTGTCTGGCGAACGCCACGAGCTGCGAGGCGGCCTACGGCGGCTCGTCGCCTCCGGACGCGGGCGATAGCTCGTGCCGCGGCACCTGCGCACCGCTGCTCGGGTTGGAGTGAAGGTTTGGACGATGAAAAAAGGGTCATGGATCCGCTGTACGCTGTTCGTCGGCATCTTGGTCAGCGTTCGGTCGGCGAGGGCGGACTGGTACGATGACGCGAAGGACATCGTCACACAGCTGATCGAAGATGAGCTCGCGACTCGAGCGATCCCGAATGCCGCTCGGCGCATTCAGGCGGTCTGCGACTTCTTTCCGGCTACCGTCGCGGGACTGGAAGACAAGCGCTATGGCGGGCTCGCAAAGATCCTGCGCAAGGAGGTCGCCGATGCGGTGGGCTTCGTGGTCTGGATCGACGTCAAGACCGGCGCGACGAAGCGTACCCACACGCAGACCCGTCCGGACGCTGCGCAGAGCAAGTCGGTAGCGGCGCTATTGCCGCGCGAGTCCGCCTCCGCACTGGCCCTGATGCGCGTGGGTACGCTGACCAACACGCAGCGGAAAGCGGAAGCGCCGCCGGAGAAACCGCAGGGCGCCTGTCAGTTTCCTTCGATCGCGGCGGGGACCGCGGACGAGGACGTGGCGTCGCTGCCAATGGCGACGGAGTCGAAAGCGGGAGCAGAGCTGCGGCGTTGCCTGCCTACCCAGGCCAGCTCTTCGGCAGAAATCGCCTGCGCGGCCGCGCTGCTGACGCGGGATGCGCTCAACGGCGACGAGCGGCTGCTGCCGGCGGACGCGCGCCGGCTCGCCGTGGCGCTGGCCCTCGAAGTCCTGGGGACCAAGCTGGCGCAAGTGCAGGTGACCTCGCCGCAGTTGATGAGTGTTGCGCCGACCGTCGCCGAAGCTCTGGCAGCGCCGCAGGTTTCCTTCGAGCTGCCGACGAAGCTCTGCTCGGCGCTTGGTATCCCCCCAGGGGGGCCTGGGAGTGCCTTCGAGGGCTGCGTGGCCGCCGCCGGCGAGGGGCTGGCGGTGTTGCAGCATGCGCAGTTCAACGCATCTGCGGCGAAGTTCGACGCATTCACCCTGGAGCAGGCGTTCGGCGCCTTCAGCGCGGTGGAGCAGCTGTGTCCTACTTCCGCCTGCCAGACGATTGGGGCCATCGCTGACGGCGCTGAAACCGTCGTTCGGCTCGTACAGTCGAAGAACTACGGTGCAGCAGCGGGGGAGGTCTTCACGAGTGTCCAGGCGCTGGCGTGCCAGGGCGGCAGCGACCAACCCGGTTGCCGTGACCAAGACAAGAAGGTGTATGCATTTCTGCGTAGCCTGGCCGTGTATTCGATAGACTCCGCCACCTCGGACAACCACGCCTCTTCGTACGAGGCAGACTTCCGCACGGCGGCGGTGGAGATGATCGAGTCGGTGAGCGGTGGCGGGGTGCGGCGTCGGTTGCGGACGCAATGGCAGTGGATGTATGTGCCCGAATTTGCGCTCCGGGACGCCTGGCGCCCGGGGCATATCGGGAACGATACGAGTGCCATCTTCCTGTACCCCTCCGTCGATATGATTCGAAGCCGCGTCGTGCTTCGGGTGCGGCGCACCTTCTATCTGGGCATCCACGGTTCGCTGCTGGATCCGATCGGTCCGTTCATTGAAGTAGCGACGCGTCAAAAGAACCTAGCCAAGGATCCCAAGGCAACTACGGTATTCGGCTTGGGCCTGCTGGTGCCGCGCCTGGATTTCGAAGCAGGAGTGCCGGATTTCAGCAGGAATCTCGTGGTCGGGTTTGGTGCTGCGGCGCGGCTGTTCCGCGCGACCCCCTCCTTGCTAGACCCGACGGTGGCTCGGTATTGTGTGGTCGGCACGCGCTGTGACGATGGTAGCGACAGTTTCACGTTCGATAACCTGGAGCTCTCCGTGTTCGCGAAGTATGCACCCTGAGCTCCGCCCGCGGAACGCGCTCCTCGGCGGCAGAGCCATCCGCCACCCCGCTGCTTCGCTGCCCTGCTGAGCGGATTCACCTGCGACAAAGCTCACGCCGTCACGTCACGGTTACATGAAGCGATCTACCCCAGGGGAAGGGCCTCGCCGGCTTCCGATGTTTACGCGGCGGCAATTCGACAAAGGCATCGGTCTGCTCGCGTCGTCGCTGGTGGCGGCGTGTCATGGCTATGAGCCGGCATGCCCGGCGGACGCGGCGCTCAGCGATCCGCTCGATGGTTATGAGCCGAGGTTTCTGTCGCGCGACAACTGCTTTACCGTGGCGGCCGCGGCGGAAGTGCTGGTGGGGCCGTGCCCGCCGGGTTTGTCGCCGATCGGGATCTCCAAGCGGGCCGACGCGCTGCTGGCGAACATCGACCCCTCGGCGGCACAACCAGCCAAGCAGGCGCTCGGCCTGCTGGAGACGACGACGGGCTTTTTCAAGAAAAGCGTCGACGAGCGCCGCCACTTGCTTACCCATTTGATCGAAACCAGGGGGCTCCCGCGCGACGTCGTGCGTGTGCTGAAGCTCCTGACGGTCGGTCCCTATTACTCGGATCTCGAGGTCCGGAGGCGCATCGGCTACCTGCCTTTTGAAGAGCGGCCGCGTGTCATCACGTCTCCGGTCTCCACGGAGCGTTTGGTGCATGAGGAGCCGGCGGAGTTCGGCTGAGGGCGGGCGCGGGCGGGTTCCGTGGAAAAAAAGGCAGAGAGGCGAGCATGAATGATCAGGACGTGATCGTGATTGGGTCGGGCGCGGCCGGAAGCGTGATGGCATACCGGTTGGCGCGCGCGGGACTGCGCGTGCTGGTGCTGGAGAAGGGAAAGCGCGAGGACACCAGCACCTTCGTTCACAGCGAGTTCGAGATGATGCCCCGGCTCTACAAGCACGGTGGCCTCCAGGCGACCACCGATAGTGACATGGTCATCATGCAGGGCCAGGCCGTGGGCGGATCCACCGTGATCAACAACGCCATCTGGCTGCGCCCCGACCTCGATCGCCTGCTGTCGGACTGGGCCCAGCAGGGCGCCAGCGTCGATCGCGCTCGCCTCGAACATGCTTACCTGGACCTCGAACGCGCCCTGGGCGTGGCGGACATTCCCGGAGACCTGATGAATCGCTCCGCCGAATTGTTCCGGCAAGGGGCCGAGGCTCTGGGCACGCCGTCCGTCGGGCTGCGGCACAATCGCCGGCAATGTTTGGGCTGCGGCTACTGCAACTACGGCTGCCGCTACGATCGCAAAACGTCCATGCTAGTCACTTTCATTCCCTGGGCCGAGCGGCGCGGGGCGCAGGTGCTGGACGAGGTGCAGGGCGCGGCGTTGCGCCATTCGGGCGATCGCGTCGAGGGGGTCGAATTCCGTCGCCAGGGCAGCGCGCAATTCGTCAAGGCGGGTGCGGTCGTGGTCTGCTCGGGCGCGATTGGCTCCTCGGACCTGCTGTTGCGCTCGAAGGTGCGCAGCCAGGCGCGCATCGGCCGCGGCTTCCATTTGCTGGGAGGCGCGCTGGTATCGGCGCGCTCGGCACAAAGCTTCGACGGCTACGACAAGATAGGCCTCGTGCGCATGTTGCCGAAGCAGGACGACTATGTCGTCGAAAGCTTCTTCTCGCCACCCGCCGCCTTTGCGGTCGCGCTGAACGGCTTCATGGCGCCGCACACCGAACGCATGCTGCACTACAACCAGATGGCGCAAGCCGGGGTCATGGTGGGCACCGATCCAACCGGTCGGATCGAGGTCGACGGGAGCCGCACCAAGATCTACCTGAAGCTCTCGGAGCAAGATCTCCGGCGCCTGAAAACCGGCCTGAAGGAGCTGTGCAGGCTCTATTTGAAGGCCGGGGCGACGCACGTCTACCCCGGCCTGTATCTCGATACCGAGATCACGCGCGAGGACCAGCTGAGCGAGATCGATCGGCGTGTGAACCGCACCGAGGATCTGCTCTTTGGCTCTGCTCACCCGCAAGGTGGCAACCCGATGTCCGGGGATCCCAAACGCGGCGTCATCGGCAACGACTTTCGCGTGCATGGCTATGCGAACCTGTACGTGGCGGATGCCAGCGTGTTCCCCACGAATCTTTGGGCGAACTGTCAGGCGACGGTGATGGCCATGTCCTACCTCGCGGCGGATAGCGTGCTCGGGAATCGGACCGTGAGTGCGGCACTGCATCTGGAGCGGGGCAGCGCGTGAGCGGGGGAAACGGCAGGGGCGCGGAGCGCGCTGGGCCAGGGTCGTGCACCCGGCGGCAATGGCTGGCGTGGGCCGGAGCCGGCGCGTTGCCGCTGGCGAGCAGCAGCTGCCGGCCTCCGGAGTGCCCCCCGCGTGTCGGCTCCGAGCAATGGTCGAACGCCTCGTGTACGGTGAACGTGACACCCGACGTGTTGCAAGCGCCGAGCAGTGCGCGGGACATCGTGCTCGCCGTGCAGGCGGCCGCCGCCGCGGGCAAGAGCGTGCGCATGACGGGCTCGGGGCATTCGTATTCGGATATCGCCGTGAGTCGCGACCGCCTGCTCGTGTCGCAGCAGCTCCAGCGCGTGCTCGAGCTCGACACCGGCGAGCTGAAGCCGGCATTTGTCGGCGAGCGCCACCTGGTGCGCGTGCAGAGCGGCATCACGCTGCGCCAGCTGAATCGGGCTCTGGCTGCGCGCCAGCTGGCGCTCGAGAATATGGGCGGCTACGACGCTCAGACCATCGCTGGCGTGATGATGACGGCGACGCATGGCTCCGGCGTGGCGTTCGGTCCCATCGCCTCGCAGGTCGCATCACTGCAGATCGTGAGCGATGGCGGGGAGCTGCTGCAGATCGAGCCTTCCCAGGGCATCACCGATTGCGCGAAGTTCAAGGGCAAGCTGAGCGATACGGGGTCCAACGGCTTGCCCGTGCGCCTGATCCAAGACGACGCGGTTTTTCAAGCCGTGGTGGTGAGCATGGGCTGCATGGGCATCGTGTACGCCGTCGTGCTGCGCGCGGTCGACGCCTTCTGGCTGCGTGAGCGGCGCACGGTCGAGCGCTGGGAGCAGCTCTCGGGTCCGAGCGGGCTCCTCACGCGTTTTCTCGCGCAGCCCCATGACCCGGGCTGGCCCGATCATTTCGAGATCAGCGTCAACCCTTACGCGCGGCCGGACGGGCAGGGTCACTCCTGCTTGCTGACGCAGCGCTGGCGGCTGCCAGCGGCACCGCCGACCACGCCGCAAGGTGCACGCCGTCCGCTGCAGACCGGCCACCTTTTGGCCGATCCGATCGTGCGCAACTGGGCAGAGGGGGCGCTCGTGGCGCACCTCGATCGCTCCCCGCCCGCGGTGCTGAGCCAGACGCTCGACGGGTTCATGCTCGTGCTGAAGGACGATGAATACGTGGCGCCGAGCTACGAGGTGTTCAATCTCGGGGATATCAATCGATTTCGCGTCTTCGGCATCGAGATGGCGGTCGACCTCTCGCAGACCCTGGCCGCGGTCCAGCTGCTGTTCGACCAGGCAGGGAAAGAGCTCGCTCAGCACCGCCATCACTCGGTGCCGGTCAGCCTGCGCTTTGTCCGGCAGGCGGACGCCTTCCTGGCGATGCAAAACGGTCGCGATACGACCATGGTCGAAATCGGGATGCTGGTGAAGGCGCGGGGCTCGGCGGAGCTGCTCGCCGGCTACGAGCAACGCTTCGTGAAGGAGCTTTCGGCGCGCCCGCACTGGGGTCTCGACCTGTCGATCTTGCAGGGGCGCGACGCCGTGTCGAAGCTGTATCCGCGCTGGGAGGACTGGTATCGCGTCTACGCGGCGCTCAACGCCCATGGCACCTTCAATGGAGAGCTCACCGCTCGTCTGGGCATCTCGATCGATCCGACGTCGGCCTCCGCTCCCGCGCTCGCAACGGCTGCGCGACAGTGTCCATGAAGCGTGGTCCATGAAGCGCGGTCGGTGAAGCGCGGTCGGTGAAGCGCCGTCGGTGAAGCGCCGTCCGTGAGGCGCTGTCGGTGAAGCGTTGTCGGTGAAGCGTTGTCGGTGAATCGCCGTCCGTGAAGCGCTGCCCGTCAAGCGCTGTCGGTGAAGCGCCCAACACTCGCGTGTCGTGATCCGACGTGGCGTTGGTGGGCATGAGGGAGTGAAGCCTGCGCGCCCGAGATGCTCTCGGGCGCGACGCTTACCGAGCCGCACGCTCGCTGAGCGGACCTAACACCTGCATGAAAAGAAAGAGATCACGATCATGTTTACTCGATGCTTTCGCTCCAATCGCTGCCGCGCCGTTCTCGGCGCCTCCACGCTGGCGCTCGCCGTATGGGCGCCACTGTCTGCCCAGGCGCAATTCTTGGCGCCTGCTGAAGACGCCACTCCTGCCCAGGAGCTCGCTGCCGCGTGTGGCCCCGGAGACAACTTCAACAACGTTCAGGTTTACCCAGGCAGTCCGGACAACGACCGGGTGACGGGCAGTCTCGAGGATGATCAACTGGAGGGGGGCGCCTGCGACGACAGGCTCTTCGGTGACAATGGGGATGACGTCATCGAGGGGAACTCGGGAAACGACACACTGCTCGGCGATGCCAACGCGGACGTCGTGCGCGGCGGTCCTGGGGAGGACTTCGCGGATGGCGGGATCGGCAGTGACGTCGTCCTCGGCGGCTCTGGAGACGACACGTTGCACGGGGGCAGCGGTGAAGACGTACTGTTCGCCGGCACCGGCGCGGACTTGGTCGACGGCGACTCGGAATGCGACATCTGCTTCGGCGACGAGCAGGACACCTTCAGGAGCTGCGAGGTCATCGTCATCAACGGCGTCCTCCAGCCGGGGGGGCAGTTCGGCGACTGTGCCGAGGCCGCCGACCCGGCGCCGTTCCTGGAAGAGGGCAGCTGAGGCCGTGAGCTTGCCCTGGCGCCCCCCGCTGGACGGAGGGCGCCAGGGCCGAGCGCGCTTTGCTTCTGCTCGGGCGCCTCGCCGGGGGCTGCGACGAACCTCCCCGCTGGCCGTCGTTATTAGGGATAGGCACCGGGCTGACGCCGGCTCAGGAGAACCCATGACACAGCCGCGAAAACATGCCTTTGGGCACGCCATCGTCCTCGGTGCCAGCATGGGCGGCCTGCTCGCTGCCCGCGCCCTCACCCCCCATTTCGAGCGCGTCACGCTGATCGAACGCGACGAGCTGCCCGGCGAGCCCGTGAACCGCAAGGGCGCGCCCCAGGGCCGCCATTCCCACGCGCTCCTGGCCAAGGGCGGCGAGGTACTGGAGAGCTACTTCCCCGGGCTCACCCGGGCCCTGATCGACCAAGGTGTGCCCTCGGGCGACCGTGGCCTCAGCACCCGCCTGATCGCCGGCGGCCAGCGCTGTTATCCCTGCCGCACCGGTAGCGACACCCTGTATGTGAGCCGCCCGCTGCTCGAATGGTACGTACGCCAGCGCTTGATGGCGCTGCCCGAAATCAACCTGCTCAGTGGTCACATCGTGCGCGGCCTGGTGATGGGCCCGGGCGATGGCATCTCCGGCGTGCGCCTGGCCTCGACCAGCGAGCCCGCTGGCGAGCGCGAGCTCAGCGCGGATCTGGTCGTCGACGCCAGCGGCCGCGGCTCCAAGAGCCCGGACTGGCTGCGCGACCTCGGCTTTCCCGTGCCCGAGGCCGAAACCGTGCGTGTCGGTCTCTCTTACGTCACGCGCCAGTTTCGCCGCCTCGCGAGCGATCTCGGCGGTGACCTGGCCGTGATCAGCTCCTCGGTCCCGCCCAACCCCCGCGCCGCCGCAGCCCTGGCCCAGGAAAACGATCGCTGGACCGTCACGCTCGTTGGCTACCTCGGCGAACGCGCGCCACTGGACCTGCCCGGCTTCATCGAGTTCGCCCGCCATCTGCCCACGCTCGACGTCCATGAGCTGCTGAGCCGCGCGGAACCCCTGGGCGAGCCTGTCGCCGCCAGCTACCCTGCCAGCGTGCGCCGCCACTACCAACGCCTGCGCCGCTTCCCCGAGCGTTACGTCGTCTTCGGCGACGCCATCTGCGGTTTCAATCCCATCTTCGGCCAGGGCATGACCGTGGCCGCCATCGAGGCCACCCTGCTCGACGCCACGTTGAGCGAAGGCCTCGACCGCGTTGGACCGCGCTTCTTCGCCCGCACCGTGCGCCCGCTCGATGCCCCCTGGAGCATCGTGGTCGGCAACGACTTGCGTTTTCCTGCGGCCGAGGGCCGCCGCACCTGGGGCCAACGCATCATCAACGCTTACCTCTCCCGCTACCTCAAAGCCGCCGCACACGATCCACAGTTGAGCCGCGCCTTCTTCGACGTCGGCAACCTGACTCGTCCACCCGAACAGCTGCTTAGCCCCGCTCTGCTCTCGCGCGTGCTCTTCCGGCGCCGCCCGAGCGAGCTGCCCAAACTCGCTGCTACCACCACCGCGTGAGCCCATGATCACCCTGTACAGATTCAAGAGCGCGTGGGGCCTGCCCGATCTGAGCCCCTTCTGCGTCAAGGTCGAAAACTACCTGCGCATGACCGGTGTGCCCTTCGAATGCGCGCTTGGCGACGCGCGCAAGGCGCCCAAACAGAAGCTGCCCTACATCGACGACGGCGGCACGCTCATCGACGACAGCCGCGACATCATCGATCACTTCGAAGCCAAGCTCGAGAACCCGCTCGACCGGGGCCTGAGCGAAGCCGACCGCGCCCTCACGGTAGCGTTCCGCGCCTTGCTGGAATCCGAAGCCTACTTCTACGCCGTCTACGTGCGCTGGCAGCTCGACGCAGGCTGGAAAGTTTGCCGGCCGGTGTTGCGCGAATACGGCATCGACGCCGGCATCCCACGCTTCCTACTGCCGCTGGTGTTGCCGATGATCCGCAAAGGCATGCTGCGCTCGCTGTGGGGCCAGGGCGCGGGCCGCTACACTCGAGCGCAGATTGAAGCGCGCCTGAGCGCCAACATCGCGGCCGTCTCCAGCCAGCTCGGCCAGAACCGCTACTTCTTGGGCGACCAACCGCGCACCATCGACGCCACCGTGCTCGCCTTCATATGGTCGCTGCTCGACGCCCCGTTCGAGTCCCCCGTCCGCGACCACGCCCGCCAACTCGGCAATCTAGTCGCGTATTGCACCCGCCTGCGCGAGACATACTACGCCGAGCCCGCGCGCACGCACGGCGCCAGCCGCCCCGTGGTTGGGAACGCCGCTTGAGCCCTGCCTTCCCCTGGCTGCTCTGACTCGGGCGTAGTTTTCCAGCCACCCGCGCGCGCCAGCCAGAAGTAGGCAGTCTGCTCGTCGCAGGTGTCGCAAAGCAGCAAGGAATCGCGGCTTTCTCGAAAGACGTGCTGGCCCGGGTCGCCTATGGCTAGGGGACAAGCGGTAACGGCGAGCAGCGCAGGCAGCGCCGCGGCCTCACGAGGGACGAGATGACCAAGATGCAGCGGGAAGTAGCCGAGGAAACCCACACGTACTGCCGTGCCGCGCGTGTCGGCGCGCTTGCGGTGCTCGCGCTCGTCGCCAGCGCCTGCGGGGACGACCCTGCAGAGGCTCCCGCCCGCTCGGTCGAGAGCCAGACGCCGGCGTCGATGAGTCCGGCGCCCACGCCCGCGGTGCCGGCGGCGCCAGCAGCGCCAGACCCCACGCCTCCATCGAGCACCCCGCCCAGTGGCTCCGAAGCGCCGATGGACATGGTGGCCCTGCAACCTCAGGCACCCCCGGCCGCCGGTAGCGGCAACGAAGGCGCCGCTGAACCGCCGCCCGCCGAACCGCCGCCCGCCGAAACGCCTCCTGCGCAGCCGGAGCCCACTCCCGAGACGCCCCCTGCGTTCGCGCCCTGTCCGACGGACGGCACGCCGTGCCGGATCATGCCGCTCGGGGATTCGATCACCGATGGCGTGGGCAGCGCAAACCCGGACGGCGGTTATCGCGTCGAGCTATTTCGGCAGGCCGTTCGCGACGGCCATGAGGTCACGTTCGTCGGCAGGCAGGTCAACGGCCCCAACACCGTCGACAATGTGCCATTCCCGAGGAACCACGAGGGGTACTCCGGGGCGACCATCGCCACCGGTGGTAATCAGCTCGCCAATCGCCTCGACGGCGCGCTGGCCGCGAACACCCCGCACATCGTTCTCTTGCAGATCGGGACGAACGACGTCTACCAGGCTATGCCCGCTACCCTGCCGGGGCAGCTCGGCACGTTGCTCGATCGGATCAACGCGGCGGTACCCAACGCCCTCATCGTGGTTGCACAGATCACACCGATGTCGAGGGCCGGGGCTCAGTTCAACTTTCCCAACAACGGCGGTGACGTCTACAACGCAGCCATCCCCGCCGTTCTCCAGCAGCGCACGGACGCGGGCCAGCATCTCCTCCTGGTCAACATGACCGCGGCGTTTGCGGCGGCCAATGCCAACCCGTTGTCTCTCCTGGCCGAGGGCCTGCATCCGAACAACAACGGCTATGCCGTCATGGCCCAGACCTGGTATGCGGCGATCGAGGACTTCCTGCCCTGAGTCGCGGCGGACCGCGCTACCTGGGGAGCGCGGGGTGTTGTCTGGAGCTTTTGCCGCAGCACGCGTACGATGCCAGGCATGGGGGCACGTGCCTGGCTTCGTGCGCGTGTCGGTGCGGCGTGCTGGGCGGGCAGCGCGTTCTGGGCCAGCCAGGCGCACGCGGAGACGCTGGAGTCACGGCATCCGGCCGGCTACTACATCCTGCACGGCGGCCTGACGCTGGCCGGCTTTGCTGGCGGCTGGGCGAGTACGCTGCTCGCTGCAGACTCGCCGGGCACGGAATTTCTGCCGCACTTCCCGCCCGACGTGGCCGTGCGTTCCCACTTCAGTTCGAGCGCGGCACACCTCAGCGATCGGCTGCTCTGGGTGACCATCGGGGTGCCCGCCCTGGCGCAGTTCTACGACGGGTTCGACGTCGCATGGGCCAATGCCGAGCTCGTGTATGCGGAGGCGCAGTCCGCCAGCTTGCTGCTCACGTCCTTGACCAAACTCGTCGTGCGCCGGCCGCGCCCGTACACCTATTCGCAGCTGCCGGCCGCGCGCGCGCTGGTGGAGCGCGATGGCGCCGAAGCGCAGGTGTCGTTCTTCTCGGGCCACTCGAGCGCGTCGTATACGGCTGCCACGTCGGGATCGATCCTGTTTGCGTTGCGCACGGACAACGGCTGGGCACGGCACGCCATGTTCGGGCTGGAGTTCACGCTGGCCGCGTTCACGGCGCAGTTGCGTGTGCGTGCGGGGCGGCACTATCGCACGGACGTGTGGGTGGGGAGCCTCGTTGGCGCAGGCATCGGGCTTGCGATACCTGCGCTGCATGGGCTGCCGCTGTCGCGCGTGCACGCCAGCGAATGGATCACCGGCGCGGGCGCGGCCGCGCTCACCATCGCTTTGAGCGAGGTGGTCGACGTTTGCGCGACCCTGCGCGTCTGTTCGCCGGAAGAGGCGATTGGTGCCGGCTCGTCCCCTGGTGACGGTGTGGCGTGGGCGGTCGTGCCTCAGGCCTCGCCCGCCGGCGTCGCAGCCATCGCGGTGTTTTGAGGCTGGTGGCAGGCTATCAGCCGCGGCGCGCGGAGTACTCGTGCACGAAATCCACGAGTGCCTTGACGTTGTCCACGGGCGTTTCGGGGACGATGCCGTGGCCCAGGTTGAAGATGTGCCCCGGACGCCCGCCGACCTCGTCCAGGATGGCCTTGGCCTGCGCTTCGACGGTCGCGCGGTCCGCGCACAACACGATCGGATCCAGGTTGCCCTGCACGGCGGTCACTCCGAGGCGTTGCCAGGTGGAGGCGAGGGGCACGCGCCAGTCGAGCGCCATCACATCGGGTTGGGCTCGCGCCACGCTGTCGAGCAGGTGCGCGTTGCCAGTGCCAAAGTAAATCACCGGCACCCGCCCACGTAGGTTGTCGAGCAGGCGCTGCACGTGAGGCAGCACGTATTGGTCGAAGTCGCGCAGCGAGAGGCAGCCGACCCAGCTATCGAACAGTTGCACGGCATGCACACCGCTGTCGATCTGCAGCTCCACGTAGCTCGTGACCTGCGCCACGAGCTTGTCGAGCAGGGCGTGCCAGAGCTCGGGCGCTTGATACATCATGCGTTTGACGCGCACGTAGTCGCGCGAGCCTTTGCCCTCGACGGCGTACGAGGCCAGCGTGAACGGCGCCCCCGCAAAGCCGATCAGGGCCACTTGCGGCGGCAGCCCCGAGAGCACGTTCTTCACGGTCTCTGCGATGTACGGCGTGGCCTCGAGCGCGGGCGAGACCACGAGGGCCTGCACGTCAGCGGCGGTGCGCACCGGGTTGTCGAATAGCGGACCTTCGCCGGCCACGTACTCGAGGCGGAGCCCCATCGGCTCGAGGATGGGCAGCAAGTCGGCAAACAGGATCGCCGCATCGACGCCGAGAATGCGCTGCGCATCCAGCGTGGCCCGAGCCGCGCGCTCGGGATCCTTGAAGAACTCCAGGCTAGAGCCGCTGCCCTTCACCGCGTGGTACTCGGGCATGTAGCGACCCGCCTGACGGTTCAGCCAGATCGGGGTGTACGAGGTGGCCTCGGCAGCGCAGGCTTGGAGAAAGATCTTGGACATCCGGCCCATCCATAGCCGCCGCGGCCAGGAGGGGTCAACCAGTGGCCCAGCAGGGGCGCGAGCGGCGCAGATTTGCGCGGGGGAAGCTCCCATCACGGTGCCTGTTGCGCCCCCCGCCAAGAGTCGGTACCGGTGCTCTATGGTGGCAATGGGGATCGGACCACGTGGCGGGTGGCAACCGGCTGCAATCTGGCGCTCGCGGTGCTGGGCTGCTCCGTCGATTCGCGGGACGTCGGCGCGACCCCGGATGAGGCAAATGCGCGGCTGGGCGGGGCTGCAGGTACGGGGTCGATCTCGCGACCCAGTTCGACGCTGAACGGCAGCGACGCCGGTGGGAGCATACCGTTCGTGTCCGCTGGCCCGGGGCAACCTGGCTCCGCCCCCCCTTCGACCATGCGGGAGGGTAGCGCAGGCGCGGGCGGCGCGAGCCCTCCAGCGCCCTCGGGCAGCAGCTGTCAGGGCGAGCCGCTGGTCGACAGCAGCGGCCCCGCCAACGTGCTGTTGCTCGTCGATCGCTCGACCTCGATGCTGGAGCCGGTGGACGTGAACGTGCCGGGCGGGCCGTCGCGCTGGGACGCGCTGACGGCGGCGCTGCGCTCGTTCCTCGACCTCGAGCAGGCGGGCAACGCTCGGATCGGCCTGCAGTTCTTCGGGCTCATCGACGGCAACGACGACTGCAGCATCGACAAGTATCGCACGCCCGCCGTCGAGGTCGCACCCATTGGCAGCAACCATGACGCGCTCGTGGCCGCCATCGCTGCTCAACAGCCGGGCAGCTTCACTCCCGCGGCGCCGGCCCTGACCGGCGTGCTGGAGTATTCGCTGCAGGTGGCACAGCGCCCCGAGAACGCCGGCATCCCGGGCGTCGTCATCTGGTTCTTTGATGGCATTCCTACGGAATGCGGGACCGTCGGCGTCGATGGCATCCCCATCATTTCGCAGGCAGACCTGATCGCTCCGCTGGAACGGTTCTCAAAGCCGCCACGAGACGCCAGCAACAACCCGACGCAGCCGCCCATCCGTACGTTTGTGGTGGGCATCAATCCGGGCAGCACCAGTGCGCTGGCGCGGGCCGGGAGCGGGCAGGCATTCGTCGTCGGTGCAACAGCCCCCGTGGGCAGCAGCCCCGACGTCTCCGGGCGCATCGTGGAGGCCCTGGGCCGCATCGTCGCTAGACCGCTCGGCTGTGAGCTGGATGTCCCTGCCGCCGCGCCGGGCAGCAGCGAGCCGCCCGATCGCGAGCTCGTGCGCGTCAAGCTCCGAACGGCGGACGGCGCGACGAATGAGCTGGTGCGCACGACAGGCTCCGCCAGCTGCACCGCTCTTCCCGCCTGGCACTACGCTGACCCGCCAGCGACGGGCAGGATAGCGCTTTGCCCGAGCGCCTGCGAGCTCGTGGGCAGCGCCGACGTTCAGGTGGAGCTCGGCTGCGCTCCGCGGCGCGCGCCGTAACCGGGGCTGGCCTCGGCCAGCCCCGCGACGCAGCGATTGCGAACCCCCGCGCGGCACGAGTAGATTCCGGCCGCATGAGTTTCCCCGCCCCGGTCGCACCCCCATTCCTGATCCTGGGCTTCGTGTTCTTGCCCATGCTCGTGGTGATGGTCGCGTTATGGGGCCTGGCTGTCGGCACACGCCGGCACGCCGTGCCGAGCTGGACGTACTGGGTTTCAGGGGTGCTGCTGGTGGCCGCCATGGGGATCACGCTGGGGTTCGCCGCCGAGGGGAGCCTGGCCAAGTTCAAGAGCTTCCCGTCACCGCTCCTGCCCACGACGGGGTTGTGCGTGTTGCTCTGGGTGGCCATCGCCACCTCGCGCGCGGGGCGCGCGCTCGATGCGCTGCCGGTGGCCGCCGTGGTCGGGTTTCACGCCTTCCGCTTGCCGCTCGAGCTGATGATGCACGCGGCGGCCGATGCCGGCGTGATGCCGCGTCAAATGTCGTACTCCGGCTGGAACTTCGACATCGTGACGGGGGCCAGCGCTGCGATCGTCGCCGTGCTGGTCGCGCTCGGCAAGGCCCCACGCCCGTTGCTATTGGCCTGGAACGCCCTCGGCAGCGTGCTCTTGTTCGTGGTGGTGGCTGTGGCGATCTCGAGTGTTCCGCCGCTGCTCGCGTTCGGCAGCGCGCCGGAGCAGGCCAACACCTGGGTGGCGTATCCGCCCTTCATCTGGCTGCCGACCGTGCTGGTGCCGGCGGCGATCGCCGGGCATGTGGTGCTCTGGCGGCGCTTGCTCGCGCCGAGGGACCTGCCGGGCTGACCCTCCGGTCCCAGAGCCGCCCAATTGACGTGATGCTTGGCCCCGGCCAAGCTAGGGGTCCATGCACTCCTGGGGGCTGTGTCGCGGGTCGTCGGGCGTGTCCGTTGTCTTCGTGTTGCTGGTGGCGTGTTCGAACGCCAGCAAGGACCCGAGCACCAGCACGCCTGCCGGGACGGACGTCGTAGCGCCCAGCCAGGGGCCCTCGGACGCGATCTACGACGCAGCCCGCCGTACACAGATCGAAATCGAGCTCTCCCCGGCGGACTGGGATGGGCTGCGTTACGACGGCCGTTCGATGGCCCAGCAGACCGCAGAGATCGTGCCGGACTACGACTATCGCGAGTACCTTGCAACGGTCCGCGTGGATGGCGTGGTCTACGCGGGCGTCGAGGTCCAGAAGAAGGGCTTCCTCGGATCCATGTCCGTGCTGCGTCCGTCGCTGCGGTTGGACTTCGAACGCGGCGGGGTAGAGATCGAGAGCGGCCTGCGCCGGCTCACGCTGAACGCCGCGCTCCAGGATCGGTCACACGCGCGCGAGTGCATGGCCTTTGCCCTGTTTGCGCGCGCCGGGCTACCCGCACCGCGCTGCTCTTTGGCCCGCGTCAGCGTCAACGGGCTGAGTCTGGGCACGTATACCAACGTGGAGCCGATCCGCAAACCGATGCTCGGCCGGCACTTCAGCGATGATGAAGGCAACCTCTACGAGGGGTCCCTCGCAGACTTCGACGACGAGAGCTGGGAGCGCATCGAGCTGGAGACGAACGCGCTCAGCAATGACCGGGCGGACCTGCTCCGGCTGGTCAACGCCTTGAAGGTGAGTGACGAAGAGCTCGTCAACACCCTCGAGCCTCTGCTCGATCTGGACCGGTTTCGCACCTTCTGGGCGGTGGAGACGTTGATCGGGCACTGGGATGGCTATGCCGACGTCGCCAACAATTATTACCTCTATCACGACCCGGTGACAGATCGCTTCGTCTTCCTGCCGTGGGGGGTCGATCAGGCCTTCACGGGCCAGCGCCCCTTTGCGACTCGCCCGTATTATCCGACGGTGTACGCGGGCGCGACCCTCACGCGGCGCCTGTACGCGCTGCCCGAGCAGCGCGAGCTGTTTCGGCGGCGCCTGGCGGAGCTCAACGACGAGCTGTGGGACGTCCCCGCCTTGCTCGAGCAGTCCGCGCGCATCGCTCGCATCGTTCCGGACGTCGACCCAGAGGCTCTGGCCGCGCACGACGAGTTTCTGCGCACGCATGGCGAGGCGCTGCGGCTCGCGCTCGGCGAGCCCGCCCCTGAGCCCGCGGCGCTCGAGCCCGTCGCGCCCGCGCCGCCTCGGTCCTGCGTCGGAAGCCGGCCCGTAGCGGGTGAGTTCAGCGGCACCTGGCACGGGCAGGACGCTGCCTTTGCCGTCGAGCTAAACATCGATGGAACGCCGCGCAGCGGCGACTTCTCCGGCACGTTTGACCGGGACACCGCCAACCCTCGGCTGGCGACCTTCACCGTCTTCTCCTCGCTGGACGAGACGCGCGGCTTGCTCCTGCTGCTCAACCTGCCCGAGCAATTGTTGCGCCCCGGTGCCTACCCGTTTCATGGTTTCGAAACGTCCGGGCTGCTGGGGCTGACGGATGCCGGCGGTGCCTTTACGCTGCTCGGCTTCATCGGTGATGGTGAGCTCGAGCTCACTCGAGCGGGCAGCACCGAAGGAGCTCCCGTCGAGGGGCGCTTCGACGCCAGGTTGTATCAGATCGCCTGCATGGGGCCCGCCTCCCCGGGCTCCAAACCTTGAGCCGCAACCCCATGGGGGGCGCGCGCGGCGGCGTTGGCAGCGAGGCTCGCCGAGCCCGAGTGCGGCTCTAGGCGAGCAGCTCGTCCAGCACGCGGCGCTCCTGGTCGGGCGCGCCGAAGTCGTCGATGAAGCTGCCGTCGGGCTTTCGCAGGCCCGCCGCCGACCCGATGGTGTTCAGCACACGGGCGTGATTGCTAGCCTCGGAGTCAGCGTTGATGCGGATGTACTCACCCTGACGCAGGACGCCCCCCGCGCTGCCGGCGATGATGACCGGGCAGTTCTGGGCCCCGTGCGCGGGACCGTTGCCGAGGTCATTCACCCAGACGGCCATGCCGGCATCCAGCAACGAGCCCGTCGGCAGTGGGTAGGCCGCGAGCTTGTCGAGCAGGTGCTTGAAGGTCTGCGCGAACTGGACGTCGATGCGGTGGTGCAGGAGATCCGAGCCCTGGATGATGTCCCCGCTATCGCCGTCGCTCTGCCGGCGGTGGGAGATGAAGTGGTAGTTCTCCATGCGGTTACCGGTCACCGGATCGCGGTAGCGGGTGGAGTTGTCGTTGCCACTGCCGACCTGGATGGCGACGCTGCGGGTCTGTCCGCAGGCGACGGAGAGGGCGGCGACATCCATGTGCAGGCGCGCGATGGCGAGCACGTTGTCGCCGTCGTCGAGGCCATCGCCGGCCCCTTGTAGCGCTCGCTGCTCGGCTTCATCGAGGCGGCATGCGAGCGAGATCTCGACGTCGCGCACGCTCGACAGGTGCAGGTCCAGGCGCTGGCGATCGATGCTGGAAAGCTCCGGGCGTGCGAGCAGACTCGACAGCTGCGAGCGCACCAGATCATTGATGCTGCGCTGCCGCAGCGAGCGCCGCGAGGGCATGTCCGCAGAGCTCTGCGGGGCGCTCCCCGTCAGGCTCTGATAGGCGTCGAACGGATCCGTGATGGCGCTGCGCCGATTGCCGGGGCCTCGGTACGAGATGCAGGGCCCGCCGAGCCAGCCGCCGGTCTGCCCTGCATACAGGAACAGGGACTCGTTGCCCCCCGGATTGAGCTCGCGCCCGATGCGGTGGTCGAGCGACTCGCCATTCGCCTCGGAGTTGCCGCCCTGGCCCTCCTCGACCGGGCCGCGCGCGGTGAGCACCTGGAGCGCGCCGCGCGCGTGGCCGTCGCCATAGTTGAAGTTGGCCATGTTCACGTTGCCCACGACCAGCAGCCGCTCGGCGTAGGCCACGAGCTCGGCGAGCGCGCGATCGGCGAGTGTGCTCGCACTGAGCGGACCGGGAGCAGTGGGCCAGAAGCGCTCGGGCTCTCGACCGACCTCGTTCGTGTCCTGCTCGGCAGCAACGCCATTCGCCTGGCGAAAAAAGATGGCAAACGGCGGGGCGCTCGACGCTTGAGCCCACGCGGAGCGAGGGCGTACGCTTTCGAGCCAGGGTAGGCCGAGCAGCGCGCCACCGATGCCCGTCAGCACTCGGCGCCGATTCAACTTCATGGTAGCTCCTCTGTGCTGCGGCTCAGAAATGCCGGAGACTCCGCGATGCGCACGAGCAGTTCGACGATCGGCGCTCCGGCGAGCGAGGCCTCGGTAAGGGCGTTGACGAGCGGCTCGTCGATCGGCTCGCGTTGGCGCCCGAAGGCGTATTCCACGAGGTGCGACGAGAAGCACTCGTGTGCCTGGCGGCTCTGGCCGAGCGCCGTGGCGAGCTCCACCGAGTTTTCGATGTCGACCCGCGCGCCGTCGAGGTTGGGGGTCACGCGGGCGTCGACGGGCTGTCCGTTGTCCGTGATCCGGTAGGCTCCCGCCGCGTCATAGTTCTCAAAGGCGAAGCCCAGCGGGTTGATCAGCGTGCCATGGCAGGCCGCGCACACCGGCGAGCTCTCCGTGTGATTCGCCACGATCTCGCGGTTGGTCCCGTTTTCGATCGGGGGCAGGGGAGGCACGCCGTCCGGCGGTGCCGCGATGCGCAGGCAAAGCGCTCGCGTGGCGATGAACACGCCGCGATGGATCGGGTCCGGATTGACGCTCGTGGCGTTGGCAGCCAGGAACCCGACCTGGTTGAAGATGCCCCGCCGCTCGTTCTCGGGCAAGCTGACCTTGACGAACTCGGGGCCGAAGTTCCCGCTCAGGCCATACACTGGTGCCAGATCCCGGTTCACGAAGGCTTGATTCGAGGTCATCAGCGCCTGGAAATTGCCGGACTCGGCGATCACCAGGTCTTCGATGAAGAGCCGGCTCGAGGTGACGACGCTCTCGGCGAAACTCTCCGGGAGGTTCGGGTAGAGCCGAGGTGACGGCTTGATGTTTTCGAATTTGTCGAACTCGAGCAGCTGATCGTGAAAACCGACCACGGCCTGGCGCGCCGCCGGCTCGGCGAGCAGCCGCAGCGCCTCGCGGCGCACCTCGCCGGGGCGCGTGAGTCGCCCGCTGCGAGCGGCTGTGATCAGGGCCTTGTCGGGGATGCTGTTGGTGAGCAGGAAGCTGAGCCGCTGGGCGAGCTCGTGGCCCGTGAGCGGAATCGTCGCGCCGCTCGCCTCGGTGCTCGACTCCACCCGATACAGAAAGAACGGCGAGCGCAGGAACGCCTCGATCAGCATGCGAATGCCCGCCGTGAACCCGCTCGCGTCGTCGTAGGCGTCTCTGCCCAGCTCGAACAGCCTGACGAACGCGTCGACCTCCGACGGTTCTAGCTCGCGCCGAAACGCTCGCTCTCCGAACACGAGGATGAACAACAGCGCTTGCTGGCTCTCGTCGCCGCTCGAGAGCGGGAGCAAGCGCTCGAGCCGGCCCAGGTCGCCCGTGACGCGTGCGGCGAGCGACTCGGCCGCGCTGGCGTAGGCGCCCGCGAGCACCTGATCGATCTCCAGCGCGACCTGGTGATTGTCGAACGGGAACCCTGCCGTGCGAGCGTCGGAGGGAAACGTCTGGCTCAGGCCCGGCGTGTCCTCGAGCTGCAGCAGGTCGCGTACCGCATTCTCCCACTGGGTGTGAGTGAGGCGCGCGAAGCGCCCCGACGGCGCCGGAGCACCGACCGCTGCGCTGCTCTCGGTAGACACCCCGCTCCCGCCTGCCGCCGAGGGCGCCCGATCGTCCGGGGCGGTGATGCCGCTCGTACAGGCACAAGCGCCGAGCAGCGCGAGAGACCAGCGAAGGCGCATGACGTACGATACCCCATCAGGCCCGAGCAGCGACAGCCCCTTGGCCTGCGGCGTTGGGCCGTGTGCCCCCGTTCGCGCCTGCGGGCAGCGTTTTCTGGTGCAACTGCCGAATAACTTTCGCGCACGGACACCGCCGGCGAGTGCGATCCCCTTCGTCGTCCGCGATCTGGCTGATCCTCGGCGTCATGGCCCGTGCTGGAATGCTCGAGGGAGCCAGTGCTATGCTCGTGGCAGGAGGTGGGGGCATGAGAGCCAGAACGGATGATCTACGTATCGAGCGCGTCCGGCCCCTGGTGTCGCCTGCCGTGCTGCAGGAAGATCTCCCCCTGCCGGAAGCTGCGGCAGATCTGACGGACGCCTCGCGGCGCGCCATCGAGAGCATCTTGTTCGGGCGAGACCCACGCCTCTTGGTGATCGTTGGGCCGTGCTCCATTCACGACCCTGTCGCAGCGCTCGAGTACGCCGAACGCCTCCTGGCCGTCGTCCCGAAGTATGCGGACGCCCTGCAGATCGTCATGCGCGTGTATTTTGAGAAGCCGCGCACGGTCGTGGGCTGGAAGGGGCTGATCAATGATCCGGGCCTGGACGGCAGCTACCGCATCAACCAGGGCCTACGCCTGGCGCGCAAGCTGTTGATCGACATCACGTCGCTCGGGCTGCCCGCAGGCACCGAGTTTCTCGATACCACGCTGGGCCAGTTCTACACGGATACCATCAGCTGGGGGGCTATCGGCGCCCGCACCGCCGAGAGTCAGATTCATCGTGAGCTGGTCTCGGGCCTGTCGATGCCGGTGGGCATCAAGAACCGCACGGACGGCAACCTGGACGTCTCCATCGATGCCATCCAGGCGGCTCGCCACCGGCACCTGTTCCCCTCGCTGACCAAGGAAGGGGCGCCGGCGATCCTGGAGACGCGCGGCAACGACACGGCGCACCTGGTGCTGCGCGGCGGCAACGTCAGTGGCCCCAACTTCGGCGCAGACGCGGTGCGCACGGCGGCGGCGCTGCTCGAAGCGCGCGGCTTGCCCGCGGTGGTGCTCGTCGACTGCAGCCACGGCAACAGCCAGAAGCAGCATGCCCGGCAGCGCGAGGTCGCGTTTGACGTTGCTGCTCAGATCGAGGCCGCCCCGATCGAGACAGGCAAATCGGCCATTCGCGGTGTGATGATCGAGAGCCACCTGGTGGCAGGTCGGCAGGATCAGGTACCCGGCAAGCCGCTCGTCTACGGCCAGAGCATCACCGACGCCTGTTTGTCGTTTGATGAGACGCTGCCCCTGCTCGAGCGCCTGTCCGAGGCCGTGCGGCGCCGTTCCCCGTGAGCGGGTGCTGAGAGGCGCTCGGTACCGGCAGGTCGGAGCCCAGGGCAGTTTCGCGAGCTCAGGCAGAACTGCCCTCGCTGCCCAGCCGCGCGCGTTGACACTCCCGGCCGCGTCCCAGCATCGTGAGCCCGATGCCTTCGAGCCGCGCTGGAGTTGTCGTACGGGCCGTAGTTTTTTATCTGGCTCTGCTCGGCATCGCGCTGACAGCGCCCGGCTGCGGCGCCCCGCTCGCCGTTCAGCAGCACGCCGACGGCATCGTCGTCACGCCGCGCAGTGGCCCGGCGCGGCGGGTGCGGTTGCAGCTGTTCTCCGACCGGCTCGTGCGCGTCACCGCGCTGCCCGGGGAGGGGTTGGAGCTGCCCGAGAGCCTGGCGGTCACGGCCAGGCCGCCGGGGGACGTCGCCTTCCAGCTCAGCGCCGCCGCAGGCAGCGTGCTGCTCACGACGGCGCGGCTCGGCGCGCGCGTGTCTCTCGAGGACGGTGCTGTGAGCTTCGTGGACTCGGCGGGCGCCCTGCGGCTGAGCGAGCAGGGCCGCGGCACGTTCGAGCCGGCACAGGTTGCGGGGCGCGAGCTGTACCGGGTGAACCAGGTCTTCAATCCCGGCACGGACGAAGCGTTTTACGGGCTCGGGCAGCACCAGAACGCGCGCATGAACTACAACGGTCGGGACGTCGAGCTGGCGCAGCACAACATGGATATCGCGGTGCCGTTCGTGTGGTCCAGCCGGCACTATGGTGTGCTCTGGGACACGGCGTCGATCACGCGCTTCGGCAACCCGCGGGCCTATGCGCTCTTGTCGCGCGACTTGTCGATCAGCGATGCCGAGGGCAAGCCCGGCGGTTTCACGGCGGAATACCAGCGGGACGGCGAAGTGAAGTTGCGGCGCGTGGAGCCGGACATCAACTATCAGTTCATCAAGGACAAGAGCGGCTGGCCCCCGGAGCTGAACGCTCCGCAGGCGGTGCAACGCGTGACGTGGCGTGGCCAGATCACCTCCGCCCGGCCGGGCGTGCATCAGTTTCAGCTATATGCGAGCGGCTATTTCAAGCTGTACGCCGATGAACAGCTGATCATCGATGGCTGGCGCCAGAACTGGAACCCCTGGTACCACGACTTTGAGCTCCCGCTCCGCGCCGGGCAGACCGTGGCGCTGCGCGTGGAGTGGCAGCCGGACGGCGGCCACATCGCGCTGTTGCACAACGATCCGCTGCCGCAGGCACGACGGCATTCGTTGTCCCTGACGTCCGAGGCGGCGCCGGCCATCGATTACTACTACATCGCGGGGGACAGCGCGGACGAGGTGATCGCCGGCTATCGCCAGCTGACCGGCAAGGCGGTGCTCCTGCCGCGCTGGGCGTACGGCTTCTGGCAGAGCCGGCAGCGCTACGAGACCCAAGACGAGCTGCTCGCCGTGGCCAGGGAGTATCGCAAGCGCGGGCTGCCGCTCGACAACATGGTGCAGGATTGGTTCTATTGGCCAGAGAACGCCTGGGGCTCACACGAGTTCGATGCGGCGCGTTTTCCCGATCCCAAGGGCATGGTCGAGGCGCTGCATGCGGACCACGTGCGCTTCATGATCTCGGTCTGGGGCAAGTTCTACCCCACGACCAGACACTACCAGGAGCTCGACGCCAAGGGCTTCATGTACCGGCGCAACGTGGAGATGGGGCAGAAGGATTGGGTGGGGCCCGGCTACCTGTCGTCCCATTTCGATCCGTATTCGGACGAAGCGCGCGCCATCTACTGGCGGCAGATCGAGTCGAAGCTCGGCGGGCTCGGCGTGGACGGCTGGTGGCTGGACAACACCGAGCCCGACGTGCAATCCAACCTGGACCGCGCAGAGCTCACGCGTCGCATCGGGCCCACGGCACTGGGGCCGGCGGAGCAGTACTTCAACTCTTATGCGCTGAAGGTGGCGCAGGCCGTCTACGAGGGGGAACGGCGCGACCAGGCCCCGGACCAGCGGGTGTTCATCCTGACGCGCTCGGGCTTCTCCGGGCTGCAGCGCTACGCCGCGGCCACGTGGAGCGGCGACGTGCCGGCGCGCTGGGACGACCTGTACCGGCAGATCGCCGCCGGCACCAACCTGTCGATGTCGGGATTGCCGAACTGGACCTTTGACATCGGCGGCTTCGCCGTGGAAGGGCGCTATCAACGGCCGGATGCCGCCGCGCTAGAAGAGTGGCGCGAGCTCAATTTGCGCTGGTTTCAGTTCGGCGCTTTCGTGCCGCTGTTCCGCTCGCACGGCGAGGCACCGCGGCGCGAGATCTACAACCTCGCGCCGAGCGGTTCGGAGATCTACGAGAGCCTCGCGGCCGCCAGCCGGCTGCGGTACCGGCTGTTGCCGTATATCTACACGCTCGCGGCCGACACCTATCATCGGGATGGCACGATGATGCGCGGCCTGAGCATGGATTTCCCCGACGATCTGGGCGCGCGCGACGTCAACGATCAATACCTGTTTGGCCCGTCGCTGCTGGTCAGCCCGGTGTATCGTCACCAGGCGCGTTCGCGCCGCGTGTATTTGCCCGCGGGGGCGAGCTGGTATGACTTTCATACCGGCGAGCGTTTCGCCGGGGGGCGCGCCGTGGAAGCGCCAGCCCCGCTCGGCCGCCTGCCGTTGTTCGTGCGGGCGGGCGCGATCCTGCCGATCGGGCCCGCGGTGCAACATACGGCGGAGAAATTGCAAGCCCCGATCACGCTGTACGTGTACCGCGGCGCCGATGGAGCCTTCTCCCTGTATGAAGACGACGGGCTGAGCTACGGCTATGAGCGCGGGGAGTTTGCGCGCATCCCCCTCAGCTACGACGACACGACGGGAACACTGCGCATCGGGGCGCGCAGCGGCACTTTTCCGGGCCTGGTGGCGCAGCGCACCTTCCACGTGCGCTGGATCGAAGCGGGGGAGGCGAACGCCGGGGACCTGGATGCGCCCGCGGATGCGACCCTCCAATATGCGGGCCAAGCCCTCGAGCTGCAGGCCCGCTCGACGGCTCACTGAAATGGGGCTGCGCTCAGCGCCGCTGGCGTCTGCCGCTCGGGGACGGCGCGGAGAGCGCGAGCGCGTTGCCCTGTTGCCCCAGGTCGAGTAGCTGCGCGCAGTATAGTCCCACGCACTCATTGGGCTCGGACGCCGCGATGAGCTGCTGCATGGCTCGCAGGTAGTCGAGGTGCAGATCGCGCAGCGCGACGAGATCGCGCTTGGAAACGGCGAATAGGGCGTAGCCGAAGTTGCCGGGCGCGCCGTTATCGAGCCGCTCGAGAGCGACCTTGGTCCAGGTGGACTTTAGCTCCCGCGCTCGCTGCAGCTCAGGCGCCGTGTTGACGACCTGCCGCTGGCAGATGGTGTAGCCGCGCCGCGTGCGGGTGACTTGTTCGGTGTGTTCGAGCACACTCAGCGCCGCCTCGACCTGCGCCGTGCCGATGCCGAGGCGCTCCGCCACCCAGGCGATCTGCCGGCTGCGGCCCGGCGGCAGCTCTTGCAGCTCGAGGGCACGCAACACGGCGTGCGACCAGGGCTGCGTGTAGGCGGCTTCTCGGGCGAGCGACAGCTGCTTCCACATTCGCGCGATCGAGGGCAAGCGCTCTGGATCGGTCAGCGTGGCGAGCCAATCGGGTAGGCGCCGCGTCGCCACGTCCACGAGGCACAAGAACTCGGGCAGCTTGGGCTCGGCACTACCGCTCAGCCAGCGCCCGAGGCGATGCCGGCTGACGTGCGCGCTGTGAGCCAGGACGGCCGCCGGCGTCTTGCCGCGGATCTCGCGCAGGAAAGCAGCCACCACTGCCGCGTCGATGCCGCGACCGGTGTCGAACCAGGTGGGGCGACGCCGGAAGAACGCTTCGAAGCAGTTCGGGCGTTGCGGCTCCAGTTGTTGCTGCAGCTCGAGAAAGCGCGCCGCGGTCGGAAAGCTGCGCCGGCTTTCCCAGCGCTGCACGACGTTGCTGCGGTACCCGAGGCGCTGGCTCAGCCGTGCGCGCGAGCGCGAGCCACGCAGGGCACGCACGAGCTCGACGGCGATGGCCTCGTAGTCCCGTCCCTCGGGGAGGCTGGGAGCCTTGATTTCCTTGGTCGTCAAGATACCGAAAGAATAGTCGTTCGATGCCTGAAACGCACGCATATGGACGATATGGTGCATTAAATGTGCGGTGCGGGCGTTGTTGGCGGCGGAGCAAAGTGCCAGACCAATGCATGCGAACGAGCACGGCAGCTCTGTGGGGAACGCTCAGTGCACTCGCCGCCTGTGGCGGCAAGGACGCGACGACGACGGCGGTGCCGGCGGCTGCGCCGGCGGCTGCGCCCCACGACGAATGGCTCGCTCCCTTGCCTCCCAAGAACACCGTCGTGGGCCCCGTCTGTCCGGAGTGCCTGTCGGCGGGCGGCGAGACGAGCGACTTCGATGGGGGAAGAGCGGCCACCTGTGCGGACTACCTCGTATCTGCTCCCGCTACCGACGCGGACGCAGAGCTCGCGGGCTACGATGTGGCGGCGTATCGGAGCCGGCTCACACGCTCGTTCGAGACGTCTCTGCGCTGGACCGACCTGACGGCATCGTCGGCGCAGCCGAGGTCCACGCCCATCGCGGGCTACACCCCGGAGACGGTCGTCCGGGGTTCGGTCACCACGGCGGGCATCGAACGGGCCGTCCTCGATCCGGCGCAATGCGGCGACGCTGCTCAGTGCAGATGGGGTCCCATCGACCTCGACTGCACGAGCAACAGTAGCCCCACCTACAGCATCGCCACGGAAGTCACGCTCGCCACCGACGATGGGGCTCTACAGCACGTGTTCCACAGCGCCGTCCTGCTCCAACCCAGCGTTCGCGACGCCAGTGCCGTGGCCGCGAGCCCGGGCGTGGACCCTGCGCTCTCGTTCGTTGCCTACGTCGATCTCGCCGACGTGCAGGGCACGCTGCGCATCGAGCCCTTGCCCGAGGCCAAGCTCGGGACGCTGGCGCTCGCGTTCAGATACCTGGCGGGCGGCGTGCGCGGCCAGCTCGTCGTGAACCTCAGCAACGACTGGCTACAGCAAATCGGAACCGGCAGTGGCCTCCAGCCCGTCGAGGACCGGCCGCTGATCGCCCGCTTTCCCGCTGACGACTGCGATCCAGACTTCCCTCCAGCACCGCTCGACGAGCCCCATGCAGACCTGTCGGGGCGCGTTCCTGCTGAAGAGCTCGCCGCGCTCGGCGCCAGCATTGCCGCGGCGGATACGGCGGCGGTCTGGAGCCCCACGGCGCTAGAGACCACATTGCGGGTGCAGCTCAACCCACCCGCGTACGCCTGCATCGTTGCAGGGCGCATCACCAACGTGCCCCTGCGGATCTCCACGGCCGACGGCAGGCTCGCCTGGTCGGCGCTGGCCACCTATGAGCTCGCCGACGAGTCCGAGGGCATCCCCAGGCGGCTCTCGCTCGAGCAGGAGCTCCACCCGCGCTCGAGCATGTGGGCCCAGGTCTTCGGTGCCTTCCCCCTCGCGCCCGACACCGAGCGCGCCTTCGCGCGTTTTCGCGGCGAGTATCCAACGACCAGCGCCGAAGTTGCGCCCTCTGCCGCGCCCGGCCGCGCCGTGTTCGAGATCGCCGAGTCCAACCACTGTCAGAATTACCAGGTCGCTTGCCTTCCCCGGACTCCCTCCGCCTGCCTGGTAGCTCCGGCGGGCGCCGAGTGTATGACCGGGGACTAAAGCGGACGTATCGCTGTCACCCGATCGAGGTAGATGAGCGCGTCAAACGCGCGCGCGGGAGTGAAGAGCTCGAAGTCGTCAGGCCCCGCGAAGCCACCACCGATGCTGCGCATGCGCTGGGGAGAGTGAAGCCAGGCTTCGATGGGCGCCGTGGCCTTTCTCAGATCGATCAAGAATCGCGGCATGCCGGCCAGCGATAGATCATGATCGAACGTGCCGGCGGGCGCCCGACCCACGCGGAAATCACGCCGGGAATTCGGGTTGCCGCCCGTCCAGTCGAGCGCGTGCAGTGAGCCCTCATTGAACGAGAAGCCGATGGCCACGTAGCGCGCGCCCCAGTGCTGGCGCAAAAGCTGCCCCATGTACTGGATACCGTGCTGCTCCGCGGCCACATGGTTGTTGTGCGCATCCAGCAGGAACTTCGTGCCGGGCGCGTGCTGAGCGACGAGCCACTGGATGTTCTCGAACATCTGCCGGTCGCGCGCTGCATAGTCCGGGTACGAGGACGAGGCCTGCTCGATGACGCGGGCGCACTGGCGCGCGCGGACCCATAGCGCTTCGCTCGAACGGGCGGCGTAGCTGGCGCGCTTCTGGTCCATCTGCGTGACCAGTGCGCCGAGCGCCCCGCGCAGACGCTCCTGCTCCGACGGGGGCAGAGCGGGGTAACTGCGATCCGAGTCCACGCGAGCGAAGGGCGCGAGCGCCGGTTCGAGCTCCGGCAGCTCCTGGGGATCCACCTGGCGCAGGTATTCGCGTAGCAGTACCACGGCGTGCGGCGTGAACACGTCGAAGCCCTCGAAGTGGACCTTCTGCTCGTGGCGCGAGTCGGCATTGTAGGCGCGCATCCATTGCACGAGCTTCAACGTCTCCTCTGTTTCATCTTTCCAGGTCGACAGGGCGCGGATCGCTTCGCGCGCGTCCCCTTTGCCATGCACGACGTAGTCGTCGAGGATGAGCGCCTCGGCCCAGGGCGCTTCGACCGCGTACACGGTAAACCCCTGGTCACGCACCAGAGCCTGGAAGACGCGCCTCCGCCACTCGGGGAAATCCCCCGAGCCGTGCGTCGCTTCACCCAGCGCGACGATCGGCGCGTCACCCACGATGGCCTCGATGGCAGTAGCTCCGGCCGCATCCATCTCCTCGGCGGCGGCCAAGGGCGCCGCCCGCTGGCGCAGCCACGCCCGGATCGCGTCGTCACTCGGGCGCGGTGCAGGCAGCGGATCGAGGCGAAAATCCACGACCTGGGAGATGGGATCGACCTGCAGCGAGGCGCGCGGGCGGGCCCCGGCGTTCGCTGCCAGCATGTAGCGTTGGGTGGGCGGTAAATGCAGCAGGTAGCGACCCTGAGCGTCGGCCCGGGTGACGTAGGTCTCACCTTCGTTCTCACTGAACGCAGCGGCGAGCACACGCGCTCCTGCAAGTGGAGCCCCCTGGTCATCGCGCACCGAGCCTTGGAGGATGATGCCGGGAGCGCCCGACCTCAGAATGACGCGCTGGGGCTCGCCGTCTGCCGAGGGCACGACGACGACGCCGGAATAGACGCCGGCCGCTTGCTCCGACGTCGCCGTCACGCCGTAGCGCCCCGGTGGCAATTCCACAAACCGGAAGCGACCCTGCGCATCAGAGAAAACATCGTGCCCCGGATCCGGGAGCTGTGGATCAAACCGCCCGCACGCCGAAACGAGCGCGCCGACGAGCGGCTCACCCGCCGGGTCGAGCACCTGGCCTTCGACGGTGCGCTGGGCGGCCACCGCGCTCCCGCTGGCCGCGGTAGGCGACGAGACTGGGTTGGCTACCGTTGTCGGGGCGTGCTCGCTCAGCGGAGCACCGCAGGCGCCTGCCAGAACGGCGAGCAGCGCGATGCCGAAACTCGCCCTGGCTGCGTCCGGTGCGACATGCCGGTCAGAGGTGTCCGCGGCTCGGCATACTCGATGCAAGGCATGACTCCGGAGATCCGGTGAGGGGCGCCCACCGCCAGCACCGGAAGCAGCCAGGGTACGCTCCTCGATGCCGGGCGACAACCCCGTTGCTACACTTGGCTTTGCCCCGGCGGGTCGCCGCGTGTCGCACATTGGCCGCTAGCTGGCGGCCTCCGTGGGTTGCCCGAACTTGGTCCAGTTGACCTTGCGGGTGAGCACCATGATGGCGCCGAGCACCGCGAAGACCACGAGCGAGCCGAGCAAGAGGGCGTAATCCTCGGCGCCCAGGATGGCGTACAGCACACCGTACAGGGCACCGAGAGCGCTGCCGAAGACGACGCCGAGTTTGTTATCTTGTATGACGTGCCCCACGTAGAAGCTGACCAGCGAGACGCAGGCCGTCCCGGAGATCAGGTAGGCGAGCGCAAAGCCCAGGTGTTCCGACAGCGACAGCAGCAGCAGAAAGAACACCGCCAGGGCCAGGCCCACTAGACCATACTGGATCGGGTGCACGCTGAAGCGGCGCAGCACCTCGAAGGAGAAGAAGGCGGCAAAGGTGAGGCCGATGAACAGGAAGGCATACTTCGTGGCGCGCTCGCTCTTGAGGTAGTGGTCTACCGGGTCGATGAAGCTCACGCCAAAGTGGCGGCTCGAAAGCTCGCGGCAGGGGGGATTGTCCAGGGAGGCGTCCTCGCAGGCGCGGACCACGTTCTCCAGATTGGTGGCGAAGAAGGAGGTCTGCCAGCGCGCGCTGAAGCCGTCTCGGGTGACCTCGCGCTCGCGTGGCAAAAACTCGCCGTTGAAGCTCGGATGGGGCCAGTTGGACGTGAGCAGGACACGGCTCTCGCGACCGATCGGGGTGACCTGAAACTCGCCCGTGCCCTGCAGCGAGAGCGCGATCGAAAAGGGGAGCTTCTGCGCCGTGGACAGGGCCGGCGCGGGCAGTGGCGCGTGCACGCCGGACGGGAGCATCGAGCCGGTGGCGCCGGGTTCAAACGGCAGCGCTCGTCCGTTCCATTGCAGCTCCAGAGCATTGCCGATGCCGCGGATGTCGCTGATGCCGAGCGCGAGGCTGGGGGTGGAGAACGTGTAGTCAGCGAGATCGGTGGTCACGCCGTAGTTGGGGGCGAGCTCGAAGGCGCCGGTGATGCGCGTGTCGGCGTCGAAGATCCTGGCGTGGTAGATGCCGCGCTGGCGGTCGTCGACCTGCAGCTTGCCGCTGAGCTCGAAGTCTGCCGGGAGGAAGGAAAGCTTGCCGGCGACCTCCGTCTCGATCAAGTGGCGCGGCTCGCCTTCGCGCGGCTCGCTCCAGGAGCGCACCTTGCGCGTGTACGGCACGATCAGCACCGGGCCGGTGATGGTCTGGGCGTAGCCGGCGCTGCGCGCCATCTCCTGGACGACGGAGTCGCGGGTCTCTCGCCGCTCGCTCACCAGGCCCTGGATCTGGACGACGGGGATGAGGAGCAACAGCGCCGTAAAGAAGATGGCGCCGATCTTGATGAGCAACCGCGGGTTCATGCTGCATTGTCCTTTCGCCACAGGGCGTATCAGGAAATTGTTGCATCCCCGCGCCGGCCCGGATGTGGAGACTCGATGGTGATTCCGTGCAGATCGTGTGCAGACGCGCTGCCCGCCGCAGACCAGCCCAGTCGGCCAGGACGCCGCCGTTCAACGTCCGGATCTGAAACGGTCCGTTCCCCGGCGTGGCGAAGTGCCCCGGCTCGTTCCGCGTTCTCCTGCCAAGGGGGATCGTAATCGTGCCCAAATCCGGCGTCATCCCGGATGGCACGGTGCTCTGACCGGCACCCGACGGGCGGCGCAGCGCGACGGCCGGCAGGCGACCATGTCGCTTTGCGACCAGCAGTAGAGCGCTTTGCGACCAGCGATAGAGCGCTTTGCGACGCGCAGTAGAGCGCTTTGCGACGCGCAGTAGTGCGCTTTGCGACCCGCGGTAGAGCGCTTTGCGACGCGCAGCAGAGCGCTCGGCGAGAGCCAACTTGCGTCGCCGCGCAAACCGCGCCGCAGGGGCACCGAAGCGCAACCGCGTGCTACGGCGTGCGGGTCCTTTCCAGGGCCTCCGCTCGGCGCGCACACCAGTGATTCCCTTCCGCACGCGGGTACGGCTATGAGTACGCGCATGGGAACCCCATTTCGCTGGATCGCCGTGTTCGCCCTGACGAGCTTCAGCGCCTTCGCGCAGCAGCCAGGCAGCACCGCGCCGTATCAGGATCCGAAGCTCGAGCCGCAGCGGCGCGCTGCCGATCTGGTCGGGCGCATGACCCTGGAGGAGAAGGTGCTGCAGATGCAGAGCACGGCTCCGGCGATCGAGCGGCTGGGCGTGCCAGCGTACAACTGGTGGAACGAGGCGCTGCACGGGGTCATGCAGGGCCGCGCCACGGTCTTCCCGCAGGCGATCGGCCTGGCCGCCACCTGGGACACGGAGCTGATGTACCGCGTGGCGGACGTCATCTCGACGGAGGCGCGCGCCAAGTACCATGATACGCAGACCCGGCCGCCGCCGGTATTGCCCAACCCCACGGCGACGATGCCAGGGCGCACGGCAGGCTTGACGTACTGGTCGCCGAACATCAACATTTTCCGGGATCCGCGCTGGGGGCGCGGGCAGGAGACGTACGGGGAGGATCCGTACCTCACCGGTCGCCTGGGCGTCGCGTTCGTCACGGGCCTGCAGGGCAAGGATCCGCGCTACCTGAAGGTCGTGGCCACCCCCAAGCATTACGCCGTCCACAGCGGTCCGGAGCCGCAACGGCACGAGTTTGATGCCAAGGTGAGCGAGCGCGATCTCGTGAGCACCTATCTGCCCGCGTTCCGGGACACGGTGGTGGAGGGCAAGGCGGAGTCCGTCATGTGCGTCTACAACGCGGTGAATGGCCCGCCCGGCTGCGCCAGCACGGATCTACTGCAAAAGCGCCTGCGGGATGGCTGGGGCTTCAAAGGTTACGTGGTGAGCGACTGCGGCGCGGTGAACGACATCCACGCCAATCACAAGAAGGCGGCGACGCTGGGTGGCGCAGCAGTGGCGGCGGTGAAGGCCGGCACGGACCTGACGTGCGGCGGCGAGTACCGCTCGCTGGTGGAAGAGGTGAAGGGAGGGCGCATCACGGAAGCGGAGCTGGATCGCTCGCTGCAGCGGTTGTTTGTGGCGCGCTTCCGGCTGGGGATGTTCGATCCGCAGGAGCGAGTGCCCTATGCCAAGATCCCGATCGCGGTGAATGATTCGAGCGCGCATCGTCAGCTGGCGCTGGAGGCCGAGCGCAAGGCGATCGTGCTGTTGAAGAACGACGGTGTGTTGCCGCTGAATGCGTCCATGCAGAAGATCGCCGTCATCGGTCCGTCTGCCGACGACCCGATCGCTCTGCTCGGCAACTATCACGGCATCTCGTCACAGCAGGTGACGCCTCTGGAGGGGTTGCAGCGCCAGTTCGGCCCTGCGCGCGTGCGCCACGCGCTCGGCGCTACGTACACGGCCAGCACTCCCGCGCTGGTGTCGGCAGCCTATCTCTCTCCGCTGAAGGGCAGCGGGCTCGGCGTGCAAGCGGAATACTTCGCCAATCCTGATCTCGCGGGGCACCCCAAGCTGAAGCGCAGCGAGCCGCGTGCCTATTTCGATCTGGGCATGGAAGATCCCGCCGTGCTGGCCGCGGTCGGGCGCGAGAAGTACTCTGTGCGCTGGAGCGCCACGCTGACGCCGCCCGTCAGCGGTGACTACGAGCTGGTGGTGCGCCTCGGCATGTGGAATCGCACTGCCGGCGCGCGGCTGTTCATCGACGACAAGGAGCTCACGTCCGTCGCCGCTGCCGGTCCCGTCACGCAGATGACCTCGGCGCAGGCGCAGCCGGCACCGGCCCAGCGCGGTGGTGAGCTCGCGCGCGTGCGCTTCGAGCAGGGTCGCAAGTATCGCTTGCGCATCGAGTACCGGCAGCCCGGTGCCGGGGGCACCATGCAACTGCGCTGGATCCCGCCGGCAGAGGCCAGCCGCGCGGAGGCCGAGGCGCTGGTGAAGGACTCGGACGTGGCGATCGCGGTCGTGGGCCTGAGCGCCGAGCTGGAGGGCGAAGAGATGCGCGGCGTGAACATCCCGGGCTTCCTCGGCGGGGACCGCACCAGTCTCGATCTGCCTGACCCGCAGGAGAAGCTGGTCGCCGCTGCCATTGCCACGGGCAAGCCGGTCGTGGTCGTGTTCACCAGCGGCAGCGCGCTGGTCAGCGCGGCGGCAAAGCGCGCCCGTGCGCTGCTCGCCGCCTGGTATGGCGGTGAAGAGAGCGGCACGGCCATCGCGCAGACGCTCGCGGGTGTGAACAACCCCGCGGGGCGGCTGCCCGTGACGTTTTACGAGAGCGTCGCGCAGCTGCCCCCGTTCGAGGACTACGCCATGAAGGGGCGCACCTACCGCTACTTCAAGGGCACGCCCTGGTATCCCTTCGGTTTTGGCGGCAGTTACTCCAGCTTTGCGTATTCGGGTCTGGAGCTGAAGCGGACGCCACGCGGTGCGGAGGTCCGCGCCACCGTGCAGAACACGTCCGCGCGCGACGGCGAGGAGGTCGTGCAGCTGTATGTCGGCGGTGGACCGGAGGCGGACGCGCCGCTGCGCAACCTGCGCGCCTTCACGCGCATCGCCCTGCGCGCTCGCGAGAGCCGCGAAGTACGCTTTGTGGTCCCGAGCGAGCAGCTGCCCGCAGCGGCCGTCGACGTCAGTGTCGGCGGCGGACAGCCGCTCGCGCCCGTGGCGTTCGTGCGGGCGTCCTTGCCGGCTGCCGGCCGTTGACGGGGGCGCCATGAGGACGCCTGGCACCGGGCCTCACCAGTGAGCCAGACGCGAGTCGCTGAAGTCGACCTCCGGCAGCAGCTCCGGTGTCGGAAAG
>Ga0315912_10000967_pt1 | contig 39780 bp, 29 predicted proteins | sample VfabasoilMG_FD_204469 | JGI IMG/M metagenome (GOLD analysis project Ga0315912, IMG submission 204469) | Garden soil microbial communities collected in Santa Monica, California, United States - V. faba soil | ecosystem: Environmental > Terrestrial > Soil > Garden | place: USA: California... | reverse complement strand
CGGCTAGGTGATGAGCAGGTACATCCGCAGGCGATCCTTCATCGCCTTGTGGTCGGCGTCGGGCGCCGGCTCGGACAGCGGGCCGTACTGGTTCTTGAAGCGCTTGAGGTCGCGGATCTCCGCGTCGCGGATCGGGACGAGCAGCTCCTCGCGCACGGCCGTGAAGTAGAGGTCGCGCACCGGCGGGTAGATGGTCTCGCCCTGGTACATGCCCATCGTGCTGCCGATGGGCGGGCCGTCCTCCTCGTATTCGAAGAGCTTGCGCTCCACCCGGCGCAGCGGCTCGATGTTCTCGATGCGGATCGGCTTGTAGTCGTCGGTCGCCTGCTTCTGCACGTAGTGCTCGTTGACCTTGGCGACCGCGGTGTCGGCCTCCTCGAGCAGCTCGCGGTTGTCCTGGAACGACATCACCGGCAGCACCGCCATGCCGGCCGCGGTCGCCATGAGCCCCGCGCCCACGCCGTGGCCCACCAGCTTGCTCTTGCGGATGCGGGCCGCCGAGCGGCCGGCGACGTAGCGATCGGGGAAGATCACCTTGGTGAACAGCTGGCCGAGGAAGTAGCTCTTGGCCTCGACGTGCTGCGGCTGGTAGCCCATCTGCATGCGGGGCTGGACCCCGAACGCCTCGGCCATCGCGTTCATGATCCTGTCGATCGGGCGACCTTCTTGTGTACCAGAGGTGAAGTAGCAGCCGCGCACGATCGGCGACTCGTTGTAGATGTTCTCGGCGAACAGCTCGCCCACGAACATCGCCAGCGTGTCGCGCAGCGGCTCGAAGTACTGCGGGAACGCGTAGATCTTCTCGCGCGCCTCGACGCTGCGGTCCTCGCTCATGCGCCGCAGCGCACGGCGCTCGACCACCGACGCCAGCTCCTGGAAGTGCTCGTGGAACGCACCGTGGGCGTCGCGGATCTTCTTGCCGATCGGGAACGTGAAGCCCCAGATCTGGCTGCGCTCGTTGTTGCCGAGGTCGCCGAACGTCTCGACGAACCCGGGCAAGAGGTCGACCTTGGTGAACAGCACGTACACCGGCACGACCATCTCGAGCTTGTTCATCACCTCGTCGATGCGCGCCCGGATCTCGCGGGCCGAGGCCACCACTTGCTCGGCGTGGGCCTCGGTGAGGTCGGTGATGGCGATCGCGGCCAGCACCCCGTTGACCGGGGCCTTGGTGCGATTGCGCTTGAGCATCTCGAGGAACGAGATCCACTCGTCGTGGTCGGATTCCTCGGTGGTGTAGCGGCCGGCGGTGTCGAGGATGACCGCGTCGTTGGTCATCCACCACTGACAGTTGCGGGTACCGCCCACGCCCTGCACCCCGCCGCCGTTCTTGCTGAGGTACGGGAACCGCAGGCCAGAATTGCGCAAGGCCGTAGACTTGCCCGAGCCCGGTGGCCCGATGATCATGTACCAGGGCAGCGCGTAGAGGGCCTCGGCCGGGCGCTTGCCACCGAGCTTGGAGGTCTTGAGGGCGGCGACCGCCCGCATGAACTCGCCCTTCATCGCCTCGATGTCGTGCTGCAGATCGGGCCGCGCCCGCGACGCGTGCTGATCGGCCTGGGCCTGCAGCGCCTTCTCGATCTCCTTCGCCGCCCGCTTGGCCTTGACCATGCGGTAGATGACGATGGTGAGCAGGATGGCGAGGATCACCACCGTCGCGAGGACGGCGATCCAGATCGGCAGCTTGAGCAGCAGGACCGTGGCCCAGACCGCTACGATGAGGAGCACCGAGAAGATGTACTTGAGCATCGGCGTGGCTCCTTCGACGATTCTAGCCGCCCACCATCGTCTCGATGCGGTCGGCTTCCCGCTCGGATTGTTTGTTGAGGGTTACGCGCAGCACGATGAGCAGCGCCAGCGCGAACAAGACGGCGAACAGGCCAATCCAGATGGTGAGGTACCCGACCCGCTGGCGGTTGAGGCGCTCCTTGGGCCGGAGGTGGTGGCGCGAAAGTGGCTCGGCGACGAGCTGCTTGGACAGCGCGTCCTGGGCGCGGCGGGTGACCGCGGTGAGCTCGAGCTCGCCGCCGCGCACCGCGTACTTGCCGAGGAATCCGAACAACAGGCACTGGTAGTAGACCCGTAGCACGTCGATGCGCCCAGGGTCGCGGATGAGGTGCTCGAGCCGATAGAAGAAGCCCTCACCGGCCACGTTCTCGTTGAAGTAGTGGAGCTGCAGCGGGTTGCTCATCCACACGTCGCGTACGCCGCCGGGCCTGCGCAGCGCGAGCTCGTCGGCCAGGGCGACGAGCGCGTAGGCCATGTCCTGCACGTCGTGCTCCTGCATCCCCGCCTGACGGCCCTTGATGAACACGCCGTCGATGAACGAGATGAGGCGCGCGTGGAACATCTCCGGCGCGAGGTGCCCGTCGTCCGCGAGGTTGCGGATCTGGATCAGGGCGTTGAAGCACTGCGAGGTGACCTCGTTGACGCGATCCATGGGGGTGCTTCCGAAAGACGGGGGCCGCGGGTGCGGCGGGGGAATCGAGCGAGGTGCGAGCGTCCAAGGGACCAGCGAGCACGATCACGCGCTTCCGGCACTGCCGGGATGGTCGGGGATTCCCATCAGCGTGATCTTGGCCTTGGAGGGATCGAAGGGCGGGGGCAGGTACACGGCGACCGTCTTCTCCTGGATGATCTGCTGCCAATAGCGGTCGTTGGTGCCGACCATGAAGTAGACCTGCTTGGGTCGCACGGGGATCTCGGGCGGCGGTCGGTGCGTGGCCGTGAGTGGCGCGCCCGGGGTGGCCGATTGCACGATCGTGTTGATCGTCTTCCACGAGGCGATCTTGCTGAGCTTGGGCAGCCGGTTGGCCGTCTCCTGCTGCGGCGACTGGGCCTCCACCGCCAGCACGTAGCGCGGGCAGCGGGGCAGACGCTCGTCCTTGAGCTGGCCGATCCACATGCCGTCGGCGCGCGCCTCGAGCGGCACGGTGATGCAGCGCTCGCGCACCGTGGCGCCCAGCATCTGGTTGATCACCGCCACCAGCGGCTCGAACGTGGCGCGCAGATCGTTGTAGTTGAACTTGGGGAACGTCGACGGGTCGACCTCGCTCGAGAAGCTGGTCAGCTCGCCCGCGAGCTGGATGAGCGTGAGGTAGAGCTCGAGCGGCGAGGCCGTCTGGTTCTCCACCACGTGGCGCATCACGGGGATGTGGGTGTTGAGCGCGTTGAGCAGCAGGAACCGCGTGATGTCCTGCGAGGTGAACTCCACCGCCGACGCGTCGACCTGGCGGCGCGTCTCCGACAGCGCGCGCTGCTTGGTGAGCATCACCGAGAGCAGCTCGGTGGCCCAGGTGATGAGCACCTTGCTGCCCGACACGTACACGCACGAGGGGATGAAATTGCGCGACAGCGAGAACGAGCCGGTGGGGTCGCGAACGATCTCGGCGATCTTGAGCGTCTCGAAGTCCTCGCGCGACTCGTTGCCGAACAGCAGCACCACGTTGGGGCGCCCGAACCCGATGATCTGCTCGGTCTTGGCGATCGTGAGATCGGGGACCGGCCGGTTGATGGTCTTGTAGCGGGCGACCGCCGAGTCGTCGACCGCGTCTTGGTAGTTGGGGATGCCCTCGCGCGCCGAGGCCACCGCCAGGTGCACCTCGAGGATCGTGGCGGTGCTCGAGAAGTGCTCCTCGAGCGGGCGGCTGGGCGGGCCGCCCACCTCGCCCACGCCGTAGTCGACGGGCAGCCCGTTGGCCAGGACGCCGGTGAACGCGGCGATCTTGAGGACGCCGCTCTTGAGCTCGCCCTCGTCGATCTTCTGCGTCGCCACGCCGTAGCTGTAGGGCGAGAGGGCGGCCAGACGCGCTGCGAGCGTGGCCTCGTGGAAGAGGTCGTTCTGCTGGAGGTGCTGGGGGCACATCAGCATGCCCTCGCTCCACACCACCCTATCGAGATGCCGTCGCGCCATCGGTCGTCGGTTCCTTCTTGATCGAGCTCGTGGGTGGGCGGGTCAGCCCTTGCCGGGCGCCTCCGGGGCCGTGGGGGCCTCGGGCGCATCGGGGGCCGCAGCCCCGGGGTCGCTCACTGTCTTGCCGGCGGCGTCGGCCTTGTCGCTGGCGCCCTGCGCCTTGTCGGCGCCGTCCTGCGCCTCTGCGCCCTTCTCCTGCGCCTCGGCGGCCTGGTCCTTGGCGCTCTTCTTCTTTTTCTTCTTTTTCTTCTTCTTGCCGTCGTCGGGCGGGGCCGGCTTGACGGTGAGCGGCGGGGGCGGGCAGACGACCGCCAGCGACTTGGCCTCCATCCCGGGGGGCGGCTTGTGGCCGCCGTCGATCTGGCTGCCCTCCATGAACACCAGGAAGCACGGGTCCTCGTAGGTCTGCTTCTTGGCCTCGGCCAGGCACACCGAGTCGCCGTGGAACTTGGGCGTCTCCCACTCCGAGTACCAGGCGCTGCCCACCGGCTCGCGGAAGATCGCCGCCGCCACGAAGTGGGTGGCCTCGTCCTCGGGCTTGATCTCGAACACCTCGGTCTTGCCGGGGTAGATGGTGAGCTCCTCTTCCTTGAGCAGCTCGTCGCCGAACACCGCCTTGCCGTCCTGCCACACCTGGCGGAAGTCGAGCGGGATGTCGAGCGTGCGCCCGCCCTTGAGCTGGTAGATGCGCAGGCTCGTCGCGCGCGGCGTGCCCTCGGGGTCGAGGTTGATCTCCGGGGTCGACTGCACGACCACGCGGACCTTCTTGAAGGCCTTGTCCTCGGGCTTGCAGGTCTCGCCTTCCTTCTTCTTGCAGCCGGCGAGGCTCACCGAAGCCAACAGCACCGCCAACACCGAGGTCGGCAGCGCGGCGACCCACGCGGGTGCGCGCCGGCCTGGCAGCGTGGAAGCAATCGAGGCGTTCTTGGGGGAGTGGGCGCGCACTGGTCGCGAAATTTCACACACGGTCGAGTAGCTTGGCAAGGGACGCCCGGGCCTTGCGCCGCGAATGCCCTGCCGAGCGAGAGCGCCCGTTCGGGCCCGCTCGCGCTTTTGGAGCCCGCGCTCCTACACGGAGGATCGACCCCGCGCTGTCGCGCGGATGACCACGGCTGGCTGTCGCGCGGATGACCGCCTGGGCTCTCGCGCGGATGACCGCGCCGGGGCCTCTATTCGCCGAGCAGGCCCACGTCGACCGAGATGCCACGTCGCTGCATCTGTACGAGCACCGAGGGGGCGACCCCGGTGGGCACCCAGCGGCCCGTGTGCGGCTGGTAGGTCACGAGATCCACGGCCTGGGCCGAGCCTGCGCTCGATACCGTGGCCTCCGCGAGCTGCGTGACCCGAGCATGCCCGTCGGCGAAGCGCTGGACCCCCAGCACGAGCTCGACCGAGCCGGCCACGTGCCGCGCGCGGGCGGCCGCGTCGGGGGCATCGCCGGCGAGGCCCACCAGCGTGGTCAGGCGCGAGAGGCCCGCGTCGGCCGAGCTCGCGCGCACCGAGGCGATCGTCCCCGAGAGCCCTCGTCCCATCGCCGCCACCACGTCGCTCGCCTCGGGGCCTGCCACGTCGTGCACGGCGAGGCGATCGGGCTGGAGGCTCAGTGCCGCGCGCACGGCCTGCTGCGGGCCGCCGAGCCCGTCGCGCGGCGACAGCGAGCTCGAGTGGATCACGACCGCGTTGCTCGGCAGCGGATCGGGCTCGGGACCGGGTCGCACCACGACCTGTCGGTCCTGCTCGGGCGCCTCGGCCACGAGCGCGGCCACCCACTCGAACGTGCGCGTACCCGGCCCTCCACACACGAGGATGTTGAGGCCCGCCTGCACGCAGTGGTGCAGGAGCGTGGCCATGCCCGACGGTAGCGCCCGCGCCTGCACCAGCGACTCGAGGCCGCGTGCGGCGGTCTGCACCGGCCGGCGCTGGATCGTGACCAACGGCCCCGGGTTCGTGAGCGAGCCGTGCACGGCACGAACGTCTGCGCCGTCGCTCGACCGCCCGTCGACCACGGGGTGCTCGGATCCGAACGGTCGACCGGTGAGCCGCCGGACGACCAGCTCGACCGCGGCCGGGCACGAGAACGTCGCATCGATCGGCAGGGCCATGTCGCCGTCGCGGCGCACGAGCACGCGGTCCGGGCCGTGTACGTACACGTCCACCACGTCGGGCTCGGCCAGCGGCACCGAGAGCGCACCGAGCCCGCACAGCTCGTTCGCGATGCGGTTGGCCCACGGTCGCGCCTGCACCTCGGGCACGCGCTCGGCCACCTCGCCGAGCAGCCGCTGCGCCTCGCTGCGGGCGCGCGCGCGGGTCTGTGCATCGCGGGCCGGCAAGCTGCCGTCGGGGGCCAGCCGGTACTGCACCACCGCGAACACGCGCGCGCTCGCCTCGGCACCCGCACCGGCGCCCTTGAGATCGGAGAGATCGTCGCTGGGCGGAGACAGTCGAGCCGGAGCCGGGGCCGCGACCAGCAGCGCCTGCTGCTGCAGCGGCGCGAGCAGCACGGGCATCGGCGTGGGCGTGGGCGTGGGATCGATCGCGATCGTGGCCGCGGCGATCGTGGCCGCGGCGATCGGTGGCGGTGCAGCGATCGGTGGCGGCGCGGCGGCGATCGGTGGCGGCGCGGCGGCGATCGGTGGCGGCGCAGCGATCGGCGGCGGCGCGGCAACGGGCGGTGGCATCGGCTCGGGGCCGCTGCCCATCTGCGTGCGACCACGGACGATCGGTGGCGGCAGATCGCTCGGCTCGGGTGGTCCCGCGGGCAAGGGCAGCTCGGGTTCCGCGAACGAGCCCGACACCGACGACGGCCGCGACGGCTCGACCACTCTGGGCGTGACTGCGGGCTCGATCGGAGCCGCCGTGATCGGAGCCGGGGGAGCCATCGGTGGCGGGCCCATCGGCGGCGGAGCCATCGGCGGCGGAGCCATCGGTGGCGGCGGCTCGATGTCGTGCATCACCGGCGGCGCCGGCTCCATCGGCGGCGGGCCCATCGGAGACGGTGAGCCGAGCAGCGGCGGTGCGTCGTACTCGTGCGGCGCACGGGCCATGGACGGTGGTGCGAGCGGAGGCGGTCCGTCGAGCATCGGCGGCCCGTCGAACGCCGGCGGCCCGTCGAACGCCGGCGGCCCGTCGAATGCAGGCGGCTCGAACGAAGGCGGTGCATCGAACGCGGGCGGCTCGAACGCGGGCGGCTCGAACGAAGGCGGCTCGAACGAAGGCGGCTCGGGTGCGGGATACTCCGACCCGCCACCCAGCAGCGGCGGTGGTCCGAGCTCGGCGGGCGTCGGATACTCGGGTGCGGCCATCATCGACGGCCCACCCATCATCGGCGGCGCATCCATGGGCGCCATCGCAGGCGCCATCGCCGGGCTCATCGGAGACACGGGCCCCGCGGGCTTCGCCATCGGCTGCGGCCCCGTGGCCATCAGCTCGAAGTCCAGCTGGTACGCGCAGATGTAGACCTCGTCGCCCGGCTGCACGAGCGCGGGCCCGCGGATTCGCTCGCCGTTGACGAACGTACCGTTGGTGGACTCGAGGTCGATGAGGGTGATCCCGTCGCCAGTAGAGAGGATCCGGGCGTGGTTGCTCGAGACCCCCGGCTCGCCGATCACGAGGTCGTTGGCCTTCGTGCGGCCGATCGTGATCTCGCGCTTGTCGAACGTGCTGACCTGCGGGAGCCCGCCGTCCTTGGTGACCGTGATTCGGAGCATGGCGATGGCCGAAGCGCCCGCCGAGGATGACCTGGCCGGGTGGTGGCGTCCAAGCCGTTTTTGCTCCGCGCGTCTCGAGGCCACCCGCGACGGTCCCGGAGCCGCTGCCGACCCGACGTACCGGCTACGGGCGCGGCTCGACGGCCGGGCGGCCGCGCGAACCTGCGCTCGTGTGTCGGGCAGTCGCAGTCATCCCGCGTCCACGCGAAGCGTTCCCGCCACTCCGAGCGTTCCCGATGGCACGCGTGTGGTGGCTACTGTTGCTGCCTCCGGGTGGCAACGCTCGTTGCCGCAAATCAGGGAAAACGCGGTCAAAACTAGGTCTAGAATCACGAATACGGCCCAAAAGTAGTGGTTGCCGCTCCCACCAGCCACTGCTAGGGTGCCCGCATGGCGGAAACCGTACACCTCTACCTCAAGTCCAACGGCGAGGACATCCAAGGCGAGTCGACCCAGACGAGCCTCGGGCGCGAGAACTCGATCGAGTGTCTCTCGTTCGTCGATGCCGTGCGTACTGCTCGCGAGAAGGGCTCCGGCCTGGCCAGTGGCCGCCGCACCTTCGAGCCGATGCAGTTCCGCAAGCGCATCGACAAGTCCTCGCCGCTCCTCGCCCGCTCGTTGTGCAACAACGAGGTCATCACGGGCACCTTCAAGTTCTTCCGGCCCAACCCGGCGGGAGACGGCACCACCGAGCACTTCTTCACGGTCGAGTTCGGCGAGGGCCGCGTGGCCTCGATCACCCGCGTCTCGCCCGACGTCATCGACCCGGCGAGCGCGATGGAGCCCCCGACCGAGCAGGTCTCGTTCGTGTTCCACAACATCACGTGGACCTACGAGCCGTCGGGCGCGAGCCACCACGACAACTGGCGCGAGAACCAGTAGCCCCTTTCGTGCAAGGGGTCGTGTAAGGGGAAGGAGCGGTCATGGCCTCGCGAGGCTTGCTTTCTCGCCTGGCTTCGGCCGATCCTTCCCGACCGGTCGACGAGGTCCACTCCATCGTCGGAAACCTCCGGGCGCTGCTCAACACGCGCCTGGGGGATTCGATGGCCGCTCGCGGCTTCGGTGTGGTCGACTTCGTCGATCTCATTCATCAGTTTCCCAGCGCTGCGCAGCTCATCCAGCGCAGCATTCGTGACACCATCGCCGAATACGAGCCACGCCTGCGCAACGTCAGGGTGCGCCTCGTCGACAGCACCGATCCCCTCTCGCTGGCGTTCGAGGTCTCGGCACGAATGGTCGGGGACAAGCGCAAGGGCTTGGTCCGCGTTCGAACCGAGATGTCCCAGGGAGGGCGAGTCAAGGTAGAGTAGCCGCCCCGTGGGCGCCAAGTACTACGAGAGCGAGCTGGCGTACCTCCGCGAGATGGGACGCGAGTTCGCCCTGGTGCACCCGTCCACCGCGGGTCTCCTGGCCGAGCGAGGCAACGACCCCGACGTCGAGCGCCTCCTCGAGGGCTTCGCATTCCTCACCGCACGCATCCGCGAGCGCGTCGACGATGCGGTGCCGGCGATCGTGCAGGGCATCACCGAGCTGCTCCTGCCGCACTTCCTGCGGCCGATCCCCGCCACGTCGATCATCCAGTACAGCCCCGCCATCAAGGCGCTGCGCGGCGTACAGCCGATCGCCCGCGGAGCCAAGGTGGCGAGCACGCCCATGCAGGGCACGAGCTGCCAGTTTCGCACCACGCAGGACGTGGAGCTCCTGCCGCTGCAGGTCATCGACGTCCAGCTCGACGAGACCGCGGCCTCGCGTCCCGTCATCCGCCTCGTGCTCGAGACCACCGAGGCCGGGCGTCCGCTCGTCCCGCGGCGCGAGGGCATTCGGCTCTTGCTCCACGGCGACATGTCGCTGTGCGCCACGCTCTACCTGTGGCTGCGGCGCTATCTCCAGGGCGTGGAGCTGCGCAGCGGCGGCCGCACGGCCACCATCGGTGGTCCCAACGTCGTGCGCGCGGTCGGCTGGACCGACGACGATGCGCTCTTGCCCTGGCCCACGTTCTCGCAGTCCGGCTACCGCTACCTGCAGGAGTACTTCACGCTCCCCGGCAAGTTCCTGTTCCTCGACGTGGTCGACCTCCACAAGGCCGGCGAGATCGTCGACGATCGCATCGAGCTGCGGTTCACGTTCGAGCGTCCGCCCGCGCTCGAGGCCCGCATCTCGCCCGACAACTTTCGCCTGCACTGCACCCCGGTCATCAACCTGTTCGAGACCTCGGCCGACCCGGTCAAGCTCGACCCGCTGGTCTACGAGCACCTCCTGCGCGCCTCGGGCATGAACCCCAAGCACATGGAGGTCTACGAGGTCACCGAGGTGATCGGCGTGCGGCAGGGCCAGACCCAGCGCCGCCACTACCGGCCGTTCTTTGGGTTCGCCCACGGCGGCTCCGCCAAGGCGCGCGAGCAGGAGCTGGCCTACTTCACGCTGCGGCCCACGCCCTCGCCGATCGACGAGGGCGTGGACATGTACCTGTCGGTGGTCACCCCGCGCGACGTGGCGCCGTCGGAGGTCGAGGAGACGCTCTCGCTCGACGTGCGCTGCACCAACCGCTCCCTGCCCGCCGAGCTGCAGCTCGGTGAGATCTCGACCACCCCGCGCGGTACCTCGAGCGCCGCCGCGTTCAAGAACATCAATGCCGTCACCACACCCGTGCGCCCGCCGCTCGGTTCCGAGCTGCACTGGCGGCTGCTCTCGCACCTGGCCATCAACCGTCAGAGCCTGGGTGACGCCGACACGCTCAAGGCGCTGCTCGCCCTCTACAACTTCCAACGAGACACCAGCCCCGTGGTGGGGCGCGCCAACGAGCTCAAGATCGAGGCGATCCGCTCGGTCGACTCCACGCCCATCACCCGCATGATGCAGGGGGCACCGGTTCGCGGGGTGCAGACGCTCGTCGAGCTCGACGAGGCGCGGCTCGGCACCATGGGCGAGGCGTTCCTGTTCGGGTGCGTGCTCGACGAGCTGTTCGCCAGCCACGCCTCGCTCAATTCGTTCAACGAGCTGCGGGTGCGGCTGCACCCGTCCAAGACGGTGCTGCGCTGGCAGGCCCGTAGCGGCAGCCAGCCGATCCTCTAACGGGGACCGAGCACACGGAGGACGACGCATGCAGGATCGCAAGCGCCCGGCCAAGCCCACGTCCGAGGAGCGGCTGCTCGCCCAGGGCCAGCGCTACAACTTCTTCGTCTCGGTCGGCATGCTCGAGCGGCTCACCCCCGCCTCGGTGCGGGTGGGCGGCGAGGGGCCCTACACCGGCGAGAGCATCCGCTTTCGCCACGACCACGACCTCACGTTCGCGCCCGGCGAGATCTCGCGCATCGAGCGGGTCAAGGTCCCGCACTCGGGCGAGCAGCAGCTCGACAAGCCGCGCTACCGCTACGAGGTGACCACCTCGTTCCTCGGCGTCTCGGGGGCCATGACCCCGATGCCGCTCTACATCGCCGAGGAGGTGTGCCAGGACGACGAGGGCGCTCGCATCAAGCGCGATTTCCTCGACGTCTTCCACCACCGCCTCATCAGCCTGCTCTACCGCATCGGCACCAAGTTCGAGTTCGCGCGCGAGTACACCCACGAGTCCGACGACTCGTGGTCGCGGCGCATGCTCGCGATGGCCGGGCTCGATGCCTACGAGCGCTGGCGGCCGCGCCACCTCTCGCGGCAGCAGGTGCTGCGGCTGGCGCCGCTGCTCTCGTCCAAGGTGCGCTCGGCCCACACGCTCGCGCTCGCGCTGCAGGACGTCGCCGCCGATGCGCTGCAGGACGCGAGCGTGCACGTGATCCAGTTCACCGGCGACTGGACGCTGCTCGATCCCGAGCAGCGGATCTCGCTCGGTCGCATCAACCACGAGCTCGGGCTCAACGCCGTGCTCGGCGTCGAGTGCTTCGACCGCGCCGGCAAGGCCACCATCGTGATCGGCCCGCTGCGCGATAATTTCCGCCGATTCCTCGCCGACGGCGACATGTTCCCCGCGATCTGCGAGCTCGTCGGCATGCTCTCGCCCGAGCCCATCGAGTACGAGCTCGACCTCGTGCTCGTGGACCGGCCGCCGTTCCTGCTCGGCAAGAAGGAGGGCGGCCGCGTGGGCTTCGACTCGTGGCTGTCCTCGCGGCAGGCCCAGCGGGGTCAGACCCACCTCAAGGTGCCCCTGCCCAAGGACCTGCTCAAGGTGAACACGCGCCAGGTCGGTGCGGGCTCGCTCGCGCCTTCGGTGTCGCGCGGGGCCGGCTAACGGGCCGCGGTCGTCTGCCCATCCTCCTCCCCCGTCGCTCGTCGTATCCTCTCGTCCCCACCCAAGCACGCTGCCTCCTCGCAAGCACGTCACCTCCCGAGGTCCCTGCCCATGCGCGCCGATCCACGCTCCCTCGTCCGTCGCCTCAACCCCACCTGCACCAAGGTCCTCGAGTCCGTCGTCGAGCGAGCCGCCGCGGGTCGCTACTACGAGATCACCGTCGAGCACATGCTGCTCGGGCTCTGCGATCTCGAGGACAGCGACGCGGGCTACGTGCTCCACTTCTTCCGCAAGGATCGGATCAAGCTCCAGTCGCAGATCGCCAAGAGCCTCCAGGCGCTGCGCACCGGCAACGCGGGGCGACCGGTGTTCTCCGAGAAGCTGTTCACCTGGTTCGAGGACACGTGGGTCTCGGCCTCGCTCGAGCGCGGCTCCACGATGATCCGCGGCGCGCACCTCTTGCTCCAGTTCCTCGAGCGCATGGGCTACTACTCGGCCGACGAATTCCCGATCCTCGAGGAGATCGACGTCGCCGAGTTCAAGAAGTCGTTCGACGAGATGATCTCCGCCAGCAAGGAGTCGGTGGAGATGGCCCCGCCCGAGGAGCCGGGGGCCGCTGGCGGCGGCGCACCGCGGGCCCAGAGCGCGCCCGGCCGCGAGGCCCTCGACCGCTTCACGGTCTCGTTCACCGAGAAGGCCAAGCGCGGCGAGATCGACCCGATCTTCGGCCGTGACCGCGAGATCCGGCAGCTCATCGACATCCTCGGCCGCCGCCGCAAGAACAACCCCATCGTGCTCGGCGAGCCCGGCGTGGGCAAGACGGCGCTGGTCGAGGGCCTCGCCCGCGCCATCGTGGCCAAGGACGTGCCGAGCGAGCTGGCGCAGGTCGAGCTGCTCATGCTCGACATGGGCCTGCTCAAGGCCGGCGCCGGCGTGCGTGGCGAGATGGAGAATCGCCTCAAGCGCGTCATCGCCGAGGTCAAGGGCTCGCCCACGCCGATCATCGTGTTCATCGACGAGGCGCACCAGCTCGTGGGCGGTGCCGACAACGACACCGCGAACCTGCTCAAGCCGGCGCTCGCCCGCGGCGAGTTCCGCACGATCGCGGCCACCACCTGGTCCGAGTACAAGAAGTACTTCGAGAAGGACGCCGCGCTCGAGCGCCGGTTCCAGCCGGTCAACGTGGGCGAGCCCTCGGTCGACGACGCCAAGATCATGGTGCGCGGCATTCGGCCCACCTACGAGAACGCCCACAACATCATGATCCGCGATGATGCCGTGGAGGCCGCGGTGGAGCTGTCGGACCGCTACCTCACCGGGCGCCTGTTGCCCGACAAGGCCGTGGACCTGCTCGACACCTCGGCCGCGCGCGTACGCATCGAGCAAGATGCCCCGCCGCCGCTCTTGGTCAAGCTGCGCTCCGAGCAGGCGAGCCTCAAGCGCGAGCTCGATGCCCGCAGCCGTGACATCGACGACGCCGCCAGCGATGCTGAATCCGTCGAGCGCGTGGGCGACATCAAGGAGCGCCTCGGCGAGCTCGAGGGCGAGATCGCTGCGCTCGAGGTCCGGCTGACGAGCGAGCGCGAGGGCATCGTCGCCCTGCGCGAGGCCACCAAGAAGCTGCGCGAGGCCGAGGGCGAGGCCAAGAAGGCCGCCGTCGAGGCCGTGGGCGCCGCGCGGGCCAAGCTCCGGGAGGTGCAGGGCGAGGAACCGCTCGTCCACGCCGAGGTCGATCGCGACGCCGTCGCACAGGTGGTCGCGGACTGGACCGGCATCCCGGTCGGGAAGATGCGCACGAGTGCCATCGAGATCATGCTCAAGCTCGAGGACCTGCTGCAGGAGCGCATCAAGGGCCAGAACCACGCCACCGCGGCGGTGGCCGAGGGCGTCCGCATGTCGCAGGCCGGGGTGCGAAACCCCCAGACCCCGGTTGCGGTGATGCTGTTCGTGGGTCCGAGCGGCGTGGGCAAGACCGAGACCGCGCTCGCGCTCGCCGATCTCCTCTACGGTGGAGAGCGCTCGATGGTCACCATCAACATGTCGGAGTTCCAGGAGAAGCACACCGTCTCCCGGCTCATCGGCTCGCCGCCCGGCTACGTGGGCTACGGCGAGGGCGGCGTGTTGACGGAAGCGGTGCGCCAGCGCCCGTACTCGGTCGTGCTGCTCGACGAGTGCGAGAAGGCCGACCTCGACGTGATGAACCTGTTCTACCAGGTGTTCGACAAGGGCATGCTGAGCGACGGCGAGGGGCAGATCGTCAACTTCCGCAACACCATCGTCATCCTGACGAGCAACCTCGCCACCGACATCATCATGAGCATGCACGAGGGCGGCCACAAGCCCGGCATGCTCGAGATCGTCGACGCGGTGCGGCCCACGCTCAGCAAGCACTTCAAGCCGGCGCTCCTCGCCCGCATGAGCATCGTGCCCTACCGCCCGATGGACCCGGCGATCCTCACCGACATCGCCAAGCTCAAGCTGCGGGGCCTCGCCAAGCGGCTCGAGGAGGCGCACGGCATGGAGACCACGTTCGCCGACTCGCTCATCGCCGAGCTCGTCTCGCGCTGCACCGAGGGCGAGACGGGGGCCCGCGCGCTCGACCACACGCTGCGCGGCTCGCTGATGCCCGTGCTCGCGCGCGCGATCCTCGAGCGCATGGCCACCGGCGTCATGCCGCCCAAGCTCACCATCGGCATGGGCTTTGGCGGCGGCTGGGAGTTCGACTTCGAGGACGCCCCGGCCGCGGCTGGCGGGTCGCCGGCGGCCGAGGTCGCGAGCGGGGCGGAGCAGCTGCCGGTGGAACGCTGAGCGCCCGGCCGCGAGTCGGTTGCCCCGCGGCGGGCAGAGGGCGGTAGGATCCACCGATGGCCCTCGACCCGCCGCGCGTACGGGGCCTCCCGCTCGTCGGGAGCGTCTTCGAGCTCCTGCGTGGCCCCGTGGGCATGCTCAGGCGCGCCTATGCGCGCACGGGGCCCGTGTTCGCGCTCTCGCTCGGTCCCAAGACGATGGTGTGCTTCATCGGGCCGAGCTACGCCGGCGAGTACTTCCGGCTGCCCGGGGACGTGCTCTCGAAGAACCTCGCGTCCAAGCCAGTCAAGCCCATCATGGGCGAGATCGCGTTCCCCGACGACGACGTGGGGCACCAGCGCCTGCTCGGCGCGCTCACGCCGCTGGTCTCCAAGCCCAGCCTCGACAAGCACACCGTCGTGATGATCGACGAGGTCCGTCGCGTCGTCTCGGCGCTGCCGCGGCAGGGGCGGTTCGAGCTCGTCGAGCTCACCGAGCGGCTCAGCCAGTGGCTCGCCGTGCGCTGCTTCTTCGGCGACGCGCTCGCCGAGCGGGCCGGCGAGCCGTTTCGCGAGGCGTTCTCCGACCTCGTCAAGAGCTTCGACCTGTTCTTGCCGCCCAACCTCCCGTTGCCCAAGTTCCGGCGGCGAGATCGGGCGCGCGTGTACATCGATCGGCTGCTCGGTGACGCCGTGCTCGAGCGACGGGGCATGAAGGACCCACCGGCCGACACGCTGCAGTGGCTCGCGACGCTGCGCGATGCCGAGGGACGCTACTGGAGCATGCGGGACACCGTGGATCTCGTGGTGTCGCTGTTGTTCGCGGGGCACCACACCACCGGCGCGCTGATGGCCTGGACCGTGGTCCATCTCCACCGCAACCCGCAGGTGCTCGCGCGGGTCCGGAAGGAGCTCGAGGGCCCCGAGCCGAGCGTGGCACGGCTGCCCGAGCTCAAGTACCTCGCTGCCGCGATCCAGGAGTCGGCGCGGCTCGAGCCGCCGACCGGCATCATCACTCGCGTGGCGCAGCAGGATCTGACGCTCGGCGGCTACCAGATCCGCAAGGGCTGGATGGTGGCCCTGTGCCCGCCCGTGGCCCAGCGCTTGCCCGAGGTGTTCCCGCGACCCGATGTCTACGAGCCCGAGCGGTTCCTCGGCAGCGACGGGCCGCCGCGCCACTCGATCATCGCGTTCGGCGGTGGTACGCACTCCTGCATCGGCCGGCCGTTCGCGCAGCTCGCCACGCGGGTGTTCATTGCGACGCTCTTGCGGGCGTTCGAGCTCGAGCTCGTCGGCGACCCGGTCGTCGATCCCAAGCAGGTCCTGCGCCGGCCGCTCACGCCGTGCCTCGTGCAGCATCGCGCGCGGGCGTGAGCGCGCTGGGCTCTTTTTGCGGGTGCTAGCGGTTGCGGAAGCCCGCGATGGTCTTGGCGCGCTCGCCCAGCGGCGGGCAGATCGAGCCGTCGACGAGGATCTCGATCAGCGCCGGTCGCCGTCGCTCGAGCGCCTCCATGAACGCCGGTCGCAGCTCGCCCGGGCGCTCGACCTGCCACGACTTGACGCCCATCGCGCGGGCGATGTCGGAGATCGCGAGCGGCTGCCGGTAGCGGATCGCGTCCATCGGCTGACCGTTGCCGATGAGCTGGCTGCCGTGCCAGGTGATCCCGTGCATCTGGTTGTTCTCCACGATCCAGATCACCGGTACGTCGTACTCGGCCGCGGTCACCAGCTCCATGCCGCACATGGTGAAGCACGCGTCGCCGATGATCGCGATCACCGGGCGGTGTGGGGCGGCCAGCGCGGCCCCGATGGGGGCGGCGGTGCCGTGGCCCATGGACCCGAACCCGAGGTTGAGCACGAAGCTCTGGCGGTTGCGGATCATCAGGTCGTGGATGTTGAACAGCATGTGCCCCCCGATGTCGGAGAACACGATCGCATTGCCCGGCAGCATCTCGTTGAGCTCGACCCGCCAGCGCTGCGGCGTGATGGGCGTGCTCGGCGACGTGCGCAGATCGGGGCGCTCGTAGAACGAGTGATCGTGCACGATCGGCGGCTCGTCGCCCCAGCGCGACGGGGTCTCGCTGGTGCCGATCTCGCGCTCGATGTTGTACGTGAGCTCGTTGAGCACGGTGCGGGCGTCGCCCACCAGCGGCACCGTGACCGGGTAGTTGCGCCCGATGCGATCGACCGAGATGTCGAGCTGGATCAGCGCGTCGCGGGGCAACAGCCGCGGGTCCCAGTTGAGCGTGGTCGTCTCGTTGAGCGACGCGCCGATCGTCATCAGCACGTCGACGCGATCGGACAAGAGCGTGTCGCGGGCGATCTTGTGGCCGGCCAAGCCCATCACCCCGAGCGACAGCGGGTGATCCTCGGGGAACACGCCCTTGGCGCGCGCGGTGGTGGCCACGCGCGCCCGAAAGCGCTCGGCGAGCTGCATGGTCTCGATGCGGGCGTTGGAGCTCGCGACGCCCGAGCCCACCAGGAACACCGGGTACTCGGCCCGCACCAGGTAGTGCGAGGCCTGCCGCACCGCCTCGCGGTCGAACACCTGCGTGGAGGGGCGGTAGCTCTGCGGCCCGAACCACTCCGGCTGCGCCGGCTTCTCCCAGAAGTCCACCGGCACGTTGAGGTGCACCGGCCCCGGCTGTCCGGTGAGCGCCAGCCGCAGCGCTCGCCGCAGGTGGTGCGACACCCGATCGGGCGCGGGGATCATCGCCGAGTACTTGGTGATGGGCTTGAACATCGCCACGATGTCGATGTCCTCGGGTGCCATCTCCTGCGCGGCGCCCTTGCCGAGCGCGTGCGAGGGTGCCTGCCCGGTGATCACCAGCATCGGCACGCCGTCGCAGAACGCCGCGGCCACCCCCGTGACGAGGTTGGTGGCCCCGGGTCCCGAGGTGCCCGCGCACACCGCCAGGCAGTTGCTCGCGCGCGCCCAGCCGTCGGCCATGAACGCCGCGCCGGCCTCGTGCTTGGTGACGATGAGCTCGATCTCCGGCTCGGCCTCCACCGCCTGGAAGAACGGATGCAGGAGCCCCCCGGGCACGCCGAACACCACGCGGGCGCCCTCGGCACGAAGATAGCGCATGGTGATGTCCACCATGCGCTTGTCTGAGGTCTCGCGGCGGGCCATCGTGCTCGTGGGGTCAGGGGTCGGCGGCTCGGTGGGCGCTGGAGCGGATGCGGACCACTCGGCCTACCACGCTCGTCTCGGCCCCCCCTTGCCCATGCTCGGTCGACTGGCTCGCGGACGCAGCCGCGCCGGTCGTGGAGGACGCGGCATCACCATCGGCCGGGTTGACCGGAAGGTACATCCACACCGTGGTCCCGACGTTCGGCTCGCTCATGATCTCGAGCCGGCCGCTGATCTGGTCGAGCAGGCGCGCCGCGTAGGCGAGGCTCGATTGGTTGTGGGACGGGAACTCGTCGTTCTTGGTGCCGAACACCTCCTCGAGCCGCTCCTTGGACAGGCCCGAGCCGGTGTCGGAGACCTTGAGCAAGAGGCTGCCCGGGGTCCCGCCGGCCTCCACCACGACGCCGCCCCGCTCGGTGTGGCGGCTGGCGTTGAACAGGATGTTGTCGAGCACGCGATCGAGGATCGGGCGCACGGTGTGGACCAGAGCGGGCGCCTCGCGGGTCTGGAACACGGTGACGCGGACGTTGCGGCCGGTCATCAGCGCCTTGAGCTGGCGGCGCAGCTGCACCACCAGGCCGTCCACGCTCACGGGCTCGGGCGCCAGGTCGCGCTTGGTCGCGTCGTCGCTGGCGATGTCGACGAGCTCGCCGACCAGCTTCGAGACGCTGTCGACCGCGGTCTCCATCGACGCCAGGCGCCCCGACTGCAAGCCCTGCGGGATCGGAGCGTCGGGATCCGTCTTGAGCGCGGCGGGGTACTGGCCCGAGCGCTGGCGGACCACGGTGCGGAGCCGGTCGATGACCTCGTTGAGCTTGCGGGTCCGCGCCGCCACGCGCTCTTCGATCTGGCGGTTCCAGTCGCGCTCGCGCTCGCGCAGCGCGTAGAGGTCGTCGGTGGCCTGCGCGTGCGAGACGATGATCTTCTCCATCTCGAGCGTGGTGTCGGTGGCGAAGCGCTGCTGCTCGATGACGAGCCGGCGCAGCTCCAGCGCCACGCCCAGCGTGCCTCCGAGCACCGCGGCCACGGTGATGGGCACGCCGGCGGAGGCGACCAGGTACGGCAGCGCGAGCGCGGCGGCGGCTCCTCCGAGCACCATGCCCGCGGCCACCCGCCCGAGCCGCAGGTGCTCGTACCACGTCAGCTCGTACTCGCAGCGCTTGTCGCCGAGCGCCACGCACGAGTGCTCGCGGAGCTTGGCCGGGGCCACCCCGAGGTGGATCGTGGGGAAGTAGGTGAGCTGGGCCTGTCGTGACAGGCAGTTGAGCCGGCTCTCGGAGCGCTGGGTCTCGTAGACGACGTGGATCGAGTTACGCCCGCGCGTGTGCGTGGAGAACTTCCCCACGCGGCAGATCATGTGGCTCGTCTTGGCCATCATCTGGTACGTGGCCGCGACGGAGGTGGCGCGTAGGATCAGCAGGAATGGCCCGTACTGCTTGCGCAGCTCGAACGCGCACGCGCGCATGAACTCCTCGTCGCTGCCCGCGAGCTCGCGCGTCGCGGCCAGGAAGTGCTCGAAGCGCTCGTGGCTGATCCACCCGACCTGGCGCTCGAGCACGTCGATCGGCAGGCCGCAGTCGTGGACGATGTCGGTGAGGACGTCGGCGCCGAGCTTGTTGCGGAGGTAGCCGAAGATCGGCTGGAGGATCTTGATGTTGTAGTCGCCCTCGTTCTCGTCGACGGCGGGCCCATCGCCCGGGGGTGGCCCGAGCACACGCAGCCGCCGTGCCGAGGTCAGGGCATCGGCGTCTCCGTTGGGCAGCTCGTCTGGCTTGCGCATGCTCTGCCTTCGTCGTCGCGCCGCCTCCACGAGACCGCGCGACCGAAGTGTCAGGATAGCACGCGGGTCTCGGCCGCCGTGAGCGGCCCGCGGTTTCGCGCAAACTGCGCTAGCCTCGCGAAGATCGTGCCACGCTCGCCCCGGCTCCAAACTGGCGGCCCCGTGTTACGCTCCCCCATCGCGCTCGAGCGCTGCTGAATCATCCGGCCATGCCGTCCATGCCGTCCATGCCGTCCATGCCATGCGCCCCGTCGTAATCACCGTGTTCGACTCGGAGGCGGGAACGACCTCGGACCATACCTTCGCCACGTCACCCGTCCGCATCGGTCGCAATCCCCTGAACGACCTTCCCCTGCCGTTCCCGTTCGTCTCGGGCTGGCATGCGGTGGTGCGCTTCGATGACGACCAGGCCAAGTTCTTCGACCTCGGCTCCACCAACGGCACGCTGCTCAACGGGCGCAAGATCAACGCCGGCGAGGCTGTGGTCGTCGGTGAGATGCTGTCGGTGACGATAGGCAAGCTCGAGCTCCGGTTTCGGCGCGGGGCTCCGGCGACGATCTCGAGCATCTTTCCAGTCGGTTATGGGCCGGTCGGCTATGGGCCGGTCGGCAACGCGCCCGTGGCCAGCGCCCCCGTCGGCAATGCGCCAGGGTATGGCCCGCCGCCCTTGCACGTGGCTTCGCCTTCGCCCGCGCCGCCCGAGCCCTACATGCCCCAGCCGCCGCCGCCGGTCTACGGCCACGCCGGCAATGCCATGGCGGGCAACATCGATCGCGGGATGTCGATGCCCCTGCCCGCGGCGCCGGCCGGTACCGCGCACGTGCAGATGTCCGACGTGCACCACGCGATCCAGCGGCTGCGGCCGCTCTACGACGGGTACCGCCAGCAGTGGGCGCGGGTGCAGCACGAGCTGCAGTCGGCGCTCGGCGGGATGCACCCGTCGCTCCACGAGTTCGCGGTGTCCGTGCTCGCGCGCGAGTTCCCGGCGGTCACCCACGAGTCCGATTTCGGCAGCCTGGCGCGGCGCCTGGGCGCGCGCGTGCCCGGGGGCGGGGGCGGGGGTTCCGAGGGCGGTGGTGGCGAGGAGGGCATGGCGGCGGTGCAGCGCCTGGCCCAGGGCGTGCGCCCCGACGAGGAGCCGCCGCGCAGCGCCGACGAGGCCGAGCGGTTCCTCGCGTGCGTCGAGGACGTGCTGCGGGCGAGCGCCAAGGCATTCGTGGAGCTGCAGAAGGGCCAGGAGCAGTTCGGCCGCGAGATGGGCGTGCGCACGATCAAGGAGTTCACGCCGCTGCACGCCGCGGGCACCCCCGACAACGTGCTCAAGTACCTGCTCGACTGGCAGAAGGGCGGCCCGCACCGCACCCAGGAGCTGGTGGGCGTGTACGCCGACGTGATGATCCATCAGGTGGCGCTCATCAACGGCGTGATGGAGGGCGTGCGCAGCCTCTTGGCGCGGCTCGACCCCGCCGAGATCGACCGCAGCGTGTCGTCGGCCTGGGGCGGCCGCGCGGCGCTGGCGTGGAAGGCGTTCGTGCAGCGCTACCAGGAGCTGACCGAGGCCGACCGCAACATCACCGAGCACGTGTTCGGGCCGGATTTCGCCCGTGCGTATGCCGAGGTGGGCGGCGAGGGGTCGCGGGGATGACCCTTCGTGCCCCCCGCAGCCGCCTGTAGGCACGCGCGCAACCAGGTGCCCCCAAGCGGGGCTGGTTGGGGTAAACATCGGGCGTGAGACGCTCGATCGTTGCCTCCCTCGCCTTGGCTCTGTGCACGCTCGGCTCGCTCGGAGGCTGCAAGAAGACCTCCGATGGTCCCATGGCGCTGTGCGCCTCGGAGGTCGAGGGCGGCGAGGCCACCGAGACGCAGAGCAACGACGTGCCGCCGGACATTTGGTTCGCGCTCATCCTCAAGAGCTACAACGCCAAGACCAAGGAGCCGGCCCGGCCCGCGCGCGACTGCACCAACAAGCCGCTGGTGACCGAGGACGAGCAGGTGAACGCGTGCATCAAGCACGAGGCGCCTGCGCTGCCGCCCCGGGCGCTCGACGGCGAGAAGGACCTCGAGCTCGTCGCGCTCGACGAGGGGAAGGCGCTGGTGTGGGTGCGCACCGACTACTTCGAGGACGGGGATGCGCTCGGACCGATCGCGGTCGCGGAGTATCGCAAGAACGGGCTCGCGATCCGGGCGCTGGGAGCGCTGCGAGCCAATCCCAACCGGGTGCGGATGCGGATGGAGCCGATGGGGGAGGGGACCGTGCTGGTGGTGGAGAGCATGGTGTGCCCCGAAGGCGGAGACGCGAGCAAGTGCGCGCGGGTGATGCGGCTGGTGCCGCGCGAGGGCGACCGGTTCGTGGAGCGGCCGCTCTATGACGAGAAGACCAATGCGTGTCTCGGGCCGGCGACGTTTGCGTTGACGCAGTTCGAGGAGATCAAGCGCGAGGACGGGATCGTGCGGAGGTTCGAGCTGGCGCGGACGTTCGACTTCGAGGAGGGGGTGGTCACCGTGAACGAGCAGGTGACGATCAAGGACATCGATCCGACGCAGCCCGATGCACCGCCGGCGGTGTTCCGGAAGGCGCAGATCGAACGGCCACTCAAGCTCGATGGGACCGGGCTCAAGACCACCAAGCCGCTGTGGGAGAGCATGATGGCGGAGCACGGGTCGGTGCAGGTGAAGGCGGACAAGCCAGCGTCGGTCGAGGGCGAGGGCGCGGCGGCGGGCGAGGACGCGAAGGCCGGCGCGAAGGCTGGCGCGAAGGCCGGTTGATCGGGCTCGGGTCGGCGAGCGGGCGATTTCGGCGCGGGCCGTGAACCGGGGCGGGGTCGCCGGCAACGGATGGCCGGGAGGGTCCGGCATGGGGCGGCAGGCGTGGGTCTTGGTGGGGCTCGTGGCGCTGGCGGGCTGCGTCGCCGGGCCGGGGCGAGGCGAGCCCTTCTTCGGGCCGAGCGGGGTCGACGGGGACGGGGACGGGACCGGTGACACCGGGGAGGCGTCTGGGACGGGGGCCGGCTCGGGCGACGAGGGCACGTCGGAAGCGGGCGGCTCGACGATGGGCGACGAGAGGGGTGAGGAGACGGGCGAGGAGACGGGCGAGCCGATGCTGCCGTTCTCGTGTGATGTGGTGCCGGCGGGGTCGCCGGTGCTCGACGGGCTCGTGCTGTTCGAGCCGGCGGAGCCGCATCCCGGGGATACGGTGACGGTGATCGTGCGGGCGACGAACGGGCTGGGGGCCGGGGATGCGCCGGCGCTGGAGCTCGAGGTGACGAGTCGCGACGGCGTGGAGACGCTGCAGCCGCAGGCGAAGGAAGGCGGGGAGGTGCTGTACTACTTCGCGATCCCCGAGGTGGCCGAGGGTGACGTGTGCCTGCGAGGGATCGTCGATGGTGCGACGGAGGTGGCGGGGAAGGTCACCGTCACGCCGCGTCCGGCGGGGCCGGTGGTGGCGGGCGGGGTCTACAAGGTGGTGGCGAATCACCAGTGGACTTGTGACGAGCAGCCGACGTGGGGCAACGAGCTGCACGTGTGGGTGCGCGACGAGAACGGGCAGGGGATGGCGGACGTGGCGGTGGACGTGCGGCCGGTGGACAGCACGGATTTCGGGACGATCTACAACGGGGAGGAGCACCCGGTGCCGGAGCAGATCGTCACCGGGGAAGATGGGCATGCGATGCTCTACGACTACTGGCCGATCTCGGAGAACGGCTTGTTGGTGCTCCACGTGTCCGTGGCGGGGCTGGCGTCGGACATCGCGACGGAGATCACCACGGGGTGGTGGGAGACCGATGCGTCGAGCTGCAACTTCTGCAACACGTATGCGGTCAACGTGTGGGGGCACTGGTCGTATACGGTGGAATTCCAGCGGGATCCGAGCGCGACGGAGGTCTGCGTGGTGGAGAACGACCACGCGGGGATGGGCGCGTGCGGGGAGCCGCGGCATGTTCATCATCACCCGGACGTGCGGGCGTGCTGGGGGGCGTAGAACATTTCGTATCGGGTGGGCCGCAGGACTGGTGGTGTAGGCTCGCGCATCATGACGCTCTCGACCCGCGCCATCGAGGATCTCCTGCGAGCGATGCTCCCCGTGGGGAACGGGTCCTTCGAGCTGCGACTCGCGCCCGACGAGGAGCCGGTGTTCGACACCAGTGATGGCGGGGTGCGAGCGCGGCTGCAATTGCTGGTCTTCGAGACCGCTGGCGAGCGTGAGATCCGCGATGCGAAGGAGCAGGAGCTGTATCTGCTGAACGTCGCGCAGCGGGCCGATGCGACGCGTGCGGAGGCGTTCCTGCGGGCGTGGATCCGTGGGATCCCCGGGATCGCCGAGCGGTGCTTCGGGGGGGAGGTCGAGATGATCATGCCGCACGACCTGCTGTTCCCGGAGGCCCTCGACGAGGCTGGTGCACGGGACGAGGCGGACTTCCTCGCGCTGTTCGAGTCGACGGAGTGGCTGGCGCGCTGCTGCCGGGAGCGTGAAGAGTCGGAATTCGCCGAGACGATGGCGTATCTCGGCGTCGGCGAGCACGCCGAGCGGCTGCGCGCGCTACGACGGCCTGCGATTCGGCTGGTCGTCGATGCGGACCTGTATGCGTACGAAGACGAGGACGAGAACGACGAAGACGAGGACGAGGATGAGCTCGAGGACGACTCGCCGCTCGGTGGGTCGCGGATCGGCGGCCTGCCCGATCTCCCGCCCGGGGTCGAGTGGCCGCGGATCGACGCGCTGCCGCTGTCGTTCCTCGCGCAGATCCGCCTCGCGGATCTACGCGGGCTACCAGGCGTCGAAGAGCTCCCCGAGTCGGGCCTACTCGCGTTCTTCTACGATGCGGACGGCCGTACCAACGTCGACGAGCGGGGCAAGTGGTGCTGGCCGGTGCGGCACCGCGGCGGTACGCGAGTGATTCACTTCCCGGGCGATCCGGCGACGTTCATCCGCGCGCAGCCACCGGAGGACGGCTTGCGGGTGTTTCCGGTGTATCCGGTGCTCCGCCGCGAGGTCGAGCGGATGATGCCGTCGCTCGAGAGCCCGTTCTACGAGGCGCTCGACGATGAGCCGCATGAGCAGCCGTGGTACGATCGCTTCAGCCGAGTCGTCGCGACGAGCGAGGAGGATCGCGAGCGGCCGATCCACCGCCTGCTGGGGTACACGAGCGAGCTCCAGGGCGATCCGTACCTCGAGGCCCACATGTACTCGACGGGCCAGGACTTCGGCGATGCGTGGGACCACAACGGCGCGCGCGAGCGGGACCTGCGGCGCGAAGCAACGCGCTGGCGATTGCTGCTGCAAGTCGACTCGACGCCGGGTGACCTGCTCGCCCAGGACGGGGGGTACTTCTACTTCTTGATCCGCGAGGACGATCTCGCAGCGCGGCGCTTCGACCAGGTCTGGGGGATCTCGCACGGGCACTGACGGCGATCGCCCACGGCGGTCAGTAGCACTGCCAGAACGCGGTGTCCGGGAAGACGTACATCACGCCGCTGTCGCCGAGGTTGATGTCGGCGAACATCTCGTCGAACTGCAGCGCGAAGGGGCCGAAGTGCTCGTCCTCCTGGATCCACATCGGTGATCCGAGCGCGCGACACGGCGCCTGGAACACGAGCTTGCGCAGCTCCTTGAGCTCGGGAGGGCGCTGCTCGTCGAACATCGCGGTCGGCACGTCGGCGCTCGAGATGTCGACGCCGCGGGGCTCGGAGTCGGACTCGCCGGTCTCGCCACGCGCGACGGCCTCGTCGTCGAGCAAGACGACCTCGCTCCAGTCGGTGTCGGGCTCGCTGGCCTCGTTGAGGCTGGGGTCGAGGACGAACAGCGAGAGCGCGCGGGCGTTGCCGAGCTGCGTGCGCAGCTCGGGCATCGCAGCCAGATCGAGCGTGAAGACGTGCGTCAGCTTGCGCTTGCCCTTCGAGGGCCATTTCTTCGGAGGGATGCCGAGCGCAGGGCCGCCAACGCGCGATAGCTCGCCCTCCTCCGGCGGACCCTCGCGGCGCTCGAGGAAGTAGAGCCTGGTCTTCGGTCCGAGATGCGCGTCCGCGAGCGCTGCGACGCGTTCGCCGTAGGTCGGCGGACGGAAGCTCGAGATGCTCGCGAGGTACGTGCGATCGAAGGCCTCGGCGACCGCCTCGACGAGCTTGCGGTCGCCACGGGACTCGGCGAGAGCACGCTCGAGGTGAGGGCGGGCGGTCTCTTCGCCGAGGCTACGCAAGGCGAAGACGAGGTCGTGCTCGTCCATGTCGGCGAGGTGGGCAACGAAGCCACCGAGCGCCTTCGCGAGCACGCGCTCGGTGGGGCGCGTCGACGCGAGCATGAACGCGCGGCTGTATGCGGGACCATCGAGCGCGGCGAGCACGATGGCCTCCGCGCGGGGCTCGGGCATCGCACGCAGCAGCTCTCGCATCGGGCCGACGATGCCGGCGTAGTAGCCGCTCTCGCTCCACTCCGTGACGGTGATCAGGCGATCGTATTTCGGGGTGACCTCGCGGCCGGCACGCCACTCGTCGCGCAGGATGTAGAAGATCGCACGTCGCCACAGGTCGGCGACGCCGGGGTCCGCGGCGGTCTCGAGCTGCTCGACGAGCCATGGCAGGTGCGCGACGCCGAGGCGCGAGAACGCGAGCGCATACTCGTCGGCACGCTGCGCGCGCTGGGGATCCTCGAGCATCGCGTGTGCCCCTCGCTCGAGCAGCGAAGGCTCGGACGCGAGAGCCGGGATCGCACGAGCGCGAGACTGAAGATCCGCCAGCAGCCGCTCGAGCACCGCACGGCGACGCGCAGCGGGCAGTGCTGCGATCGCGCCGACGAACCGCTCGAGCCCGGCGAACAACGTTCGTCCGGCGAAGGTCTCCCAGCCGCGGCCGACGAGCTTCGCGTCGAGCTTCGCGGGGATCGGCTTGTTCGCGGCGGCGAGGCGCACGATCGCGGTGTGCCGGCACACGGCACCGATGTCGGTCGTGACGTCCTTCAGCCTGTCCGCGACCCACAGCAGATCGGCCGGCGAGTCGTCGCGCGCGTCGAGGAACGCGAGCGCATGCGGCATCCGGTCCATACCGCCACAGGCGTCGAGGAGTGGCACGAGCTCGCTACGCTCGGCCTCGCGGGCGGCTTCGGCGAGCAGGCCGACGCCGACATCCTCATCGTGCGCGAGCCGCTTCAACGCCACGTCGAGCAGTGAGCGGTCCCACTCTGCGCGCGTGCCGAACACGCCGACATAGGCGTAGAAATCGGCGTTGGGCCGGTAGCTCTCGAAGAGCTCGACTGCCGTTCGCTCGCCATCGCGCGGGAGCCACAGCCAGTCACACAGCTTCCCGGCGAGCAGTACCTTCGCGATCCGCGGGAGCGCGCCCTTCGGCGGCTTCGTACCGCCGAACCGCGCGCGCATCATGGCGAGCCCCGGGCGCGCCAGCTTCGCGAGCTTCGCATGGCCGGTGTCCCACGGGGCGCGGTCCTTTCCATACGCGGCGGCCGCGAGCTGGTCGAGCTCCGCCGGCCACCCGTGCACGATGAGCTCGCCGTCGAACGCCTTCAGCGCAGCGTCGGGGATCGTCGCCACGAACGCGAACACGTCGCGCGACGACGCGTGGTCGTCACCCTCGTTGAGGATCGACCAGAACGCCGGATCGCAGCTCGCGTCGTAGGCCTTGCTGCGGACCAGCTCCCACGCGAGCTGGCCCCGCTCGTCCTCCCCGCCGACGGCGTCGAGGAGCTCGGCCTTCTCGTCCTCGTCCTTGGCCTTCTTCAGCTTCGCGGCCAGTGACTTCAGCTGCTTCGCGGTGATTGAACGGCCCATGATGATCACTCCACTCCGAGCGAAATCCTCGACGGCGGAGATGGTGGACCATGCCCAGTCGCTCGCGCAATCGCACCCGCGCCGTACTTCCGCACCCGATCACCCGCAATGGACTCCCGCCTGCCCCCGGTGACAGCATCACTCCATGCGTCGCGGTCCACTCGTCCTCGCGTCCTGCGGCCTCGTGCTCGCGTGTCGTCCCGAGCCCACCCGCGCCCCAACGCCCGCGAGCCCACCGCCCACCGCCGCTCGCGCGACGACTCCCGAGCACCCGCAACCCTCGCTCCCACCGGCCCTCGCCGAGCCCCCGGCCCCCAAGGCCGCGCTTCCTCCCGGCACCCCCACGGAGGAGGGCGTCATCATCCCGCTGGTCGCGATCGACGACCAGCGCGCCGTCGTCGGCTTCCACGTACCCAGCGGCGGGCCCGCGCCCTGGTGGCTTGCGCTCTTGCGTCGTGACGGGTCGCTCTCGTGGGTGCAGACCATCGCCGGCGACATGGGCAACACCGAGGGCTCCTCGAGCATCGAGGTCGTCGGTGACGCGGTCTCGGTGCTGGTTGCCTACCACGACGATGATCCCAGGCTCGAGCTGCAGGCGTTCGCGCTCGCCGACGGCAAGCCGCGATTCCAGGCTCCGCTGGGGAAGAACCGCCCTTCCATCACGGTGAGCGACGGCACCCTGCGCGTGGACGTGAGCCTGCCGTTCGAAGCCCGCCGCGGCGACCCCGAGGCCACCGCCGACGTCGTCGCCAGCTCCAGCACGGGGGTGCTGTGGCGCGCGAAGATCCCGGGTCCGTCGTTCGCGGGGCCCGATCCCACGTTCGTCGGCGATGCCATCGCGTTCCGCAGCGGAGCCGATATGAGCCATCAAGCGACGTGGACCGTGCTCGCGCGCAAGCACGGCAAGCGGATCGGCCAGCTGCAAGCACGCGTGCAGAGCTGCAGCGACGGTACGCACTGGTTCTTGATCGACGACGAGGGCCTGGTCGCCGTCGACCCCAAGACGCTGCGCACGCGGCTGGTGACGGGCCCGCTCGACCTGCCCGGCCTGCCGGGCCCGTGGGCGCTCGACGACTGCGTGGTCGCCGACGGTGCCCCGGTCGCGCTGGTCTCCCGCAACGACGCCAAGGCGCTGGTGGCCTTCGATCGCGAGACGTTCGCCCTGCGCAGCCACGTGGAGCTCGGCCGCGCGTCGCTGGGCTACACTCGCTTCGATCCGCTGCCGGCGCACGTGCACTCGATGGTCCTCGCACCGGCAATGACCGACGAAGGTAGTCGCGAGCTGCTGCTCGCCGACCTGCTCGGCGGCCGACCGCTCGAGCGCTGGCGCGGCGTGGACTATCTGTCGTTTCACGGCGAGGTCATCCACTGGCGCGGCGGGTACGTGCTGCCGACCAACCGCACCGTGACGATCGTGGACGCCGAGCACGGCGCCTTCGAAGCTCGCGCCATCGTTCCCGAGCTCGATGCGGCGACCGCCCAGCAGCTCACGGGCGATACGCTGTGGCTGCCTCCCAAGCGGCTGCAGCTCGGGACCCGAGCGCCATACGTCATCGACCTGAGCGCCGAGGTCTCCGACGAGGTGCGCCGCGCCGCGACGGTCGATCTACGGCTCGAGGGCGAGCCCTCGAAGGCACCGTGATGTCCGACCCGGACGACAAGCTCGACGCAAACCTCGTGCTCGCACTGCACGCGCTCCTGCGGGAGCGCAGCGTGAGCCGGGCCGCAGCGCGCATGGGGCTGGGGCAGCCGGCCATGAGCCACGCGCTCAAGCGCCTGCGCGAGCGCTTCGACGACCCGCTGCTCGTCCGCGGCGACGGTCGCCTCATGCAGCTCACCCCACGCGCCGTCGAGCTCGCCGATCTCGCACAGCAGGGCGTGGAGTCCATCGCACGAGTGTTTGCCGCGCCGGCCGCGTTCGATCCGGTGACGTGCGTACGGCGGTTCCGCGTGGCTTCGTCCGACGCGATGAACGTGAACCTCCTGCCGGGCCTCCTGGCCCGTCTCGCCCACGAGGCCCCCGGCGTGGATCTCGAGCTGCCGATCACGGGGCCCAGCGTGGCGACGGCGCTCGAGGAGGGGCGACTCGATCTCGCGATCGGCCGCTGGGACCTCGCGCCCATGGGGCTGCGACGGCGACGGCTCTACCGCGAGCGGCTGGTGTGCGTGGTCCGGGCCGAGCACCCGCGGGTGGGCGAGACGCTGGATCTCGCCACCTACCTCGCGCTCCCGCACGTGCTCGTGGCCCCGCGCGGCACGCCGCACGGGGTAGTGGACGATGCGCTGGCGCGCCTCGGCCACCAGCGGCGGATCGCGGTGGTGCTGCAGTCGTTCGTGGCGGCGATGATCATCGTGGCGAGCTCCGACCTCGTGCTCACGCTGCCCCAGCGCCTGGTGCAGCGCCTGCAGGGGCAGCTCGTGCTGCGCGTGCTGGCTCCGCCGATCGATCTCGATTCGTTCGAGCTGCACCTCGTCTGGCACGAGCGCGATCACTACGATCCGGCGCATCGCTGGCTGCGAGGCCTGGTGGTGAGTGTGCTGCAGACCGACGACGACGCTTAGCCCGCACAGAACGGCCCCAAACGCGCTCCTGGGCCGGAATTCGACGAGTATCGATCCCATCGATGCCCTCCATCGATCGCTGGCCGTACCCTCGCCCGCTCGTGGCCCTCATGCTCCGAGACATGACACGCACCGCCCTCGACACCACCGCACGCCTGACTCTGACCCTGAGCGCCGCGCTCTCGTTGCTCGCCTGCGGCAGCGATCCCTCCACCGACGATGGTGCCGCCGCCAGCGAAGACACCGGGCCCGAGTCGAGCAGCAGCGACGATGTCAGCGACGCGCCGGAGCCCTCGACGACCGCTGCCGAGAGTAGCTCGAGCAGCTCGAGCAGCTCGGGTGCCGACTCGGGCAGCGACGACGAGCCGACCACCGGCGAGCCGGACACCACCGACGACGGTCCGACCACCGGCGAGCCCGTGGAGGGCCACTGCTTCGTGCTGGTCCACGGCGCCTGGATGGGCGCGTGGTCGTGGGAGCGCGTGACGCCGCTGCTCGAGGCGGCCGGCCACGAGGTGCGGGTGGTCGAGCTGCCCGCCCACGGTGACGACTCGGCCGAGCCCGCGGCCACGACCCTCGACGGCTACCGCGACGCCGTGCTCGCGACGATGGCCGACGCGGGCGAGCCGGTGGTGCTCGTGGCCCACAGCATGGGCGGCATGGTGATCTCGGCCGCGGGGCAGGCCGATCCGCAGAACGTGGAGGCGCTCGTGTACGTGGCCGGCTACCTGCCGCTGGACGGCCAGAGCCTGCTCGACCTCGCGTTCATGGATGCCGGCTCGATCCTGGGCGAGCACCTCATCGACCACGGCGACGGTACGGCGAGCATCGAGACCGACTTCATCGGTGAGGTCTTCTGTGCCGATTGCACCGACGAGGACGTGACGCTCTTGCAGGACCGCCACCGCCCCGAGGGGTTCGCCCCGCTCGCGACCCCGATCACGCTCACCGACGACGCGTTCGGCAGCCTGCCGCGCTTCTACGTCCACACCGCACAAGACGTGGCCGTCTCGCCGCTGCTGCAGGACCAGATGGTCTCCGCCTCCCCGGTGGACGGGGAGGCCACCATCGACACCGCGCACTCGCCCATGCTCAGCGATCCCGAGGCGCTGGCTGCCGAGATCCTGACGTTCGTGCCGTAGGCGCCTCTAGCCGCCCAGCGCTGGGGCCAGCGTGATGTGGGTCGGTCCGTCGATGCCCGCCGCCGCGGCATCGACGAGCGTTGGCAACGGAGCGCCGTCCGCGTCGAAGCGGAGCACTGTATCATCGTTGACGCTCGCGACGTGGAGCACTCCCTCGGGGTCGAACACCATGCCGCCTGGGGCATCGAGGCCGCCGGCGCCTGCCTCCACGAACACGTCGACGAAATCGCCGGTGGCCGCATCGAAGCGCAGCACCTCGTCGCTGCCCTCGTTGGCGATGTAGAGCCGGTCGCCAGCGAACACCACCGTGCGCGGGGCGTCGAGCATGTCGGTCGGCGTGAAGTCACCGAGCGGCGCACCGCTGCGGCCGTCGAAGCGGTGGATGGAGTTGCTGTAGTAGCCGGGTACGTACAGCGCACCGTCGGGGCCGAACACCATGCCGGCGTCTGGACCGTTGAGGCCGCCCGTACCACTGGGCACGAACAGGTCGATGAACGCGCCGGTGGATCCGTCGTAGCGCAGGATTGCGTCGGAGTCGAAGCTCGAGACGTAGAGCGCACCATCGGTGCCGAACAGCACCGCGCCGGGGCCCTCGAGCCCGAAGGTCTCGTCGTCGGGTGTGCCTGGATCATCGGAGACGAACGCCTCGACGAAGCTGCCGTCGCTGCCGGAGAAGCGCAGCACTTGGTTCGACTCCTCGCTCGCGACGTAGATGTCGCCGTCGGGTCCGACCACGATGCCGAGCGCGCCATCGAGCTCGTCGGTAGGCCCGAGATCGCCGAGGAAGCTGCCGTCGTCGAGATCGAAGCGGTGGACCGCATCGCCACCGAAGCTGCACACCAAGAGCTCGAGCCCGGAGTCGACGACGGCACCCGTGCTGCTGCTCTCACCATCGTCGGTGCTCGAGCTCGACCCTCCGGTGCTCGTCCCCATGGACGAGGAGCTGCCGCTGTCGGCTCCCGTGTCGGAGGTCGAACTGCTCTCGATGGTGCTGGTGCTGGACGCTCCGGTGGAACCGGGTGTACCGGTAGAATCGGGTGACGCGGTGCCGTCGTCGCCGCAGGCACAAAGGGTGAGCAGGGTGAAGATCATCCTCGAGGGTCGAATCACGACGGCAGCATGGACGAGGGCCGTCGGCGACTCCGCCACCATGGGATGGATTGACCAGTGCAGTTACCGCGCTTGACGCCTGGATCGCCGGGCGTTCGCCACCCCTCGTATCTCGTCACGGAGTGGGTAATGCTCCCGGCGTGGCGCAGGTCGAGCTCACCCAGCACTTGCCGACCCTGTTCCCCCGCCTTGCGGGGGGTCCGCTGCAGGTGGAGGCGGCCACCCTGGCCGAGCTGGTCGTGGCGCTCGACGGCATCGCCCCGGGCGTCGCGTTCTACATCTGCGACGAGCGCGGGCGTCTGCGCCGGCACGTCAACATCTTCGTCGACGGGGAGCTCTTGGTGGATCGGCAGCACCTCCGCGACCGACTCGAGCCGAGCACCCGCGTGTTCATCGCGCAGGCGCTCAGCGGCGGCTGAAAGGAGCACGGAAATCATGCACGGAACCCTCTACATCGGCACTCGCAAGGGCACCTTCATCGTCGACCGCGGACGCGACGGATATCGACTCCGTCTCGCCGGGCATGCGGGCACGAGCGTGAATTACGTCGCCCGCGACCCTCACACCGGACACCTGTGGGCGGCGCTCGGCTTCGGGCACTGGGGCGCGAAGCTGTCGCGCTCCGAGGATGGCGGCGAGACCTGGGCGGATGCGAGCCAAATCAAGTACCCCGCCGACGCGCGCTACCTCGCGCCCCCCGATCCCAGCCCGGAGGACGACCCCGCCGCGCCGAGTCGCTTCAGCTTGCGGCCGGCGACCCTGCTCAAGCTATGGGTGATCGGCTTCGGCCCGGGCGGGCGCATCTACGTGGGCACGATCCCGGGCGGGCTGTTCGTGAGCGAGGACGGGGGAGAGAGCTTCGAGCTCAACCGGCCGCTGTGGGATCACGAGAGCCGTGGTGGTGATCTCAGCGGAGTGTTGCGCACGGAGGAGATCGGCGATCGCAAGACGCACTGGTTTGGCACGCCGGCTTCCGAGGGTGGCGAGTTCGCGCCGGGGATCCACTCCATCGACGTCGATTCCGAGGGCCGGCTGCGGGTGGCGATCTCCACCGCAGGCGTGCTCGAGAGCCACGATGGCGGCAAGACCTGGGAGGGTTGCAACCGGGGGATGACCAACGACTATCTCCCCGACCCGAACGCCGAGTGGGGCCATGATGCGCACTTCATCCAGAGCTGTCCCGCACACCCCGAGCACGTCTGGCAACAGAACCACTGCGGGGTGTTCTACAGCGCCGACGGCTGCGCGACGTGGACCAAGGTGAGCGCGCCCGAAAAGGGCGTGCACTTCGGCTTCCCGATCGCGGCCGACGATCGAGACGGACGCACGGCGTGGGTGGTGCCCGCGGTCTCCGATCAGCAGCGGATGGCCGTCGGTGGCGGGTTGTTCGTGGGCCGCACCGACGATGGTGGTCAGTCGTGGCGCCAGCTCCGCAAGGGCCTGCCCCAGGAGAGCGCCTACGACGTGGTCTATCGCCACGCTCTCTCGGCACAGGAGGACCGTGTGGCGTTCGGGAGCACCACCGGCAATCTCTTCGTCAGTGAGGATCGCGGCGAGACGTTCGTCGCGGTGGCGAATTACCTGCCGCCGATCTACTCGGTTCGGTTCGGGTGAGGCACTGGGGGCCGACTGCCGATGAGTGAGCACGAGGAGGCGCTCGAGCGGTTCGTGGCGTACCTCGTCGACCGCTTGCAGAAGGAGGGCATCGGCAAGCGATCGTTCGCAACCACCGTCCGCGGAGGGGAGGCATTCATTGGTTCGCGCGATCGGTGGGTGCTGCACGTGGTAATTGCGGGCCCGCGCGTCGTGTTGAGCGTGATCGATGCGGGCACCGGCGCGTGGAAGGATCACGACATCGACTCGCTCGCGGATCTCGACGGGTGCTTCGGCGCAGTGGCGGAGTCGGTCCGCATGACGCTGGCCCAGCTCACGGTGCATGGGCTCGTGAAGGGGCACCGCTATCGGATTGCGCGCGACTTCAGCGACCACTACGGGCATCGGTTCGTCGCGGGCGAGGAGCTGGTGTTCGAGGAGCTGAGCTACTTGCCGCACGACGATGGCTACACGCTTCGCTTCGCCGAACGAAGCATGTGGATCTCCGGCGGGAGCGAGGAGTACGCGCTATTCGGGCTGCTGGTCGTGCGGGCGGGGTGACGTCCGACGCGAGCCAGCTCGCCGTCGAGCTCAGCCCGGGGTCAATCGCAGCCGGGCCGCGACCGGGCCGCGCACCGTCATCGTGCGGTTGTACTCGCGTGGGCCGGGCAACGGCTCGATCGCGACGAAGCGTCGGACCAGCGCCTCGAGCCCGAGCTGCGCCTCCATGCGGGCCAGCGCCGCGCCGAGGCAGAAGTGGATGCCATGGCCGAAGCTCAGCCCCGCGCTGCCGCGGCCGAGGTCGAAGCCGTCGGGGTCGGGGAAGCGACGCTCGTCACGTCCCGCCGAGCCGACCAGCGCGAGCACCAGCGAGCCTGCGGGGATGGTCACGTCCGAGAGCGTCACGTCGCAGGTCGTCATCCGCGGCAGGGTCTGGCTTGGGCCGTCGAAGCGCAGCATCTCCTCGACGAAGGCGGTGATGAGCGCCGGCTCCGCGCGTAGCCGATCCCACAGCTGCGGGTGCTCGGCCAGGTACACCGCCGAGGTCGCCAGCAGATGCGTGGTCGTCTCCAGCCCACCGAGCAGGATCGCGATCATGAATTCGAGCAGCTCCGTGTCGCGGAGGCACTGGCCGTCGAGCTCGGTGCGCAGCAGCTCGCTGACCATGTCATCGATCGGCGCTCGCCGGCGATCGGCGATCACCGCGTTCAGGTACGCCGACAGCTCCGCAACCGTCTCGCGCACCCGCGTGACGTGGGCTCGATCGAGCGGCTCGGGCGTCACCGAGAGGAAGTCGTCGGCCCACCGCTTGAACGAGACCCCGAGCGCGGGGTCGAGCCCGAGCAGCGTCGCGATCACGTACGCCGGCAGCGGCGCCGCGAAGGCAGCGACGATCTCGACCTCGCCATCGAGCCCGGCGGCCAGCCGTGCCGCGTGCTCGCGGATCACGGGCTCCAGCCGGGCCACCCTGCGCGGCCCGACCGCTCGGTTCGTCAGCGCTCGCACGCGAGCATGTGCCGGTCCATCCATCGCCAAGATCGATCGCGCCAGCGGGTTGTAGCCGACCCACAGCGGCTCCCACACCACACGAAAGGCCTCCGAAGAGAAGCGCGCAGGATCGCGCAGCACCGCGACGACGTCGTCGTGACGGCTCACCGCCCACAGTCCGCCGGGGTCGACCTGGCAGACGGGGCTGTCGCGGCGGAGCGCCGCATAGTGGGGATAGGGGTCGGCGCGAAACGCCGGGTCGAGGACGTCGATGCGAGCCTGCATGGCCTTCCGCCCAAGCACGGCGCGCGCCATACGTGATCTCGCGTGCTTGTAGCCCGGGCTGCGGCCACGGCGTGCATGATGACCGGTCGAGTCGGGCAGGATGACCGTGATGCAGGCCGAACGATTCGACATCCATGCGCTGCTCGCCGTCGACCCGAGGACCGGCGTCGTTCGTTTCGCCGGCGAGCGCGCCCTCATCCTCGATGCCACGGCCATGGGCGCGCTGCGTCGGGACCTCGTCGACACACTCGGCCTCGACGGCGCACGCACTCTGCTGCTCCGCTTCGGCCACGTGCAAGGCACACGCGCTGCCCGGGCCATGCGCGAGCGCTTCAGCTGGTCGAGCCACGATGCGCTGCGCGAAGCCGGCGGTCGTCTCGGCGTCCTCCAGGGCATGCTGCACCTCGCCCCCGGCACCGGGCCGATGACTCCGGACGGCGCCACCGTTCCCGCCTCGTACGAGGCCGAGCAGCACCTGCTGCACTGCGGGCGTGCCGAGATCCCCGTGTGCTGGACCCTCGCCGGGTTCGCCAGCGGCTATCTGAGCGCGACCGAGGAGCGTGACATGGTCGTGCTCGAGGATCGCTGCCTCGCGCGCGGCGACGAGGCGTGCCGCTTCATCGCCCGCCCGCGCGAGGCCTGGGGCGTGGGACAGGACGAGCCGCGCAGGCAGGTCCCCGCGCGCTGTCTCGCGCAGGACGACGATCTGCTGGTGACGAGCAGCCCCGCGATGGCCCGTGCGCTCGCGCTGGCGCGCAAGCTCGCGGCGGTCGACAGCACGGTGCTCATCCTCGGGGAGAGCGGCACCGGCAAGGACCGCATCGCCCGTCACATCCATGTGCGCTCCGACCGGGCCGCGGCGCCGTTCCTGGCGCTCCATTGCGGCTCGATCGCCGAGCCGCTGCTCGAGAGCGAGCTGTTCGGCCACGCCCGCGGTGCCTTCACCGGAGCGGCTCGCGAGCGCATGGGCCTGCTCGAGGCCGCTGGCACCGGTACGCTGTTCCTCGACGAGGTCGGCGAGATGCCGCTCGCGATGCAGGTCAAGCTCCTGCGCGCCCTCCAGCAGCGAGAGATCCGGCGGATTGGCGAGAACCACACGCGGCCGCTCCATGCCCGCGTGCTCGCGGCCACGCATCGCGATCTGGCGGCCGCGGTCGTGGCCGGCAGCTTTCGTCGCGACCTCTACCATCGGCTTCGCGTGGTCGAGCTCCGCGTCCCGGCGCTGCGTGAGCGGCACGAGGACATCTTGCCGCTTGCGAGCTCCTTCCTTGCCGCGGCTGCGCATCGCATGCGCCGCCCCGTGCTGTCGATCGGTCCGCTGGCTGCAGAACGCCTGCGCCGTCACGACTGGCCCGGCAATGTGCGCGAGCTCGAGAACGCGATGGAGCACGTCGCCGCGCTCGCGCCCGGGCCCGATGTCGAGGCCTGCGATCTTCCCGATGATCTGCATGCTCCCCCCACGGGCACACCGGCACCGGCCGGCACGCTCCGGCAGCTCGAGCACGCGGCGATCCTCGCCGCGCTCGCGCGCCACGGCGGCCGGCAGTCCGCCGCGGCGGCGGAGCTCGGCATCAGCGCATCGACCCTCTACCGGCGCCTGCGCATGCTCGGTCGCTGACGCACCCAACGAAGAGGGCGCCGCAGCAACCCGCGGCGCCCTCTCGTGCTTCACCAGCAACGCGCAGCCGCTCGAGCGTCACGCCTCGAGGCGCGCGTTGCCGATCGCTTCGCTCGCGACGCTCGCCGCGCTCTCCGAAGCCGCCTCGCCCGAGCCGTCGTCCTCGTCCTCATCCACCTCCGCTGTCCCCCCGCGGCTCTTTCCCCGCGGCGTATGCAAAGACGGCACGAGCACTCCCGCATCCTCCTCGTGCCACCGCAGGTACTCCACACCCCGCCGGCACTCGTCGTACGCCTGGGTGAACAGTGCGAAGGCCTGTCCTCGCACGAACACCGGCCCATTGGGCTCCATCAGCGGATCCTCACCGATCTCACCGATCTCGCGGATCCCGAGCGCCTCCATCAGATCGGCGCTGAGCGTGATCGACCGCTCGACCATCTCCCACGTCACGGGCACCTTGTCGTGCACCAGCTTCCACAGCTCGCCGTAGAGCCGGCCGAGGGCCTGTAGATCCCCGGCCGTATCCACGTGCCCCTTGCCGCGGCGGATCGCGGCCACGCGCTCGGGCGCGACGAAGCCAGCGAGCGCCAAGCTCTCGGCCACGCTGAGCATGAGCTCGCGCAGAGGGCTGGCCTCCGCGAGCAGGGTGGAGAGGTGGGCCGTGGTGGCGGCGCTGCCCTCTTGGACGAGCTCGTTGGCGTGGAGCACGGCGAGCGCGCGAGTGCGGAGGCTGGTGACTGCGCGAAAATCGAGCTTGGGCAGCTCGGCGAGCTCCGTGAGCAGGGGCACCAGGCGTTCGGATACGGCGAGCCCGCGCCGGGCGGCACGGGGCATGTCGAGGTTGTTACGGATGATGGCCGAGGCGGGAACGGCCCGGATCTCGGCGAGGATGGAGGCAAAGGCCGCCGGAGCGGTCTCGGCAATGGTGGGGTCGATGCGCTTGGCCGAACGGGTCGGCTTGGTTTTCGTGGACATGCCCCTCTCCTCGGCCACTCGCGGAAGTCGTTGCGTCGGTTGGCGAAGAAAAATGACGGGGGGCGAAAAAAGATCGGGAGGGAGGGAGCGGGAGCTCCCCGAGGCGACTTTTTCATGGGGAGGAGCCTGCGAAGGCTCGGACGGCTCGGAATTTCGGGCGGAGGAGCCTTCGAAGGCTCGGACGGCTCAGAATTTCGGGCGGAGGAGCCTGCGAAGGCTCGGACGGCTCAAAATTTCGGGCGGAGGAGCCTGCGAAGGCTCGCACCTCGCGAAATTCACGCAGCGAGGAGCTCATGCAGGCTCGGTCCGCCAAGATCTTCGCCGGCGGAAGCCTGCGAAGGCTCGGTCCTCGCGAAATTCACGCATGGAGGAGCCCGCCGAGGCTCCATCCCCCGAAATCCAGAGGTGCGGGCAGCTTCACTCGCAGCCCAGCGAGAACGCCCTCACCCCCGGCGAGCTGTCGAGCAGCAGCATCTGGCCTTCGCGCTGCAGGAAGATGAGCGGTGCGCTCTCGCGCGTGGCGAGCACGGTCGCGGCCTCGTGATCCACGCGGGCTCCCTGGACCCCACCGTCGTCGAGCCACACGAACGCGGCACGGCCACCGATCCGCGTGGCCTTCATGCCGTTGCCGGTCAGCCCCCACGGGCCGATCCCCGAGACTCCGCCCAGCGGATGCGCGAGCGTGGAATGCCGCCGCGGCGAGCCCGAGGGCTTGCCGTCGGACGACACCGCGAGCCAGCGCACCTCGGCGCCGCACGGGGTCTGGGGCGGCGTGCCGCGGTCACCCACGTCGGCATAGCCGGCATCGGCGAGCGGACGCCAGGCGATCGCGACGCCATCGGGACCATCGCCGGCGAGGGCGAGGTCCACCGTGGAGCGCTGCGACAGCGCGGCCACGGCCTCGGGAAGCACCACCTCGTCCACGTCAACCACCATCGGCTCGGATGCGATGGGATCGAGGGTGAGCTTCACCCGCAGCGAGCCGCCGTCGCGCTCGAGCCAGGCCACTGCGATGCGGTCGTCGGCGGTGAGGGCGATCCGCACGTCCCACGTGCTCTCCGGCACCTTCAGGTCGAACACGCTCGCCCGATTTCCGGCGTCGATCTGCACCAGCCTCCACGTGGAGCCGGAGCGCGCGAGCACCCAGCGCATGCCCGCCGTCGTCTCGAAGGCATCTTCGGGGTAGAGCCGCTCGCCGAGCCAAGTCGGAGCGCCACCGTCGCGAGCGATCACACCGAGCTCTCCATCGCTCGACACCGCCAGCAGCGTGGATCGGGTCGAGGCGGCGATCCGCACGTCCTCCGGGGGGATGAACGGCTCCTGCAGCGCGTAGGCATCGAACCACGGGAACACCCGGCCGCCACCGCGATAGGCATCGAAGCCACCCCGGTGCGGGGGATGGAAGTACTGCGGCGCCACCGCGAGCAGGTCACGGTGGAGCACGGGTGGATCGATGGCGATGGCCTGCAACACGCACTGCGCCACGGCGACCTCGGGAGTCGGGGTGAAGGGAGCCGTGGGCGCGGGCGCCGGTCTTGGGACAACCGGCTCGGTTCCCGGCTTCGCTGCCTCATGCGAGGTACAGCCGGTGGCGAGCAACACCCCGAGGATCATGCGACACGCGGTGCTTCCCATCTGGTCTCGAAGGTATCAAAACGGGGATGAAGGAGGTGGCGCCGCAGCCCGCGGCG
>Ga0315912_10000966_pt1 | contig 39814 bp, 29 predicted proteins | sample VfabasoilMG_FD_204469 | JGI IMG/M metagenome (GOLD analysis project Ga0315912, IMG submission 204469) | Garden soil microbial communities collected in Santa Monica, California, United States - V. faba soil | ecosystem: Environmental > Terrestrial > Soil > Garden | place: USA: California... | reverse complement strand
TATGGAGAATGGGACACCGTGGACTGGGTCACATGGGCGTACTTTGTGAATGAATGCGTGGGCGACCACAACCTTACCGACAGCTGTCTTGTCGCTGACATCGCGGTCCTCAAGGTCAATCGAGTTTCAGGCTCGTTCCCTGGTGCAATTGGGTTCACCTACAAGACACCCGACTACTTGGACGCTCGCACCAAATACATGCGAGGGTACCCGAATTGCGGTGGACCCGGAGACCCAGTGTTTCAGTGTCTCAATCGCACTTTGTACGGCGATGGTGCACTTTCAATCAACAATGGGAGCTACTTGATTGGGGACTACCCGCGATTGTACAAGCACACATCTGACAATAGCGCAGGGACGAGCGGCGCCAACTTTTACTACGAGAATGGAGGCAGCACCTACGCCTTCGGGGTTCACGTGGGCGAAGGTGGGTGTGTCGGTGACACGTGTGGCACGTACTCCGGAACAGCCCGTCCTATCGACGAAGCGATGTACGACGTAATGCTTAGCTTCATGGGGCTCTGACGGTCAGAATACCCGCGATGAAATCCCTCTTTAAAAGCCATCTCCCTTTCGCGGCACTCATGCTGGTCTCTTGTGGAGGCAAGCTCAGCCACAAGGAGAACAATCAGGAGAAGCCTGATGATGTGGAATGTGTCGATTCTGACGACTGCGGCGATGGGGACGAACTCTGCATCTTCGGAAGGTGTGTCTTGGATCCCAAGGTCTGCGAGCCATCCAAGGTGACATGCGCTGACGATCCACCCGAGTGTGGTGCCAAGACGCTACCGAGCATAGTCGATGGCTGTTGGGGGGAATGTGTTCCCTACGAAGAGTGCGGTTTTCTAGGGAGCTGTGAACCGTGTTTGGAGGCCGAACTAGGATGCCAACAGACTGGAGAAATCAAATCTGCCGGCTGCTTCGAATCGGCTTCCGACTGCGACTCATGTGACTGCCTTCCACCTGAAGTCTGCGGGGATATGAATTGCTATAGCGTGCACGACAGTATCGCAGAATGCATTTATGGAACTGTGCCACCAGAAACGGATGAAGACGATTCTGATGCCTCTAGCAATGAGACGTCTGACGCAACGACATCTGACGAACCGGTCCCAGGTCCAACCCTCGAGAATCCCGATCCAGGGAGCTACTTAGATGGGCGAGGAGGAGCGGCGTGTGGCAAGTGCATCTATCATGAATGCGACCGCGAGGTCGCGCTGTGCTTGAGCGAAGAAGAATGCTCTCTTCGATTTGAATGCCTGGTGTTCTGTGGGGGAAGTCAGGGCGATGCCCTTAACAAGTGTCAGCTCGATTGCTTTCATGGCGATGAGCAGCTCAGAGACGAGTCCCTAGCAGCATTGGACTGCTCGACCATCAATTGCTGCGACGACTGTAGTACGCCGTGTCAGTGATCCGATGGAGCGCCAGCCTGGCGATCCCAGCGGTCCTAGGTTGCTCCCAAGATACTGAACCGAGGGTCAAAGAATCGTGCATTGTCGGGGGACACGCGGAAGGTGAAGAGTTCGCCAGCTTGGGGCAGACGGTGGTTGCCCTGGTTGATGACTACAAGAACCCAGCGAGTCTCTGCTCGGGCGTGTTCGTGAGTCCTCGCGTGTTGCTAACCGCAAGCCATTGCAGAGGGCTACTTCCAGAGCGTTTTGATGTCGTCACAGGTTCTTCGGTATCATGCCCGGAGCGCGTGTATCCCGGAAGGTTTGCAGTTCTCCACTCGTCGTTAGACATCGCTCTGGTAGAAGTCGAAACCAAAGAGCCAAACCTCGCGTTCATGCCATGGAACAACGACCCGCACCTTGATGGGATTCAAGGGACTGTAGTGATCGCTGGATTTGGTGTCAGCGACAGTGGTTGGATCGGCTCGAAGTTATTTGCTTCAACGCAGATTGTTGCGATGACGACCGAATATCTGACAACTAGCTCTACCGAGTACAGCGGCGGCTGCGATGGCGACTCTGGGGGACCACTCTTTGGTCGGAACAGCGAGGGAGACGCCCTGGTGCTCGGGATACTCAGTAAAGGCTCATCCTCCTGTCGAGGCGAAGACCACTTTGTCCGACTGTCACATATTGGAGCCTGGATTGGTGAGAATATCGAATAGTACTGCCCACTTGTACTGGCGCCGCCTACGCAATCCGCAGCTAACGGCCCAATTCTCAGGAATTCACACAGTGAGCCCTTGCCCAATCAACCGCCCGAAAGTCGTCCCGATCCACCAGGGCCTTGGACTTCACTTCAGACCAAGGCAAAAGCCTCACAAAAGCCGGCATAAGAACCATGGAAGGGCTCACCCTTCATTCACCCATCACAGGAGAAAACCATGGTTTCTAAGATGACTAATTTCGCCGCTCGCGTTCTTCGACATGATGCCTTTCGCCGAGGCATGGCCACTGCGGCGGCCTCGATTCTGGTGGCAGGGATCTGCGAGGCAGCTTGGCCCACCTCCCACGATTGATCGTCGAGACCTTCGGAGCAGCAGCGCTGAGCGAAGTCGCTGACCGTCTGCTCGCGAAGGACTCAGACTTGCGTCGTTGGCTCGATGAAGTGTCGGAACCTCCCCGCGAACTCCAAGTTCATGGCCGAGGCAAGTACACCGGCCTGCTCTACATCGTAGGCAATCGCATCAAACGCGCGTTCTTGCTGACTCATCGTGAGGACAAGGTCGATGAAGATCTGTCGCTCAGCTACCGCCGAGCGGTGCATCACATACCGGATCAGCGCGGCTACGAAGGGAACTACGCGGACGACGAGTTTCCAGGATTTGGCTGATCGCCGGTGCACATTTCCACCAACCACGGGGCGCCAACGGACACGTTGAGCGCCCTTCGTCTTTTTCAAACACCCATCCACAAGGAGAAAACCAATGAGCAGAGTCAACGGCCGCACCATCGTCGCCACCAACCAAGAAGAAATGGCGGTACTACACCGTCTGAACCTCACATCGCTTCGTGTTCCGCGCAAGCAGGAGCTCCGTACGCTGCAGGAGCTCCGCACGCTGCATAAGTACCGCGACGTGCGCTGCAAGAAGGTGCCGCTCCACCACCGCCTCTTCCTGGGCATCCTTGCCCGTGAAGGGCTCCGGGCGTCAGAGCTCCGCAATTTGGAGTGGTCCAACCTGGACCTCGACCGGGGGCTGCTCACCCTGGAGGAGAACAAGACGGATAGTCCACGGACATGGCCCCTCGATCATGGGGTGGCCGAAGCGCTCCGCCGTTGGGAGAAACTGCTCTCACCGAGAGCCAAACAGGCGAAGTACGTCATCGTGCACCGGAGATCAGGGCAACGAATTGCTGGCGGCAAGGCGGCGGCTCAGCTCAAGGCCGGGCTCACCAAGGCCAAGGTCAGCCGTGAGGCGTTGTTCAACAGCACGGCGACCCGAATGTCGATCCGTGGCCATGACTTGAGGGCCACCTTCGTCACGATGTCCCTCGCGGCCGGCAAGACAGAGGCCTGGGTGACCGACCGCACAGGTCACACCTCGAGCACCATGTTGTACCGCTACAAGCGCGCTGCTCGAACCCATGCGGAAGCTCAAATGGGTAGCCTGAGGCCTCTCCACGAGGTCATCCCAGAGTTGTCCCAGGTCACTGCACCTCAAGTCGACGAAGCTTGAGCGCCCCCACCACGACCTGAACCTGTACCCCGCGCAGTGCTCCTCTCCCGACCAACGGATTTCTGTAAGAAGCCATCGGATCGGGTCGCAGGGTGCCTGGGTACAGGTTTGGGTACAAAGTGGGTACAGGTCACAAAAACGCAAAAGGCCGGACATTGAGTCCAGCCTTTTTTAGCTCCGAAATCGCGCGCCCGAGTGGATTCGAACCACTGACCACCGGCTTAGAAGGCCGATGCTCTATCCAGCTGAGCTACGGGCGCCTGGCCCCGGGAGCACGCAAGAGCAGCTGCGCCCGAAGTCGAAACGTGACTTAGTCAAACTTGGGCGCCTCGTCGAGCCCTGACCCCGGCGTCCCGCCGGGGCTGGGGGAGGACCTGTATCGACCGAGTCGTTCAGTCGCGATCGTTCATCGAGTTGGCACGGAGCACGAAGTAGAGCAATTGCAGGATCGCACTCACCGCGGACGCTACGTAGGTCATGGCTGCGGCGCGCAACACCGCGCGCGCACCCGGGACCTCGGCGGCGTCGATCATGCCCGTCTCTTGCAGAGCAGCCACGGCGCGATTGGACGCATCGAACTCAACGGGCAACGTCACCAAGGTGAACAGCACGAAGGCGCTGAACGTGAACACACCCAGCCACACCAAGTTGGCGCTCTGCATGAAGAAGCCCGCCGTGGCGATGATGGGCGCCAGGTTGGAGCCGATCATCGCGGGCTTGACCACCAACGAGCGGAAGGACAGCGGCCCGTACTTCTTGGCGTGTTGAATGGCGTGGCCCGCCTCGTGCGCGGCGACGCCCAGGGCCGCCAGCGAGCGCCCGTGATAGACGTCGGGCGACAGGCGCAGCACCCGCGCGCTCGGATCGTAATGGTCCGACAAGAAGCCGGGTGTCTCCTCCACGCGCACCCCGTCCGCGCCGCGCTGCTTGATGAGTTCACGAGCCGCGGCTGCGCCGGTCCAGCCGCGCCGACTGGCGATTTGGCTGTACTTGTTGAAGGTGGACTTGACCCGCGCGCTGGCCCAAAAGCTGAGCAGCATGCCGGGGAGCAAAAATGCTAGATAGAGTGGATCAAAGTGGAACACGATCAGGAACTTAAGTCGGAGCGGCCGCGGGGCAAGGGGGTTTGGCAACCCAGCGCCGGTGGTGGAAGCGAATTTTCTGAGTTCAAGCAAGACCGGATCGGGCGAAACTGCGCAGGTTTGGCCATGCTAGGCTTGCTCTGCGCGTGTGCGGCCCCACCGACCCACGGTGCTACTCAAACGACTACCAGTGCAAAGCCAACCACGAGCACTCAACGAACTGCCGACGCTCAACTGTCGAACGAACGTGAACATTCCCCATCAGGAGAGCCTGCGCAAAACGACGCTGGGCGCGACGTCCCGGCCGAGAAAACACCAGGCCCGGCGGGTGCCCCCCCAAAACAAACAGATCCTTCGAGCCCTCTTGCTTCGAGTCCTGAACAATCGAGAGCCCTGCTTTGGGCAAGCTCGCACGGCGCGCAGCGCCGCAGCTGCGGCACCCTTAATTGTTATTCATTGATGAGTCCAGACAGCGCGCTCCGCGACCTTGTCCAAGCCTACGAGCCAACCGTCATCGCCTTCGGTGAAGCACACGCACCGGCCACTTACGCGGGAAAGAGCACCGTAGCGCGTTTTACGGACGCCCTGTTGCCCGTCGTCGCGTCCCGCTCTCACTTCTTGCTCGTCGAGCTCTTGGCGCCGCCCCAGGCAGGCTGTGCACCGGCGCGCGCTCGAGCCGAGCAGGAATCAGCCACCATCACCAGTGGACAGCGCGTCGAAAATCAAAACGAGTACCAGAAACTGGGCCATCGCGCGCGAAAGCTGGGAGTGCTCCCGGATATCTTGAGGGCGACCTGTGATGACCTGCGCGCCATTGCCGCACCCGAGGGTGGAGTGCTCGCTTACATGGAAACCATCGCGCGCCTCGCCATCCATGAGCTCACTGTGAGACTGGAACAGCCCCACCCAGAGCGCCCACTGGTGCTGTCGTATGGTGGCGCGCTCCACAACGACGCCTCCCCGCGCGCGGAGCGGGAGAGTTGGAGTTTTGGTCCGGCGCTGCTCGAAGCAACGCGCGGGCGCTACTTGGAGGTCGACCTCATCGTGCCGGCGCTCATCACTGACAGCGAAACGTGGCGAGCCTTCCCTTGGTACGACGCGTATCGGGCGGCCCACCACAAGCCGGGCGAAACGCTCGTGATCCCTTGGGGAGAGCACTCAGCGGCGCTTATTTTTTCTCCGGAACCTTGAGTGATTTGAGGGTAGCGTGCTCCGCTTCGCTGTCCGGGGCGTCCGTGAGACGCACATCGCTTTGGACTGCGGCCGAGGACACCGCCGACGAGATGGGCGCACTGCCTGGCACGCCGAGCGCGTCCGTTTCTTGGGACGCGGTAGGCTGGGGCGCCCGACTGGCCATGGTCACTGGGCCGCGGCCAGACAAATCCTCCGTTGACCCATCGGCGCCCTTGGCCGTGTCCATGAGTGTGGGGACGCGATAGCGGTCCTTGGCCTGGCGATACTTGAGCGACCACGCGTGCAAGGACTCGTGAGACAAGGAGGCGATGGCTTCGTAAATCACGCCCACGGAGCGCTCGACCGCGGCCTCGGGAACTGCCCCGGGCTTGCGGCGATTGATCTGATCCGCCATTTGGATCACCACGAGCTGATTGTTGACGACGTCTTGCAGCATCGTTTGCACCTCCAGCAAGGTCTGGTCCCGCGCCGAACGCTGCTTGCTGCGCACCACCCACAGCACCGACCCCTGGGCGAAACAAATGGATCCAGCCAGAAACAAAAGGCGGGTTCCGCCACCTGGAACCTCCACACGCGTCAGCCACCCACCCGTCGAGAGGAGCGCAAGACTCACGGCCGTGACCGTCAATTCAAGGTGCCGAAGGAAAACCCCCACGAGTGAAGGCTGGAAGCGCGCTCCGGAGGAAACAACGCGCGACCCATATGTCTTTGGTTTTACTTACTTTTACAGTGGCACCCCCGCGCAAGTTCAGTCCCGGGGGGTCACTCCGGGCAGTGCAGTGGGTCACCTCCTCCCTACGGCATGACGGACGGAGCCGTTGGAAGGGTAGGCTTGGCGCGAGCCCCTCTGCTTTCGGCTCGGCAGGTCTTGTAGGCCAGACCGTCAGTCGAGCCCCGGTCGTCGGCAACCCACTGCACCGCCACTCCGCTCCTGCCCGGGGGATCAAACTGCACTCGACTCATCCGCAAGCAAGCCATTACCCCGGCGAACAAGCCCCCCGATGCTGCGCAGCAGCGAGGCGCCGGTTCACTCCGCTTGCCAGCCTGGGCTCACTGCGTCACCCACCCCATCACAGAGTGAGGGTGGGTGACTTCGCTCAGTAGCAACTCGTCCGCTTCGTTCCGTTGCTTCCTTTGGGACCAGGGGCCCCGAAGCTCATGATACCACACATTTTGTTGTGGAGGGAGCTGAGGTGTGATCTGTCCACAGAAATGAATTCATCTGCGGAGTGGTTGGGGGAGGATATTTCTGTTGAGTTTTCTGGGGCTCGACTGGGGGACGGTCGCCGAACCAAGCGGCTGCAGCGCATCGCCAGCATGGCATCGTCGAGTCCGGGGGCGGGCTTTCCGCAGATGGTGAATTCGGACAGTGAATTGGAGGGGTTGTACCGATTTCTCAGTAACCCCAATGTTACCGAGACGGACATCCTCAAGCCTCATATTGAATCGACCCGCCGACGAGCTCGCGAAAGCGGTGCATGCTTGGTGCTTCACGACACGACCACGTTTTCTTTTGGCGGATTGAGTCGGCGAAGTGGGTTGGGAGCGACCAGTTCCGGTGGTCAGGGCTTTATGGCTCACGTGGCACTTGCGGTACTCGAGGGGGACTCAAGGATTCCATTGGGGATATTGGGGCAGCTGTCTTGGACGCGAACGACCGTCAAGCACTCCGAAAGGAAAAGCGCCAAGGCGCTCAAGTCGGACGGGCAACGAGAATCTCTCCGATGGTATGCATTGCTCGAACAGGTCGAACGTCAGCGTGAGGGATTTGAATGCATCCACGTCATGGATCGAGAAGGCGATATTTTTGAACTGCTGGCGCAGGCAAGCGAGCTTGGTGCACGATTTGTTATTCGGGCGGCACACGACAGACGCATCAACTCTGCAGGGGAAAAACTGACCGGGTTGTTGAACGACCTTGATCCTCAGTTGTATCGCAATGTGCAGGTGTGTGAGCGCTTGGGCAAACGGTTTGGAGCTGGAAAGAGCCGCCACAAGCCGCGAGATGCGAGAACAGCAGAACTCGCGATCGCTGCGATTTCGGTCGTGCTCAAAGCGCCGAGAGTGAGAACAGTGAATGCAGCCTCAGTTTCCCTCAACCTAGTACGTGTTTGGGAGCCTCATCCTCCTGCCGACCAACCACAAATCGAATGGCTCCTTCTGACAAGCGAACCAATCGCAACCGACCAAGATCTCGCGCGGATTGTTGATACTTACCGAGCGCGTTGGACGATTGAAGAATTCTTCAAGGCCATCAAGACAGGATGTGGCTTTGAACGTCGCCAACTAGAAAGTCTCGGAACACTCAAGAACGCGCTGGCAATCTTCATGCCTATCGCATGGCGACTACTCCTTGTGCGAGCGGTGTCTCGCGCCGCGCCGAAGGCGTCACCCGAGACGATTCTCATTCCGATCCAACTTCGTTTGCTCCAGTACAAACTCAAACTGACACAACCATTCAAGACCGCGGAGGAAGCAGCCTACGGCCTGGCTCGCCTGGGAGGTCATTTGAAAAGAAACGGCCCTCCTGGATGGCAAACGCTCGGAAAGGGTCTGGACCGGCTCAATGAAATGCTTGAAGGCTGGATGGCCGCTGAGCAGGTGCTCAGATGTGATCAATCATGAGCCCCGGAGCCCCGCGCGTCCAGCCCGCGCAACCACTAGACAGACTATGCCTCGAAGGAACGCCTTCGGGGCGTTGTTCTTTTGTGGTTCCAGGTTCGCTGAGAGTAAGGAGGCTCTTCTCACACCATGGGGCTCTTCTCACTCCATGGTGGGTCTTTTCGAAAAGGCTAGCCTCCGCAGGCGTGCGGTTTCCGAGAAACACAGCGAGTCTGAGTCTGTAGTTGGTTGCCGAGGCTGCGGTTGTCGAGAAGCGCAGTGCCGTACGCTCGCCGTTTGACGAGCTTGGCCTTGAGGTTGAAGCCCTCGACCCGCGCGTTGGTCTGTCTGCCGCTGGTCCAGTGATTGATTCCCGCGGGGCCCAGTGGAACGCTCACTCGAGCTGGAGGTCGAGGCAAGAAACGTCATCTAGCTCCAGGTCCACTCGAACAATGAGCTTGTACGAAGTGCTGAATACCCCGCCGCTGTCGTACTGTCCGTCGAGGAGGACTTCTCCGTTCTCCGCCGCAGTAAATCCATCCAGGTTCACATATCCCTGTATCCCGAGAAGGTACTGTCGGCCCAAGAGGGCGTCCCTCGAAACCTTGGAGAAGAGAATGCCTCGCGATCCAGATGGATTGTTGTACCCAAACGCCACGAGCCATCCGTCGGCACTCGAGGTGATCGCAAAGTCGAACCTTTGGGGGTAGTCCTCTCCAGCGAGACGATAGAGCGGCGAAAGCGGGGTGCCCTGGAGATCGAGGACGGCGATGGCCCACGTTTCTTCAATGCCCAAGTCGACCACGAGCAGGACGCGGTCACCATTGCGCGAGAAGCGCGTCTTTAGACTATCGACCGACTGCGTGTCGAGGATGTCCTCGTGCAAAAGGACCCCGTCCTGGTTGAGCAAGCTCACGATAATCCCGCGCGAATCCGAAGTAACATGGAGATAGCCAAGGCCGGTCCAAATGACGCAGCCTCCGCCTGATGGCGGCAGTACGACGTCGGGTTGCCCTAAGCATTCGTCGTGAGGGAGCGTGACTGTCGGGAACGACTCGGCGTCCTCGACGGGTTCACAGCCTCCGTCTTTGATGGTTGGGGTGCCCCCCAATTGTGCATTCCCGCCGCTTGAGGAAGTGTCACCGCCGGTGGACGCGCTGCCGCCTGCAGATGTGCCGCCGACCACGGCTGCTCCTCCCGTCGCAGCACCGCCCGTCGTCGCTCCGCTGGTGCCGTTCGAATCTGAGCCATGCTCGGCACTCCCGCAGCCGATGCCGAAAAGGACCAGAAGAGCTAACCAACATCGAAACGAGATCATCGAACCCCCACGGTGACTTAGGTTAGGCCAGCAGTGGCGAAATGGCGAGCGGGCGTGAGGGATTGCTAGGGCGAGACTGGGACAAGGAACATCGCGCTCGGCCCGGTGCTCGGCAACAACTAACGGTAAGCGTAGAAGGGTCTGTGCACGCACGGGAGAGCCCTTTGAGTTGCACGAAGATCCAACTCGGCATTAGTCACAATCGTCTGTTGGCTCGCCGCATGTAGCAGCCCATTCGCTCGCCTCTGCGCGGTCGAGCACCTCTTGAGCTAACCCACTCCAGAACGACAAGTGCCCCGCGGTTGCATGAGTGAGCCTCCCGCTCAGGGCGGCACAAATTCTCCCCCCGTAACTGTTGAATCACAACCGCGCTCGCCGGCTGATGCACTGCGGAATGCGACTTTGAGGTCGCTGAGATTCTCCAGCCAGACTGCGTCTGTTTCTGCGTTAGACCATACTCATTGACGGCAGTTCGCGGCATCGTCGTTCGCGGCTCGTGCTAACCTGCTGGCCATGAAACTTGGCAATTCCAGCATGGCGCTGGTGGTTAGTATGGCAATGGTTGGTCTACTTGGCGCGGCCTGCGGCGAAGGTTCTGACGGTGCCTCGGGTGCAGGCGGTTCCGTTGCTACGGGTGGCCGACACAGCACCGGTGGAACCTCCAGCACGGGCGGCGCAGCGGCCTCTGGGGGCAAGAGTGCCAGTGGCGACGGCGGCGGGTTTGCCACGGGTGGGCAGACAACGGGTGGAGCCAATTCCACGGGTGGATCCGATACGGGAGCCGGAGGTGGAACAGCGACCGGTGGACAGGGAACAGGGGGCGGTTCAGCCGTGGAGGGGTGCCTTCCAGCGCCGACCGCCTACCCCAACCTGTTCGTCACGGTGTCTGGGCATACACAGGAGGAGTCGGACGCCAAGGTCGCCGACGCCTGGTCGAAGCTCTTCAATGCGTCGAGTTCGGGCACCATCTACTTCAACGGTCCTGGCGGGGACGAGTCCTACGTCAAAGATATCTGGAACGGTGACGTGCGTAGCGAAGGGATGTCCTACGGGATGATGGCCGCCGTGCAGCTCGACCATCAAACTGAGTTCGACCGTCTCTGGACTTGGGTGAGAAATCACATGGCCCAGGGTTGCTCAGGCGACGTATGCACGGGTGAGATCGCATGGTCCTGCTCGACATCGGGCAACAAGAACTCCAACGGTGGTGCGCCCGACGGTGAGGAGTACATGGCGACGGCGCTCATTTTTGCGCAGAATCGCTGGGGCGATGGCGGGAAGTTCGACTACGCCAATGAGGCGCGATGGGTGCTCGACATCGTCCGGACCAAGTACTTTCACCTGGACCCGCACCTCGTGAAGTTCGTGGCCAACTCCAACAACACCGATCCGTCGTACATCTTGCCCGCTTTCTACCAGGTCTGGGCGTGCTTCGACGCCGAGAACTCGGACTTCTGGAACGAAGCCATCGCGGATGGTCGCGAATACTTCCACGTTGGCGTCAATGGGCAAGGGGTCTGTCCGTACCAATCGTCTTGGGATGGTTCGAACCCACAAGCCGCCAACTCCGACTCGCTCCGCTGCGTCATGAACCTCATGATGGACCACAACTTCTTCGCCGGGGATCCCTGGCAAACCGAGACCTACGCGCCGATGTATGCGGCGAGTCAGAGGAACGCGGGTCCGCCAGGATCGTACTGTAATGCCACCCTGGGCTTTGGTTTGCCGGCCGCTGACGGCAAGGCCTTCGTCGACAAGATCTGGTCGGCCAATGTTCCGAACAGCGACTACTGGGGTGGAGTCCTCTACATGCTGTCCTTGCTGCATGTGAGCGGCACTTTCAAGCTGTACTATTAGACCGCTCACGATCGGTCGATTGCCTAAGAAAGCCGACTCGATGAGTCGGCTTTCGGCGTTTTGGTGGGCTATTTCCGGTGGCCACCGAGCCCGCGCGTCCAGCCCGCGCACCCCGGGACGCCCCCTAGCCTCCATCCGCTCGCCGCTCTTTTGCGCCACTGCCATTTGGCGCCCCGCGCGGCATTTTTTCTCACCTCGTCTCGTGTCGGCGATCGTGGTCAGCTCATCCGGCATGAAAGGTGAGCTGAGACAGGTTCGAAGCGCTAGCACGCACCGCGGAGTCGGAGCGCTCGCGCTCGTTGCGCTGGCCTGCTCGTGCGCAGGCGAGCAGGATCCGAGTCCGTCTCAGGGCGCGTCCGGGGGCAACTCGTCTTCCGGGGCCGCGCCCGCGGTTGGTGGTGATGCCGGCACAACCGGGGGAGCGTCGAGCGGAGGTGCCCCAAATTCGCCGGGTTCCGGCGGCACACTGCAGGAGACAGCAACTGGAGGGACACCGCCTACGGGTTCCGGTGGAAAGCCAGGAGCGGGCGGTACGGCGACGGGGGGACAGGAAAATGACCCAGCCGGTCCAGTGGACACGACCATTTCTTGGGGGACGGACTTGCAGCCGCCCGAGGTCGTCGAAGGCGCCCGCACGTTGGCCGCCTCCATCGTGAACCCAGGCGCTGGCGACTACCGCGCCAAGGGTGACCAACACCGCACCTATCACTTCGAGGCGGCCGGCGCAGACGTTCCCTATCGGCTGTGCGTTCCGACCGATTGGGATGGCGAAAGCGAACTCCCCCTGGCGATGTTTCTTCACGGAGCAGGAAACGACGAGAGCAGCTACCTCGATCAAAACGGCAAGCAGATGGTCACGCTCGCGGAACAGCACGACTATGTGCTCGTTTCTCCCCTCGGCTACCAAGGCGCGTACGGCAGCTATCTTCGCTTGCCCGCCGTGTTCGGAGAGCTTGCTGCTGCAGAAGAGCAAGTGGCGGCAGCAAAGACGCCCGAGGCCGAGCCCCTGCAGCGTTTGAGCGAGCAGGATGTCATCAACGTGCTCGAGATCGTGCTGGCGGAATACCCGATTGAGCCGGGCCGCATGTACCTCATGGGTCACTCCATGGGCAGCGGCGGCACCTGGTACCTGGGGGGGAAGTATTCCTTTTACTGGGACGCCATTGCACCGATGTCGGGGCCATTCGTTCAAGAGCTCGTCTATCCCTGGGAGCGCATGATGGACGTGCCCATGTTCGTCACCGAAGGGACCAACACGGCCAGCGTGGACGGCAGTCGCGTGCTCTTCGACTTTCTGGAGGCGGGCGGCTACCCGAGTGAATACTTGGAGGTGGAGGCCGATCATGCCGGCATGGTTCCCCTCGTGCTCCCCGATGTCTTCGACTTCTTCGACCGAATGAACGACTGACGTTCAGTGTCATTCGTGCCGTGCGGCTGCGCGTGCGACTACGGAGCTCGTACGATGACTGGCGTGCTCTCGAGCTGGACCGTGCAGACACCGCCCGAAACCTCACACGGCTGGGCTGCGCGGTCCCAGTGGTGGACGTCCAGAGGCGCCTCCGCCGGGATCGACACCTCGGCGCTGCTGTCCTCACCGCTCTGACTGTCCGCCCACAGGACCCAAAGTGGAGCGCCTTCCGCGCTGGCGAAAGCATATCCTCTGGCGCCACCTGGTAGATCTAGGTCGAAGGTGCGAGCTTCGTCCCAGCGCGCAGTCTCCAGGTGTCCGCTCAGCCAGGCGTAGGCCTGCCCCGTCACCGTGGTCATGGCCAGGGAAGGGGCGTCGAGATCCGAGATGTCCTCATAAAGGCCCATACCGGCGAAGGCGTCGCTCGCGTCGTTGCCGTCCGAGAGCGGAAACCAGTCGATGCCGTAAAACCCGGCCGCCTTGGCCCACGTGAAGGCCTTGAGCGCGTAGTTGACGGCGTACTCGGGTCCACTCGCGGTGTCCTCTATCGCTACGTGGCTGGCGCCGTTCTCCGTGACCATGTAGCCCTTGCCCCGGACACCGCGACTGTCGAGCACCTCCTGAAGGTCATCTCGATGGGCAATGAAGCTATCCAAGCCAGCGTCCGAGGCCCCCGCCTCGACCAGATGTGGATAATGGTGAAAGCTCACGAGCTCGAAATAGGCATCGCCCGTTTCGGGATACTCGTCCGTGACCTGCCCGCCGTCGGGGTTGTCCGTGTAGCGAGCGATCGCGTCGAGGAAGGTGGAATAGCCAATGCCGCCCGTCATCACGAATGTATGGGGCGCGAACTCGTCGCGCACCTCGGAGGCAATGCGCAGCATGCGAACGTAGTCGAAGATTGACCCGTGGAAGCGAACGAGTTCCTCCTTAGTGGGCGGCTCGGTGGCCCAGCGCTGGCTGATCGTCCAATCTTCGATCCAGTCCGGTTCGTTCCAAATTTCCCAGTATTGGACCCACTTTGAGTAGGTGCGGAACGTATCCCGCAGGTACGCGGCGAAATAGTTGTTCGGGTTCACCTCGCCCGGGCCCGACCAGATGGGCTCGTAGAGGTTCCTCGGAATGTACTGATCCCGCTCCCAGTCGGAGCTGCCGGCCGGAGCAGTCGAGTACTCTTGTCGCATCCCGATCACGAACGCGACGTGGTCGCGTTGGCCGTTTGCTGCGTAGTGCTCCGCATCACCGACTTCGATGTCGGTCCCCCAGTTGAAGAAATGATAGTCCGGATACTTGATACGGATGCTGGTGACGCCAACGAGGCTGGCCAGATCGCTCATGATCGCGTCGGAGAAATCCGGATTGGGATGCCCGAGATTGGTACCGAAACGAAAGCCGGCGCGACCGAGCCCGCTGTCGTCGACCCCGCTGCCGCTGAGGTCGTCGCCCGGGGTGGGGGCATCGCCCAAGCTCCCACCGAGACCACCTGCGCCAGCGCCGGCCGCGCCACCGCTGCCGTCCGTCGCGACGTCTCCGCCCGACCCACCGCTGCCCCGCTCGTCATCCCCAGAGGACGACCCGCAAGCCGCCCCAAGCCCCGCCGCTGCCAAAAGACAAGAAAACCCCAGACGCCAGCTTGCCATGCCAGCTGAATCTACCCTGAGCGTGGGCGGAGAGCTACGAGCGGTTGCATTGAGTGCTCGACGGGGGCAGCACCCCCCGTCGCATGGGCGGCATTTTCAAGGCGCCGACCTTGTCGGCTCGTTCACTTGAACGTGATGTTGGACACGTACGAGTTCACGTTCCAGCCGCTTTGACTCGTGGCCTTGTTGCCGGCAATCGTGAAATTATCGAAGTGAATTCCGTTGAAGTTCACGCTGGCCGACTTGCCGTGAATGTAGATCTCCTTATTCACGGCTGAGGCAACATTGGTGATGAAGACTTCCTTGACCGTGGCCATGTTGGGAGCGTTACGCCAGGTCGCCGTCGCATCTTCTTCGAAGTCGATGATCCTGCCGTCCACGGTCTCGATCCTGACGTCCTGCCAGGTGATGTTCTGGATGACAGCTGTGTCGTCCGCATTGATCCCCAGCGCACGCCCCGCCTTGACGATGTCGAGGTCCTTGAAGGTGATGTCCTCGATCACCTGACCGTAGGTCTTGGTTCCGATCTTGGTCGCCGCTGAGTTGCTGTAGGCAACTACCTTTTCATAGGTGATGGCTTTGGTGTCGAGCTTGCCTTCCTGCTCGCGCTTGGGCGACATGCTGTCATCGCCACTGTAGATGAAGGCATTGTAGAGCTTGCCGTTCGTGGAACAGTCGAAATCAACGCCGTCGGTTTGGTTGTAATCCGTCGTCGTGGGGCGGCGATTGATCACTTTGAAATTCTGGATGGTGACCTTGTCGCTGTTGTAGATCAGCGTATTCCAAAAGACTGGATCGCGTACGACAATGCCGTCGACCAACACGTCGGTGCTATCGTCGATGCGCAGGGTATTGATCTTGAAAGCCGGCGTATCGTTGTCGGTACCCCGGATCTTCGACCCGTTGCCGTCGATCACTCCACGGCCGAGGATCTGGGTGTTGCTCACCTTGTTCATGTGAACCACACCGTGGGAGGTGTTCTCAACGGCGGGTGCACCTGTGCCATTGTAGTCGCCCGTGTTGGTCGACCCGTCCAGGATGGCGCCCGCCGCAAGGTACAGGGTCATGTCGCTCTTCAGCCACAGTTCTCCGGTCTTGTAGCGTCCTGGGGGGACGTACAAAATATTCTGTGCTGATCCAGCGGCGGCGTCGATGGCGGACTGCACCTGGGTCGTGACGAGGGCTGCGCCGGTATTGTCCACGTCGTAGTCCGCAAGGTTCTTCACATCCGGATCACCCAACTGTGGCGGGTTGGCCTCTTGGTCATCGATCAGGATGAAGAGCAATTCCTTGGAGGCGATCTGCAGAATCAAGTAATTCGGGCCACTATCGAAGCTGAGTGTGTCGCCCGCTTGGGTCGCGGCGAGCATTCTGCTCTTGGGGCTCAACGTGTACGAACTGAAGCCGCCCTCCACGGCAACGCTGACGGTCGCTTTACAGCCGGTCGCCACTCCGAAGTGGGCGTAGTGCACCTGCATCTCCTGGCCAAACTTGGTCAGCTTTTCGACGAACTGCGTCGCGCCGTTGGCCGTCACCGTATAGAGCGGACTCTCAGCCGCGCCCGGAAGGGTTGGATAGGTGATCACGGCTCCATCGGAATCGCAGTCGATGGGCGCAGCCCCGCCGGAGCCTTCACCCGTCTCACCCCCAGACCCAGAGGGGCCCCCGCCACTCGCGGAATTGCCACCCGTGTTGGCAGCGCCGCCGCTCTCACCCGCGTCATTGCCGCCATCAGCCGTCGTACCTCCGCCAGTACCTACACCTCCGCTGCCCGTTGTGGTCCCGCCCGCGCCTGGTGAAGTGATCGCGCCTCCCGTGCCTGTTTGGCCATCCACATCTGGATCGCCGGAACAGCCCGTTCCGAGCGCCACTGAGGCGCCGACTGCGAGGCCCATCAACCAAACTCTAGAAAGCTTCATCGTTGCTCCTTCAACCATGCGGCGAAGCGAAAAAAAGGCGCTTCAATACTTGCACTCACCCGAATGAGACCTGGCACCGAGGTGTTTGATCATGAGCGGTATCGAGCCAGCGTATCATATTTCAACCGGTGCGACCTTACCGAGCATGGGGAGCTTCACCATCGCGAAGAAGTGAAAAAGTTGAGCAAATCTTGAGATGTTTTGCAGACAGCGCACCACGAGAGTTCTCGTTTTTCGCTGCGGCGCTGGCAAAAGATGAGCGTCGAGACGCTGGTCGAAGGTTGCTTGAGCTTTGGTGATGGACACCAGTGCCAACCGCCGCGCTACTGCCGCCGGCACTGGGTCCTTCGTTCAGGACTAGACCATAGGAACCCAACCCAGAGAGCTGACCCCCAACAGTGTTTCCCCTACGGTCGTTTGCTGGTTGGACGCGACGGTCACTCCCCTTTGTAGAACACCCGCCACAGTTTGCCGCCGTAATCATCACTGATGTAGAGCGAACCGTCATTGGCGACGGTCACGCCCACGGGGCGCGATTCTGCTTCGTCGGGCAGCGGACGCTCGTCCCCAGCAAAGCCACTGGCAAAGGTTTCGAAGTCGTCGTCCGGCTCATCCCCATCAAAGGGCAAGAACGCGACTTGATAGCCGGGCAAGTCTCCCGTGGCGTTGGGTTCGAAACGCGAGCCGTGGAAGGCCACGAACAAGCCGTCTTTATACTTGGCGGGGAAATGATTGCCTTTGTAGAAGACGGCCCCCAGTGGCGCCCAATGGGCAGGAAAGGCGAAGTCGGGCTCTGGATATTCTCCACAGGCTCCAATCGTCAATCCATCACCGCCGTATTCTGGGGCGAGCACCATGCCCAGGTTCGGATCGTGATAGCAGTAGGGCCATCCGTAGGTTTCGCCGTCCTCCAAGCGCAGCAGTTCCTCGGAGGGTGACTCTCGATCGTCGTCTTCGTCGAAGTACGCGGGCCAGTTTTCAGCCAACTGATCGCGGCCGTTCTGCACACCCCAGAGATCACCGGTGCTCGGCTGGATCGCGAGCGCATTCATGTTGCGCGTGCCTTGGGCAAAATGCTCGCCATCCTCGACGGTTTGATCCAATTCACTCGGATCGAATGTCCAAATTCCGGCGCGCTCCTCCAGCTCCTCACACGGGTCGTCCCCTGGGGATTCGAGCTCGCGATTGTTGACCTGACACGAATTGGTTGCGGAACCAAAGTTCACATACATCACATCATCGTGGAAGGCGATCGTCTTGCTCGTATGATCACCATCGTCCGGGAGGCCAGAGACGACGATTTCTGGGTCTTTGGTGGGCTCCAGTTGGCCATCTGGTAGGTCATATTTGATGATGCGATCCACCTCGGCGAAGAATAGTTCTCCGTCTCGCCAAGCGATGCCGTTTCCACCAGTCGTGTTGAAGGTAGCTCTCCTATCGAGCTTGGCATCGTCGTCTGTGTCGCGTAGCGCGACGATTTTGCCCGGACTTGAACCACTCGGGTTGATGGCCACGAACACATCGCCGGATGGCGTCACCGCAACATGGCGAGCGCGGCCCAGGTCTTTTGCTGCAAGGACGGCACAAAACCCATCGGGCAAGTTGATGCCGCCATTGTCAGCATCACAGTCGTCAGCTGAAGGTGGCTCGCTTGCACCGCCTTCACCGCCTCTGCCCGAGCCTCCTTCACCACCGATATTGGAACCACCAGTCGCGATTCTGCCGCCGCTGCCATTGGAAGCGCCACTCCCGTCCGAACCTCCGGACCCACCGCTATGGGAGGTAGTTCCGCCAGACCCGTCGTCTGGATCGTCTCCGTCGCCACAGGCGGAAAGTGAGAGTGAGCCCAACAAAAGTGTTGAAATCACGGTCAGAGGAAGTGAAATGCGCTGTCGAGCTGGTGATGTTCGATGGTTAGTTGATGTCATGAAGTGCCCTTTCTGGCTAGGTGCTCCCCATGCTGTGCAATGGACATACCAGTGTGTTTCAAGACGATGACAGGGCAGGTTTCCTCCACAAATTCGCGATTCAACGTGAAGCCCGGATGGCGTCCGCGGAGCTGTGGTCCGCTTGCAAATACGTCTCACGATCGACCCAAGTGATGCGTGATGCCCCAGGCAATGTTGCTCTATGAGAAGTTGTTAGCGTACGAGCTCGAAACCCGAGCTGCATCGCTTCAAGCGTCCGGGGGCAACAAGAAATAGGTGTTCATGACACCACGCCCTTTGAGTTCCACCGCGCCCCTCGGTTCGAAGGAAAACTCGGTCGAGAGGCGCTCGAATACGGCGTCGCTGGCGTGGATGCGGCCGGGGGCGCCGTGGTGCTCCAATCGACTTGCAGTGTTCACAGTGTCGCCCCATACGTCGTAACTGAACTTGCGGATGCCGATCACGCCGGCCACTGCACTGCCCACGTGGATCCCGACGCGCACGTCGAGCGACTGATCGGGGGCCACCTCTTTGACGATGCGCAGCATCTCCAGCGCTACCTTGGCCAGGGACGTGAGATGACCCTCGCGGGTCTCGGGAAGGCCGCCCACGGCCATGTACGCATCGCCGATGGTCTTGATTTTCTCCACCCCGTGCCGGTCGCATGCCTCGTCGAAGCGTGAAAAAAGCCGATTGAGTAGCTCCACCAGCTCCGTGGGGGAGAGCCGAGTGGACAGCGGAGTGAAGCCCACGATGTCGGTGAAGAGCACTGAGACTTCGTCGAAACGTTCGGCCACGATGCCTTCGTCGTGTTTCAAGCGCTCGGCGATCTGCGCGGGCAATATGTTGAGCAACAGCCGCATGTTTTCCCGGTTGAGGCGGCCAATTTCCAAGTGGGTGCGCACACGCGCGAGCAGCTCATGGGAGTTGAATGGCTTGGTGACGTAGTCGACTGCGCCCACCTCGAAGCCGCGCACCACGTCTTCGGTTTCGCTCTTTCCGGTGAGGAAGATCACGGGGATCTCGGCGAACTCGGGCGTTGCCTTAAGGCGCTTGCACACCTCGAAGCCATCCAGCTCGGGCATGATCACGTCGAGCAGAAGTAGATCGGGACGGAGCTTCTTGAGCACTTCGAGGGCGCGTGCGCCGTCGGTAGCGGCGAGCACCTGGTAGCCTTGGGCACGCAGGATGGCCGAGATCGCTTGGATGTTTTCGGGAGCGTCGTCGACGTCAAGGATACGTTCAGGCACGGCGGTTTCTCAGTGGGGGCTAGTTGGAGGGAGCCGCAGCTTGATCCAGCGCAGCGAGTGCGTCGTCAAACGCGTAGCGTCCGAGCGCTTGTTCAAGTTCCTTGAGCACCTGGGGCCCGAGGACACTCTCAAGTGCGGAGCGGTTCTGCTCCAGCGTTTCGCCGGCTGCTGCGTCGAACTCCGCGATTTGAGCATGGAGCTTCGCCAGGATCTCAGCAGCCTGAGCGGGATCCACGGGACGCTGTGGGGTTGCAACTGCTGGAGACGCCGCGGCCTCGGCTTGCCTCACCCGCTCCAATGCCTCCGACAGGGCTGGCATCAGCTGGGCGAGCTCCCGCACCAGAGCCGCCACCAGAGCGTCCGTTCCTCCGAGCGGTAGGTCGTGATGCGCAAGAGCAGCTTCGAGCGCGCCGGCGCTCGATTGCACACCCTTGGCTCCCAGGTTACCCGACACGCCTTTGAGCGTGTGCGCGTGACGCGCTGCTGTTGCGCGATCTCCAGCCGCGATGCACGCCGCGATGCGCGCGGCTGCCTCCCGCTGTTCGGCGTGGAACTGCACGAGCAGTTTGCGATACAGGGCGACGTTGCCAGCCAGGCGGCGTAGGCCGTCGGCTCGGTCCAGCCCTGGCACTGTGCCGAGCGCCGGATCGAGGTCGACCAGAGGAGCTGGCGCTGCTGCGGACCCTTGCACCGGGCTGTTGCTAGGACTGGCGCTGTAGAAGCGACGCAGCGTGCGCATCAAGGTTTCCGGGTCGATGGGCTTAGCCACGTGCTCGGCCATGCCTTCATCCAGGCAGCGTTGCCGTTCGTCGAGCGTGGCGTGCGCCGTCATGGCTACGATAGGTAAGGTGGAGAAGCGTGGCATCGCCTTCACGCGGCGTGTGGCTTCGTGCCCGTCCATCTCGGGCATTTGCAGGTCCATGAGCACCACATGGAACGCATCGCTCGCCGCTGCCTCAAGCAGCTCGACCGCTACGCGTCCGTTCTCAGCCACGCGTACCTGGGCGCCGGCCAACTCCAAGAGTTCGACGGCAATCTGTTGATTGATCTCGTTGTCTTCCACCAAAAGCACGCGCGCGCCCAAAAGCGAGCGGTCGTGGCTCACCGGAAGTGGCGGAGCACTCCCGCTCGAGTTGGGGGCAAAGATGCTGAGGAGCGCGTCTGCCAGCATCGAGCGTGTGACGGGTTTGAGCAGCAGGCCGTCCACAAGGAGTCGCTCGGCCTCTTCGTGGACCTCGTCGCGCCCAAACGCAGTGACGATCACGATCCGAGGTTGGTTGCGAAGCGTTCCGTTCTCTTTGATGTGCCGCGCAGCCGAGAGACCATCCAAGCCGGGCATGCGCCAGTCCATCAGCACCAGGTCGTACGGCTGAGCCTCGTCCTGTTGTTCGACGGCCGAGACGGCCTCTGTCCCGGACGCGACAAGGTCGACCTGGGCCACCATGCCGCGCAGCGAATCGTGCATGATTTCGCGGGCAGCTGCGTTGTCGTCGGCGACCAGCACGCGCAGACCGAGAAGCTGTTCGGGGTGGCGCGCCCTTCGGTCCTCCGCCTCGGCCAGCCCCAGCCAGACCGTGAAGTGGAACATGCTGCCTTGCCCGGGTTTGCTCTGGAAGCCAATCTCGCCGCCCATCAGCTCCACTAGGCGCTTGCAGATGGTGAGACCTAGCCCTGTGCCTCCGTGTTTGCGCGTGGTCGAAGCATCGGCCTGCGTGAAGGGTTGAAACAGTCGCGCGCCCTGTTCCTCGGTCATGCCGATGCCGGTGTCTTGGACCGTGAACGAGAGCTTGACCTTTTCGCCGGTGCGCTCGAGTTGTTCTACGTGCAGGCGCACCTCACCCTGCTCGGTAAACTTGATCGAGTTGTTGAGCAGGTTGGTGACGATTTGGCCCAGGCGCAGTGGATCGCCGATGAGTTGGGTGGGAACGTCGGGCGACAGCCGCACCAGTAGCTCCAGCCCCTTGTCGTGCGCCTTCTGCCCCACCACGGTGGAGACCGAGGCGAGCACGCCTTCGAGATCGAGCTCCGTCTCTTCCACGTCGAGCCTACCCGCCTCGATTTTGCTCATGTCGAGCACGTCGTTGATGATGCCGAGCAGCGAGGTGCCGGCGTTGTGGATCTTGGACAGGTAGTCGCGCTGCTTGGCGCTGAGCTGCGTCTTGAGCGCCAGGTGCGCCAGCCCGATGATGGCGTTCATGGGCGTGCGGATTTCATGGCTCATGTTCGCCAAAAAATCCGATTTGGTGCGGGTGGCGGCTTCGGCGACCTCTTTGGCGGCGATGAGCTCTGCCTGCGACGCCTCACGGTAGGCGTGCAGCATGATCGCCAACTCCAGGTCGAGCACGCGGTTGATGGTGCGCACCTTTGGACCGGCTGCTCCCAGTGAACTAGCCGCGTCCAAGGTGACCTCCACGAGCTGTTCGCGGATGACGCTCATCGCTGCGAACATGTAGTGCTGCGGCAATTGAATCAGCACGTGACGCCGACCGATGCGCGCGTGTCGTTCGAAGTAGGCTGCGTCCCAGGGGCCGATGAAACACTCATTGAGCCAGTCGTGAAGCGATGCCTTCAGTCGTTGAACCTGCGCCTCGCCCCCGGAGATAGCTCGACTGGCTTCGGGGTGGCGACGGATGTGTTCGTAGAAGTCGTCGACGGATCGAGCGAAGTGCGGACGTAAGAAGGGTCCGAGTTCGCGCAGCAGCACCTCATCGGCTGGTCCGAAGCCCACGTAGCGCTTGATTTCGTCGAAGAGGTCCTCCACCAAAGCTCCCCTTCCTTTATCGCCTGTTCGTCACGGACCAATCAAGCCGCGCCCGCACGGGTGGAAATCTCGCCTGGGCTGGTCGCGTCGGCAGACTGGGCCCCGGGACGTGTCGCGACGGGGCCGTGGAATCTGTGCAGTGCCCTAGGCTTGCCGGGGCCGTTCAACTCCAAGCATGCAGCGGCGGATGGACCCCGTTCAGATGGTAGTCGCCGATGATGGCGTACTTCCAACGTACGGGATCGTGCAGGGTGTGCGTGCGCGCGTTGCGCCAATGGCGGTCGAGGTTGTGCTCGGCGAGCACGGAGCGCGTGCCAGCGAGTTCGAAGAGCTTGTTCGTCGCCAGAAGCGCCGTCTCAGTCGAGAAGATCTTCGATTCAGCAACGGCGATCTGTGCTTCGGCGACGCTCTCTGGACTGGGAGCGGCGACGGCGCGATCGACGGCGAGGCCCGCGCGATCGAGCAGGGCGCGTGTGGCGCTCAGACGGAGCTTGAGGTCGCCGATGGCTTGGATGGTGTACGGATCTTCCGTTGCCTTCTCGCGGCCGCTGTCGACCCAAGCGCGCGTGCGGTTTCTGACGAAGTCGATGGTGTCGTCGATGGCCGCGGTTGCGATGCCGGTATCGACGGCCGCCTGAATGATCTGGAAGATCGCGCCGTCCGCTGTGGGGTGGTCATAGCCCTTGTAGCCAGGCACCAGGTGGGTCTTGGGCACGCGCACGTTGTCCAGGATCACCGTGCCGCTGAGGGTCGTGCGTTGGCCAAATCCGGACCAATCGTCGATGACGCTCAGGCCCGGGGCATCGCGCTCGGCGATGGCATAAAAGGCGCGCCCTTCGCTATCGAGCGCCACGATGGGCACGAGGTGAGCCAGCAGTGCGCCACTGGAGTAGAACTTGCGCCCGGTCACGACGACGTGGTCACCGGCGTCGACGAACTTGGTCTCGAAATCGACGGCGCGCTTGGACCCGAACTCCGAGAAGGCGTTGCCAAAGCGCACACCGCGCAACGCTTCTCCGAACAACAGCTTCTGCTGTGCCGGGTCGGACACGGTGCGGATCGCTGCGATGACGCCGAGGTGGTTTTGCGGGATTTGACCCAGCGACGGATCAGCCGCCGAAATGATCTCGATCACCTTGGACAAGGTGACGTAGGAGAGCTCGGGGCCGCCGAATTTCTTGGGCACGTTGATCGACCACAGACCGCTTTGTGAGAAGGCGTCCAATTCCTGGACGGGCCAGCTGCGTTTTCGGTCACGCTCGGAGGCAGTGCTGGCGAAGTCACGTGCGAGGTCTTGGGCGATGGAGATCGCCTCCTGGTCGCTCTTGATGATGTGAGCCGACGTGGTGGGGCGGGGGACTGCGGGGACGCTCTGAATGGAGGGTTGAATAGCGAGTGTGCTCATGGGTTTTTCTCTAGAAGACCCATGACGGCTGCACGAAACATGCCGACTGGCCGCCGAGGCCACTCTCGCTTCAAACCCCGACCTCTTGTCTCGGCGTTGCTCGCAGAGAAGCACCAGTTGCGCTTGGGCTGCTGCCTGAGGAGCAACAGACGTCCAGGGGCGGATTTCCTGGCCGGTGATTTCAAGCCGGTTTCGGCCGGAATCGCTCGCGTCGCTGTTGGCACGGTCTCTGCTGGACGGCGACTTTACCCACCATGACGATTCAACATTCCTATTCCTATGCTGCGGCCCTCCAGGATTCCCTCAAGATCAACTGGCGCGTCGAAGACCTGATCGGCGGAGACAAGGGGCTCGACTTCTCGCGCCCGTTCCTGCCGACCTCACTTGCCCGCACCAAGGATGCACCCGGACTGAATGCTCGGGAGAAGCTCATCCTCAATCACATCCGCGGAGCCACCTACCTCTACCTGTTTGGTCTGGTCGAGGAGTTCATCCTGCCCTTCGCCATTGAGCGCGCGCGCGACGGCGCGCACGGGAGCAAAGAGCGAGTTCGAGCGCTCTTGACCTTCGCGGAGGAGGAAGCCAAACATCAGATCCTCTTTCAGCGTTTCTCCGAGGAGTTTCGCAAGGGGTTTTCCACCGAAATCGAGTTCATCGGTCCTCCGCGCGCCATCGCTGACGCCGTTCTCGCCCACAGCCCGCTGGCGGTTGCGGTGCTCATCCTCCACCTTGAGTGGCTCACCCAGCGTCACTACCTCGAGAGCATCAAGACGGACGAAGCGCTCGACCCGCAGTTCGTGAGCTTGCTCAAACACCATTTTCAGGAGGAGGCGCAGCATGCCAAGATCGACACGCTTGTCTTGGCCGAGCTGGCGAGTCAAGCGAGCCCAGCCGAAATCGAGAAGGCCATTGGCGAGTTCTTGGAGATAGGTTCCTTGCTCGACGGGGGCCTACAGAGCCAAGTGAAGTTTGACTCCGTGGCCTTGCAGAAAGCGAGCGGGCGCAGACTTTCTGCACAGGAACTCGAGGATCTGGAGCAAAGCCAGCTCAAGTCCTATCGCTACACCTTCTTGGTATCGGGTCTCGAACAGGAAAACTTCGTGCGCGCGATCCGCGAGCTGAGCCCCGAGGGATTTGCGCGCGTGCGCGAAACTGCGCTGGCGCTCAGTTGATTTGGTACCAACCGAGGTGATGCTCGGGTCGATTGCCAACGCTTGACCAGTTCGGCTTTTGAGTCTACTGATGGGCAGACTCATGGTCCTTGAGGACAGACAGTGCGGAGCCGCGATGACGGCATCTTCTTCGACGCGCGGCGCATTCCCGCACTGTTGATGGGGGGCGCACCCTTCTGGTGCGCCTGACCCTTCCTCGAAGGAGAAACATGCCTGTTCTTACGTTGCCCGCGGGTGGAGCAACCAGTCTCACCGTCCGCGCAAAAGCCATCGTTTTCGAAGATCCGCGCTCGCGTGCGGTGCTGTCGCGCATCGAGCAAGTGGCGCCGAGCGAAGCCACTATCCTGCTCACCGGGGAAACCGGGACCGGCAAGGAAATCGTCGCGCGGCAAATTCACGACTTGAGCCGCCGCGCCCGGGGCCCGTTCATCGCCATCAATTGCGGCGCCTTTTCGGAGAACTTGGTTGAGAGCGAGCTTTTTGGGCATCAGCGGGGCGCCTTCACCGGTGCGCTCGAGTCGAAGGCTGGTTGGTTCGAGGCGGCCTCGGGTGGCACCCTCTTCCTCGATGAAGTGGGAGATCTGCCGCTCTCCCTGCAGGTGAAATTGTTGCGGGTGCTGCAGGAAGGCGAGGTGGTCAGGCTTGGCTCTCGGCAAGCCATTCCGGTCGACGTGCGCTTGATCGCGGCCACCAACGTCGATCTGCAGGAAGCCATGGCGGCCGGACATTTCCGCGAGGATCTGTTCTATCGCCTGAACGTCGTCGCGCTCAGTCTTCCACCGTTGCGTGAGCGCCCGGGTGACATCGAGCCGCTCGCCCGCTATTTCGTCGAACTCTACCGCAAGCGTCTCGGCCTCGAAGAGGTCGAGCTGTTGCCCGAGGCGGTGCAGCGCTTTTTGGCGCACAGCTGGCCTGGGAACATTCGCGAACTCGAGAACACGGTGCACCACGCGCTGCTCGTGTGCCGAGGTGGGCGCATCGAGGCCGAGGACGTGCGGGTCACGATCAATTCCGGAAGGCGGACGTCGAGCTCGCCGCCTCCACCACTCCAAGTCTCCGCTGAGCGCGCTGTACCGGACGATGCCTTCGCACACCTCGAGCAGGTGCTCGCCAGGGTGTTCGAGGTCGGTGGGGAGAATCTACATCAGCGCATCGACGAGCGTCTCATGGCGGCGGCCTATCGCTTCTGCGACCAGAATCAGCTGCAGACTGCGCGCCTTTTGGGGATCAGCCGCAACGTGGTGCGTGCCCGCCTCATCCAACATGGCCTGCTGTCTGGCGCGCGACGTGGTTCTCTGGACTCGGGTCAGCCGCCACCTGAACCGGATCGTTGCGAACCTTCGAGCGAAAGGCCCGCCTCGGTTTTGCGCATTGGCTATCAGCTCTTCGGACGGCTGGTGTTGGTCAAGGCCCTGGGCGATCTCGAACGGCGGTTAGCCGTACAAGGCGTCAGACTCGAGTGGTTCGAGTTCCCTGGGGGCCTCCAGTTGGTGGATGCCCTCCACGAGGGCCGCCTGGATTTTGGAGTGGTCGGCGAATGCCCGCCCGTTTTCGCCCAAGCTGCCTCTACGCCCATCGTCTATGTCGCCTCCGAGCCCGCTGCTCCGGAGGCGGAGGCCATCATCGTGCCGCGCGACTCGCGCGTGCGCTCCGTCGCCGAGCTGCGCGGTCGAAGCATTGCGCTCAATCGGGGCGCCAACGTCCACTATCTGGTGCTGCGTGCGCTGGAAGAGGTCGGGTTGTGCGCGAGTGACGTCGACGTGCGCTTCTTGGCGCCTGAGGAGGCCCAGGTGGCGTTCCGTGAGGGGCAGGTCGACGCGTGGGCGATCTGGGATCCCTGGCTCTCCTCTGTGCAAGAGACCATGGGCGCGCGCGTGCTACGTGATGGGCGTGGACTCACCAAAAACGAGACGTACTACGTCGCGCGCAAGGAGTGGGCCCAGGCCGTGCCCGAGATCGTCGAGTCGGTCTTGGCAGCAGTGGAGCAGGTGACCTCGTTCGCGCAGCACCATCCCGCGGAGGCCGCGCGCGTTCTGTCCGAAGAATCGGGCATGGACGCGGTGGCACTTGAAGCCTGGCTGTCAGGTCTCAAGCGCGCCGGGGCGATGACGCGGGCCAAGGTCGAGGCGCAGCAGCGTCTAGCCGACCGCCTCTTCGGCCTCAATCTCGTCTCCAATCGGGTGCGCGTGGCCGACGCTCAATGGTCGCCGAGCGTGGCTGTGTGAGGTGCGGCCACCACCGCAGCGTACAGTTGGTCAGCCTCCGCTCGCCGACAGGCGCTCGGGGATGATCTGGTTGGCGATGAGTTCGCCGAAGGGGCCCGTCAGGTTGCCTTCGAGGCGGCGCGGCGCCCGATCGAGGTCGAGCTTGGGGAACAGGAGTTCCGCTGTGCGGTGTGCCTCCTCCAGGTGGGGGTAGCCTGAGAACACGAACTTCTCGACCCCGAGCGCCTGATATTCGCGCATCCGAGCGGCCACTGTTTCGGCATCACCGACCAGAGCGGTGCCGGCACCGCCGCGTACCAGGCCCACACCAGCCCAGAGATTGGGACTCACTTCGAGGTTTTCGCGTCGTCCGTGGTGCAGCTCGGACATGCGGCGCTGGCCCTCGGAATCAAAGCGCGAAAACGCCTTCTGAGCTGCGTCGATGGCCGCATCGTCCACATACTTGATCAATTCGTGCGCGGCTGCCCATGCCTCGTCGTTGGTCTCACGCACGATCACGTGCAAACGAATGCCGAACTCGAGTTTGCGCCCGAGCTTGTCCGCTCGGCGTTTGATGTCGGCGATTTTGGTCGCGACTGCCTCGGGCGGCTCGCCCCAGGTGAGGTAGGTGTCCATGAAGCTGGCAGCGAGCGCGTGCGCTGGTTCGGAGGAGCCGCCGAAGTAGAGTGGCGGGTAGGGCGCTTGAACGGGTGGGTAGAGCACTTTGGCTCCGCGCACCTTGATGTGCCTGCCCTCGAAATCGACCGTCTGTCCTTGCAACACATCGCGCCACACGCGGACGAACTCATCGGCCGCCTCGTAGCGACCTTGGTGGTCCAAGAACACGCCATCCCCTTCCGATTCCGTCGGATCGCCGCCCGTCACCAGGTTCACGAGCAGCCTGCCGTCGCTCAGTCGGTCGAAGGTCGAAGTCAGGCGGGCTGCGGCGGTTGGTGAAATGACGCCGGGTCGTACGGCGACCAGAAATTTGAGCTTTTGAGTGAGCGGGATCATCGCCGCGGCGACGACCCACGGGTCCTCACAGGAACGGCCGGTCGGGATGAGGACACCTTCGTAGCCGAGGTCATCGGCGGCTTGCGCGATCTGAGCGAGGTAGCTCAGGTTGACGCTGCGCGCGCCCACGTTGGTGCCCAGGTAGCGACCATCACCATGTGTCGGGAGAAACCAGAAGACTTGCATGGCGGCCCGGAGAGCAAGACTCGGGCCGACTCGGTTTCCGTCGTTCCCGAGCGCACTGCACGCAGCGTTGCTGCTCCAGCAACACCGGCCGCGCAGAATGGTGCTGGTTTTTACGCACGCAGCGGCGGAGGGCAACGCTGCGCTTGCGTTGCGCGCTGTGAGCTACGCCTGGCACGAGATTCGCAGGAGGGGCGGCGATGACTCACCCCATCATCGACGCCGACGAAATCGTGCCGCTTCGCTATCTCGACGGCGACCTGGCCCAAGCGGCGCGGCGCGTGGGCACTCAGCTGGCCGAAACAGCGGTCCAGCGGGATCGAGTGGGGGGCACGGCCAAGGCAGAGCGGGACTTGATTCGAGCCAGTGGCCTGCTCGGCGCTTGGGTGAGTCGGGAGCTCGGCGGGGCCGGTGCGAGTTTCCCCGAGCTGCTCGAGATCGTCCGTCTGTGGTCGCGCGTGGACAGCTCCCTCGGGCACGTCTTCGGCTTTCACCACCTCTTGCTCGCGACGTGCCAGCTGTTTGGGACTCCCGACCAGTGGCGGCCCTTGCACGAGCAGACGGTGCAGCAGCGGCTCTTCTGGGGCAATGCGCTCAATCCCCTGGACCCGTCGACGACGATCACGAAACTGGGGGACGACTTCGAAGTATCTGGCACCAAGTCCTTCAGTTCAGGCTCCGTCGATTCGGACCGGCTCATCATCTCTGCCACGGACTCGTCCACCAAGAAGCTGGTCGTCGCTGCCGTGCCGACCAATCGCCCCGGCATCGACGTCCTTGGTGACTGGGACAACATCGGCCAGCGGCAGACCGATAGCGGTGGGGTTCGATTCGAACGCCTGCTCGTGAAACGCTCCGAGATCCTCGCCTCGCCCGGTCCACTGGGCAGCGTGCATGCTGGGCTGCGACCGCTCTTCGCCCAACTGATTCTGGCCAACGTCTACTTGGGCTTGGCCGAGGGGGCCTGGCTCGATGCGCGCGCGTACACCAAGTCCAAAGCCCGGCCATGGCCCGCTTCGGGCCTTGCGAGCGCTCGTGAGGACCCCTTCAATCTGCACAAGTACGGCGATTTTCTCACAGCCAGCGAGGCCAGTCGCGCCCTGGTCGACAGGGCGGCTGAGCTCCTCGGTCAGGCATTTGCGCGGGGCGATGCGCTGACCCCAGCCGAACGTGGGCGTGTGGCTGTGGCCGTGAGCCTGGGCAAGGTCACCGCAACGCGAGCGAGCCTTCTGGTCACCTCGTCCATTTTCGAGGTGATGGGCGCGCGCTCGACGAGCGAGCGCCTCCGTCTCGATCGCTACTTTCGCAATGCCCGAACCCACACCCTGCACGATCCGGTCGACTACAAGCTCAAGGAGCTGGGGCAGTTTGCCTTGCTCGGCGAGCTGCCCACACCGAGCTTCTACTCGTGAGCGTAGAGCGCGGCCCAAAAAAAGAAGAAGGAAGAACAATGTTCAAAGAGAGAGTCGAAGCTGCCCTCGCCGCTTTTCAACGTGGCGAGTTTGTTGTGGTCGCCGATGACGCCGGTCGGGAAAATGAAGGCGATCTCATCGCTCGTGCCGACAAACTGACGCCGGAAGCGATGGCCTTCTTGGTGCGTCACTCGAGCGGTCTGGTGTGTGTGGCGATGACGGAAGAGCGATTGAACGAGCTCGACTTGCCGCTCATGGTGCGCGACAACACAGAGAGTCATACGACGGCGTTTACCATCTCCGTTGACCTGAAAACGGGCACCACGGGTATCTCGGCCGCTGACCGTAGCGCGACGATTCGGGCACTGGCCAATCCGCGCATGGGTTCTGAGCAGTTCGCGCGCCCCGGTCATGTGTTCCCCCTGCGTGCCAAGGCGGGCGGCGTCCTCGCGCGGCGTGGACACACCGAAGCCGCCGTGGATCTGGCACGTCTGGTGGGCGCGGAACCGGCAGGCGTGTTGTGCGAGCTGGTTTCTGACGACGGCACGATGCTGCGCGGAGCGGAGCTCGTGCGTTTTGCCGAAGAGCACGGGCTCGTTCACCTCACCATCGACGACCTGGCTCGCTACCGCCGAAGCCAAGAAACGCTGCTGGAGCATCTGGCGCAGGCCCGCATCCCCACACGTCACGGCGCGTTTGACGCGCATGTGTACCGTTCACGCTACGACGGCCTTGAGCACGTTGCGCTCGTCAAAGGCGACGTGCACGGCAAAAAGAATGTGCTCGTGCGTGTGCACTCCGAGTGTTTCACCGGTGACGTCTTCGGATCGACGCGTTGCGACTGCGGTGATCAGCTCGACGCGGCGCTTGAAAAGATCGCCCACCAAGGCTGCGGCGTCGTCGTGTACTTGCGGGGCCATGAAGGGCGCGGCATCGGGCTGTCGCGCAAGTTGCACGCGTATCAGCTGCAGGACAGCGGTCTCGATACGGTGCAGGCCAACCTCGACCTAGGCCTGCCTGTCGACGCGCGCAGCTACGACGTAGGCGCGCAGATTCTGTCGGATCTCGGGATTACGACGATGCGCCTCATGAGCAACAATCCCGCAAAATTCACGGAGCTCGAGGGCTACCGGCTCAAGATTGTCGAGCGCGTTCCGCTCATCACTGAGCCTCGACCCGAGAACGTGCACTACCTGCGGACCAAGCAGGAGCGACTCGGTCACGAGCTTGGACTCACGCATCTGCCCGCTATCGCTGTTGCTGGGGACGCAGCCTCGCAGCAGCGGCTGTCTGATGCAGCGCAGCGAGCCATCCCGATCGCAGCAAATCCTGCTTCTTTAGCTGGCATGTCGTTTGCAGACCAGGTGAGTTCGAAATGAGTCGACCAAACATCGTCGCTGTCTCTGCTGGCCTGTGGTCGCCGTCGAAAACGACGGTGCTCGCCAAGGCGATCTCGAGCGCGGCGGCAGAGCGCCTTCACGGACACTCCGCGTTGATTGAGATCGGGTCGTTTGCGGCCGAGCTCGGTGCAACCTTCCGCCGCGGGGACGCCAAGGGAGACCTGGCTGTTGCGCTCGCGGAAGTGGAACGCGCTGACGTGCTCATCGCCGCCACGCCTGTATTTCGTGGCTCCTACACCGGCCATTTCAAGCACTTCTTCGACCTGGTTGAGCTTGCAGCGCTCAAGGGCGCCTTCGTCGTAGTTGCGGCGGTCGGCGGGGGTGAAAAGCACTGCCTGGTGACCGAGCACGCGCTCAAGCCCCTGTTCGGTTTCTTCCAGTCGATTGTGCTGCCTTCCGGCGTCTACGCCTCAGAACCCGATTTCGCCGGAGGCGAGCTGGTGGGCGCTTCAGTTGTGGCACGCATCGACGACGTCCTTTCTGAGCTCGCCGCCCTCTTCCCAGGGCCGCTCAGCGTAAGCGGCGAAATCCCCGTGTCCGCCGTCAGCGCGGTCCGCGCTGTTTGATGACTTTTTCTTTTTGAAAAGAGCTGGAGACAAGAATGACTGACGCAAAGAGCCAAGAATCAATCAAGTTTGCCTACTGGGTTCCCAATGTGAGCGGGGGACTCGTCGTGAGCAAGATCGAGCAGCGTACCCATTGGAGTTTGGAGTACAACGAGAAGCTCGCCCAGATCGCCGAGGAATCCGGCTTCGACTACGCCCTCAGCCAAATCCGTTTTACAGCGGGCTACGGCGCCGAGTACCAGCATGAGTCGGTGAGCTTCAGCCAGGCGCTTTTGGCCGCGACCAAACGCCTCAAGGTGCTAGCTGCCATTTTGCCCGGCCCATGGAACCCGGCCGTCGTTGCCAAGCAACTGGCTACGATCGATCACATCAGTCGTGGCCGCGTCGCGATCAATGTGGTGAGCGGCTGGTTCAAGGGCGAGTTTCACGCCATCGGCCTACCTTGGCTCGAGCACGACGAGCGCTACCGCCGCTCAGAGGAGTTCATTCGAGCGCTCAAGGGCATTTGGACCGAGGACAACTTCACATTTACCGGGGACTTCTACCGTTTTCGTAACTACACGCTGCGTCCCAAGCCCGTCCAGAAACCCCATCCGGAGATCTTCCAGGGCGGCAGCTCACGCGGCGCGCGCGACATGGCAGCGCGCGTGTCGGATTGGTACTTTACCAACGGCAACACCGTCGAGAACATCAAGATCCAGATCGACGACATCCGCGCCAAGGCCGCGCAGGAAGGTCGTCCGCCAGGCACACCGAAGATCGGTGTCAATGCCTTCATCATCGCGCGTGACACCGAAGAGGAGGCCAAGCGAGTCCTCGCTGAGATCATCGAGAAGGCCGACCCCGAGGCGGTCAATGCCTTCGGCGATGCAGTGAAGCAGGCGGGCAAGGCGTCACCGGAGGGTCAAGGTAACTGGGCGACGTCGAGCTTTGAGGATCTGGTCCAATACAACGACGGCTTCCGCACCAACCTGATCGGCACTCCCGAGCAGATTGCCGAGCGCATTGTCGCCTACAAAGCCATTGGTGTGGATCTCATCTTGGCTGGGTTTCTGCACTTCCAAGAAGAAGTCGAATACTTCGGCAAACGCGTGCTGCCCTTGGTGCGCGAGCTTGAACAAGCGGGGCGCCGGGCTGCCTGAGCGTTGTTTGAACAATAGCTAGTGAGGACCCACGATGAGTGACGCAGAGCCCATACTTTCCTTGGAGCACATCTCCCTCTCATTTCGAGGTGTGAAGGCCATCACGGACATCAGCTTCCGTGTGGCTCGTGGGGAGATCTGCTCGCTCATCGGTCCCAACGGAGCGGGCAAGAGTTCGCTCTTCAATGTGGTGAGCGGCGTCTACGTCCCTGATGTCGGCAGCATCACTTACGATGGCACCGTGCACCAGCGCATGGACCCGAGCTGGGCGGCGCGCCACGGCATCGCCCGTACCTTTCAGAACATCGCGCTCTTCAAGCGCATGACCGTGCTCGAAAACATCCTGACGGGGCGCACGTTGCACACCAGGAGCAGTTTTCTCGAGCACGCGCTCCGGCTTGGTCGTGCTGCAAGCGATGCCCGCGAGCAACGCAAGAAAGCCGAGAAAATCATCGACATTCTGCACATCGGTGACCATCGAGACGAGCCAGTGGGCAAGCTACCCTATGGGCTGCAGAAGCGGGTCGAGTTTGGTCGTGCCCTGGTGAGTGAGCCCAAGTTGCTGTTGCTCGATGAGCCGCTCGCCGGCATGAACTACGAGGAGAAGCTCGAAATGAGTCGGTACGTGGTCGACGTGAATCGCGACCTGGGCACCACGGTGGTGCTCATCGAGCACGATATGGGTGTCGTACTCGATCTCGCTCACCACGTCGTAGTTCTGGACTATGGCAGCAAGATCGCTGATGGCCCCCCTGCAGAAGTGCGTCACGATCGCGGTGTGATCGATGCGTATCTCGGTCAAGTCCATGACGAGGAGGCGGCGGCCTGAGGCTGCCGAGAGCTCATGCAGTTCTTCATCGAGGTGCTCGTCGGCGGTCTCTTGGCCGGGATCATGTATTCGCTCGTCGCGATCGGTTTTGTGCTCATCTACAAGGCCTCGGGCGTCTTCAACTTTGCCCAGGGCTCGATGGTGCTGTTTTCGGCCCTGACCTACGTGGGCGTGCTCGAACTCGGTGTGCCCGCCTGGGAGGCTCTGACCATCGCGCTTGGTGTCATGGTCATCCTGGCGTTCATCATCGAGAGAACCGTGCTGCGGCCGCTGGTCAACCGCTCCCCGCTCACGCTGTTCTTGGCGACGCTGGGCGTCAGCTTCGTGCTCGAGGGGGTGGCTCAGATCGTTTGGGGCGCCCAGGTGCACGGGCTCGATCTCGGCATCTCCGATGAGCCTATCGATCTGTCTGGGGTGTTCATCAGCAAGTTCGACGTCTTCGCTGCGTCTGTGGCCGCTGGGCTCGTACTGGTGCTGGGGGTGCTCTTCAATCGCACGCGCCTGGGCACCGCCCTGCGTGCCGTTGCGGATGATCCGCTGGCGGCGCTCTCGGTCGGCATCAGTCTGCCCAAGATTTGGGTTGTGGTGTGGTCCGTCGCGGGGTTTGTGGGACTCGTAGCTGGCCTGCTCTGGGGGGCGCGGCTTGGCGTGCAGTTCTCGCTGTCGCTCATCGTGCTCAAAGCGCTGCCCGTACTCATCATCGGCGGGTTTTCGTCGATTCCAGGCACGCTCGTGGGTGGTCTCATCGTCGGTGCCTCCGAAAAGCTGGCGGAGGTCTACATCGGCAGCCTCGTCAATGGCGGCATCGAGGTGTGGTTCTCGTACGTCGTCGCGCTCGCCTTTTTGCTGGTCCGTCCGAATGGGCTGTTCGGCGAGCCCAACGTGGAAAGGGTTTAACGCTCCGTGACTACTGATTCAGTCCCCATCTCGGCGTCCGCACCCGCGGCTAGCCCCTCTTCGACTCCACTCTCCGGAGCGTTTCGGTTGCGCAGAGCTCAACCGAAGGCCAAAAGCCTCGCTCTGGGCGCTTTGCTTGCGGTGGCCTTTCTGGTGGTGCCGTTCATCGGCGACGACTACTGGTTCAGCGCGATTCTCATTCCGCTGCTCGTCCTGAGCCTGGTCGGCCTCGGGCTCAACTTGCTCACCGGCTACGCGGGTCAGCTGTCGCTGGGCTCGGCGGCGTTCATGGCCGCAGGAGCCTTCGCTACGTACAATTTCGAGCTGCGCGTGCCCGGATTGCCCTTGCTCGTCAGCGTCGCGCTCGGTGGTGTTGTCGCAGCGCTCATCGGCGTGGCCTTCGGTTTGCCAAGTCTGCGCATCAAAGGCTTCTATCTCATCGTGTCTACCCTGGCGGCGCAGTTCTTCATCCAGTGGGCACTGACCAAGTTTGGCTGGTTCTCCAACGACAATCCATCGGGCGTGATTTCGGCCCCACCGCTCGTCATCCTAGGCCAGGATCTATCGAGTCCCGTCGGCCGCTACCTGCTCACGCTGACCATCGTCAGCTTCCTCACATGGGTCGCCTGGAACCTGGTGCGGAGCCCCACCGGTCGTAGCTGGATGGCTATCCGTGACATGGACACAGCCGCAGCCGTCATCGGCATCCCCATCTTTCGCAGCAAACTCTTGGCTTTTGCCATCAGCTCGTTTTACTGCGGCGTGGCGGGGTCACTTTGGGCGTTTGCGTACCTCGGCACGGTCGAGCCGCACGGCCTTGACTTGAATCGCTCCTTCCAGGTGTTGTTCATCGTCATCATCGGCGGCATCGGCAGCATCGCTGGATCGTTTTTGGGAGCCATCTTCATCGTGCTTTTGCCCATCGCCCTCGACCACGTGGCTCGTGCTTTTTTGGTTGGCATCGTCGACCCGAGCAACACCGAGAATCTGCAGAAGATCGCCATGGGCTCCCTCATCCTCTGGTTCCTCGTCAAGGAGCCGGAGGGCCTGGTGCGCTTGATCGAAGTCGGCTTCGAGAAGGTGCGCCAACGGTGGTCGCGCAGGCTTCTACCCGTAGCTTCGGACTGACCCTCGATTCACCCAAAAACGCCTTCCTCCGCCGGACCTTGTCCGACGGATTCGGCCCTCGTTTACCCAATAACCGGAGAAATGAACGTGTTTTTCAGCAAAAAGAGCCTCACCTATGCCGCAGCCCTTGCCCTCGTCGCCGGAGGCGTCGTCGGCTGCAAGAAGGGCGAAGCCGCCACCGAACAGTCGGACAGCAGCGCTGCACTCGCGGCGAAACCCGAAGCCGCGAGCGATGCAAAGCAGCCCGAACAATACTTCCCGCTGCAGAGCTATCGCGTCGGTCCTTATGCTGCCGGCGGTACGGGATTCTTTGGCGGGTTCATTGACTACCTCAAGCTCATCAACGCCCGCGATGGCGGAGTCGGCGGTGTCAAACTCACGTTCAGCGAATGCGAGACGGAGTACGTCGTCGAGCGGGGAGTGGAATGCTACGAGCGCCTCAAGAAGGGGCTCAACGGTGCGCCTGTCGCTGCGACCAATCCGCTCAGCGTCGGGATTGCGTACGCCACGATCGATCGCCAGACGACGGACAAGGTTCCGCTCATCACGATCAATCACGGTCGCACCGATTCGACCGATGGTCGTGTTTTTCCCTATATTTTCCCACTTCAGCTGAACCCGTACAGCGAAGTCTCGGCCATCGTGAACTACATCGCCGAGAAGCAAGGCGGCCTCGACAAGCTCAAGGGACAGAAGATCGTCACGCTCTACCACGGCTCGCCGTACGGCAAAGAGACGATCCCTGTGCTCGACATCCTCGCCGCCAAATACGGCTTCGAGGTCAAGCACATCGAAGTGCCGCATCCGGGCAATGAGCAACAGTCGCAGTGGCTCGAGATCCGTCGTTACCAGCCGAGCTGGGTCATCCTGCGCGGCTGGGGCGTCATGAATCCGGTCGCCATCAAGACGGCGCAGAAGTCGGGGTTCCCGGTGGACCACATCATCGGCAACATCTGGAGCAACTCGGAGGAAGACGTGCTGCCGGCGGGTGCGGTCGGCAAGGGCTACTTGTCGATCACGACGCATCCGGCGGGCACGAACTTCCCGGTGCATCAAGACATCAGGAAATACGTCATCGACAAGGGACAGGGTGATCTCAAGGATCCGAAGCGCTTCGGCAGCGTTTACTACAACCTGGGCGTCATCAACGGCATCCTGAATGTCGAGGCGGTGCGCACGGCGCAAGCGAAATTCGGCAAGAAGCCGCTGTCGGGCGAGGAAGTGCGCTGGGGTTTCGAGAACCTGAACATCGACGACGCACGCTTGAAGGAGCTGGGCGCGCTCGGCCTTTTGCAGAAGGTCAAGCTCTCGTGCGAGGACCACGAAGGGGGCGGTTCAGTGCGGTTCCAGCAGTGGGACGGGGAGAAGTGGGTACTGGTGAGCGATTGGATCGCTGCTGACCGGCCGTTGCTCCGTCCGATCATCGAGGAGTCGGCCAAGAAGTACGCGGCGGAGAAGGGGATCAGCATTCGCGATTGCGACAAAGAGAGCTGATTGAAGCGGACCGTGGGGCGTCGGCAGGCGCTCCACGGTCCTTCCAGCGGCCCACCACCGGATAACCCCATGACGACTGCAGACCCCGACCGAAGCCCAGACAAATCAGAACCCGAGATCGAGCTCGTCTCGATCGCGGTGCTCTACGAAGGCATCATCAACGCGCTGAGCGACGTGTCGCTCGAGGTGGGGCGTGGCCGGATCGTGGCGCTCCTCGGCGCTAACGGTGCTGGCAAGAGTACGACCTTGAAAGCCGTCTCGGGCCTGCTTTCAGCGGAGCGGGGCGCGGTGACGCGGGGGAGCGTCCTTTTGGGCGGCGTGGACTCCACCAATCAAGACGCACGGCGCATCGTGAGGCGGGGCTACGTGCAGGTCCTCGAGGGCCGGCGCTGCTTTCCCCACCTGACGGTGGTCGAGAACCTGACGAGCGGCACGCTGGGCGCGAGCAGCTGGCTGAAGAGCGGTGACACGCGACAAGACATCGAACGCGTGCTCGAGCGGTTCCCACGCCTGAAGGAGCGACGCCGGGCGTATGCCGGTCTGCTCTCGGGCGGCGAGCAGCAGATGCTCGCCATCGGCCGAGCACTCATGGCCAAACCCCGTGTCCTGTTGCTCGACGAGCCATCGATGGGCCTTGCGCCAAAAATCACCAGCGAGATCTTCGACATCGTGCGCGAGCTGAACGAAAAAGACGGAGTCTCCGTGCTCCTAGCCGAGCAGAACGCGCGCGTTGCTTTGCGTTACGCGCATTCGGCCTACGTGCTCGAGAGCGGCCGTATCGCCGCGAGTGGTCCGGCGGAGGAGCTACGCGATCGCGACGACGTGAAAGAGTTCTATTTGGGACTCAATCACGCGAGCCGCAGGAGCGGCGAGAGCTTGTCACCAGCGGTGCGCCTCGCCTGAGCCCAGCGATGTCTTCTGCATTCGAAAACCTCGAGCCGGGCTGTCCGTCCGTCGTTGGGTGAGCACGGTTGCTTGACTCGGCGACGACACGCGGGCCCCCGCTCGCCATAGCCTTGGAGTGAAAATCAAATCAGCATGACAACGTCCTTATCCAATTTGCTGGGCCGCGGCTTCGTCGCGCTCCTGCTCGTAACCAGCAGCGCGGCTGCCCAGGAAACCCCAGCCGAAGCCACTGCCCCCCCAGCTCCGGCCGAGGCGCAACCGACAGCTCCAAGCGCAGCCGAAGAGGCGCCGCCGAGCCCACCTGCTGAAGCGGCCCCCGCTCCGGCTGCGGCGCAGCCAAGTCCTGCTGTCGCGGCAGACGAGCCCCAAGCTGCCGACGCCACGGTCGCCGAGGACGGGCAGCCGCGCAAAAAATTCAAGCTCAAGCCCGCGGACGAGGGGCCACCTTCGCAGAATGAAGGGCCCGCCGGTGAGCCCGAGCCAGCCTCTACGGACGAGGCCAAAGCAAAGAAGCACGGGCACAAGCCCATCCCGGACTGGCTGGACGACTTCACCCTCGGTGGTGGCGCCATCGTCTACTACTACCAACCGACTGAAGGTGGACCTGGCAACGTCAGTCTGTTTTTCGCCAACCTGATCCTCGACGGCAAGTGGGGCCACTTCGGTCTGCACGTCGAGCCGCGCTTCCGCGATACGAAGCTGAGGCCATTCTTCGAAGGCCCGGTGTGGGTGCAGGAAGTGTACGGCTCGTTCACGCTCGACCCGGTGACGCTCAAGCTAGGCAAGATCTACAAGCAGAACACGGGCCTGTTTTGGGACAACTCCTTCTACGGCAACGTGCAGGTGTACGACGGGCTCAAGCTCGACCCGAACTACGGCGCTTCACTGGAAAGCACCATTGGGGACAAGCTGGGCGTCTTCTTGGCGGCGCAGTACTTCGTGGTGGATGGCCGCACCAACGTCTCCTTGCAAGGGCGAGACACCATCTCCATCCCAGACGCCCGCAGGAGGAACACCCTGGTCGGTCGCGTCAGCCCGTTCGTCAAGTTTGGCGACGGTGAGTTCCGGCTGGGCGGGGGCATCGAACACTTCGACGCCGACATTCCCGACCAAAAGGAGGATGTGACGCGCCTCGGCGCTGACGCCAAATTCACCTACGGCTTCGGCGACCTCGGTGGTGTGGGCGTGTGGGGTGAGTACACGCACCAGTCGGGTCGCCACGTCGTGGACCATCCGGTGGCCGGCGCCGCCTCGGGCGACAATCACTACTTCCAGGTGGGCGGCGAGGTGTCCATTTGGCGCTTCACTGCGCGCTACAACGTGAGCCATGCCATCTACGCGGACGCCGACACGACCGAATGGCTGCATGTGCCGGCCCTCGGCTTCAAGGCGAACGACAACCTGAGCCTGTTGGGTGAGTTTGTGGTCTGGCGCCAGACCACCGCGGGCGAGACGATTCCGTACGACACCAGCTTG
>Ga0315912_10000965_pt1 | contig 39856 bp, 26 predicted proteins | sample VfabasoilMG_FD_204469 | JGI IMG/M metagenome (GOLD analysis project Ga0315912, IMG submission 204469) | Garden soil microbial communities collected in Santa Monica, California, United States - V. faba soil | ecosystem: Environmental > Terrestrial > Soil > Garden | place: USA: California... | reverse complement strand
GTCTCGATGATTTTCCATTGCTCGTCGGTCAGATCCATCCGGCCACATTGTACGTTACCGTTAAAAGTACAAGAACCAATTTATGAGATGGCTTCTAGGCCACTTCACCATACGATGAGCGCTCGCACTCAAAAAGCCAAAGGATGGAAGCGGGCGATTGTCGCTTTCGGTGCTGTTGCTTGCCTCGCGTTCGCAGTTCTCATGGCATTCGTTCCCGATGGCGACAGTTTCTTTCGACACACAGGGAAGTGGATTCTGGCTTCGCTGCTCGGTCTCGGAGGGTTTTGGTTAGCAGCTATCGCGGTTCGCGGGGACGCACGCCAGATTGACAAGACACTCGACGAGATGACTAGTGGTTTATAACGCGACCTAACCATTCGCCGCGCTGCGCGCCGGGCTTCCCAATGCCCAGCGCCATCCCGGTTGAATAACTTCGGATTACCTATATCGTCGTTAGGCGGCTATGCAACCCGTCGAAGATTTCATGCAGCAGTTCTTCACAGACAAGGCGCAGATCAATCGCGCGTGGGTTGAGCATTGGGCGTCCTTCGACCAGAAGTATTACGCACCGGATTGGATCGAGCGACGCGAACGTGGCTTCCTCCTCTTCAGCCCGCCCGAGGTTGTCGAGCATGTTACGCAATTGGAGGCTTCGGCAGAGGTGATTACCAGCGGCTTCCATTTCCGTTCGACTCAGCATCGGCAGCGCTATCATCTGGTTGCTGCCGCAGGGTCATGGCAGATTCGTCGCATCGACATGGAGTGCAGTCTCTGTCACGCGACTGGAAAGACCAAGACGGGCAGTGCGCCTTGTCCCGTCTGCAAAGGAATAGGATGGATCTCTGGCGATGACGCCACCTAACTGTTGTACCTTGTCCGCAATGTTAAGAGGCGGCTGGGCGTACTTGCAATCGGCGCGTCCCGCGAGAGCTTGGCGCTTCAGTCACCTCCCGAATGAGCAGGCATCCTGAAAAAGCCCGTGGGATTACACAACACAGGGGCTTGGCATTTACAGCCAGACAGCGCAGCAGAAGCGAGTAGGCGCGGAGACAGGCTTGGACACGACAGGCATCACGGCAATTTTATGTCTGCAATGAACAAACTCATTGTTCCCATCGCCATTACCCTCTCCCTCCTCGCCATCTCAATGGCCGACGGCGCGGAGTTCAAGCTCACTCCCACCAGCGAAACGACCGCTGCGGGTTTCGTTGAGATCGCGGGGGTCGAAGCGACCGAATTCAATCCGGCTATCTGGCAGGCTGGCTCGCTGAATCTGTTGTCGGATATCCGGTCGCCATTGATCGAGCCACTGCCCGGAAAGTTCCGGAACATCTATGCGCCGTCCATTGTGGAAGCTGGTGAGGGCTGGCGTGTGTTCTACGGCGCGTGGGATGGCGTGCCCACCGGCAACGACCGCATCTACAGCGTCGTCACGAAGGATTTTCTTTCGTTCAATCAACGGCACACGGTGATTGAACACGGTTTGTTTCAGCACGTGTGCAATGTGTCGGCGGTGCCGAACCTGTCTGCCGGTTTTGCGCTGCTCTGCACGGCATACCCTGACGCTCGCGGGTTGAACAAGCCGGCGTTCTTTGCCTGCCCCGATGGTCAGGTCTGGAACGACTCGCCCGCACCCTACACCGCAACCAGCAATGACATCATTCGCATCCATGGCTATGACAAGTATGCCGACGCCGATATCAATGGCATGAATGTTCTCCTGCACGAAGACGACCGCTTCCGGATCTACTTTGCGAATTTCAAGGACTTTGGCCGCGTGTATCGGGCCAGTGGAACGAACGGACGTGATTTTCAATTCGACGGAACCGCCTTGTCGGCCAACGCGGTGCCGAACGATGTGAAACGCTTTCGGGTCGGGACCACCAACTGGTATTTGATGGGCCTGCACATGAATGGGGCGCAGACTTGGTTTAGTTTGTCGCCGAATGGAATGACCTTCGCGCGAATGCAACCACTCTTTACGAATGCTTCCCCCGCCGAACGCTACATCGTGGCCGTGGGCTGGGTCACGCGTGGCGAACAGGATCAAGCTGGTCGGCGTTTGCTGGGCGTGTTGTATGGCGCTGGGGCGAAGCCTTCGCTCGATCAGAATCGCCTATTCGCACGCTGGCTACAGCCTCGGATCGTCATTCGGACCGCCGATGGCCGTACGCTTTCCGGGTCACACGCTCGCGGTCCGGCACGGCAATTAATCCCGATGACTGAATCAGAGGTATGCAACGTTGAGCTATTCAATGAAAGCGGCATTCAGTTACGTGCTCAGTTAAAAAGCCAGTATTTGCAACCCGGCCGCGTCTATCGCTTGGAGCACTGAGCGATTCTTCAAAGGCTGAGCGATGTCGCGCTTTCCCGGGCCGTCGCTTCTCGCTATGATCAACGTTCCTGCATGGAAGCCCGGATCGAAGAACTGAAGACGCTGCTGCCGCAATGCCTGTTGCCCGATTGGGTGCGACTGGGGCGACGGCTCGCCCGGCTTTTGCGCGATCGTCATCATCCGGATCAGCGAGATGCGCTGCTGGATCGATTGCTTCAGCAGGTGCACGCTTCGGTGGCTTTGCGTGAGGAGCGGCGGCTCAATCTTCCCCAAATCTCGTATCCGCTGGAATTACCGATCACGGCGCGCAAGGATGAAATCGTCGCCGCCATTCGCGCGCATCAGGTGGTCGTCATTGCTGGTGAGACCGGCTCAGGTAAGACGACGCAGATTCCCAAGATGTGTCTGGAGGCTGGCTTGGGAATCGAGGCCAAGATTGGTTGCACGCAACCACGGCGCGTGGCGGCGCTTTCCATCTCGCGCCGCATCGCCGAGGAATTGCAGGTCAACTGGGGGCGCGAGGTCGGCTGCAAAATTCGTTTTGATGACCGGTCGAACGCGCAGACTTACATCAAGTTAATGACCGATGGCATCCTGCTCGCGGAAACCCAGGGCGACCCCAACCTCTCGGAATACAACGCGATCATTCTCGACGAAGCGCACGAGCGCAGCCTGAACATTGATTTCCTGCTCGGCCACTTGAAGAGTCTGCTAGCGCGCCGCCAGGATCTGAAGTTGATTGTCACTTCTGCCACGATTGATACGCAGGCCTTCTCTCGGCATTTCAACGACGCGCCCATCATCGAAGTCTCGGGGCGGCTGTATCCGGTCGAAGTTCAATATCAACCGTTGGATGCTGAGTCCGAGGAACGAGGCGAGGTCAGCTACGTCGATGCGGCGGTGCAGGCGACGGAGCGGATTCTTTATGAAACGAACTCCGGTGATGTGTTGATCTTCATGCCCGGGGAACGCGACATCCGCGAGACCAGCGACCAACTTGAAGGTCGTTTCAATGGTGAAGCGGAAATCGTCCCGCTGTTTGGCCGACTCAGCTCCGGCGATCAACAACGGGTCTTTGCGCCTAGCTCACGTCGCAAGATCGTTGTCGCCACCAACATCGCTGAAACGTCGCTGACCATTCCGGGAATTCGTTACGTGATTGATGCGGGATTGGCTCGAATCAGCCGTTACAACCCGCGCACCCGCACCAAGCGGCTGCCGGTCGAGCCGGTCTCACAGAGCAGCGCCAACCAGCGCAAAGGCCGGGCGGGTCGCGTGCAGGAAGGCGTTTGCATTCGCCTCTACGCCGAGGACGAGTTCAATTCCCGTCCCGCATTCACGCAGCCGGAAATCCAGCGCGCCAATCTTGCTGAGGTGATCCTGCGCATGAAGGCGTTTCATCTGGGCGACATTGAATCCTTTCCGTTTGTCCAACCGCCCACATCCGCCGCCATCGCCAACGGTTACGCGTTGCTCCAGGAACTTGGCGCGCTGGACGAGGGTCGCAATCTCACACGGCTCGGCGAAGACCTCGCGCGGCTGCCGATTGACCCCACGCTTGGCCGGATGTTGCTCCAATCGCAGCAGGAGCATGCGACTCAGGAACTGCTGATTATCGCCGCCGGGCTGAGTATTCAAGACCCGCGCGAACGTCCGCTGGATCAGAAGGAAGCCGCTGCCGCCGCGCATAAACAGTTCACTGATCCGCAGTCCGACTTTCTCACGTTGCTCAACATCTGGAACGCCGTTCACGACGAATGGGATCGCCTGCGCTCGCAAGGTCAGCGGCGAAGGTTCTGCAAGCAGCGGTTTCTCTCCTACCTCCGGATGCGCGAATGGCAGGATGTCTATTCACAGCTTCACGACGCGCTTGATGATCTCGGCACGCTCAAGCTCAACGAGAGCAACGCCGCGTACGATGCGATTCATCGCTCGATCCTGGCCGGCTTGATTGGTCACGTCGCGCGTTTGGAGGAACGAAACAATTACAAATCCTCAGGCAACCGATTGGTCTCCGTGTTCCCCGGTTCGGCACTCTATTCGCGCGGCGAGCCGCAACGGAAGCCCATCAACAAAGGCAACAAGCCGCCGCCGAAACCCAAGTCGAACCAGCCACAGTGGATCGTCGCCGGTGAAATCGTTGAAACCTCCCAGTTGTTTGCTAGGACCGTAGCCGGTATTGATCCGCAATGGATTTACCAACTGGCACCGCATTGCTGCAAACTCACGCATCAGAATCCACACTGGAGCCCGAGCGCCGGCAATGTATTGATTGAGGAGATTGTCACCCTGCATGGCTTGGAAGTGCAGCGTCGCAAAGTTGCCTACGGCAATCTGAACCCGAAGGAAGCCACCGCCATTTTCATCCGTTCGGCTTTGGTCGAGGAGAATGTGATGCCGTCCCGCACTCGGCGCGGTGATGATGCGGATGCCGATCGCGATGAAGTCCGCGTGCTCACGACGGTGGCGGAGAAAAAGCCGGAGTTACCGGTGCAGTATCGCTTCCTGACCCACAACCGGAGCGTCCGCGAGAAGATTGAGAATTGGCGCACGCGCGTTCGCCACTATGCGTTGGGTGATCTTGATCAGGTTTTGGGAGATTTCTACGCCCGACACCTCACCGGAGTGTCGTCGCTGCACGAGTTGAACCGTGAGTTGCGTGATCCAACGATGCAGGCGCGGCTGTGCATCACCGAAGAGGAACTGGCTGGCGGACAATCGTTGCGCTACGACGCGGCGGCCTTCCCTGATGCCGTGCCCGTCAGCGGCCAACCCGTGGCACTCGCCTACGCTTACGCGCCCGGTGAAGAACACGATGGCATCACCATCGAACTACCGTTCTCAGTCGCGCAAACAGCTTCGTCCGCACTGCTCGAATGGGCCGTGCCGGGATTGCGCGAGGAAATTATCAGCGAGCTGCTCCGCGCGTTGCCGAAATCCATCCGCCGCGAGTTGATGCCATTTCCGCCTAAGATCGCTGAGATCGTCCAAGGGTTTCAACCGACCGGAACATCATTCCTGCAAGACCTTGCTGCCTTTGTGCATCGTCGTTACGGCGTGGCGGTAAATGCATCGGACTGGCCGACCAATGCGTTGCCGGCGCATCTGCGTCCCCGCATCGAGATCGTTGATCACGAGAAGAAATCGCTCGGAGTGGGTCGTGATCTTGCACAACTCCAGCAACGGCTCAAGCAAGAGCAGCCCAAGCCAATCGCGAGCTTCGACTCGGTCGATTGGACGCGCGCCGCACAACGATGGGAACGCTTCGGCCTCACCGACTGGACTTGCAGCGATCTGCCTGAACGCATCACGATCAGCGAAGGTCCAGGCCTGCCCGTGTATGCGTGGCCCGGAATCGAGTTTGCCGAAGGCGTGGTGAATGTACGCCTCTTCCGCAGCCCCGACCTCGCTCAAGCCGCCTCGCTCGCGGGTGTGCAACGCCTCGTGGAACTCGCCATTCAAAAGGATCTCGCCTGGCTGGAAAAGGATTTGCGCGCGTTGAGTCGTTACGATCTGCTTTACGCGCCGCTCGGCGACAGCGCGGAGCTACGCGAGACATCGTTAGAGCATTTGAAGCGATACCTGTTCCCCGCGGAGCCATTGCCCGCTTTAACGCGCGCTCACTACGAGACTGTCGTGAACGAAGCGCGCCAACGGTTGCCCGGCTTGGCGTCGCAATTCATGGATCGGCTCGGATCGGTTTTGCAATTGCGTCAGCAAGTGCAGCAACGCATCGGCGTAGTCACAATGCCCGCCTTGCCCCGTTCACAAACACTTTTCTCGCTCCGTCAACTGGGAGGAGTCGTCGCCAATTCTCCCGCGAACCCACTCGCTGAAGAACTAAATAACCTCGTGTCATCCCGATTCCTGGACCGCGTTGCGTATGACCGACTCGCTCACCTGCCGCGTTATCTCAAGGCGCTGCTCATTCGTGCCGAGCGCGCCGCCTTGAATCCGGCCAAGAATCAAGAGCGTCTCCGGCAACTTGCGCCCTACGTGGACGCGCTGAAACAACTTCAAGGCCAACTGCAAACATCCCGGGCGAAACAACGACAGATCGAGTCGTTTCGCTGGATGGTGGAGGAGTTCAAGGTTTCCCTGTTCGCACAGGAATTGGGTACGGCCGTGCCGGTCTCTCCCAAGCGATTGGACCAACAATTGGAAATCGTCCGCCAAACGGCTTAGACCGTGTAACAAAAGTCGTCTCCGGGGTGCGCCCGTCCTCGAACGCAGCAACGTGACGAAACAAAGCGCCGGAGAATTTGCTGCGCCGTCGCGGTTGGCGGAGGTCGCTGTGGCCGGGACGACCACACTCCGTATCTGTTGCAGGCTTAATCGTCCACTCAAGTCAGACTGCCAATTCGACTTAGGCTCAGCACTGGTTCGTTCTCCTGTCGCGACGCAGCGAGGTCCACTTCAAACTCGGCAACCCAATCATTGTCTCCTTCCGGATCTACTAACATCTGTTGCACGCGCCAGGTTTTCTTGTCCTCGGCGGGTAGCACATAGGTGTGACGTACATTGCGCGCGTTCGGATCAAGGCAGAGGTGATCATGGTCTGCATGGTAGGCGTCCATCAATTGCTGCACGCGCGCGGCAGTCCACGGCTGACCGTCGGCGTCGTCCGGCGAACTGAGATTGGCTATGGCTTGCTCGTAATCTTCGATGACCAGCCCACGCAGGAACGTGAAGATGCGATTACGGATAGCCGCAGTGAAAGCTTTGGTGTCGCGCGTGATGTCGGCGGCTGCTTCCTCGGCGCCAGGCGGGCGGACCTCCTTGGTTTCTCCGGGACGATAATTCGGGTCGCGCATCTTCTCCCACTCATCGAGCAGACTGGAATCCACCTGCCGAATCATCGTCCCGAGGTAAAGTTCCATTTCGCGGACCTGCTCGTTCTTCGCGGAATCAGGAACAGTTTGTGCGAGGACTTTGAACACGCTGTTCAGATGCCGCAGCAACACGCCCTCGGCCCGGTGCAGTTCGTAAAGTTTGATGTAGTCGGCAAACGAGCGGAACTCTTCGAACATCTCGCGCACGATGGATTTCGGGCGGATGTTCTCCTCGCCCACCCACGGATGCCGTGCAGCGAATTCATTGAAGGTCGAATAGACAAACTCGCGATTCGGTTTGGGATGCTCGCACTTTTCCAACTCTTCCATGCGCTGGTCATACTCGATGCCTTCCATCTTCATCTCGGCCATCTTCTGATCCCTAACCTTGTCGAGTTGTTTGCGCAAGATGATGTCCGGGTTTTCGAGGATGGACTCGACGAGCGTCAGTAGCACCAGCGCGTAATCCGGGGTTTGCGGGTCCATCAGCTCAATCGTTTCCAGCAGGTAGAGCGACAACGTCTGATCCATTGAGAAATCGTCCTGCAACTCGACGTTCACGCGAAGCATTTGCTCGTAGCCACCGACGTCAGGAGGTGGATTTGGAGCACCGCTTGGACCATCCGCCTCCTCACGTCGGCGGCTACCAGGATTGATGAACTCCACAATCTTGCGGTCGAGCAGCGAGCGGAACAACTGCCAGGCGCGCTTGATATGCGCCTGTTTCTGGCGCGGAGTTTCGTGGCAATCGCGGATGAGCCGCTGCATCGCTATGCAGCCATCGCCTTTGCGGCTGAGTACATTCAGCAACATCGCGTGCGTGACCTGGAAGCGGGAAGTAAGTCTTTCCGGCGGCGCAGCAATCAGACGGATGTAGGTATTCTTGTCCCAGTTGACGAAATTCTTTTCCGGTGGCTGACGTTTCACGGTCTTCTTGCCCTCGCGTGCAGCCTTTTCGGCGAGCTTGAGATTCTCGATCACGTGCTCCGGCGCTTGGGCCACGACCCAGCCCTTATCATCGAATCCCTTGCGTCCGGCACGTCCGCTGATCTGATGAAAATCCCGCGCGCTCAGGATGACCGTCTTTTGACCGTCGTACTTGCACAGGCGCGTGAACAGCACGGTGCGAATCGGCACGTTGATGCCGACCCCGAGCGTATCCGTGCCACAAATGACCTTGAGCAAGCCCTTCTGCGCCAGTTGCTCAATCAGTACGCGATACTTGGGCAACAACCCGGCGTGATGCAATCCGATGCCGTGCCGCAGCCACTTCTTGATCTCCGGCCCGTAGGGACTGGTAAACTTGAAACCTTCCAGTGTATTGGCGATCGCGGCCTTTTCATCGCGCGTGCAGACATTGATGCTCGTAAAATCCTGCGCGCTCTGGGCCGCCTCCAGTTGCGTGAAGTGAACCACGTAAACCGGGGCGCGCCCACTGGCGACGAGACTTTCCAGTGTTTTGGCGAGAGGTAGTTCGGAATACTCGTGCGCCAAAGGCACGGGACGGTCAATGGAAGTTACCGCAACCGTCGGACGCCTCGTGAGTCGCGTGAGTTCCTCCTCGAAAAAGGTGGTATCACCGAGTGTCGCCGACATCAGCAGGAAACGTGTTTGTGGCAGCGTCAACAGCGGCACCTGCCAAGCCACGCCGCGATCGCGATCAGCATAGTAATGAAACTCGTCCATCACGACGTCCTGCACGTTGGCTGCCGCGCCTTCACGCAACGCGATGTTCGCGAGAATTTCCGCCGTGCAGCAAAGGATGGGCGCATCGCGATTCACGGAGGCATCACCAGTGCTCAACCCAACATTGTCCGGACCAAACTCACGGCAGAGTGCCATGAACTTCTCGTTCACCAGCGCCTTGATCGGACAGGTGTAAATCGAACGCCGACCCTTGGCGATGGCTTGGAAATGCAGGGCCGTCGCGACAAGTGATTTGCCTGAGCCAGTGGGCGTATTGAGGATGACATTCTTCTCCTCGAACAATTCCAGGATGGCCGATTCCTGCGCCGGATAGAGTTGAAGCTTCCGGCCTTCGGCGTAATCGAGAAATCGACTGAGCAAAACATCGTTGCTCGGTTTCTCATCGCGCGGAATCAATTCGTAAAGCGTCGCGGCCACAGGGCGCGGACTTTACTCGTTATCGAAGCAGGTGAGAAGTAAGATGCACGGCGCAAATACTCCACGGATCGCGTGAGAAATGTTTCGCAGCACGAACCGCTCGCGGTGGCTAATCGGCATCCTGTCCTGGTCTCGCACGGTGCATCATACCTCACACTCAGAGCGTGCACACCCCAAATCCGTCCGTTATGCTTTGCGGCTCATGGAAACAGCTGAATTGCTTATCCTGCTGCTGATTTCGCTAGCGGGTTTCGGCCTGTTGGCCAAGCGCCTGCAATTGCCTGAACCTATCGTGCTGGTGCTGGGCGGGCTAGCGGTGAGTCTGATTCCCGGTCTGCCTTCCGTTGAACTGAAGCCGGAATACGTATTCTTGCTGGTGCTACCCCCCCTGCTCTACGCCCAGGCGTGGTTCACGTCCTGGAAGGATTTCTGGGACAACATTCGCGCCATCAGCCTGCTGGCGGTCGGGCTGGTGTTATTCACCACCACGGCGGTTGCGTTTGTTGTGCATGCGCTTATTCCGGCAATCCCGCTGGCCGCCTGCTTTGTTCTTGGCGCGATTGTTTCGCCGCCGGACGCGGTCGCAGCTTCGGCCATCGCGCAAAAACTGCGGCTGCCAAAACAAATGGTCACCATTCTCGAAGGCGAAAGCCTGGTGAACGATGCCACGGGTTTGATTGCCTACAAATTCGCGCTCGCGGCGGTAGTGACCGGTGGCTTTTCACTGGCGCATGCGGGCGGTTGGTTCCTTCTGGTCGTCGTAGGCGGCGTGGTGGTGGGTTTGGTGATCGCCTGGATTTTTACCGCCCTGCTCTGCTGGATTCGCGACGAATTGATCGACATCGTGCTTTCGCTGGTGGCGCCTTACCTGGCTTACCTCGTGGCCGAGCGCTTGCACGTCTCGGGTGTGCTGGCAACAGTGGTAGCCGGTTTGTGGATCGGCGCGCGCAGTTCGGAACTGCTATCCGCTTCCACGCGGCTGACCGCCACGGCGTTCTGGCAGACGTTCATCTTCCTGCTCAACGGTGCCGTGTTCATGCTGATCGGCTTGCAGCTGCCGGATGTGGTGGACGCATTGCACGACCATTCCTGGACGGAACTGATCGGTGGCGCGGCGGCGCTGTGTGGCGTGGTAATCGCTACGCGCATCATCTGGGTATTTCCCAGCGCGTATCTCCCCCGATGGCTGAGCGCGCGCATCCGGGCGCGTGATCCCTATCCACCTCTGCGGAATGTCGCCGTATTTGGCTGGTGCGGAATGCGAGGCGTGGTATCCCTTGCCGCCGCGCTGGCGTTGCATAAGGAATTTCCCGAACGTGACTTGGTTCTCTTTTTCACCTTCTGTGTAATTCTTGTGACGCTGGTGGGCCAGGGCCTGACACTGCCCTGGCTCATCCGCAAACTGGGCGTGAGCACTGATCACTCGGATGAAACCATGGAGCGCGAGGCACGCCGGTCCGCGGCGCACGCGGCTTTGGCGCGCCTGGAAAAATTCGCAGCGGAAGAACGGCTCACCCCCGAGGCCGTCAGCCTGGTGGAGACAATTTATCAGCAGCGCCTGCATCATCTCGGCGACGAACTGGCGGATGTACTGGGCTGGAGTCCAACGCATCAGCGATACGTGGAAAGCCGCCGACTGCTCCGCGCGGCGGTCGAAGCCGAGCGCACGCAACTCATCGCCCTGCACCGCGAGCACAAGTTAAGCAAGGAACTACTTCACAAGCTGGAGCATGAACTGGATCTGGAAGAAGCACGGCTGGGCTAACTCTACGCCATCGTCAGCCCGCGCTGCGGAGATGCATGATTCGTGACAGGGTTGAGGAACTCACGAAGATTACGATTCTTCGACAACCTCCTGCTTGATTGGGCGATGATTCGGTTCATTATCGGTAAGCGGCATTGACCAGCCGCCTCACCGTTCATGAAAACTTTCATTCTGGGAATTGCCGTGGTGATCGTGACATTCGTCAGTCATGCGCAGGTCGCGCTCCCGCCGGACCTTGTGGGCCACGTGACGTCACCTCCCGGCAAATCGATCACGGCCACGGCTGTGCTCTGCTATTGGCATATCAAGACAAACAACCACTTGGTTGACTTTCGTGAACTACCTCGGCATACGCGTGACCTGCCGCGGCATGTTCAGGCGGACGAGCAAGGCAATTTCAGATTCGCATCGCTAGATCCTGCACTGTTGTATCAAGTGCTTGTCTTCGCGCCGGGTTGCCAGCCACAGACCTTCCGGTACGTTGATCCCGCCGCCGGACCGTTGAGCGTGCGGCTCGAACCTGCTGTTCCCACAAACGCTCCGGAGCGGACTGTGGTGCGGGGGCGGCTGCGGGACGCGCGCGGAAATCCAATCGCCGGGGCTCTGATCAAGATTCTCGGAGTGACGCGAAACGGAAGCAGGCACTGGCCGGCCTTCGGAATTGATTTCTACGCGGTTTCGGACGATACAGGGTTGTTCACAGTCCGCGGCGAGACCCCGTTCACGGCCACCGAAGGAGTGGTGGAAGCGGCCGGATTTTCCAAGGCGCTTTTTGAAGGATGGGAACCGGGTGACACCATTCATGAGTTGACCCTGATCGAGGGGGCCGCTTTTGAGGGAAGGCTGTTACAGACCGGCAAACCGGTGGCGGATGCAGAAATCCTCATTCAAAACTTTGGCCGTGAATCCGGTTCCTCCGAGTGGCACTACTTCGCCCGCACGGACAGCAAGGGGCGGTTTGCCTTCGCGCACCTGCCGCCCAACCGCAGTTTCTCGTTATATGCGACCATGGAATCACTGGCCGGTCGCGGCGCGATATCCCGACACGAAGGGCGGGTCCGCGAAAATGGTTCCGCGACCGACTTTGGCGATCTGAATCTGTCCCCAGCCTTCACGGTTGCCGGCGCGGTTCGCTTATCTGACGGGAAACCGATTCCACCGAAGTCGCGACTTCAGCTTGTCCGGACAACGATGGCGGGGGTGCTGGACAGTTTGTCTCAACCGTTGGGCGTAGACGGCTCGTTTCACTTCACGGGTGTTCCCGGTGAGAAGGTCACAATCTATCTACGGATTCCGGGTTATCAATTGACGCCCAGGGACGCTTTCCTAAAGTCCGGCAGCGCAACCAATCTGACCGTGGTAAACGACCTGCTCAACATGGCAATCGTGATGAAGCCAGCCACGGGAAAGTGATTCCTGATACTGCCTGCCGCGCCCGAGTCACGTTCGCTTAAATCTATTCAAGGTGTTCAAATCGAAACACTGAATCGTGTCACTACTTGTTGGTTTTCCCTGCAAATCGCGTGTGGCAAAATCAATGCTGCAATTGAGCCGCTCGTATGGGCGCCACCTCCATCTGGAATGTTTCCGACACCGATTTTCCGGGGAATGGCACGCCCCAGGACAAGCTTAGGTATGCGGCCAGGTATGCGACCTCTGCAGCACGCCTTTGGCAAACCTGCGACATCAGCGTTTCGGATCGCTTCGCCGAGCTATCTGGAAGGGCCGATGCAACGCTTGAGGCACTAGACCCCGACGGACGACAAGCGATGATCAGTTGCGGTGCGTCGCTGGAATATCTGAAACTGGCCCTGCGGTATCATGGCTGTTTGGGGCGCGTGGATTTGTTCCCCGATCTGGACCGGCCCTGGTTGGCGGCGAGAATTCACTTCGGCTACAGCGGCGGAAGTGATTCACAGGACAAGCAGCTGTTTGCAAGCATGATGTCCCCCGCGATGGACTCTAAGGTGTCCCAGGCTTCCGCAGTTCCGGATGCCATGCTCGAAGTGCTAGGTCGCGCAGCAACTAGAGAACGCGCCTGGCTGGAATTCGCCCGGAGCGAATCGAGTCAGCGACGACTGCTCGACCTGGCCAGCGCAAGACAACTGCTCCACGTTGAAGAGGTTCGTGACCAGACCGACACATTCATGCGTTCCACTGGTGGCGAGCCGAGATCACGTGATTGGATCAATCCACTTTCGCCCAGGCGATTCTTCCGCTGGGGCAGACCGTTGCTCGCCGTGAGAGTGAGTGCACGATCCGCAACCAGTACTGATCCAGGCGGAAAGAGCGGGCCAGCGGAACCAATCGGAACATGCTCAGTATTGAAAACAAAGACCGATGACCGACGTGGCTGGCTCGGGGCGGGACAGACCATGGCGCGGCTGGTCTTGCAGGCGCGATCTTTGGGGCTGGCCTGTTCCTGCTGGACGGATGTGCTGCAAAAGCCTGAACTGCGGAGAGAATTCCGGACGACGATTGGACATAAAGGTTTCGCCCAAGCCATCCTCTGTTTTTGGGCGACGCCACTAGCCGTGTTCGCTCAACCCAACGCAGACATGTCAGTAATGGCGACGAGTAAGCCGCTCGGGACGCGATGACTTCGCAAGAACCTCCAGAATCCGCGCAACGTGGAGTGTGATTCGTCCGCTCCCTAGAGCATTTCAAGTTTTACCGTAGCCGCCGACGTGAGGAGGCGGATGCAAATTCGCTAGGTAAAGTGAACCGCCTCATCACTTCGGCGGCTACAGTTTTTTTGAAACTGCGCTAGCCTCCAACACATATGAGGTTAATCTCGATTCCAAGCACGCGGGTGGACCGATGACCACCACCTACATCTGGATCTTCAAGGGCGCACGGCTTCGGGGTCGCAGTTCAGGCGGTAAGTGCGGACTTTTTGCACGGCAGGCAGGAGCAGGCCCATGCGCGAGCCGTTTTCAACGGGCTGGATGTTCACGGGCTTCCAACCCTGAGGATCAGTCGGAATCGGATTCTCCTCCAATACACATGCGCAACCGGACGGCCACTGGAGTTGGATCTCCTGCGGCACACGCGTGAGATTAATTTCCAATCGGGGACGCTTTACCGACGCCGCCGCGACAAATACACCGTTCGTGAATCCGACCGGGTAGGCCAGGAAGCTCGCCGTTTCGCTGAGACTCAATCCGTCGAATACTTTCACGCTCGGCGTCGCTCCATTGCCCGGCGATGTAAGGATTTCAGCACGGCCATCGCCGTTTACGTCACCAGCAGCCACACGAACGCCGCCACTGAAGCTTACCGGATATGCGAAGAAGGATTGCAACTCAGCCAGCGTGCTTCCATGGAATACCTTCACATGTGGCGCCGCATTTGTCCCGGCACCCGTCACAACGTCAACTTGGCCATCACCGTTAACATCGCCCGCGGCCACAAAGACACCACCAGCGAATGATCCGCTGTACGCGAAGAACGACTTGAGTTCACTCAGACTGACACCATCAAAAACTTTCACGTGCGGTCCGCCACCTGGGCCAGCGCCCGTGATGATGTCAGCCCGGCCGTCACCATTGATATCGCCAGTGGCGACCCGCACGCCGCCGTTGAATCCTGCCGGATAGGCAAAGAACGAACGAATCTCGGCACCAGTCGAACCGCTGAACACCTTGACGTGGGCCGTAGTCCCAGCGTCAGTGCCGGTGACGATGTCGTCGAATCCGTCGCCGTTGACGTCCCCGGCGGCCACGAACACTCCGCCGGCATAACCGTTGCCGTAAGGCAGGAAGCTGTGAAGCTCGCCCAGGTTTCTGCCCGAAAACACTTTTACGTGAGCAGTCCCAGGTCCAGTGCCCGTGATGATGTCCGCTGCGCCATCGCCATTTACATCGCCCGCGGCTACGCGCACACCCCCTGAAAAGGTAGGCGAGTACGCAAAGAACGAAGCCACATTTGTCTGCGTGCGACCGCTAAATGCTTTGACGTGCGGTCCGCTTGAACTGGCGTCCGTCCCAGTGACGATCCGTCCGGCTGAGGCTTCTGTCACCTGAGGGGTTATTGCGACGGAAATGGCGGTGAACTGAACAAGGGTTTGAATGAATTTCTTCATGTGTGGCGCGGTCGTGGCCGCAGTTCCTGTGCCGCAAATCGTCTTGCAACCAAGCTGTAGTGCCGGACTGGGCGACTGACACCAGCAGATCCGCCCTGCCCCGTTCACTGATTCATTCCGCTTTCTCCAGCGGCGTGCGCACCACATCCGTATGCGTTTCCCATTCGTTGAAATACAGGTTGCGGCCGTCCACTTCGACTTCGCCGCGCTGGAAATCCGCCGGCTCGGAGCGCAGCGATTGTTTGGGCGGGAACAGTTCACGCCCCCAGTCCAGATTCACGATCCATCGGTAGCTGTCCTGGTGACCGCAATAGAAGTCAGCCACGCGCGGGTCTTTGGAATCCTGCACGCCATACGAAGCGTCCGCCGGCAGCCAGCCCCAGGGGGCGATATAGATCTCAGCCCAATCATGCATGCCCCAGTGGTCGCCGGGCTTGGTCTCAAAGCCGCTCTGCCAGCGTGCCGGCACGCCGGCGATGCGGCACATGGTGATGAACAGGGTATTCTGCACGCCGCAGTCACCCCGGCGCGCAGCAAAGCCCTTGATGGCGAGCGAGGGAATAAGGCAATACTCGTCCTCCGCATTCCACGGAATGTTTTCGCTAACCCAGCGGAAAATCTTCAGGGCCTTGAAGAAGGAATTGGTTTCGCTTCCGACGATGGCGCTGACCTGCCGGCGAATTTCAGGCCTGAATGCGATGTGAGGCAATCGTTCGTCGAGGTAAGCTGCATTCCAGTCCAGCGGCAACGGCTGGACCCGGGCGGGATCGAGCTTCGGGTAATACGCGTAGGCCGTGAACTCGACAACTTCCTTGAACCTCAGCGGTTGCTGTGGATCGGTGACGATCTGCTCAAAGTAGAGGGTGCGTTGCGCGCCGCCCCCGACCGGGTTGCCCTCCGTAGCTGCGGGTGCGATGAGCTTCGGCGCTGGGACGGCACTGATCAATTTCACGTCGCGCTGTTGCCGATATTCTTGCGGATACGGCAGCCACACCCGGACCACCGCCCCCGGGTGGATTGCCGGATGATTGCTGCGAATTGTCAGCGTGTGAGTCAGCCGATGGCGGACCGGCAAGACTTCGACGTTTTCGGTGCGTTCCGCTTCGGCCACGATGGCGGCGAGATGGTCAGTGAGTTTGTATTTGGTTTTGATCGGTTCAATGCCCGCTTCCTGGCGACGCTTTTTGGCCGCGGCGCTGAATAAAAAAATGTTCTGCGGTTCCCGGCGGAAAAAATACTTCTTACCGTCAATGACGCGGAATCGCGCCTGGCTCTCGGCCGCCCAGCGCTCGATGTCCTCCGCGGTTGCCGTCGGGATGGACTTGCGCACCTTGGCAAGCAGCCCATCGGCCGGCAGTGAGTATTCATGGCGCGTGCGTTGAATGATTTCAAGCAACTCGCTCCGTGCCTGTCGCGCGGCCGAGGTCGCGTTGGGATCATCCGCCTTCAGCAGTCCGGCAGCGTCGTTGAATTGCCCCAAATCCATTAAGCCTCTCGCTTTCTGCACAACCGTGTCCTCGGTGGTAAATGCCAGGGATGCCGCGGTGGGCTCGCCGGCAAGACAGAGCTGAGTCGTGGAAGCTGCCAGTAGTACCGCGCCTGCTATTAGGCCACCGCCGATGCGGCGGGTGTTGAGGTAACCACCGGAATATCGGTCCAGCAAGATCGTCATACTGCGGATTGTGCAAAGCTTCCGCAGCGCCGCAAGCCGAACTCCAGAATACCTTGGCCCGATTACCGGCTGTTACGCCCGCCGCGAGCGCCGATCGTTGGAGACTGGCCAGTGGACAAGGGCGATGTCGCCGCTCAAGAACGGCACGCACTCCATCCAAGCGGTGCGCCCAAGAATGGCTGTCTTCTCCGTGCGTGGAGGAACTGCGCCGGACCAGTTCGCGGTAAATAAGTTTTGTGACGGAACCCTTGCCAACTGATGAAACTGCAATAGCTTCAAGTCAGCCTCGGAATGACCTTCTTCGGGCAAATCAGCGCGGGCGCAGGCGAGCCTGAGAAACTCGTGGCGTTACTCGCTACACTTGGACTACTTGCGGTTGCCGCATGGAGGGCGGTGCGATGGTTTTTGGAGGTTAAACCCTCTCCGGATCCGTGGGACGAAGCAATCACCGTAGAGATTGCAAAGGATGACGCGGTACCATTGTGTCCTCACTGCCTTGCGCAGCACTCCGGTGGGGCTGATTTCTGTCCTGATTGCGGAGCGCCCGTCGGGCAATACACGAACTGGCTGCCATTCCCGCAGTTGTTTTCGGTCGGTCATGTGCTGCGACTTGGCACCAGCGGCAAATTCAAGCGGACTCCGCTGATGGTCTTCGGCTTCATGTTGTTTTCATTGATTGAATACGCTTTGTTCGTCCCGATCTATTGGATCATTTTTCTGTGTAAACTAATTAACCGCCCGCCCGATGAAGCGCCGCCGGAGCAACCACCTCCGTCTCCAGCACCGACGAACCAATAGCTAGATATTGGACGGGATCGTAAGCTGTCAGACTCAAAAGTGCGGATACAAGGTCATCCCACGCCGCAATTTTCAAGCTCGCAAATTGCGGACGGCAGTTAATAATCACTCTGCCAAATGGATGCTGCGGTCAATAATCCGGTAGTCGGGAACAAAGCGAGACCACTGTCGTCACCAGCGTTGCGGCATTTCACTGCCGCGGTGGAAAACGCGGGGGCATCTCCCCTTCAAAGCGAGCCAATCAAGCATGACCGGGCGCACCGCATTGAGATTCGACTTTTGCTGGCGTGCAAACAAACTATTCTGCCACTGAGCCGCGACGGTGTCGGGCTGCGTGGCGAGCCTGAAATTGCGAATTGTTGACCCCGGTGCGAGTATGACCGGCCGTACCGTGAACTTGCAAATGAAGCACAGTGATGGAACCGAAATGGCCGGCACCGGTTGCAGGAACGACGGCGCCGTCGCCACAGATTAATATGGCCAAAGTATTGCCAACCTCAGCGGAACGAAAACAAATTGTCATTGTGGATGATCATCCGGTGTTTCGCGAAGGACTGGTCGCATTGCTCAACCGGGAGGCGGACCTGGCAGTTTGCGGCGAGGCGGACAGTGCGCCGGGCGCGCTCGCGGCCATTGAAAAGCTGAAACCCGACCTGGTTCTGGCGGATATCGGACTGCCGGGTAAAAGCGGTTTGGAACTGATCAAAGACCTGCGAGCCACCCTCCCGGATATCGCGGTGCTGGTCATTTCCATGCATGATGAAACGCTTTATGCCGAGCGCGTCCTGCGCGCCGGTGGCCGCGGCTATATCATGAAGCAAGCGGGGCCGGAAAAAATATTGCAGGCCCTCCGGCGGGTATTGAGCGGACAGATTTACGTGAGCGAGAAAATGTCGGACCGCATCCTGGACGCGCTTTCCAATCGTCGCGCCAAGGGCGATTCTCCCATTGCGCGGCTCACCGACCGTGAGTTTGAGATCCTTCAGCTAATTGGCCGGGGCAAGGACAGCCATGACATCGCCGGACAGCTTCACCTCAGCGTCAAAACTGTGGATGCCCACCGCGGCAACATGAAAGAGAAGCTCGAACTGGCAAGCGGGACTGAGTTGATTTGCTTTGCGGCGCGCTGGGTGGAAACCCAGTCGTCGGGCAGTTCCTAACGCCACTGGAAGGAAGTGAATCTAAGCAACCGTTCACTTCCTCCACGGCTGTAAGTCGAACGCCAGATTGAGCGCGGATTCGACTGCGGAAACACCTAGGATGGCGGTAGCTCGTTTGTGGCCACCCAGTAAGCTCCTATGCGAGTGATTGCCTGCCCGAAATGCTTCGCGTCCACAGGCTTGACCACGTAGCCGTTCGCCCCCAACCGATAACACTCGCGCAAGTCCTGCGCTTCGCGCGAGGAGGTCAGCATCACCACCGGAATGTTCTTTAGGCGCTCATCGGATTTCACTTCACGAAGTACTTCCACCCCGGTGACTTTCGGCATTTTCAGATCCAGCAGGATTACCACCGGTTCGGCCTGGGGCCGGCTGGCATACGCCCCGCGGCGGTGAAGATAGTCCAAGGCCTCAGCGCCGTCGCGGGCCAAGTCCACGCCAATCGCCGGAACACTTTTCACCAACATTGCCAGGGCAAGTTCGGCGTCATTGTCGTTGTCTTCAACGAGCAAAACATGTTTAGTACGTGGTGTCAGCACTGGTCGTATTCTCCAAAACCAGAGTGCGAAATCGCCACCCCTCGCGCAAGCTTTCAGCGGCGTTACGGCTGGACTGGCGCAGTAACCGGCCCCGGTGCCGCTGAGGCCAACTTCTCAGCGACCAGGGCGGCGGGCTTTCGCATCGCAAAATAAACGGTCGTGCCGGCGTCGAGCTTTCCTTCGGCCCAGATGCGGCCGCCGTGGCGGCTGACGATTCGCCGGACATTGGCGAGGCCAATGCCAGTGCCTTCAAATTGATCCGCCCGGTGCAACCGCTGAAAGACGCCGAAGAGTTTGTCGGCGTATTTCATGTCGAATCCGACGCCATTGTCCCGCACAAAGAAAACGTACTCGCCGTTGGGCGAGTCTTCCCAGCCGACTTCAATGCGTGCCGGGTCGCGGGGGCGCGTGTACTTGACGGCATTGGACAGGAGGTTGGCCCAGACCTGGCGCATGAGTGAGGCATCGGCCTCGAGTTTTGGGAGGGTGGCCAGCTGCCAATCGATGCGGCGGCCCTGGAATTCCGGTTGAAGATCATCGCGCGAACGCTGGAGCAGATCATTCATGTCCACCAACTGTAGCCGCAGCTCCGTTCGGCCCATGCGTGAGAACGCGAGCAAGTGGTCAATCAGCTTGCCCATTTCCCCGGCAGCATCCTGTACTTTGGTCAGGTAGCGTTGCGCCTGATCATCAAGACTCTCCCCGACATAGTCGCGCAGCGCCTCGACGAATCCGCTCACGTGACGCAAGGGCGCGCGCAGATCGTGGGAGACGGTGTAGGAGAAAGCTTCCAATTCATTGTTGACGGCCACGAGTTCCTGATTGCGACTTTGAAGCACTTGGTTCGCTTCATTGAGGGCTTTGGTCTTGCGGTAAAGCTCGGCGAAGATCGCCACCTTGGATTTGAGGATGGCCGGATTGATTGGCTTGGTGAGGTAGTCCACGGCGCCGGCGTGGTAGCCCGAGAGAATGTGTTCGTCTTCGCCATAATGCGCGGTAACGAAGACAATGGGAACATCCCGCGTCCGTTTGCGCTCCTTGATGATCTGCGCGAGTTCGAAGCCGCTGGTTTCCGGCATTTGAACATCGAGCACGATGAGCGCGAAATCGGTGGCAAACAGCGCCACGAGCGCTTCCTGGGCAGATTGGGCTTTCGTCAGCCGATAGTCGCCGCCCTCCAGAATGCTTTCGAGGACGGACAGGTTCTGCGGCTTGTCGTCCACGAGCAGGATGTTGATGGGCGTGGTTTCCATGGCGCATTTAGGTTCGACGCAGGTTCTTGTCCAGGATGGCCACCAGGATAATGGCAAACGCAAGCAAGCGCACCACGTACGGCGCCAGCGCATTCTCCTGACTGGCGTGCGCGAAAACCAGCAGGGCGCGGTTGACGGCCAGAGCGAAGAATGCCAGGGCGAAAAACCCAAAAAACCGGTCCCGGCTTTCCCGCCAGTATCGCAGGAAGAAACAGCCGGCAACCGCCAGTCCCATCGCAATCGCGCCCGTCATGAAGTCAGCCAACATAGAGTGTTGCGCGGAGTTGATAGTCTTTCTTCACTTGGTTTTCCAAATCATCCCGTAAAGCAGCAACGCAACGGAGACCAGTGCGACGGGCCGTCGATAGACCGCCATGTCGACGGCCGGAAACACAATCCGGTCCACAAACAGCAACAGATTGTCCAGGGCAAATCCCCCAAAGCACAGCGCGCTCCACCAGAGTAACGGAACGCCCGTCCGACGGTGCCCGCGCAACAGTAATACGAAGCACGCGAACGCGGTGCCGGCGCACAACAAATAGACGATGGCGGACACGTTACTTCACCTTGTCCTTTCCGAGTTTGAACGCATCGGCAAAAGCCTGGATGTCCTTGTGTTTGGCATAGATCAGGTTGATCAAAGTCACTGGCTGGGTCCGATCCATCTCCGCCAGTTTCTCGACCAAATCGGCCAGTTCGGGTGAGGCCGCCTGATAGCGGTAGCGAGGCGGCTCGCCGGTGGTCACTGCCAACCCGCTGCCGGCCAACTGGGCGAGCACGGCGGAGGCGTTCGCCTGCGGCAGATACAGTTTGGCGGCGACATCCAGCACATCCCACTCGGTGCGCGGCGTGTCTCGCAGATGCAACAGCACGCGCAAATGGTCCACGGTAACCAAATGAGCCGAAATGAACTGATCGAGGTTCAATGGTAGCTTGTGCGTTCAAGTTGCTGAGTCAGCGATAAAGCCAGACCCGCAACAGTGATAGCAATTGATCCGTGTTCACTGGCTTGGCGATGTAATCAGACGCGCCGGCTTCGAGGCATTTTTCGCGATCGCCTTTCATCGCCTTGGCCGTGAGAGCGAGCATCGGCAGCGCGCGAAAGCGGTCTTCTTTGCGGATTTCGCGCATAGTCTGGTAACCGTCCATCTCCGGCATCATGATATCCATGAGCACACAGGAGATTTCCGGCGTGTTCTGAACCATTTGGATGGCTTGCCGGCCGTTAGTGGCGCTCAAGACTTCCATTTCCTGGCCTTCGAGGAGGGCCGCGAGCGCGTAGATGTTGCGGGCGTCGTCATCCACCACCAATACTTTTCGGCCGCGCAAAACCTCGTTGGAACTGTGGAGCCGGTGAAGCATCTCTTGCTTTTCGACCGGCAACTCGCTCACCACCCGGTGCAGGAAAAGTGCGGTTTCATCAAGCAAGCGTTCCGGCGAGTAAACGTCCTTCAGGACTATGGTTTTAGCGGCTTGCTTAAGACGGGCCTCTTCCTCGGCCGTGAGTTCCTTGCCCGTGAAAACAATGACCGGCAGGCATTGCAATGCGGGTTCGGCCTGGATCTTGTCGAGGACCTCGAAACCGCTCATGTCGGGCAGTCGCAGATCGAGCACGGCACAGTCGAACGATCGGTCCAGCAACGCCGCCAAAGCCGCGGCGCCAGTCCCAACCCCGGTGATCTGAATGTCATCGTGGCCAAGCAAATCAATGATGGTCTGCCGCTCCACGTCATTATCCTCCACCACCAACAGTCGCTTGGTGTGAGGCTGGGCAAACTCCTTGAGTCGGAGCAGCGAGGCTTCAATGCCTTCGGTCGTGGTGGGCTTTACCACATAGGCGAACGCCCCGTGCGACAGCCCGTGATGCCGCTCGGGTTCGACGGTGATGATTTGCACCGGGATATGGCGCGTGGCAGGATCGAGCTTCAGGTTATTGAGCACCGTCCAACCGAGCATGTCCGGCAGGAAGACGTCCAGTGAAATGGCCGTGGGCTTGAACTCACGCGCGAGCGCCAAACCGACCGCGCCTCGCTGCGCGACCAAACCCTTGAAGCCCTGGTCCCGCGCCAGTCCCAAAAGCACGCGCGCATAGTGCGGGTCATCTTCGATGATGAGCAATGTGGTATCACTCTCGCGAATCTCATTGCGATCATCCGGGATTTCCTCGTCGCGGGCCTTGGGCAAGACGGGCAGGCCGGCGGACAACAAGGGCGCGGTCTGGGCTTCGGCGGCGCGCGCAATTCGGGCCGTGGCGGGGCCGGTGTAGTGCAACGGCAGGTACAGCGTGAACGTGCTACCTTCCCCGGGAATACTGATCAATTTGATTTCACCGCCCAGCAAAGCAGCTAGTTCGCGACTGATGGCCAGGCCCAGGCCCGTGCCGCCATATTTCCGACTGGTGCTGGCGTCGGCTTGTTGAAACGCTTCGAAGACCAGTTTCTGTTTGTCTGGGGCAATCCCAATGCCGGTGTCGCGCACGGAGAAAGCAAGTACTTGCGGTGATCGGCTGAGCACGGGATGCGTTGTGCTCCAGCCTGACTTGGCCGGGCCGACCTTCATGCTCACCTGGCCGTGGTGGGTAAACTTGAACGCATTAGAAAGCAGGTTCTTCAGGATTTGATGCAACCGCTTCGGGTCCGACGTCAAGGCGCGAGGCAGGCTGTCGTCAAATTGCAGATCGAACGGCAAGTTCTTGGCTTCCGCCACGTGGCGGAAGTTGCGTTCAATGGTGTCGCGAAGATTGGCGAAGGGGGTCTCCTCAGCTTCCACCGTGACGGTGCCGGACTCGATCTTCGACAGGTCGAGGATGTCGTTGATTAGATTAAGCAATTCAGACCCCGCCGAGTGGACGTTTTTGGCCCACTCTACCTGTTTGTCGGTCAGGTTGCGGCCCGGGTTGGTCGCCAGCTGTTGTCCAAGCACCAGAATGCTGTTGAGCGGCGTGCGCAACTCGTGCGACATGTTGGCCAGGAATTCAGATTTGTATTTGGAGGTCAACGCCAGTTCCGCGGCCTTTTCTTCGAGTTCGCCGCGGGCCTGTTCGACTTCCTTGTTCTTGCGTTCAACTTCCTCATTTTGTTCGGCCAGCTGGCGGGCTTTTTCGGCCAGTTCCTGGTTCGTGTTCTGGAGTTCGGCCTGGCGGGTCTGGAGTTCGGCCGTGAGCTCCTGGGATTGTTTCAGCAGACCCTCTGTGCGCATGTTGGCTTCAATGGTGTTGAGCACCACGCCAATGCTCTGGGTCAGTTGTTCAAGGAACGCAGTGTGCGTGGCGGTGAAGGGATGCAAGGAAGCCAGTTCAATCACGGCCTTGGTCTGGCCCTCAAAAAGCACGGGGAGCACGATGAGATGACGCGGATTGGCCTCGCCCAGGCTTGAGTGGACGCGAATATATTCAGCCGGCGTGTCGGTCAGCATAATGCGCTGCTTCTCCAGTGCACATTGACCAATGAGACCCTCACCCACCCCGAATGTCTCCGGATCTTGCGCCCGCGCGCGGTGCGCGTAACTGGCCAGCAATTTCAAATTGTAATCCCGCTCGCCGAGCGTCATCTGGTAGATCGTGCCGTGCTGGGCGTTGATCAGTGGCGCGAGTTGCGATAGCAACATCTGGCCAACGGTGACGAGGTCGCGCTGGCCCTGCAACATGCCGGTGAACTTGGCGAGATTGGTCTTGAGCCAGTCCTGTTCCTGATTGCTCTCCGTGGTCTCGCGCAGGTTGCCAATCATCGTGTTGATGTTGTCCTTCAGCTCGGCGACTTCGCCACGTGTCTCAACCGTGATCGACCGGGTCAGATCACCTTTTGTGACGGCGGTCGCGACTTCAGCGATAGCGCGCACCTGCGTCGTCAAGTTCGCAGCGAGCAGATTCACGTTGCCGGTTAGATCTTTCCAGGTACCGGACGCGCCCGGCACATTCGCCTGTCCGCCGAGACGGCCCTCGACGCCCACTTCGCGGGCCACATTGGTGACCTGCTCGGCGAACGTCGCGAGCGTGTCCGTCATGCTGTTAATGGTTTCGGCCAGCGCAGCGACTTCGCCTTTGGCTTCCACGGTAAGCTTCTGCCGCAGATTGCCCCCGGCCACGGCGGTAACAACCTTCACAATACCACGCACCTGGTTGGTGAGGTTGGCCGCCATGACGTTGACATTGTCGGTCAACTCTTTCCAAATGCCCGCGACCCCGGCGACTTGCGCCTGCCCACCCAGCTTGCCTTCCGTCCCGACTTCACGGGCGACGCGGGTGACTTCGGCAGCGAACGCGTTCAGCTGATCCACCATCGTGTTAATCGTGTTCTTGAGCTCAAGAATTTCGCCTTTGACGTCCACGGTGATCTTGCGTGAGAGGTCACCACGCGCCACCGCGGTCGTGACTTCAGCGATGTTGCGAACCTGCCCGGTGAGGTTGGCCCCCATGGCGTTGACTGAGTCGGTAAGGTCCTTCCACGTGCCGGCCACGCCGGGCACTACGGCCTGCACGCCGAGGCGGCCTTCGGTGCCGACTTCGCGCGCAACCCGCGTTACTTCGGACGCGAAGGAGCGAAGCTGCTCCACCATCGTGTTGATCGTCTCTTTGAGCTGCTGAATTTCACCGCGCACGTCCACGGTGATTTTGCGCGAAAGGTCGCCGTTGGCCACGGCGATGGTCACGTCAGCGATGTTGCGGACTTGATTCGTCAGATTGCTGGCCATGGAATTAACGTTGTCCGTCAGATCCTTCCAGGTACCGGCAACGCCGCGCACTTCGGCCTGTCCGCCGAGCTTTCCTTCCGTACCGACTTCGCGCGCCACGCGGCTGACTTCCGACGCAAACGCGTTCAACTGGTCCACCATCGTGTTGATCGTGTTCTTGAGTTCGAGAATTTCGCCCTGAACGTCCACGGTGATTTTGCGCGAGAGGTCGCCGCGCGCGACGGCGGTCGTTACTTCGGCGATGTTGCGGACTTGCGAAGTGAGGTTGGTGGCCATCGAATTGACGTTATCGGTCAATCCCTTCCATGTGCCGGCGACGCCGGGCACTTGCGCCTGACCGCCCAGTTTGCCCTCCGTGCCGACTTCGCGCGCGACGCGGGTGACTTCCGAGGCAAACCCATTCAGCTGGTCCACCATCGTGTTAATCGTTTCCTTGAGCTGGAGAATCTCCCCGCGCACGTCCACGGTGATCTTGCGCGAGAGGTCACCGTTGGCAATGGCCGTTGCCACGTCGGCGATATTGCGGACCTGGCCGGTTAGGTTGCTCGCCATGGAATTCACCGAATCCGTCAGGTCCTTCCACGTGCCGGCGACGCCGCGCACATCCGCCTGCCCGCCCAGCCGGCCTTCCGTGCCGACTTCGCGCGCCACGCGCGTCACTTCGGACGCGAAAGCATTCAACTGGTCCACCATCGTGTTGATGGTGTCCTTGAGTTCGAGAATTTCCCCGCGCACATCTACCGTAACTTTGCGCGAGAGGTCGCCGCGCGCGACTGCGGTCGCCACTTCGGCAATGTTGCGGACTTGATCAGTCAGATTGCTGGCCATGGAATTGACGTTATCGGTCAGATCCTTCCACGTGCCGCCCACTCCGCGGACTTCCGCCTGACCGCCCAGCTTGCCCTCTGTGCCGACTTCGCGCGCCACGCGGCTGACTTCGGAAGCAAATGCGTTCAACTGGTCCACCATGGTGTTGATAGTGTCTTTGAGTTCGAGAATTTCCCCGCGCACATCCACGGTGATTTTGCGCGAGAGGTCACCGCTGGCGATGGCGGTGGCAACTTCGGCGATGTTGCGAACCTGCGCGGTAAGGTTGTTCGCCATGGAATTGACGTTGTCGGTCAAATCCTTCCACGTGCCGGCCACACCGGTCACCTCAGCCTGACCACCTAGCTTGCCTTCCGTACCGACTTCGCGTGCAACGCGGCTGACTTCAGAAGCAAACGCGTTCAACTGGTCCACCATCGTGTTGATGGTTTCCTTGAGCTGCAGGATCTCGCCGCGCACGTCCACGGTGATCTTGCGCGAGAGGTCGCCCGTCGCGATGGCGGTGGCCACGTCGGCGATGTTGCGGACCTGATTGGTGAGATTGCTCGCCATGAAGTTGACGTTGTCAGTCAGATCTTTCCAGGTACCGGCCACGCCGGGCACCTGCGCCTGGCCGCCGAGTTTGCCCTCAGTGCCGACTTCGCGAGCCACGCGAGTTACTTCCGAAGCGAAGGAGTTCAACTGGTCCACCATCGTGTTAATGGTGTTCTTGAGTTCAAGAATTTCGCCTTTGACGTCTACGGTGATCTTGCGAGAGAGATCGCCACGCGCCACGGCAGTGGTCACTTCGGCGATGTTACGGACCTGGCCGGTGAGATTGCTGGCCATGGAGTTGACGTTGTCCGTGAGATCTTTCCAGGTACCTGCCACGCCGGGCACGATAGCCTGGCCGCCGAGCTTGCCTTCGGTGCCGACTTCGCGGGCCACGCGCGTGACTTCGGACGCGAACGAGCGGAGTTGCTCCACCATCGTGTTGATGGCCTCCTTGAGTTGCAGGATCTCGCCGCGCACATCCACGGTGATCTTGCGCGAGAGATCACCATTGGCCACAGCGATGGTCACTTCGGAAATGTTGCGGACTTGGGCCGTCAGATTGCCGGCCATTTGATTGACGCTTTCCGTCAGATCCTTCCACACCCCGCTGACTCCGCGGACCTGGGCCTGACCGCCGAGCTTGCCTTCGGTGCCGACTTCGCGGGCCACGCGCGTGACCTCGGACGTGAAGACGCCGAGCTGTTCGATCATCTTGTTGACGATCTTCGCGCTGCGCAGGAACTCGCCTTCCAGCGGCCGCCCATCCACTTCCAACGCCATTGGCTGGGTCAACTCACCTTTGGCGACGGCACTGATGGTGCGCGTGACTTCGGTGGTGGGCCAGACCAGGTCATCAATCAAAGTATTAATGGACTCCACCTTGGTGGCCCAACCGCCTTTGGCGCCCGGAACGGACAAGCGTTGCTTGAGCTTTCCCTCCTTGCCGACCACGCGACACACCCGGGCTGTCTCATCACTTAGCCGCTGGTTGAAATCAACGATCTCGTTAAACGCGTCCGCAATCTTGCCCGGAACGCCGGTCCAGTCTGAGGGCAACCGTACGAAGAAATCGCCGGATTTGTAGGCAAGCAGGACGGAAAGCAACTTGCGAGTCAGGTCGGTGGCCGGCGGCTCTTCGTGCGACATGATGGGACGAGCGGCGGACAGGTTGGTACGGTTGCCATCTTTCGGAACTGAAACGTTGGATCTTTTCATACGCACATGACACTGGTATTCGCAAACGCACTGGCGCGTGCTTCCCTAAGGGAACCCACGCGCCGTAAATGATCTTCCTTAGGACTAAGGAAGCGCTCGAAGCTCACTTACTAATGCGACGGGCCCATGACCTTGTCAAGGCGACTGGTATTACGCCCCCGCGGTTTTCAACGGGCTGGAGTACGGGGCTTTAACCGAAGTTGCCGCCGGGAACAAAGAGCAGGCACAACCCTGATCGGTGCTTCAACGTGAGCTGGGTTTCAGTCTTTATCCTCGATCTTCATGACCTGTTTGCGCCATTCGCGCGGAGACTTGCCGAATGCCTGACGGAAACGCCGGTCAAAATAGCTTTGATCAGAGAAGCCGGTCTTCGCGGCAATTTCCGCGATGGTCACATCGGTTTCGCGTAGCATCCGCAAGGCGTTGTTGATGCGGACCCGCGTGACATGGGCGACAAACGTCATGCCGGAAACCTTCTTGAAGACCTTCATGAACTGCGCCTGGCTCATGTGAACCAGTTGCGTGGCCTGTTCAACGCTGATCTTTTCGGCGTAGTTCACCCGCACGTATTCAAAAAGCCGGGCCAGGCGCTCCGCCAGTTGCCGGTGCTGCACAAACTCCGCGCGCATGACCTCGGACGCTTGAAACCGTTTGGTAAGTTGATACAGGACCTGCAAGAAACTTGCCTTGCAGCCCGATTGCCAGTGCGACTGCTCAGTGGATTTGAAGTAATAGTTGAGCAATTCCACCATCGCCGTGTAAATCGGCCCGGCCGCTTCTTCCGTAGCGCGCAAGACGTGAGGATGCCCCTCGCGTTTGGCGTAAAATGGAAGGAGAAACGCGTAGTCACACGAAGGCGACCCCGGGGCGTAAACAAACTCCGGCATGAAGCTCATCACAATGACGCGGGTCTTGAAGCCTGGGAAGTCCTGCACGTTGTGCAGTTTGAGATTGTCCACAATGATCAGGTCGCCAGCTTCCATCTCCACCGTCGTATCGCCCATTCCCATGCGCAGCGGGCCATCCAGGGCCATGGTCAACTCCAGCCGCTCGTGCCAGTTCCAGGTTGGTGTGTATTGCCCGGACTTGAAATGAAACAAGGTGACGTGAAAAGGAAACTCCTTGTCGAGCGCCAGGTCATAGCGCGCACGCTGATCCAACTGCCGGGCGATGTCGTGTTGCTTGAATTGCAGGCCGCGACAGGCCGCAACCAACGACGCAAACGCCTTCTTGTTAGCGGCGGTTACATTCACTTTCGGAGCTTTCATACGTCTGGAGATAATTCAATCATGGTCACTGCGCTTCAACCAAGCTTTCTCAAACCAATCGGGTTCGAGGCGGACTACTGAATAGGCTTCCAGCATCAAGGAATGCGCAGCAGCATTGCTGGCGCGGACTCGGAGTCGTTGGGTCGAATCCGTCAAATTTGCAAGCAGCACGTGCTGCAGCTGACGCCCAGAGAACAGGCTGATGGCGATGATACGAGTCCGGTCACCGGAATCCGCCAAGGCATAATGCGTGCAGCCGGCCAGCGCTTCAAACACGGAATACACCGGGAAGCGCTCCTTGGGTTGCGAGGGAAACAGTTCCGGCAAAAGCGATCCCGAGTCGCGTTCCATCACCCCTCGCCACCCCGTGGTTTCGTAATAAGTCGCACTGCGGACGTTACTGGCAGCAAGTGTGGCGATACTCCCCAAAGTCCAGGCCGCCGCAAAATCACTCAGCTGGCGTGTATCGACCTGGGGTGGCAGACCTCCGGGAACTGCTGGCTCGGAGGAACTGGTGGCCACCGGGTTAAACCGCTGTTTCAACGTGATGGGTGAAACGACCAGCTCCTTGCCGTTCGCAAACGCGCGCGCCGAAAGCACCGTGGCGCTTTGCGCTTCGAGTGTTTCCATGACGGACAAATGATCAAACGCATGCACCTGCGGATTCACCGACCAAAATAAAAAGTCAGCCTCAGACTGTCCGAGACGACCGAGAGCCTGCTCACGATTCAATTCACAGAAATTGCGGTCGCTGCCGGCACCGATCGGGACACCGAACCTCGAAAATTGAGCGCGCACTGAAGCGATCGTCTCAGGACTGGTTGCCGCCTCCCCTTCCCTCAACGCCAAGATTCGCTCCAACCTTTCCTTGTGTTCCTCAAGCAGCAGCAAGACTTTTTCTCCTGCCGGCTCGCTATTTCGCGGCAGATGCAGGGCGAGTTCCAACCTGGTCTTCGTAGCTTCCGCCTCAATCAGCGCCTGCTCCAATTTTGAGCAGTGATCTGCACTGGAAAGATGAATGTCTGCGCGGAGATGGGATAGTTGCAATCGTTGCAGAGCCGCAATCGCCTCTCCGGTCAACGATTCGCCGTGCGAGGCCACGCCTAAACCGATTTGCGGCAAACGGCCACTGGGCTCAACCTGAATGTCGATCAATTCCTTGTTCGCGGCGTGAGCGATCGCTGATACCGTTGACCTGACTGGTTCGATGTTCCCAATAATCTGCAGCTTCACGCTCTGCTGGATGCATTGCCCGCTGGTGATCTCCACTGGAAATGGCAAAGCCAGCGGCGTGCAATACGTCTTGAAGCTGGCATCCGTCCAGTTTCGCTGATCCTCCATCTCGAATACGTCGCCCATGAACGAAACTCCGGCCCAGACGCCCGGCGATATCTCGTGCGCCACTCCCTGCAATTGCTGAAAGCTGCTCTCGCCGAAAATCTGCGGCTCAATCAGTCCGGGAAACCGGCATTCGATCGTACGCCCATCCAGGCGAGTTTGGCGGGCCCGGGCGCCGGCACATTCGGCGATCGGATGCAGCACGCAGAATCCAATTCGATTCCGGTGGAACTGGCTGCGCGCCCGTCCCACGAAATCGTAGCGGACTTCCCCGTCGGCCGTGCCTTCAATTCGGCCGTGCCAGATGAAATCAATTTCCGCCTGGCGATGTTCAGAAGTGAACTCAATGCAAAACGAATCATCTCCCACAATTGAACTCGTTTGCGCAATCCGGCCCGGCACCGTGTCCCAGTTTCGATCGCGCACCGCGGCGTAGATGCCACGAAGCACTTCGCGCTCCACGAGCTTGATCCGACGCAGCCCGCCATTGGCTGGGTCGTAGAGCAGCCGCAAAGGCCCGGCCCGCAGCGGTACGAACTCCGCGGGCGCTTGAGGCTGCCCATAGATTTGAAACGCCGTGCGCATGCGCAACTAAACGGGAGCCTCCACGAAAATTCGCCGCCGGCTCGCCCGCGCCAGCACGTGACTGCGCACCGCATCCAACAAGACTGCGATGAAGATGACGCCACTGATGATAAGGGGGTAAAGATAGGGATTCACATTTAGGATGTTCAGGCCGTTCTCGATGGTTTGGATCAAGACCGCGCCCAGAACTGTGCCGGGAAATACCGCGCCCCGCCCGCCAAACAAACTGGTCCCCCCCAGAACCGCCGCCGCGATGGCCATGAATTCCCGGTTGTTGCCGAAGCCGGGCGAAACTGCCGGGGCCTGGGACAAAGCCACAATTCCCGCCACCGCCGCACAGAGTCCGCAAATCACGTAAACCAGAAAAAGAATCACCCTGGGGTTGAGCCCCGCCTTGCGCGCAGCTTCAAGATCAGCTCCCACCGCGTAGATCTGTCGCCCAAACGGCGTCCGCGTCAGGATCAGATGAGCCACCAACACGATGAAGCCGAAGATCAAGACTGGTAACGGCACCCCAAGTAACTTTGCCGAGCCCAGCTCATAGAAGCTATCCGGCAGGTTCATGGCGCGGGTTTCGGTGATGCGCAATCCCAAACCCCGACCAAAATAGCGGGTCGCCAGCGTGACGATGAAGGCCATGATGGCCAGGCGCGTGATGAACAAGCCATTTACGCAGCCGCAAACTCCGCCGATGGCGATCATCACGCCAAGAACGACCGGCAAGGGCCATCCGGCGAGAGCCAGCTTTCCACCGATGGCCGCCGCTACGAACATGATTGATCCGACGGAGAGATCCACGCCAGCCGTAAGCAACACAAACGTCATGCCGACCGCTAGAATGCCAGTCGAGGAAGTTTGCAGCAGGATGTTCAGAACATTTGCGGGCTGCAAGAAGGCCGGTGACAGCATTCCGAAGATCAGCAAAACAGCCGCAAAGAGAATCAGCGACGCTTGATTAAGCAGGCGCAGGCCGATGGGTTGAGACGGAGCGGAGCTCATACCAGCGAACCATCATGTAGGGCGGCGCGCAGGATCCGCTCGCGGTCAAACTCATCCGGCCTGATTTCATCGCGAATTTCCCCGCGGCGCATTACGAGGATGCGGTCGCACATTCCGGTCAACTCCTCCAACTCCGAGGAAATCATCAGCACGCCGGCCCCGTGACCAGCCAGCTCGTTGATCAACCGATAAACTTCATGTTTGGCCCCGACGTCGATGCCGCGCGTCGGTTCATCAAGAATGAAAACCTTGGGCTGGTTGAGCAGCCATTTTGCGAGCACTACTTTCTGCTGATTACCGCCACTCAGGGTCTTTACCGGTTGTTCATCCCGCGCGGAGGCGGTAAGCCCGACAGCCTCGCGCATCTTGGCAACGACGCTGCGACATGCGTTGCGATCCACGGCTCTGGTCCACCCACGGCTGTACTGCGGCAGGGAAACCATGGTAATGTTGTCAGCAATCGCGGCCTCAAGGCAGAGGCCTTCGGCCCGGCGATCCTCCGTCAGAAAAGCCAGGCCGCGACGAATCCGTTCGCGCGGTGACAGGCCAGCGAGGGATTCACCGTTCAATACGATCTCACCACTGGCGCACGGATCGAGCCCGAATAAGATACGGGCAAGTTCCGAACGCCCAGAGCCCATCAAGCCGGATAGGCCCAGCACCTCCCCGCGCCGAAGTTGAAAGCTGATGTTACGCGCTACTCCCGGCTGGGACACGGATTTCACTTCCAACGCAATTTCGGGAGCCGGTCGCGTCTCGCGCCGGGGAAACAATTGCGTGATCTCGCGCCCCACCATCAGCGAGATCATCCGCTCAAGCGGCAGCGTTTCCTTGCTGCCTGTGCCAACCACCTGCCCGTCGCGGAGAACCACGATTTCATCGCAGAGTTGTTGGACATGACCGAGGCTGTGCGAAATGTAAAGCATGGCGATGCCCCGCTCCCGCAGCCGCGCCATGATGGCAAACAGGCGTTCCGTTTCGCGCGAGGTGAGCGAGGTCGTCGGTTCATCGAAGATGATGAGTTGGGCATCCAGCGCGAGCGCCTTGGCAATCTCGACCAGTTGTTGTTCGCCCGCGGAAAGCTGCTCGACCGGCGTGGCCGGGGAACGATTCAACTGCACTTCCGCCAGTAACCGGCGCGTTCGCTCTTCAATCTGTGGTCCTGCAACAAACGGCGACCAGGTACGGCGGCGGGGAAAATTCTGAATAAAGATGTTCTCGGCGATGGAAAGGTTGCCAAAGAGATTCAACTCCTGATGGATGAATGCCACCCGCGCCCGCTCGGCGTCGCGTGGAGATTTGGGCGCATAGGGCTTCCCGCCCAAAAGCATGTGGCCGGAATCCGGCGGAAGATTCCCACCCAGGATGTTCATCAAGGTGGATTTGCCCGCGCCGTTTTCGCCGACAATGCCCACTGTCTGACCTGGCTTCACGGCAAAACTCACCCCTTTCAGCACTTTAACGCCGAAGAAACCCTTCTCGATGTTCTGAAATTCGATCATCAACTGATCAGGAGTTTGTTGCGTAACGCATCCAGCAGAGCGGCGCCAAGAATCACTCCCCCCTTGACCATTGTGACCGTGTAGAAATTCAGCCCAAGGAGATTCAGACTGTTGTCCACCAACGCGAGAAAGAGCACGCCAAACACAGTCCCGATGATGCGGCCCTTGCCACCGTAAAGGCTCGTGCCGCCAATCACCACCGCCCCGGCGACATCGAGCAGATTGTCACGAGCCATTTCGGGATTGCCGGTCTCCAATCCAGCCGTAAATAAAATGGAAGATAGCCCGGCGAATAAACCGGCCAAGACGTAAGCCGCAAATGCAACGCGCTGGACCGGAATGCCGGAAACGAGGGCGGCGCGGGAATTGTGGCCAATGGCATAGAGCCAGCGGCCAAAAAGTGTCCGCGCCAAGACGTAATGCGCCAGCCACGTTGCGCCCGCCGCAATTGCAGTCGCCAGCCAGAGTTTCTGGCCCAACGCGACAAAGCCCGCCGGCAACCCACCAATCTTCTGGGACTGGGTGAACCAAATCGCGAGTCCACTGACAAACATCATGGTCGTCAATGTGGCAATAAACGCGGGAATGCGACATTGAGTCACCGCAAAGCCATTCACCACCCCCATCATTACCCCGACGAGCAGCATAGCAGCGATGCCAACGGGCACCGCCACCGCGCTGCCCGCCAGCCAACCAGCTTCGCTGCTCATGATTTTTCCGCCGACCACGCTGGCGAGCGCAATGGTGGAAGTAACCGACAAATCAATGCCGCCAATGATCAACACCAGCGTCAATCCAAGCGCCACCACCAACAGCGGGAGCAGGTACGCCAGGATGGTTTGCAGATTGGACCACGAGGCAAACCCGGGCGTGAACGGTATCAGCGCGATGAAGTACACCACGCACAACCAAAGCACCAAGTAATCGGAGAGAAAGAGTCGCTTCAACACCGTGGCAATTCCAGCAGGCCGCGCATCGGGGATTGAATTTGCTGCGATGTTGGCCATTGAAAAAAAGGGCGCGAGCTACTTCTTGCCGACGTTCGCGCCCCACATGCGGCTCTTTTTCTCCGCCAGATTACCTTGGTGAATCACAAAGCCTGGGTCCAGGATCACCGCGGGCACTTCCTTCTTCGCGAGACTGTCGAGTAGCGCTTGGACAGATTGCTCAGCCTCGAAATAAACATCCTGAACCCCCGTGGCGTCCAGATAACCATCCACGAGCATCTGATAGGCCGTGGCATCGCCATCAAACCCTCCCAGGACCACATGACCGGGGTCGCCCATCTTGTGATACTTGTTCGCCGACTTCAGTGCGGCCACGACGGATGGAAACAGGAAATCCGATGAGGAGAAGATGAATGAGATGTCCGGACTCGCTTGCAACGCATTTACGACGCCCGCGCGGGCCTTCTCTTGATTCCATTCGGACGGAACTTCCGCCACGACTTCCACCACGGATTCCTGGCCTTTGACGGCATCGTAGAATCCATCTTTCCGGCCGATGGCATTGATGTCCCCCAGGTCACCCATGATCAGCATCGCCTTGTGCTTCTTTCCGGTCTTGCGCGCCTGTTCGATCATGAATTCGACGGTCTCGCGCGAGAGTTTGCGGTTATCCGCCACCACCGCTGTCGACTTCACGCCCGGCGACTCGGCTGCCGGGCGATTAAACAGCACGATGGGAATATTCGCCTCGTTCGCCGCTTTGATGGCCGGAATGCAAGTTTTGGAGTCTTTGGGAACAAGCACGATCCCGTCCACTTTCCGTGTGACGAAAGTGCGAATCTGTTGCAACTGGCGATTGGCATCGCCATCGGCAATTGCCTCGACAACATTTAGATTACGTTTCTTGAGTTCCGCCTTGATCGCTTCGAAACCAGCCACCCAGTATTCGGTCTGCAGAGTTTCAAAGGCGACGCCGATGGTAAGTTGCTTCGATTGGTCGCCACTGGGATTTTCGGCCTTTTTGCCACAACCAACCAGACACAGCGCCGCCAAAACGGCTGCCACCGCCACGCTCCCGAAGTATTGACTTAATTTGTTCATATCGTGTGGGTCGGACTTTGGTTCTCAGACCGGGATCAAATCACGCAAATAGCGCACGCCCGATTCCGTCCAGGTGCGTTCCTGACCGATGGTATCCGCGAGAGTGTTGCCGGGCGGCACCCAGGTTTCAAGAATGACATTGAAAGGGCGTGAGAATTTATTCAGTTCACCCAGCAACCACGGCACGTTGAGCTGGCCCTGCCCGGCGGGACAACCTTCCAGCACAAATCCCATGCGATGGCTCACGCGCTGTATCGTGAAATCCTTGGCGTGGAGACACAGGGTGTAACGACCTAGATTTTCCACCACCACCGCCGGTCCTTCGAGCGAACCAAAAGAGTTGACCGTATCCAGACAGATGCCGACGTTCTGCGTTCCCAATTGCTCCACAATCCAAGCCAGCGTCCCACTTCGCAACCGGTCGTGGTTCTCGATGGCGATGCGAACGCCCGCAGTGGCAAACTCTTTCACGAGTGGCCGAAGCCGCGCCACAATTTCCTCAGGCGTAGGCTCGTCGCCCTTGGAGTCCACTACCACGCGAACAAACGGCGCATTAAACCGCCTGGCCAATTTGAGATAAGCGCGCAGATTTGCCGGATCAAGCCCCAGCGTACCCAGCTCAACTTGAATCTTCAGTTGCTGAGCGCGGTCCGCAAAACGATCAAGCTCCGCGGCCGACAATCGCGTGAGCGGAAGATTGTCACAGATCTGCACCAGCCGTACATCAAGGCGCGCCGCCTCAGCCAGCAGGTCGAACGCGTTCATCGGCCGCTCCGGCGGATGCCCTGGAACTCCAATGGCCCAGGCAAAGGTATATGAACCGAGGCCCAGGATCATGACGATGGCTGGCTTGCCGGAAGTTCGCCCGAAACGATGGCCCGCACCTGTTCCTTCACGCTGGTGGAATCGAACAGTTTTCGCCAGTCCGGTTTCAACATATGTTCATGGCCGTATTTGGCAATGAGCTTGGCGCCGTCACTAAAGGGAAAGTCCACCCGACTGAACGCAATCCCGAGTTCAACCTTGATGTGACCGAACAGGAAATCCTCGGCCGCTGCGCGGGGCACGCCCCGTTTCACCGCTTCTTCCAATGCGTCGCGCAAAGTCATGACCAGGCAGATTGCCACGGTTTCTGCCATTGCCGGCTCCAAGATGGCCATCTGCTCCACGGTGATACGGTGCGACCGTGTCACGGGGGCGTAGATCGCGCGAGCAATCTGTTCACCCAGTGCATAGTGGTCTTCCGGCCCTTGCATCAGCGCGCACACAATCGCCTGTCGGGCATGCGTGCCGCCGAAAAAATCATCAATCTCCGCCTTGGTATTGAAATGCTCAAACACGCTCGGATGACAGGGGTGGCTGATGAAATACGAGATGTCCGGGCGGACGGGAAATTCACCAGCATGCGCCGCGGCGGGGTCCAATGTAAAAACCATGGTTTCCGGTTGCAACAGCGGCACGACCTCGCGGGCAATCGGCCCGAGCACCCGGTCAGGCAAGGCCAGGATCACCACGTTGGCTTGGGGCAGCGCTGCCTCCCGCGTGACCGGGGTGATACCACGCTCCCGCAACTTGACCACGCCTCGCTCGCCGGTTTCTACGCACAACACCGCGTAGTCGGGGTTCCCTTTGAGATGGTCAATGATACGGCAGCCCATTTTGCCGCCAGCCCCAAACAGGGCGATAGTGATTTTATTCGTCATAAGGCAAACAGTTCCTGCTGATCCGTCAAAGTGGCTTCCCGGGCGGCGGAAAATTCTTCGCCGCATCATCCAGCACCAAAACCCAATCCAACATTTCCCCGTCATCCGGGGGAGCGAACTCTCGTTCTCCCCGATGATTGTCAAGCGTGCCGATGGCGTCGGCCTTGCCGGTACGCGGGTTGAACCACCAAGCCTTGATTTTTGCGCCAGAAATCTTGTCCAGCCGGACCCGGAAACTGCGGCCCACCGGCGCATAGACCATCGCGTAGCTGCCACTTTCATCGCGCGTCGCACAAAAGTGGTAACGGCCCGTGCCCGGCATGGCAGTCGGGATGGAATTCGTGGCCAGCACGCTATCGTCGGGAATTCGCGTAAGGAAAGGCCGCGATTCGATCAAAGCCCGACCGTGCTGCATTTGCGCCGCCCCGGGCTGCATGATGGCTTCGGGCCACGGCATGAGCGGAAAATTCCGGGGATTACGTTCCGGTGTCCACATCTGCCATACCGAATGATGACCGTAGGTGTGACCAAAGGCGCCGTTAAACAAGTTCCAATACAGCGGACGCCGCACGTCGGCAGCGATCGAGTGACCGAGATTCTTTGGATCGAATGATACCGGGTGGTCTTCGTAGATGGGTTCGCCATCAAGAACGGGTTTGGCCGGAGTGCGATTGTAGTCCACGCGCGTTTGATCATAGCGGCCCGTGAATTCCGCCACGTGCCCATTCTGGCGCATGTTGAAATCCAGCCAGGGCTCGTCATGAAACCATTGCGCGGAGCCACTGCCGCCCGGAGGGTGAAAGGTAATCAAATGAGCACCGCCATCTCCTTTGCGAATACCCCTGGCCATCGCCCGCATAATCTCCTTGTGCGTGTCGTTCGCAATCGGACGGTCGCCCCCTAGAATCCAGATCAACCCGGCGTCCTTATAACGCTTGCCCAACCATTCCCCGTAAACCTCGGCGTTCTGCGGGGTGAAATTGGCATTCGTGCTGCGGTGCCAGTTATTGCCCCACGTCGGCAGAAAGCCAACATACATGCCGAGCGAATTGGCCTTGGCGACGATCCAGTCCACATGTTTGAAATATTCATCCTCCGGTTGCGCGGGGTCCTTCTTGATCAGCGGCCGATGGCCATAGGGATTTGGCACACTTAAGCCATCAAGTTCGGCTAGCGCGACTGCCTGAATCACCGTATAGCGCCGCTCCGCACGATTCCTCAGATAGCGCTCCGCTTCCTCGCGATCCAAGCGATGGAATAATTCCCACGCCGTATCGCCAAGCCAGAAAAATGGTTTGCCGGTTTCCGTGACGAGATAGCGCTTGTTCTCGCTCACCTTTAGCGCCGGCAACTGAGCCGCGGTCACAATGCCCGCAGTCAGCGCGCCGAAGGTGATCGCTACGATTTGAAGTTTGAGGAGTGACATAGATGCTATTGTTGCTTTCCCGGAGCCGGATATTTGCGAGTCGCGTCATCCAGCACCAATACCCAATCTTCGCCTGGCCCGCGGGTGGGCGGGCTAAATTTCATCTGGGGTCGGTTGCGGAATGTCCTCATCGGCTGCGAAGTGCCATCGCGGGGATTGAACCACCAACCGCGCAGATTACGAGCGTTGATCCTGGCGGTGTCCAAAGTCGCCTCAATGTGGCTCGGGAAGTAAGCCATCAGGTACGAGGCGTCATTCTTTCCGGGCGCTCCATCCCGCGTGATCTGCACCCGCGCGAGGTCCTTCGTCTGCGGAGCAGTCAGCGCTGTTTGGTCGGGGATGCGCGTCAAAAAGGGACGACTTAACATCAAACGCTTTAGATGAATCAACTGGTTTGCTCCCGCCAAATCCAACGCGGCGTACCAAGGCGTTACCACATCCCAACGAGGCAATCGGTTTTTCGCGCTGTTCTTTTCCGGCCAGCCATCGTCGTACATCTGCCAGATCGGATGCGTGCCGTACGCATGACCGAAAGCACCGGCGAAAACCGCCCAATAAGCGTTGCGCCGAATCTGCTGCGCGCCCACCGGTCGCTTGTCAGGAATCGCGTCGGGCGGGTATTCGTAAGCGGGCTCGGCATCAAGGCACGGCTTCGGCGGCTGCAGGGCATAATCGCGTTCAATCGGCAAAAAATTGGTACTTTCCGGTGAGTGCCCGCTTTGAATCATGTTGAAATCCAGCCAGCCGGCCCGGTGATAAAATTCCGAGGACGCATCGCGCGGGTGATAGCTGATGAGTTGTAGCTTGCCCGCGCGATCGCGGATTCCGGCGGCGAGCTTGGGCCAGAGATCGAGACTCTTGTCGGCCGCACGATCACCCCCGAGAATCCAGATGACCGGCTTTTCCGCATAACGAGCGCTGAGGAATCGACCATAGTCGCGGGCGTTCTCCAGATTGATGAAATTGTTGTTTGTGCGGCCTTCGTCGTTGCCGCCAGCCCATCGCCCCCAAGTGGGTAGCATGCCGACGTAAAGCCCGAGTTCAGCCGCGCGGTCCACGATCCAGTCCACATGTGCGAAGTAGTGCTCATTGGGTTTGCTCGCGTCCATGTCCGTGAACGGCGTTTCGCCGTACGCATTCGGCACCCTCAAGCCATCCA
>Ga0315912_10000964_pt1 | contig 39860 bp, 35 predicted proteins | sample VfabasoilMG_FD_204469 | JGI IMG/M metagenome (GOLD analysis project Ga0315912, IMG submission 204469) | Garden soil microbial communities collected in Santa Monica, California, United States - V. faba soil | ecosystem: Environmental > Terrestrial > Soil > Garden | place: USA: California... | reverse complement strand
GCGGCCCCTATTCCGGCTACGGCACCCGACTTCAGCAGCTCGCGGCGGCTGACGCCGCGCTCGTCGGGCCCCGTCTCGTTCTTGTTCGCCATGTCGAGTCCTCCCCCGAATCGTCAACAGGCTGGCGGTCGGCCCCAAAGTAGCAGGCGCCGGAGGCAGCGACAATCGGATTCGGTGGGGGTGGCGATTAGCGGATTGGCCTACCTGGCTAGGAGCCTCGGCGAACTCACACGAGCACGGCTCGCCGCTTCATGACCACCGCATAGATGAGCTGGTGGACCGCGATCACGACGATCGTGATCGTCACGATGAACGCCCCTTGGTTTACGAGCGTGCGCGACGTGCCGGCGACGAGGTCATAGGCGTTGTTGACGATGATCAGTACCAGCGAGACCGCGAACAGCCAGACGGCGGCCTGGCTGCGAAACAGCAGCGCGATGCCGGCAGCGACGGGAGTAAGGGTCGCGATGTCCGTCGAGACGACGAACCACCACGGCTGCGAGGCGTAATACGCCGCCTCATCGGCGCTGATTCCGGCCAGGCGCCCGGTTTGCGCCAGCAGGATCGTGACGGCACCCGAGCCGTTCCACAGCAACGTAAGACCCGCGACGACCCATACGTGCCATGGCGTCCTGACTCGCGGCATAGAGCCCGTCGACATAGTTCACCCCCCTCTCCGTGTTCGAGCACTGCGGCATGACAAGGCACCGGGCACGACCGGGCAATCGCCCAAAAAGGTGATTGCGCCTTTTCCGCCCGAAAAGACGACGTCGCGACTACGAAATCACGCCGAGCTCGCGAGCCTTTTGGATCGCTTCGGTCCTACGGCGAGCCTGAAGCTTCGCGAACAGCTTGGTCACGTGCGTCTTGACGGTATTGGGCGAGACATCGAGCCGCCGCGCGATCTCCTTGTTCGACTCGCCGGCGGCGAGCCGCGTCAGCACCTCGAGCTCGCGTTGACTGATGCCGAGCGTCTCTTGGGCGCGTGCGTTCGCGACGAATAGGGCCGCGGGCGCGCGCCGAAACAGCTTCGCGCCCAGCCAGATGCCGGCACCGAGAAACGCCACAGCGACCAACGCGACGTACGCTTCGAGGGCGTGCGTCCGCACGAGGAAGCGGAACTGAAGCCACTCGAGCGCGAAGGTGCCGGCCGCGACCACGGCGCCGTAGACGAGGATCGTTCGCAGCGCTTGTGCCTTTGTCGTCATGCCGCTCCAGCCCTCGGCGTCAAAAGGACTTCGGCATGCCGAGCACGTGCGTGCCGACGTACGACAGGATCAGGTTCGTCGAGACGGGCGCGACCTGGTACAGCCGCGTCTCGCGGAACTTGCGCTCGATGTCGTATTCCTCGGCGAACCCGTAGCCGCCGTGCGTCTGGATGCAGACGTCCGCGGCGTCTTTCGAGGCGTCGGCCGCGAGCATCTTGGCCATGTTCGCCTCGGCACCGCACTTCTCGCCTGCATCGAACAGGGCCGCGGCTTTCGCGACCATTAGCGCAGCGGCCTCGGTCTGGACGTGACAGCGCGCGATCGGGAACTGGATGCCTTGGTTTTCGCCGATCGGCTTGCCGAACACCTGCCTGTCCTTCGCGTAGGCCGCGGCTTTCGCGATGAACCAGCGCGCGTCGCCGATGCATTCCGATGCGATCAGGATTCGCTCGGCGTTCATGCTGTCCAAGATGTAGCCGAAACCCTTGCCCTCGGTGCCGACGAGATTCGCGGCCGGCACGGCGAGGTTGTCGAAGAAGAGCTCCGTCGTCGCGTGATTCATCATCGTTGCGAGCGGCTTGATCGTGAGCCCGTTCCCCACCGCCTCGCGCAAGTCGACGATGAAGACCGACATGCCGTCCGTCGCCTTGGCGACCTGCTCGCGCGGCGTCGTGCGCGCGAGCAGCAGCATCAGATCCGAGTGCTCGGTGCGCGAGATGAACACCTTCTGGCCGTTGATGCGGTAGACGTCGCCGTCGCGAACGGCCGTCGTGCGAATGCGCGTCGTGTCCGTGCCGCTCGTCGGCTCCGTGACGCCGAATGCTTGAAGCCGCAGCGTACCGGCCGCGATCGGCGGCAGGTACGCGCGCTTCTGCGCTTCGCTGCCGTGCTTCAGCAGCGTGCCCATCGTGTACATCTGCGCGTGACACGCCGCGCCGTTGCAACCGCTCTTGTGGATCTCTTCGAGCACGGCGCTCGCGGCGCCGACGCCGAGCCCCGAGCCGCCGAACTGCTCGGGCACGAGCACGGCCAAGTAGCCCGCGTCCGACAACGCGTCGACGAACTCCTTCGGATACGCACGCGCACGATCCTTGTCGCGCCAGTACCTGCCCGGGAAGTCGGCGCACAAACGCGCCACCGCATCGCGAATCTCGGCAAAGTCCGTCATCGAAGTCGTGCCCAATGGTCCTCGGGCATTGATACCGGGAACGTGCGGTGCGCGCAATCGGAATCCGCCGGCCGCGCCGGCCCAATCGTGTACCATGGCGCTCCTGCGGTTTTCGACCGTGCGAATAGCATGCAGCTGCCCTTCGGCCAACCACCCGCGTCGCTATGCGTCGTCCGGCTCTCGGCGATCGGCGACACCTGCCACACGGTTCCCGTCGTGCGCGCGATTCAAGACGCATGGCCGAGCACGAAGCTGACCTGGATCGTCGGCAAGACCGAGCATTCTCTGCTCCGCGACCTCGAAGGCGTCGAGTTCGTCGTGCTCGACAAGTCGCGTGGGTGGCGCGGCTACGCGGCCGTTCATCGCGAGCTCGGGGGCCGCAAGTTCGACGCGCTGCTGCACATGCACGCCTCGACGCGCGCGAACATCGTCAGCACGCTCGTGCGCTCGCCGGTGCGCATCGGGTTCGACCGCGCACGCGCGCGCGACCAGCAATGGCTGTTCACGAACACGAAGCTGGCGGCCCAGCCGCAACGGCACGTCATGGACGGGTTGTTCGAGTTCGCGGAGCTGATCGGCGTGCCGCGCCCGCCTAAGCCGCGCTGGGACATCCCCGTCGGCGCGGCCGACCTCGCGGCGATCGCGCCGTACTTCAAGAAGTCGTCGCGCACGCTCGTGATCAGCCCGTGCACGGGCCAACGCTTCCGCAACTACCGCAACTGGCGGGCGGACTGGTACGCGCAAGTAGCCGATTACGCGGCGCAACGTTACGGCGCGTACGTGCTCGTGACCGGCGGCAACACCGAGATCGAGCAGCAATACGGGCGCGAGATCGCGAGCGCGGCGCGCTTTCAAACGCAAAACCTGATCGGCAAGACGACGCTGAAGCAGTTGCTCGCAATCCTCGAGCGGGCGACCGTCGTGCTCTGCCCCGATTCGGGGCCCGCGCACATGGCCACGGCGGTCGGCACGCCGGTCGTGGGTCTTTATGCGACCTCAAACCGGCTCAGGACGGGGCCCTATTACAGCCAGCACCTCGTCGTCGACAAGTACCCCGAGGCCGTGGCCAAGGAGTTCGGCCGGCCGATCGAGACGCTGCGCTGGGGGCAGCGCGTTCGGGACCCGGCCGCCATGAGCCTGATTACGGTAGCCGACGTCGTCGCTAAAATAGACGCCGCGTTCGCCGAGCGAGGCATTGCGCCCGTTCGTTGACCCGAGCGCCGAGGATCGAGCCATGGACCGTTATCAACTGCGCAGCTTCGTCGGCGCGAGCCCCGGCGAGATCGAGGACGCCATGGAACGCGGCGAGGTCGTCTTCTTCGACCAATGCCCCGTCGAGCTGCCGGCCGAGGCCGACTTGCAGTTCATGCGCGAAGGTTTGCCGCGTGAGCTCCAGGTGAAGAACATCAGCTATCACCCTGAATCCGATTCGATTCCTCGCTTCGAAGCGGCGCCCGAGGTCAAGGATCGCATGGAGCAGATCCTGCGCGCGCACGGCCAGCGAGTCGAAGCGTTCCTGCGCCGCTCGTGCCCCGACTTCGTGCCGGGTTGGACGCTCGGCACGACGAGCTTCCGGTCGATCGAGGAGCAAGGCCGCAAGTTGAAGCCGCGCTCGAGCAACGAGCTCGTGCACGTGGACGCCGGCGCCTACGGCGCGACGAACGGCGCGCGCATCTTCCGGTTCTTCGTGAACATCCACCCGACGCGCGACCGCGTCTGGGGCACGAAAGGCAGCTTTCGCTCGATCATGGGCCGGTATCCGCAGCTCTGGGACGCGGCCAAAGGCGGCAAGCAGAGCGTCGGCATAGACAAGGGCCCGCTCGACAAGCTCTACAGCGGCTTCGTCGGGGCGCTCGGCAAGCTCTACCCGCTGGCGCGCGTCATCGACTCGAGCCCGTACGATCGGTCGATGCGCCGCATTCACAATTTCATGAAGGAAAACCCGATCTTCCGCGACAATCCTGAGGGGTATCAGGAGATCCATTTCCCGCCCTTGTCGGCGTGGATGGTGTTCACGGACGGCATCAGTCACTCGGTGCTGACGGGACAGCATGCGCTCGTCACGACGCTTCTGATCCCGCTCGAGAACTGCCGCATTCCCGAGATCTCGCCCTATCAGGTGCTCGCGCGTCCGGCCGCGTGAGCAACGCCGACCGTGGCGAGCCTGCACTTCACCCAGAACCTCGCGCGGCACACCGAGTGCCCGTCGGCGGCGCTCCCGGCCGACACGGTCGCCGAGCTGCTCGCCCGGTACTTCGAGAGCTGGCCCGCGGTGCGCGGCTACGTGCTCGACGATCAGGGCGAGGTGCGCCACCACGTCAAAGTCCTCGTCGACGGGCGCAACATCAAGGACCGCAGGAAGCTCACGGATCGAATTAAATCGAACAGTGAAGTCTATGTTTTCCAGGCCCTTTCCGGAGGGTAACTAGATGGCCCGCCAACTGCTCGTCGGAACTCGGAAGGGCGTGTTCGTCTTGGGACGGCGCGGCCGGGACTGGCGCATCGAGCGCGCCGAGCTCTTGGGCGACCCAGTGACAATGGTGCTCGGCGAACGCGACGGCACGCTGCACGCGGCACAAGACCTCGGGCACTTCGGCGTCAAGATGAAACGCTCGCGCGACGGCGGGGCGACGTGGGAAGAGCGGCCTGTTCCCGCGTACCCGCCCAAGCCCGACGACGTCGTCGACGTCGACCCGATGCGCAATACGCCGATTCCCTGGAACGTCATGAAGGTCTGGTCGCTCGAGTCGTCGCAGCGCGACGGCGAGCTCTGGTGCGGCACGATCCCGGGCGGTCTCTTCCACTCGCGCGACGGCGGCGACAGCTGGCAGCTCGTCGAGACGCTGTGGAAACACCCCGACCGCAAGTTCTGGGTCGGCGGCGGCGCCGACTACCCCGGCATACACTCGATCTGCGTCGACCCGCGCAGCCCCGACGTCGTGCGGCTTGGCGTCTCGTGCGGCGGGCTGTGGCTCACGACCGACGGCGGCAAGTCGTGGGACTGCAAAGGCCAGGGCCTTCGCGCCGACTACGCCCCGCCCGATCAAGCGTACGAGCGCCGTGGCCAAGATGCGCACCGCGTCGTGCAGTGCGCCACCGCACCCGATCACGTCTGGATTCAGCACCACAACGGAATTTTCCGCAGCACGGACGGGGGACTGACGTGCACGGAGATCAGGAGCGCACAGCCTTCGGTGTTCGGCTTCCCCGTCGTCGTCGATCCGCACGATCCCCGAACCGCATGGTTCGTACCCGGCAAGAAAGACCAGTGGCGTTACCCCGTCGACGGCGCGCTTGCGGTCTCGCGAACGCGCGACGGCGGCGAGAGTTTCGAAGTGTTGCGCGAAGGCCTGCCGCAGCAACACGCTTACGACGTCGTCTATCGGCACGGGCTCGACATCGATGCCGATGGCGCTACACTCGCGTTCGGCAGCACCACCGGCAATCTCTTCGTCAGCGAAAGCGCGGGTGACCGGTGGCAGAACGTCAGCAACTACTTGCCGCCGATCTACTGCGTCCGTTTCGTAAATTAGGCGTGCTCGAGCGGGCCACGGGCAGCGCGCGAGTGTCGTCCCCTCGTTGGAGTATTTGATGTCCGCCACCGAAGCGCTTGCCGAGTACGTCACGCACAGCACCCTTGATGCGATCCCGCGCGACGTGCGTGACGAAGCGAAGCGCGCCATCTTCAACTACTTGGGCTGCGCGCTTGGCGGCGCGGTCGAGCCCGCGCTCAACGTCGCGATCAAGACGCTCGCCCCGTTCTCGGGCAACGCAACCGCCTGCGTGCTCGGCCGCGTCGAGCGATTCGACGCGCTGCACGCCGCGCTCTTGAACGGCATCGGGTCGCACGTTCACGAGTACGACGACACGCTGCCGAAGAACTACATCCATCCGAGCGTGCCCGTGGCGTCCGCGCTGTTCGCTTATGCGAGCGCGAATCCGATCTCGGGCCGCGACTTCGTGCACGCATTCATCTTGGGCTTCGAGGTCGAATCGCGGATCGGCAACGCCGTTTACCCCGCGCATTACGCCGCCGGCTGGCACATCACGTCGACGACGGGCGTGTTCGGCGCGGCCGCAGCCGTCGGTAAGCTGCTCGGCTTGAGCACCAAGCAGATGGTTTGGGCGTTCGGCCTGGCCGCGACACAAGCCGCCGGCCTGCGCGAAATGTTCGGCTCGATGGCGAAGTCGTTCCAACCGGGGCGCGCCGCGCAGAACGGCTACACGGCCGCCCTGCTCGGCCAAGCCGACTTCACGGCCGGCGAGCGCGGGCTCGAAGGCCCGCGCGGATTCGCGGCCGTGACGGCTGCGCAGTACGACCTCGGCAAGATCACGGCCGGGCTAGGCAAGGATTTCGAGCGGCGCGACAACGCGTACAAACCCTACGCCTGCGGCCTCGTCGTTCACCCGACTATCGACGGCTGCAGCCAGCTGCACCGCGAGCACCATCCGTCGCCCGATTCCATCGCCGGTGTACGGCTGCGCGTCGCCCCGCTCGTGCTCGATCTCTGCAACAAGAGCACGTTGAAGCGCGCGCTCGAAAGCAAATACTCGATCTACCACGCCGCTGCGATCGGGCTCGTGCGCGGGAAAGGCGGGCTCCAAGAGTTCACCGACGCAGCCGTCGCGGACCCGGAGCTCGAGCGCGTGCGCGCCGTGACGACAGCCGTCGGCGACGAGACGATCAGCGAGGACCAGGTCCACATCGAGGTCGTGCTGCGCAACGGGCAAACGCTGTCGAAGTTCGTCGAGCAATCGCTCGGCAACCTGCACCGGCCGCTCAGCAATGAGCAGCTCACCGAGAAATTCGTCGACCAAGCCGTGCTCGCGCTGCCGCGCAGCCAAGTCGACGCCATCGTCGACCAGTGTTGGCACGTCGACTCCCTCTCCGACGCCGGCGACCTGGCGCGCGCGACCGTTCCGCGCGCCACGAGCGCGCTGCGCTCGGGCCGCACGACGCACTGACGCATGCCCTTGTTGCGCCGCAGCTTCGGGTTGGCGCTGCTCGCAGCCGCGTTCGCCTGCGTGGCAGGCTGCGGCGGACAGTCCTCGGGCAGCGCAACCGAGCTCCGCATCCCGCTCGGCGCCGGCGGCGTCGGCTTCTTGCCGCTGTTCGTCATGCGCGACCGCGCGCTGATCGAGAAGCACGCGAGCGCAGCGGGCCTTCCGAATCTAACGGTGCGCTGGATCGATCTCGGCGGCCCCGCCGTCATGAACGATGCGCTGCTCTCGGGCTCCGTCGACTTCATCGCCGCGGGCCCACCCGCGTTCATCACGTTGTGGGACCGCACGCGGGGCTCCGCCGACGTGCGCGGCGTCGCCGCGATGTCGTCGCTGCCGATGTATTTGAACACCACGAATCCGGCGCTCGCCTCGATCGACGATCTCACGGAGACCGACAAGATCGCCGTCACGGCCGTCAAAGTTTCGATTCCTTCGATCAACATGCAGATGTACGCAGCGGAGCGCTACAGCGTCGCGGAGGCGTTTCGGTTCGACCGCTACACGGTCACGATGACCCATCCCGACGCGCTGATCGCACTGCTCTCCGGCGGAAACCAGATCACGGCGCATTTCACCTCGCCGCCGTTCCATCAACGCGAGATCAAGGATTCGCGCGTGCGCACGCTGCTCGACACCGACGACATCATGGGCGGCGCGACGACGTTCACGATGCTGTCGACGACTGCACGCTTCCGCGACGCAAACCCGGCCGCCTATGGCGCCGTCGTCGCCGCGCTCGAGGAAGCGAACGAATTCATCCGCAGCGATCCGCGCGCCGCTGCCGAAATCTTGTTTGCGGCCGAGTCGGCTGCGGGCTTCTCCGTCGACGAGCTCGTCGAGGTGCTGCGCGACCCCGACATCCGGTTCACGACGACGCCCGAGAACACGCAGAAGTACGCCGAGTTCATGCTCGAGATCGGCTCGATCGAGAACAAGCCGGGCTCTTGGCGCGACTTGTTCTTCGCGGAGATCCACGGCGCTCCGGGCTCGTAGTTTCCGATCGCAGGACCTTTGACCCGCAAGCTGTTATGCGGCGGACCGGAATCACTTACGCTATCCGCGGTGCCTAGGACCGAGAGGGGCTCCGAGAAGGTGCTCGCGGATGACGCAGACCCAGCAGCCGGCAATCGCACAGGGGCACTCCCGCCGCCTCGCGTGCTGGCAGGCGCGCTCGCGGCCGGTGCCCTCTACTACCTGGCGACGCGCGCCGCCTGGGTCCTGACCTTCCCCGACAGCAAAGTCTCGCTCTTCTTCCCTCCGCACGCGATTCTGGTTTCCATCCTGCTGCTCGTGCCCACACGGCACTGGTGGGGCTATCTGCTGGCCGCCGCCGGCAGTCACTTCGTCGCCACGCAGCAAGAACAATGGCCGCTACCCTATGCGCTGCAGGCCGAGGCGTTCGACGCGCTGAAGATTGCGTTGACGGCAGGCGCCATACGCATCCTCATCAAGTCGCCGCTCTATCTGATCAACCTTCGTGAAGCGATCCTGTTCGTGCTGATCGCGGTGATCGGCATTCCCGTCAGCACGGCTCTCTGGGGCGCCGCTTTCACCGTCGCCTACGGCTATGGCACCGACTACTGGGTCGAATGGCGCAACCTCGGCATCTCGAACGCGGTGACGACTATCGTGCTCGTGCCGGTCATCCTGATTGGCGTCGAGCGATTCAGGACCGGATTCAGCGCCACGCGCGGACGCATCGTAGAGGCAAGTCTCCTCGTCCTCGGCATCGTAGCGGTCGGATGGCTCGCGTTCGATCGCTCGGCCGCAGGACCGGACACTTCGCCGGCCCTGCTCTACGCCCCGATTCCGCTGCTCATTTGGGCGGCACTGCGCTTTGGGCCCGGAGGCATGAGCGCCTCGGTGCTGCTGATCACGACGCTCGCCATATGGGGAACGATGCAGGGGCGCGGCCCCTTCTTGGCGCAAGCCCCTGAGGAAAATGCCCTGGCTTTGCAGTTGTTCATTCTGGTGGCTGCCACACCACTGTTGCTGCTCTCGGTTGCGATCGACGACGAGAGACGCTCGAAGCAGGCGCTGCGCGTGACGGAGCAGCGCATGAGCCTCGCGACAGAGAGCGCGCAATTGGTGCTGTGGGACTGGGACATCGCCAACGACGAAGTCTGGATTCAGGACCGAGGATTCTTCGGGTTCCCGCCGGACACGCCCGTCGATCACGGTACGCTGGCCGGAACGGTCCATCCCGACGATCTTGCCGTGCGCGGTGCTGCGATCGAGCGCGCGCTGACGAACGGCGGCCACTACGAGTCCGAGTTTCGCGTGATTCTGCGCGACGGCGCCGTACGATGGATTGCGGCGCGCGGCCGCAGCCCGGGCCTCGCGGTCGATGGCAAGCCGACACGGATCCTCGGCATCGCAATCGACATTACGCGCGAGAAGCAGGCTGCCGCCGAAGCGCAGCTGCAACGCGAGGAGCTCGCGCATCTGTCCCGCGTCGCGACGATCAGCGCTCTATCCGGCTCGCTTGCGCACGAGCTGAATCAACCGCTCACGAGCATCCTGGCCAACACGCACGCGGGCCAGAACATCGCGTCGCGCGAGACGCCGGACCTCGTGGAGCTTCGCGCCATCTTCGCCGACGTCGACAGTGCCGCCTCCCGTGCAGGAGACATCATCGAGCGCATGCGCACGCTGCTGCGCCGTGGCCACGTCGCACTCCAGGCCATCGACGTGAAAGAGAGCATCGAGGAGCTGCTGCGCCTGACGCGCACGGACCTCATTGCTCGCGGCGTCTCGGTAACGAACCTCACGACCGACGGTCTTCCCCGCGCCGTGGCGGATCGCGTGCAACTCCAGCAAGTACTCCTCAACCTGATCAAGAACGCGTGCGACGCGATGCAGGCCAATCCGCCGGAGAATCGCAGGATCACGCTCACGGCGGCCATCGAACAGAACGAGCTGCGCATCGGCGTGCTCGACTCCGGTGTCGGTTTGCCGAACGACACCGAGTCGTTGTTCCAACCGTTCCACTCCACCAAAGAAGGCGGCCTCGGAATGGGCCTCTCCATTTGCCGGACCTTGGTCAGCGCGCACGGAGGGAGGCTCTGGGCGGAGCCACGCGCGGAACGCGGGGCCGCGTTCTACGTGTCGTTGCCGCTGGCCGGCCCGTAGCGCACCGCAGACGTTGCCGCTCGCGCTACGGCGCGAAGTACACCGAGACGTGATCGGCGGCCAGCGTCGAGGTCGCTTCGTCGTAGCTGCCGGTAGCCGTGAGCCCGACCGCCTTCTTACCGCCGCCCAAGCGCAGGTTGAGCTCGGTCACGAAGTCGGCGAACGACGTGAACAGCTCGATGTGCCCCGGCTCCCAGAGACCGAACACCGCACGGCCACTCGCCGGCGCGATCGTCGGCGGCGTGGTCAGGGTCAGCAGGTCGATCTTGCGCATGCCGACCGTCAAGGAGTGCCGGTCACCGATGCTCGGGTTGCGCAGATCGAGCACGAGGCCCGTGTTGTTGCTGCTCGAGAACGGCGCCGTGGTGCCTGCCTCACCCCAACCGATCGTGAGCGCCGTCGGCAGGTCGCGCCGGTCGATGATCGTGCGGCCCTCGAAATCGGGCGGCGCGGTGCCGAACGGCTTCGCGAAGCCCAAGACCTTGGTCGCTTCGCCCGCGCCGAGCATCGCGAGCGGCAGCGTGCTCGTCGCGACCTCGTAGTTGTTCGGGTCTGCATCGCTCGCCGTCGTGGAGCCCGTGCCTTTGAAATCGAACATCTCGGCACCGAGGCGGTCAATCGCGCGCAGCTTGAGGTTGAGCTGACCCGCGACGGCGCTCACGACCGTCCCGCTCAGCGAGGTCACCTCGAGACGCACACGGCCTGCGGTGGCGTCGAGCTTCGCGGGCGAAACCGCGGTCCCGGTTGTCGCCATCATCGGCATCGGCCCCGGTTCGACGAACTTGCCGGACGCGACGATGCGTTGGCCGACGGAGATCGCCTTCGCGTCCAGCGCTTGGGTCGTGCCCACCTTGAGCACCTTCGTGTCGGCGCCGACGGTCACGACCACGGTCCGGACGAAGTGCGCGTCGTCTCGGTCGTCGCCGTCGTCGTCCTCTCCCTTGCGCTCGTCATCGTTGCGCCCGCCGTCATCGTTCGCGCCGTCGGACTTGTTGCGGTCGCGGTGCACCGCGAAAGCCCCCCTGACGGTCAGCTCGTTGCCGTTGCGCGATACGACGTTGCCGATCACGGTATCCATGCGCTGGCCACCGACGCTGTCGCCGGCTTGCACGACGCTCGCGGTGAACTCGCGGCTCTGAAGCGCGAGCGTGCCGAACGCGAGCGTGGCCGTGCCGGCCGCTTGCTTCGAGAGCGCCTCGAGACCCGGCGCGCCCGTGTACGCGGTGCCCGCGACCTCGAAGCTCGTCTGCGCGTTCGTGTGCACCGTCACGCGGCCGAAGTCGCCGCTCTTGCGGCGCCACGACGGCTTCAAGTCGACCGTGTAGCTGCTCGCGCCGGTGTCGACGGCGACGAGCGCGCCGCGAACACGCAAGCTCTTCTCGTCGACGGGCTGCACCTCGGCGACGAGCAGCGGCCGCGCCGTCACGGTCGGAGGCGACTTCGTGAGGTCGACGACGTTCGACGCCGCCAGATCGAAGTCGAGCGACAAGAAGGCTGCGCGGCCGCGCGTGATCACGAGATGCTCGCGGTTCGACAACTCGATCTCGAGGTCGACGACCCCGAGCGGCTTGCCGTCCTCGCCGACGATCTTCGCCGGCACCATCTGGCCTGCCGACTCGACGACGACCTCCGCATTCGTGTAGTCGAGGCGAATCTTGCCGCCGACGAAGTTGCCCGGCGCGACCGTCGCAACGGTCAAGAGATCCGCGAGATCGGTCAGTTGCGAGAAATCGACGCGTGTCGTCGCGGGCAGCAGCGAGACCGTTGCGCCGTTCGGGCGCTTCAGCGTCACCGCGAGCACGTCGACGGAGTAGCTGACGAAATCGCCATCGGCATCGGTGAGGCCAACGAGCAGCGTTCCGCAATCGACGCACCCGAGGGCCGCTGTCGGACCGGGCGCGCTGGAAGGGTTTCCGCTCGATTCGCCGCCGCCACCGCCGCCACCGCACGCCGCAAGCGCCGCGGCCGCCAAAGCGAGCAGCGTCGAGCGAACACCAGTCCTCGCTCGTTCTTTGCTGTTGTGCATCGTCGTCTCCTTCCGCGTCAAACTCGGTGGGACTGCAAGCAAGGCCGAGCCCAGTATAGGTTCGGCGGATACGCCCCGGGATGTCTCGCTTTGGCGACTTTCGTCGCGGACTTCGGGCGCCGACACGCGCGCTGGGCTCGGAGCTATACTCGGCTCCAAGTCACATGCGCTCGCGGGCCGGCCCACGGTACGCCGGCACCCGTTCGCGTTTCTATGCCGATGACACCGACACCGCCACGACTACGCCGCTTCGCATGGCTCTACGCGTTCGCGCTGCTATCGATCGCGGGCGCGACAGTCGCACAGGCGCCGAGCAGCCTGACCGTCGAGCTCGTCGATCAACGCATCGCGACCCTGCGCGCCGGCGGCACGCCGAACGACAACACGACCCTGACGACGTACGAGCAGGCGCGCAGCTTCTTGAACGACGCAGGCTCGTACGCGCAGGAAGTAGCGACGTACGCGGAATCGTTGACGAGCGCGCCGCAGCGCGAGGCGGAGATCCAGCAGCGCCTCGACGAGCAAGACATCTACGACCCGGCAACGGAGCTCACGGGACTAACGACGGATCAGTTGCGCGCGAAACTCGCCGAAACCGGCGCCGCGCAGCGCGACCTACAGAACCGCCGTGACACGCTCGACCGGCGCCTCTCCGCGCGCGACACGAACGCATCGGCAATTCCGGCGAGGCTCCTGCAAATTCAAGAGCGCCTCGATGCGTTGCCGGACGCCGGCTTGACGATCGATCCCGCCGCATCGCCCTCGCTGGCCGAAGCCAATCTGTGGCGCGGCGCCGCCGAGACGACGGCGCTCGAAACCGAGCGACGCGCCCGCGAAGCGGAGCTTGCGAGCCAACCGGTGCGCTTCAGCGCGATGACCGCGGAGCGCGCCGAGGCTGCGCTACAGCTCGAGCAGCGAGCCGCCCTCGTCCGCGCGATCGAAGCGCGTCTCAACGACGCGGCGCAGGCAGCCGCCGCGCCCGCGGCGCTCGACATCCCGCCGACGGATCCGGCCTACGGCGTCGGCGCGGCGCTCGCCGCACGCATCACCGAGCTCGGCGCCGCGCTCGGCAACGTGAACCAACGCTTGGCCGGAGTGCGTGCGCAAAGCGACGAGATCGCGCGCAGCACGAGGGCGCTCGAGGAGCGGTTCGCGACCGCGCGGCGCATCGTCGAGTACGGCAGCAGCGATGCTCTCGGCACTGCGCTGTTGCGCTACCGAGCCGAGCTCGAGCACTTCGTGCTGAGCGATCCGACCGAGCGGCTGCCGCGCGACATGGGCGCGGCGATCATTCGCAACATCAACTACGAAGAGCAGTTCGACACGCTGGTCAGCGCGTCCGGGTTCGTCAATCAGCAGCTGCGCGACGCGGGGCTACAACCCGAGAGCGTCGCGGCGGAAACGCGAGCGGCGCTGCTCGGCCTCGTGCCGCCCTATCGCGACCGGCTGCGCGCCGCGATGGCCGCCGAGTCCGACTACATCGCCGCCCTCGGCACGCTCGACGCCAACTACAGCGCGCTGACCGCGCGGCTCGACGAGTACCAGCGGTTTCTCGAGAGCCGAATCCTCTGGATTCCGAACCGGCCGCCGCTCTGGGAAGCCGTCGAGCCCGGCGCGCTGCGCACCGCCGTGCAGCAATTTGCGACGACGATGGGCGCGGTCCGCGTCGGACTGTCGTGGAGCGCGCTGCTGGCCGTGCTCGCCGCAGTCACGCTCGTCGTGTGTCGGCAGCGTTTCATCGCCGTGCAACAGGCAAGCAACGCTGTGGTCGGCCGAGCGAACGAGGACTCGCTCGACCACTCGCTGCGAGCGCTCGCGGCAGCGGCGTTGCGCGCGGCACCGATACCGATTCTGCTGCTCGGGCTCGCAACCGCTGTCGATGCGAACGTGCCGGAAGGTCGCGCTCTGCGCGGTCTGATCTACGAAGCAGCGTTCATCGTCTTCACGTTCAGCCTCATGCGCATCGTCAGCGAGCCCGCAGGCCTCGGCCGCGTGCACTTCGGGTGGCGGCCCACGACGATGGACCGAGTGCACGCGCAGCTCACGTTCCTGAACCGCGCCTGGCTCCCGGTGGCGTTCCTCACGGCGCTGATCACGCGTCTCGCGCCGTTCGCGGAAGGTGCCACGCTCGCGCGGCCGCTCATGGTCGTCGCGATGCTGATGCTGACCCTGTACTTCGCGAACGAGCAGGTGCGCGAAGTCCGTCAGTCCGGCCGGGCGTGGTTCGCGCGCGGCGGTCACCGCGTCCGTGCCGTGCTCGTGCTCGTGTTTCTCGGCCTGACGGTCGCCGTCGTGTACGGCCAAACCTTCTCGGTTCGGGTCGTCACCAGCTGCTTGGTGACCTCGGCTTATGTCGGCATCTTCCTGCTGCTAGCCCATGCCCTGCTCATGCGGTCGCTCCGGCTCGCGCGTTGGCGCGTGCGGCTCAAGGAGCTCGAAGCGGGCGGCGCGGCTCCGGCCGTGCCGACCGAAGGCTCGGCGGTCGTGCAAGAACCCGTCGCGGACGTGGGCGACGTCAGCGCCGCGACGGCTCAGCTCGTCAACGTCGCCGCCCTTTTCGTAGGGGCTGCAGCGGCGCTGTACATCTGGGAACCGCTGCTGCCGGCACTGGCCGTATTCGACACCGTCGAGCTGTGGACTTCGACGACGCAGGTGGACGGCGAGGCCGTCGTCAACCGGATCACGCTCGCAACGGTCATCAAAGTCCTGGCGCTCGCCGGCCTCACGCTGTTCGCCGCTCGGCGGTTGCCGGCCGTCATCGAGATCGTGCTGCGCAGCCGAACCGACGTATCGGCCGGAGCGCGCTATGCGACGAGCGCGCTGCTGAACTACATCATCGTCGGCATCGGCATCGTCGCGGCGTTGTCGGCGCTCGGCTTGAACTGGGACCAGCTGCAATGGCTCGTCGCCGCGCTCGGCGTCGGCATCGGCTTCGGTCTGCAGGAGATCGTCGCTAATTTCATCAGCGGCATCATCATCCTGTTCGAGCGCCCGATTCGCGTCGGCGACATCGTCACGATCGGCGACCGGGACGGGACGGTCACGAAGATTCGCATTCGCGCGACCACGATACGCGACTGGGACGGTAAGGAGCTCCTCGTGCCGAACAAGGAGTTCATCACGGGCAAGCTGCTCAACTGGACGTTGTCCGATACGCAGACACGCATCGTGGTCAACGTCGGCATCGCCTACGGCAGCGACGTCGAGCGGGCACTGAAAATCTTGAACGACGTCGTGCGCGGGGATCCGCGCACGTTGAACGAGCCCGCACCGCTCATCATCTTCGAGAACTTCGGCGAGAACGCGCTCGAGCTCTCGGCGCGCTGCTTCCTCGACTCGCCCGATCAGCGTTTGAGCGTCATGACCGAGCTGCGCATGAAAATCAATCGCGCGTTCGCGGAGGCCGGCATCACGATTGCGTTCCCGCAGCGCGACGTGCACCTCGACACCGGCGGGCCGATACACGTCGCGATCGACGCGCCGGCGGCCGAGAGCCGCGCTCGACCGGAGCCGCTCGCCAAGAGCGTGCGCGAAGCGTGACGTCTCCCAGGCGGCTCGGAGTTGCGGCTGCGCTCGTGTCCGTTGCGCTCTGCGCCCAAGCGCAGCGCGCGCCGGAGCTCGTGTTCGACCCCACGTGGCCGAAGGATCTGCCGAGCAACTGGAAGCTCGGCGGCGTCACCGGGCTTGCGCTCGACCGCGACGAGAACGTCTGGCTCTACAACCGGCCCAACGATCTCACGAACATCGAGCTGCACGCGGAGCTCGACCCGCCGCTCGCGCTGTGCTGCGTGCGCGCGCCGTCGATGATCCACTTGGACAAGGCGGGCCGCGTGATCGGCTCGTTCGACGCGCCGCAAGGTCACGGTATGGACGTCGACAGCGACGGGTTCGTCTATCTCGGGCAGGACACGGTGCGCAAGTACGATCCGCGCTCGGGCGCGGTCGTCGGCGAGATCGCGCGCGCACCCGAGCGCGAGGATGGCGGCCCCGTCGGGCTACAGCCCGCGAACCACCGGCCCGGGCAAGGCGGCCGCGGCCCCGTCGCCGCGTTCCTGCCGCAACCGCCGCCCGACGCCGCTGCCGTCGCGGCGCAAGCCGAACAACGCGCCGCATTCCGTGCGAAGTATCCGCCCGCCACACCCGTCGTCGTCGGCCAGATCGAGGAGATCCGCATCGTCGAAGCCGACAACGAGGTCTACGTTGCCGACAGCTATCTCGGCGGCCGCGTGCTCGTGTTCGCGCTCGACACGCTCGCATTCAAGCGCGGTTGGGGCGCGTACGGCAGAGCGCTCGCGGAGATCAGCATCGACGAGGCGGATCACCGCTATGCGCCGAACGGCCCTCGCCCACGCGACTTCGTCGGCCACCTCACGATCAACGTTTCGCGCGACGGCCTCGTCTATGCGGCCGACCGCAACGCAAACCGCATCCACGTCACGCGCAAGGACGGCAGCTTCGTCGCCGAGTGGGTGCTCGCGCCGAGCACGGGCGTCGGCGGCTCCACGGGCGGCATTGCGTTCTCACCGGACGACGAGCAGCGCCTGCTCTATGTCTCCGATCTCACGAACAACCGCATTTGGTTCTTGAACCGCGCCGACGGCCGCCTCGTCGGCGAGATGGGCCGCATGGGCGAGAACGGCGGGCAATTCTTCGGCCTTCACATGATCGCCGTCGACTCGCAAGGCAACGTCTACACGGGCGAGGTGTTTCAGGGCGAGCGCGTGCAGCGCTTCGTTCCGGCCGATAGCGCGAAGGGCCGGCTGCTCTTGCAGTTGCCCGACACGCCGTAGCGCTCGCGCTTCGTCAAGGCGACGACGCGTCAAACCACGTCAGCGCTCGAAGACACCTACGCATCGATGCCATGCTCGCCACGCCCCCTCCCGCCGTCAGCGCGCGTCGGCGATCTTTCGTCCTTCGATGACGAACATGTTGAACGCGTCGGGCACGGGCACCATCGCCGTGATCGCGAGACCGGCACCGCGATAGAGAGACTCCCATTCGACGCGCGTCCGCTCCTTGCCCGGCCCCAACAACATCATGTTCACGTCGAGCAGCTTTTGCGGGACGTCCGAGGAATCGCCGAGCGGCGGCATCACGTTGTCGATGCAGATCACGCGTCCGCCGGGCTCGAGCCGCGCGCACACGTTCGCGAGAATGCTCGCGCAAGCCGCGTCGTCCCAATCGTGCATGATCAATTTCAGCACGAACGCATCCGCTGGCGGCACCTGTTTGAACATATCGCCGGCAACGTAGCGGATACGCCGTGCGATGGATTCGCTCGTGACGGGCATCTGGGCTGGCGCGGCGTCGATGACCTCCGGCAGGTCGAACACGACTCCGCGGACGTCGGGATATTTTTCGAGCACCGCAATCGTAAGCGGACCGTAGCCGGCGCCGACGTCGATCAGCGTGCGAATGCCGCCGAAGTCGTAGCGCTCGAGCACGCCGCGGTTCGCAACGGCGCTGTGCGCCTTCAACGTCTCGCCGAACTCTTCGAGGGCCTTCGGGTTCGCTTGCAGGTAATCGAAGAACTCCATGCCGAGCTGCGCACGAGCTTGGCTGCCGCCGGTCGCGAGGCCTTCCGGCAGGCCGCTCCACACTTTCCACAGCGTGCCGCCGGAATACTCGACGAAGCGCTTCAGCGTGCCCGGAGTGTCGCGCGTGAGCAGCGCCGACAACCGAGTCGGCCCGAACCGACCGACGGAATCCTCCGTGACTATGCCGAGCGCCGCGCACGCGCGCAGCGCGCGATGCAGAGCAACGGGATGAGCGCGAATACCTGCATTACTCACGAGCTCGTCGGCCGTCAGCGCGCCCTTGGTCAGCGCATCCGGCACGTCGAGCCGGACAACCTCGGCGAGAATCTTGGCCGTCCACGCGCCGAACAACATCTCGAACAACACTGCGTGCGGCGGTTTTTCGTGCGCGGTCAAGCTCAAGTGACTCTCTCATGGTACCGGCGAAGGCTTCGCGACTCTGCCATGACTCGCGCCGCAGATGCCAGCGCGGCACGAGCCGAACCGCGCGGCCTCGCGCGAGCGCCAGGTATACTCCGGCCGCCATGCAAGAACGCGCTCTGCTATCCGTCAACGGTGTGACGTTGCAGTACCGCACGGGCGATCAGCTCGTGACGGCAACGTACCGCGTGAGCTTCGACGTGCTGAAAGGCGACCGCTTCGTCGTGCTCGGGCCGTCCGGCTGCGGCAAATCGACTCTGCTCAAGGCCATCGGCGGTTACTTGCAGCCCGTCGAGGGCGAGATGCTGCTGAACGGCGCGCGCATCGGCAAACCGGGGCCCGACCGCGCATTCGTGTTCCAGGAGTTCGATCAGCTGCTGCCGTGGAAAACGGTTCGCGACAACGTCGTCTTCGCGTTGACGGCGAGCGGCAAGCTCGCGAAAGCCGCCGCGACCGAGCGCGCGCTGCACTTCATCGACAAAGTCGGCCTGAGCAAATTCTCCGACAACTTCCCGCACACGCTTTCGGGCGGCATGAAGCAACGCGTCGCGATCGCGCGCGCGATGGCGATGGAGCCGCAGATCCTGCTCATGGACGAGCCGTTCGCGGCCCTCGATGCCCTGACGCGAGGCAAGATGCAGGAAGACTTGCTCGAGCTTTGGAACGACGTGCGGTTCACGGTACTGTTCGTCACGCACTCGATCCCGGAAGCGATCCGGATCGGCAATCGCATCCTGCTGCTCACGCCGCACCCGGGGCGCACGAAGGCCGAGATCAACTGCACGGGAGCCGACGTCGCGGGCGCCGGCGGCGAGCTGCTCTCGGCGCGAATCCAGAGGCTGTTGTTCGATCGTACGGGAGCCATCGCCGATGTCTGAAGATCGAGCTTTTTACGCAGTGAGAGCAGAGATCCTGCATACACCTGCGGCCGAGACGAGCGGCTTCGCCGTAGCCGCGCAACCCCTCGGGCTCGCGGCGCGGCTCTACGGTAACGGGACGGTGCGCAAGTCGATGCTGCTCGTGCTGCTCGCGGCCGCCTGGGAAATCTATGCGCGCGCGCTCGGCAACCCGCTCTTGTTCCCGACGTTCACGGCGACGGTCGGTGCGCTCTTGTCCGGCATCGCCGACGGCGAAATTCCGACGGCCGGCTTCTACACGCTGTCGCTGCTGCTGAAAGGCTACGTCGCGGGGCTCTTCTTCGCCGCAGTGCTGACGGCGTTCGCGAGCGTGTCGCGCATCGGCGCGGACCTGCTCGAGACGTTGACGGCGATGTTCAATCCGCTGCCGTCGATCGCTCTACTGCCGCTCGCGCTGATTTGGTTCGGCTTGGGCGACAACAGCGTCGTGTTCGTGCTCGTCCACGCCGTGCTGTGGGCCGTCGCGCTGAACACGTTCGCGGGCTTTCGCGCGTTGTCGCCGACGCTGCGCATGGTCGGGCAGAACTACGGCCTCTCGAGCGCGGGCTACATCGTGCGAATCCTGATCCCCGGCGCCTTTCCGAGCATTCTCACGGGCCTCAAGGTGGGCTGGGCGTTCGCGTGGCGCACGCTGATCGCGGCCGAGCTCGTGTTCGGCGTGAGCTCGGGCTCGGGCGGCCTCGGCTGGTACATCTTCGAGAACAAGAACCAGCTGCGCATTCCCGAAGTGTTCGCGGGCCTCCTGACCGTCATCATCTTCGGACTCTTCGTCGAGAACGTGATCTTCAGGACGATCGAGCAGCGCACCGTGAAGCGCTGGGGCATGCAGACGTAGAAAAGAAAACGGCGCGCGCGTTGCCGCGCGCGCCGTTGTTCGTTGCTACGCCTCTATTCGCCGGCGTTGATGTCGAAGATCTGCGCGCCCTCTTCGGGGTTGCCGTAGATGTTCGCGCGCGAACGCTCGGGCAGCGGTTTGCCCGCCGCGATCGCCGCTTCTTTTTCACGGTCTAGAGCACGCTCGCCGGCCAAGCCGCCGCTCAGCGCGAAGTTGCCTTCGTGGCAGGAGTACTCGTACGCGTAGTAGTTCGGCTGCGTCGACCAGATCGTGCGCACCGTGAACGGCGCCGTGTACGTCTCCGGGTCGTTGATCGTGATGCGATACTCGAGCATCTCGGGATCGATGCGGCGAATGCGCTCGGTCGTGCGCATGTTCGCGCTGTTCGGCGCGCCGCCGACGCTCGTGCGATCCTGGAAGCCGCGGCTCTCGATGACGAGCGTGTCGCCCTCAAAGTGGCCGCGCGCGTTGCCGGTGAACTGCGCGATCTCGGGATACGCGGAGTTATCGAGCTTGATGACACGCGTCTCGTGGATCATCTCGTACGTGATCGTCACGATCCCAGGGCTCTGGAAGACCTGAACTCCGTTGCCGTAGATCGCGGCGTTCATGCCGTTGCTGATACCGCGGCCGATACAACGGTCGTACAGCGAGAAATCGTCGAACGCATCGAATCGGTCGTTGCTGAACGAGCTGTTTCCCTGCCCTCGCGCGCGAGCCGCAGCGGTGACCGCCGGCTGGCGGCCATCCGGCGGATCGACGATCAGCGACGTGTAGCCGAACGTGCGCGTGCCCCATTCGTTGCGCAAGAACGTCTCAGTCGTCGCCGCGCTGGTCGCTCCCCTGTTCTGCGCGGCCGCGCGCGCGAGGAACTGGTCTTGCGGCAACGACTCTTGCGTGCCGAGCGCCTGCGGCCGATCGCGCGGAATGCCGCGCATGTCGTCGGTGCTGTACGTGCCCGCGATTGCGGGATCGCCCCACGACGTGCGCGGCGCCTTCCAATTCGGATTCTTGGCGAGCGCGGTCTGCTGCTCGGCGGGAGTGCGGCGCGCCACGGGCAGTGCCGCAATCTCTTCCGCAGTCGGCGGCCGAGCGGCTTGGGCTCCGGGGCCTCCACCACCTCCACCACCCGCTCGAGCCCCCGGCGCCGGCGGCGGACCTTCTCCGGCCTGCCCAAGCACCGCGGTGGATGCGGAGACCAGCAGCAACGCCGCTATCGCGGCCGACAACGTCTTACGGGTCATGTATTTGCTCCTTCGAGCGCTTGAGCCGCGAATCCCCCGCCCGCGGTACGCAGATTCAAGCACGCCACCGCGGCGGTGGGAACTACCCCGGCGGTGAAACCAGACTTCTTCAAGTACGATGCCGCGACCAGCCGCTCTGAAGAGGCCACCGCCATGCGAAGCGTTCGGATCGCTCTGCGTATCGCCCTGGCCTGTGCCGCCGCTGCGGCGCTGCTCGCCGCGTGCACGCCCGAACCGGCCACGACGGCCGGCGAAACGGCTCCGGCGGCGCATCCCGACCTCTCGGGCGTCTGGATGGCCTTCGCCGTCGAGAACCCCGACGGCGGCGGCAACGCGCCGCGCTATTCCGCGGAGGGCCAAACCTCGCTAGACGCATTCTCGGCGCAGTTCAGCTCGATCCCCGAGACGGGTGCGTGGTGCTACGGCACCGGCATGCCGAGCGTCATGCTGTCGACGGTCTCCTATCCGATCGAAATCGTGCAGCACGCGTCGCGGCTCGTGATGCTGGCCGAGCTCGAAATGCAGGTCCGCCGGGTCTACCTCGACGGCCGCTCCCACCCCGAGGACTTCCTGCCGCAGGGCGTCGGTCACTCGGTCGGCACGTGGGACGCCGACACGCTCGTCATCGACACGACGCTGCTGTCGGAGTGGCAAGTGCGCCCGTGGCCGCGCACCGAGCAGACGCACATCGTCGAGCGCGTGCATCTCACGAAGCTCGGCGCCGTCGCGGCGCGAGCGTCCGGATTCGTCGCAAGCGTCGAAAAGCCGATCAACGACGACGTGCTCGTGGTCGAGATGACCTTGACCGATCCCGCGTTCTACGACGGCCCGCAGCGACGCACGACGTACTTCCAGCGCATGGCCGACACCGCGACGCTCGAGTACGCGTGCTCGGCCGAGCATTGGCTCGAGCAGCTTGAGAAAAATCGAGCGTCGAACTAGCTGCCGAGCCTGCGCAAACAAGGGGTTGCGGAAAGCCGAGCCCTATGGCCGTCAGAGGCTTACGTTAAACTTTCGGCGGCGGAACCGTGCGGTGGAACAAGCCCGCCTTAATTGGGTTCTGGTTCAGTAACGGCTACACTTTTCCATTGTTTAATCACTGACTTAGGGGCGGAGAAACTCGGTAATGTTCATCACTCGGAAGCAGCTTCCCCGCCGTACTTTCTTGAAGGGTCTCGGTGCCACGGTCGCGTTGCCGCTCCTCGACGCGATGGTGCCGGCCTTTGCGGCGACGCCGGCCGGGAGCCCGCGCGTCGGGTTCGTGTACGTGCCGCACGGCATGGTCATGAAGCGCTTCACGCCCGACACCGCGGGTAAGGGCTTCGAGTTCAAGGACATCAACCGCTCGCTCGAGCCGTACCGCGACCGGCTGAGCATCGTGAGCCGCCTGCATCACCGCGCGGCCGACTCGACTGCCGTCCACTCCCTGAGCCCCACGACGTGGCTCTCGGGCGTCCGGCCGAAGCCGACGCAGGGCACCGACGCTTTCGCCGGCGTCACGGCGGACCAGATCGCCGCCCGCGCGATCGGCCAGGACACCTTGTTGCCGTCGATGGAGGTCGCGACCGAGGACCATTCCGGCTTGATCGGCGCCTGTGACCGCGACTACGGCTGCATCTACATGAACACGCTGTCGTGGCGCACGCCGACGACGCCGATGCCGATGGAGATCAACCCGCGCAAGGTGTTCGAGCGCATGTTCGGCCAAGGCGACAGCGAAGCTGCCCGGCTCGTGCGCCGGCAAGAAGACCGCAGCATCCTCGACGCCGTGACGGCTCAGGCAACGGGCCTGCAAACGAAGCTCGGTGCGCACGACAAGCAGACGCTCGACAACTACCTCGAAGGCGTTCGCGAGATCGAGCGCCGGCTCACACGCGCAGAGTCGCAGGTCGCGGCCAACGCGGACATCGTGATTCCCGAGGCCCCGTCGGGCGTGCCGTTCGAGTACACCGAGCACGTGCGCCTGATGTACGACTTGCTCGCGCTCGCGTATCGAGCCGACATCACACGCGTCTTCACGTTCATGATGGGCCGCGAGGTCAGCAACCGCACGTACACGCAGGTCGGCGTCACGGAAGGCCACCACGCGGTATCGCACCACCAGAACAAGGCCGAGAAGCTCGACATGCTGGCGCGCATCCAAGCGTTCCACATCGGCTTGTTCGGCGAGTTCGTGGCGAAGCTCGACGCGATTCCCGACGGCAACGGCTCGTTGCTCGACAACACGATCCTGCTGTACGGCAGCAACATGAGCAACAGCAACGCGCACGACCACTATCCGCTGCCGAACGTCGTCGTCGGCGGGGGCCGCGGCCGCTTGAAGGGTGGCCAGCACATCGTCGCGGAAGACCATGCTCCGATGACGAACTTGCTCTTGACGATCCTCGACAAGGTCGACGCGGGCGTCGAGTCGCTCGGCGACAGCACCGGCACGATCGGCGAGCTGTCGGCGTGACGCGCTTGCGCCCCTTACAGTCGCTGTGCGCCGCTGCGCTGCTCGCGTGGATCGCAACCACGGCTCACGCTGCCACGCCGAAGCTCGTGCAAGCCGTGAAAACCGGCGATCGCGAGACGGCGCTGACGCTCGCTCGCGACGCTAACGAGGTCACCGCAACCGAAGCCGACGGCACGACCGCGCTGCACTGGGCCGTGCGCCAGAACGACTTCGAGCTCGTCGACCGCCTGTTGCGCACGGGCGCCGACGTCAATGCCGCGAATCGCTACGCCGTGACGCCGCTGAAGCTCGCTGCAATCAACGGTGACGCGAAGCTGCTGAAGCGGCTGCTCGACGCGGGCGGCGATGCAAATACCGCCGGCACGGACGGCGAGACGTTGCTGATGACGGCCGCTCGCGGCGGTCACGTCGACGCGACGAAGCTGCTGCTCGAGCGCGGCGCCGAAGTCGACGCGCGCGAGCTCTGGCACGGCCAGACGGCACTGATGTGGGCCGCGGCGCAAGGTCATCCCGACGTGCTGCGCGTGCTGCTCGCGAATGGCGCCGACGTCAACGCACGCTCGACCCACGAGGAATGGGAGCGTCAAGTCACGTCCGAGCCGCGCGACAAATGGTTGCCGCCGGGCGCGCTGACGCCGCTGCTGTTCGCCGCACGCGAGAACTGCCTGGCGTGTCTGCCCGTGCTGATCGAAGCAGGCGCCGACATCAATGCCACGACGCCGGACGGAATCAGCGCAGCCGTCATCGCGCTGATCAACGGGCACTTCGACGTCGCGGGCGCCCTCCTCGAAGCGGGCACCGATCCGAACCTTGCCGACTACACGGGCCGCACGGCGCTCTATGCGGCCATCGACTTCAATACCATGGTGAAGTCGAACCGTCCCGCGCCGAAGGTCATCGAGAACCGCCTGACGGGCCTCGACGTCGCGCGCATCGCGCTCGATCACGGCGCCGACGTCAACGCACGACAGAAACGCTTGGTTCCGTATCGGGCGAAGCTCGACCGCGGCAACGACGGCATGCTCGGCGCCGGCACTACCGCGTTCCTAAGGGCCGCGAAGGCCGGCGACCTGCCGGCCATGAAGCTCCTGCTCGAGCGCGGCGCCGATCCGACGCTCGGGCCCACCCGCAGCGGCATCACGCCGCTGATGGCGGCCGCGGGGTTGGGCACGTCCGAGGCGGATACGACGGGCCGGCTGAAAACGCAGGCGCAAGCCATCGAGGCGATCCAGCTGCTGCTCGACCGCGGGATCGACATCAACGCGCTCGCAACCGACGGGAAAACGGCCGTCCACGGCGCGGCAATGCAAGGTTATGACGACGTGATCCGCTTCCTCGCCGCGAAAGGCGCTAAGCTGGACACTCCGGACAAGGATGGCTTCACGCCGCTCGATGTCGCGCTCGGCAAGGCCGGCGGCTTCGGCTTCTCGGGCAAAGAGGGCGTCGTGCGCGAGCCCACCGCGGCCCTGCTGCGCGAGCTCATGGCAGCGAGCTCCGTTGGCGGCGAAACGGCGGCCGCGTCGCGTTGAAAGTACGGCTACGCACACGAATATAACGAGCCTCGCCGGATACCCGCGTTCACCGGCACGCTGAGATAGAGGGTGGCTTCGAATATGGCGGTACACGGTTGGTGGAATCTCTCGTTCTGGAGCTACGTCGCCGTGGCGCTGGCCTTGACGCACGTCACGATCGCGAGCGTCACGATCTTCCTGCACCGCCACCAGGCACACAAAGGACTGACCCTCCACCCGGTCATGAGCCATTTCTTCCGCTTTTGGCTCTGGCTCACGACGGGCATGGTCACGCGCGAGTGGATCGCGATTCACCGCAAGCACCACGCCCGCTGCGAAACGAAGGAAGACCCGCATAGCCCGCAGTTCTACGGGATCTGGCGCGTACTGTTCGGCGGCGTCGGCTTGTATCGCACCGAAGCGCTGAATCAAGAGACTCTCGAAGTCTACGGCCGTGGCGCGCCCAACGACTGGCTCGAGCGGAACCTGTACAGCCGCCACCGCTATGCCGGCCTGCTGCTCACGCTCGTCATCGACTTGGTGCTGTTCGGCTTGCCGGGAATCGCGATCTACGCCGTCCAGATGGTCTGGATCCCGTTCTGGGCCGCCGGCGTCATCAACGGCGTGGGCCACTACTGGGGCTACCGCAACTTCGAGACACAGGACACCTCGCGCAACATCTGGCCGGTCGGCATCCTGATCGGCGGCGAGGAGTTCCATAACAACCACCACGCGTACGGCTCGTCCGCGAAGTTCTCGAGCAAGTGGTGGGAGCTCGACGTCGGCTGGCTGTACATTCGCGCGCTCGAGATGCTCGGCCTCGCGAGCGTCAAGAAGGTCGCGCCGCGTGCCTCGTTCTCGCGCGCACCGAACGCCATCGATCTCGACACCTTGCGCGCGGTCGTCACGAACCGCTTCTACGTGTTGAAGCTGTACGGCCGCCGCGTCATTGCACCGGTTTTGCACGGACATGCGGAGGGCGAGCCGAGCTTCCCGCGCCAGCAGCTCGCGCGCGTGCGCAAGCTCATGATCCGCGAGAACAGCGGTTTGCGCGAAGACCCGCACGTTCGCCAGTGGCTCGAGACCGCCGTCGAGCGCAACCATTCGGTGCGTACCGTCTACGCGTTCATGCAGCGCTTGAAGGCGCTGTGCGCGCAAACGACGGGCAAGACGGAGTCCGACCTCAAGCGCTTGCAGGCTTGGTGCACGGACGCCGAGGCCAGCGGTATCCGCGCGCTGTGCGACTTCGCGAGACAACTACAGGCGTATACGCCGCAGCCCGCCTGAGAACGCGGTGCGCGCCGCCAGCCAACGAAGCCGGCGGTGATTTACGAGCAAGCACGGGCCGCGCAGTGAGCGACTCAGTGTAGACTTGCCAGAAAAACGATTTCGGGGGGAACGTCACAGGTGTCGTCGCAGCCTTCACCGGACTGGCAAGCGCCGTCCGGGCAACGCATCGCCCTGAGCGTCGCGATCGCGCTCGTCGTGGCGCTCGTCGTGCTCGTCGTGGCCGTGCTACCGGCCGAGTACGGCATCGACCCCACGGGCATCGGCCGCGCGCTCGGCCTCGACGAGCTCAAGGCGCCCGCGTCGCGCACGATCGAGGTCAAGGACGTCATCGGCGGCAACGAGCGCGTTCGCGAGGTCGAGATCCCGGCGTTCAACGAGCCCGTGCCGCTGCCGAACCCGGCCGTCCATCAAGTCGAAGATCGCGAAATTCAGACGCGCACGCTGACGCTGACGCTCAAGGAAGGTCAGCAGACGGAGATCAAGACCGTGCTACGCGCGAGCAAGGTCATCGTTTACCACTGGCAGACGGACGGCGGTCTCGTCTACAGCGACTTGCACGGTCACGATCCCGCGGCCGGCCAGGAGTTCTTCGTGCGTTACCGCGAAGACCAGGATGGCGCGACGCAGGCGACGGGCTCGCTCGTCGCGCCGTTCGACGGCGAGCACGGCTGGTACTGGCTCAACATTCACGACGGCCCCGTCACGATCACGCTGACGGTCACGGGCTTCTTCGACGACATCGTCGACTACGGAATTTTCTAAAAGAAAGAGAGCTGACGCGCTATGTGGGAACACAATTACGATCCTCTCGGCAATCCCTGGCTCTCAACCCTCGTCGCTGCCCTGCCGATCTTCGTGCTGCTGCTCTTGATCGGCGTGCTGCGCAAGCCCGCGTGGATGTCGGCGCTAGCGGGCCTCGCCACGGGCTTGCTCGTCGCAGTCTTCGCCTTCGGCATGCCGGGCGATCTCGCCGTGAGATCGGCAACGATGGGCGCCGCCTTCGGCCTGCTGCCGATCGGCTGGATCGTCTACTGGGCCGTCGTGCTCTACCGCATCACGCTCGAGACCGGCAACTTCGAGATCATCAAAGACTCGATCGGCGGCCTCACGACGGACCGGCGCTTGCAAGCGATGCTGATCGCGTTCGCGTTCGGCGCATTCGTCGAGGGCGCCGCCGGCTTCGGCACGCCGGTGGCCGTCGCGGCCGCGATGCTGACGGGCCTCGGCTTCTCACCGTTCTTCGCCGCCGGCATCTGCCTGCTCGCGAACACGGCGCCGGTTGCGTTCGGGTCGATCGGAATTCCCGTCACGACGCTCGCAAACACCACCGGCATCGACGAGCTGACACTGTCGCAATGGGTCGGCCGGATCTGCGCGCCGATCTCGGTATTCATCCCGGCGTATCTCGTGATGGTCATGGGCGGGCTCAAGGGACTCAAGGGCGTGCTGCCGGCCGCGATCGTGGTCGGCGTCTGCTTCGCGAGTGTGCAGTTCGCTGTCTCGAATTTCATCGGTCCGCAGCTCGTCGACATTCTCGCCGCGCTGACTGCGATCGTCGGCCTCATCGTGCTGCTGAAAGTCTGGCAGCCGAAGGACCACTTCGTGCTCGTCGGCGAGCACACCGCAGTCGCCGCGCCGAAGAAGCATCCCTTCGGCCGCACGATGCTCGCCTGGTCGCCCTATCTCTTGCTCGTCGCCTTCGTGCTCGTCTGGGGCTACCCGGATACGAAGGCGATCCTGGCGCAAGCCTCGATTCCGGTCCCGTGGCCCGGTCTGCACAACGCGATCACGCGCATGCCGCCGGCCGTGGCCGCACCCTCGCCGTACGGGGCCGTGTTCGACTTCCAGTGGCTCGTGGCCGCGGGTACGGCGTGCGCGTTCGCGACGATAGCCTCGGCGCTCGTGCTGCGAGTATCCGTCGGGAGCTACCTCGGAATCCTGGGTCGAGTCTTCAAGCAGCTCGCATTCTCGCTGCTGACGATCGCGATGGTGCTCGGCCTCGCCTACGTCATGAACTACAGCGGCGCCGTCGTGACGCTCGGCCTCGCGTTCGCAGCGACGGGTGCATTGTTCCCGTTCTTCAGCGCCCTCGTAGGTTGGCTCGGCGTGTTCCTCACGGGCAGCGACACGTCAGCCAACGCGCTGTTCGGCAACCTGCAAGTCGTTACGGCCAACAGTCTCGGCTTCGACCCGGCGCTCATGGCCGGATCGAACTCCGCGGGTGGCGTCATGGGCAAGATGATCAGCCTGACGAGTCTCGCCGTAGCAGTCGCCGCCACCGGCATGCCGCGCTCGGAGGAAGGAAAGCTGTTCCGCTTCACGGTAAAGCACAGCGTGTTCCTCGCCTCCATGCTCGGCATCATCGCGACGATCTACGCCTACGCGAACCGCTGAGCGGCGAACGCCGCTCGGCGGTTTCTAGGAGCGATACGCGCGGTCGGACTTGGCGGCGAGAAAGAAGTCGGATTCCGTGAGACCGTCGATCTTGTGGGTCCAGATCTCGACGCCGCACCTACCCCAGCCGACGTGCAGATCGGGGTGATGCCCCTGCTCTTCGGCGATGTCGCCAACGCGGTTCGCGAAGGCCATCGCTTTCGCGAAGTCGCGAAACTCGTAGCTTCGTAGCAAGTGACCGCTCGCCGTCAGCGCCCAACCCGGCTCGAGCTGCGCGAGCAGCGCATCGATCCGTTCGCGAGGCAGCGGCGGCACTCCGCCGCGGCACGGAATACATTGTTGATCGGCGAGGGCCATCGGCATCTCCTTGCAAGCGCAAGGCCATTATGATGCCGCGCGCGGCGCCGCGGCTCCACTGCAAAGCGTTCAGATCGTCATCGGCAACAGGTATCATTTCGCAACTCTCAATCGCAATCCGGAGCTTCACTTCCATGAGTCACGAACTCGACCCGAAAGTCGGGCGGTGGTATCGGCGTCTCGACGACGAGCAGCTTTTCAAAGTCGCCAGCATCGACGAGGACGATGGCCTCATCGAGATCAAGACCGTCGACGGCGAGATCGAAGAGCTCGATTCGACGGAGTGGGTCGAGCTCGATCTCGAGGCCGCCGAGCAGCCCGAGGACTACGTCGATCACGACGCGAAGAGCGAGGAAGATGACGACGAGGAAGAGGAGTCCGGCGAGGAAGAAGACCGTCCGTCACGCGGCCGCGGCTCTCGCGACGATTGGGACGACGACGACGATGACGACGACTTCGACGACGATGACGACGACGACGATGACGATGACTACGACTCGGATCGTTGACGGGGGCTCTTGCGGCTAGTCGAACGAGCGCTGCGCGCGGCGCAGCCGCTCGATCTGCTCGAGCAAGTCGATCGCAAGCGCCGCTCCGGCGAGATTGACCCCGAAGTCCTGCTGCAGCCGCACCACGCGCTGCACGCGCGTCAGCGCGACACCCGTGAATCGCCAATGCATGCGTTCTCGCCCCATGGGCTCGACGATGCCCTCGGCGACGATCTCGACGACGAGGTCCTCGGACACACGGCATGCCGCGCAGAGCTCCGCGAGACTGAACTCCGCGGTCTCGTCGAGCAACAGCGCGCTGATCGGGTCCGTCACGGCGTATCCTCCATGGCCTGGCGCGGGTTCATCGAGAGCGCGCTAGCCATCTCTTTGTACAACGCTTCGTCGGCTGCGCTCCGGGCGGGCGGCGTCACGATCTTCAGCACGACGAGTTGATCGCCGGGCGGATTGCCGGGCAACCCCCTGCCGCGCAGGCGTAGCTGGCGGTCCGTCTGCGAGCCTTTCGGCAGTTTCAGGTCCACGCGGCCGCCGAGCGTCGGCACGCGCACGGTCTCGCCGAGCGCGGCTTCCCATGGCGTCACGGGCAAATCAAGGGTGACGTCGCGCCCCTCGACGCGATACCAACGGTGCTTCAGCAATCGAACCTCGAGAAACAAATCGCCGGCCGGCCCGCCCCCGATGCCGGGCTGGCCTTGCGCAGGCAATCGGATTTGCTGGCCGTCGACGACGCCCGCAGGGATGCGCACGTTGATTTGCTGTGTCGTCGGCTGTTCGCGGCCGCGCTCGTCGATGGCAACGCGCTGCATCGATAGGCGCCGCTCCGTGCCGCGAAACGCTTCCTCGAGCGTGATCTCGACCTGCCCCGCGGCGTCGAAACCGCGGCTGCGAAACTCCGTGCGGCGGCCGCCTCGCGCCATGCCGCCGAAGAGTTGCTCGAAGAAGTCGCTGTGCAGACCGGAATCCGTGTCGCCGCCCCGATCGAACTGCCAATCCGGCGGCGGCCGGAATTCCTCACCGGCTTTGCGCGTGCCGAGCGCGTCGTACGCGGCGCGTTTCTCCGGGTCGCGCAACACCTCGTACGCCTCGCCGACCTCTTTGAATCTCGCTTCGGCGTCCTTCTCTTTGCTGACGTCCGGATGGAACTTGCGCGCGAGCTTGCGGTAAGCGCGCTTGATCTCGTCGGCCGAGGCGTCCCGCGCGACGCCCATGACCGTGTAGTAATCCTTGTATTCCACCGCGCTTATGTTACACATCGCCCCATGCAGGCAGACGAGTTTTTGGCGACGGCCGTTACCGCCATCGGCTTCGTCGCAGCTGCTCTCGCGTCCTTGCACGCGCTGCTCCACAAGCGCCGCCCGCAATCGGCGTTTGGATGGATCGCATTGTCTCTTTCGCTGCCGCTCGTGGGTCCGCTTCTCTATTACTTTTTCGGAATCAACCGCGTCGAAGCGCGCGCGCGCAAGCTGCTGAATCGGCACCCGGAGCTCGAGTGCCCAACGGAGTTCGTCGGCACGCCGCCGCCGGCGCTGCTGCCGCTCGCGCGGCTCGGGCTCGCCGTCAGCGGTTGGCCGCTGACGGCCGGCAACCGCGTCGAGCTGCTGCACGACGCCGCAAAAATCTTCGACGCGATGATCGAGGCGATCGACGAAGCTCACGAGTACGTCTACTTCAGCACGTACATCTTCGACGGCGGGCCGCTCGGACGCCGCTTCGCGGCAGCACTCGTCGCCGCGGCCGAGCGCGGGGCGGATGTCCGCATGCTGCTCGACGGAGTCGGCGAGTGGTACTCGTGGGAACGTGCCGGCAAGTTGTTCCGCGGCACGCGCGTGAAGTTCGCGCGGTTCTTACCCTCGCGCCTGTGGCCGCCGACGATCAGGCTCAACCTGCGCAACCACCGCAAGATCCTCGCCGTCGACGGCCTCGTCGCGTTCACGGGCGGCATCAACGTTCGCGATCGCTACCTCGACGGAGCGGAAGACGAGCGCATCGTCGACTCGCACTGCCGCATCGCAGGGCCCGTCGTCACCCAGATCGAGACGGTGTTCCTGCGCGACTGGCACTTCGCGACAGGGGACGGGAGCGCGGCCCCGCGCCGGGTGCCGCAGCCGGCCGGCGAAGCGCTCTGCCGCGCGGTTGCCGATGGCCCCGATGCGAACCTCGACCGGCTCACGACGCTGATCACGGGCGCCATCGGCTCGGCTCGCAGGCGCGTCGCGATCATGACGCCCTACTTCGTGCCGCCTCGCGAGCTCATCGCCCCGTTGCAGGCCGCAGCGCTGGCCGGCGTCGACGTTGCCGTCATTCTGCCCGCGCGCAACAACTTGCCGTACGTGCAGCGCGCGACGCGTCACATGCTGTGGGAGCTGTTGCAGCGCGGCGTGCACGTGTATTACCAACCGCCGCCGTTCGTCCACAGCAAGCTGTTCTACGTCGACGACTACTACGCGCAGGTCGGCTCGGCGAACTTCGACGCTCGCAGCCTACGCCTGAACTTCGAGATGAACGTCGAGATCGTCGACCGCGACACGGTCACGGAGCTCGCGCATCACTTCGAGGCCGTGCGCGCGCGCTCCACCCGCGTGACTCTCGCCGACGTCGACAACCGCCCCCTGCTCCAGAAAGCCGTCGACGGAGCCGCCTGGCTGTTCTCGCCTTATCTCTGAGCGCCCGCAGCGGCCACGAGCGGCTTCTGCACCGGCGGCACGATCAGAACGTCACAGGGCAACTCGCCGGCAACGAGCTCCGCGGTATTGCCGAAAAACGACGCCGGCAACCCGCGGCTTTGCGCTGCACCGACGACCACGAGCTCGGCGCACTTGTGCGCAGCCGCATCGAGGATTGCGACACGCGAGTCCTCGACGACCTCCACCTCGGCGCACCCGAACGCGCGCGCAAAGCACCGGCTCGCGTCGAGCACCGCGCCGCCTTGCGCGTCGCGGTCCGCGTGCGCCCCGGCCGCGGCCGCAACGATCGTTCGATAGCCGCCGAAACCGGCGCTCTTCACGAGCAGCAACGGACAACGGCTGCGTCGCATCAGCTGCCAGTCGGTGTCCGTCAAACGTGGAGAGGCTCGCTCGTGCACGCCGAGCACGAGTAGATCGGCGCACGACTCTTCCGCCGCGGTCAGGATGGCCTCGTATGGCGGGATCGCCCATATGACGCGCGTGACGACCCGCCGGCCTCGCTCCCGCAGCGGTACTGCGAGGCGCTCCAGCTCGACTCGCGCCGCCATGACGGCGCGCGCACGACTCTCGCGCGATCGTGCATCGCCGCGATCGCAGCCGTCCGCTACGGCGGCGTCGAACACGCTGCTGACGAGCTCGATGCGCGCGTCGACGCTCTGCGCCAACTGCCGCGCATGGCCCGCCGCAAGCGGCAGGGAGCGCTCCCACGGCTTGAGCGCGATCACGATCCTTTGCAGGTTCATCGCCGCAAATGCTAGCGGCGACGCGCTTGGCCGAAAGTCCGTAGTTTCCGAACGCGCCCGCTCGCGACAGCGCCAGACCCTTGGCGGGCGCGCTACTCCGCGGTTGCGGCAGGCCCCGGGACGCCGCCGATCCGGTCGACCGCGTGCACGAGCTCGGCGACGGAGCGCAACTTCAGCTTGCGCATGACGCGCGCGCGGTGCAGCTCGACGGTACGCTGGCTAACACCGAGATCCATCGCGATGACTTTGTTCGCTTGGCCTTTGACGACGCGCTGCATGACTTCGGCCTCGCGCGGCGTGAGCAGCGCGAGCCGCGCGCGGATCGCGTCTTCCTCGGCACGAACCTTGCGGCGCTTGCCGTCGCCCTCGAGCGCTTTGTTGATTCGGTCGATGAGGTCCTGGTCGCGAAACGGCTTCTGCAGGAAATCGGTAGCGCCGGACTTCATCGCCGTGACCGCCATCGGCACATCGCCGTGGCCCGTGATGAAAATGATCGGAACCTCGGCGTTCCGCTCGTTCAAGCGCTGCTGGAGCTCGAGGCCGCTCAGACCCGGCATGCGAATGTCCGCCACGAGGCAGGAGTGCCGCGCGGGATCGTAGCTCTCGAGGAACTCTAGGGCCGATGCATACGCCTCGTGCCTCATCCCGATCGACCTGAACAGCATGCCGAGCGCGTCGCGCACCGCGGCATCGTCATCGACGAGATAGATGATCGGTTTGTCGTCGTTCATGGCCGCTCGCGCTCTTCGCTTTGCTCCGCCGGAAGATCGATCGAGAATACGGCGCCGCCCGCAGGGTTGTCGGAGTACGAGAGGTTGCCGCCGTAAGACTGGACGATGGTCTTACTGATCGCAAGGCCCACGCCGAGCCCGTCGCGCTTCGTCGTCACGAACGGGTGAAAGATGTTCTCTCCGAGCTGCGGCGATACGCCGTGACCGTGATCGGTGACCGTGATGCGCACGCCGCCGTGCTCGCCCGTTTTCGTCTCGATGACGACCCCGCGGTCGCGTCCCACACCGCCGCGCATGGCATCGACGGAGTTGCGCGTCAGATTCAGCAATACCTGCTGGATCTGCACGGCGCCGGCGCTGACCTTCGGCAGACCCTTGCTGCAGTGCACGTGAACCGGAATCCCTTCCGAATGAGCGTCCGCCTCGACGAGACTCATGACGTCGGCCACGACCTGGTTTACATCGAGCGATTGCGTCTCGACCTCCTGCTTGCGAATGAAGCGGCGCAGATTGTCGATGACTTGACCCGCGCGGCGCGCCTGGTCATCCATCTTGCCGCAGATCTCGAACAGCGTCGCGACGTCGAAATCCTCGCGTTGCATGAGGCGCTTCGCCGCCTGCGCATACGTGGCAATGGCGCTCAGCGGCTGATTGATCTCGTGCGCGATGCCTGCCGCCATCTCGCCCATCAAACTGAAACGGCCGACGTGCGCGAGCTTCAGCTCGAGCGAGCGAGCGCGCTGCTCCGCGGCGCGCTGCGCCGAGAGATCGCGGATGATGCCGACGAAACGCCGGCGACCTTTGTCGACGGCTTCCCCGACCGAGAGCGATACGGGGAAAGTCTCGCCGTTCGCACGGCGGCCCTCCACTTCGCGCCCTTTGCCGATGATGTGCGCTTCGCCCGTCTCGACGTAGCGGGCCACGTAGCCGTCGTGCTCCGCATGATACGGCTCACCCATCAACACGTTGACGTTCTTGTCGAGCACATCGGCGGATGCGTGGCCGAACATTCGCTCGGCCGCCTTGTTGAACGTCACGATCTTGCCGCGCTCGTCGATCACGACGATCGCATCGACCGCCGCATCGAGCAACGCTTGGAATTCGGCGGCGACCATTGCTGTGTATTCCGGGACCGATACCGAGGGTGGGGCCATACGTAGTTTCCGCTACGGCGTTGGGGGTTCAGCGAGCACCGCCGTACGGGTAGGCGCAGTATAAAGGCGCTGCGCCCAGCAGAGGGGAACGTGCCATGGCGGAGCAGAAACCCGTCCTCGTCGTCGTCGACCCGACGGCCAGTTTTCATCCTTCGATCGAGCGAGCCGTCTGGTATGCGCGTCACGCGCCGGCGCCGATCGAGCTTTTCATCAGCGACTATGCGCCGCAACTCGCGGGCGCCGGCGCCAGCGACGCGCGCGAGGCCGCGATCGAGCGGCATCGTTCGCGCCTCGAGCAACTTGCGACGCCGTTGCGCAGCGAGGGGCTCGCCGTCGAGACCGACGTGCGCTTCGACTACCCGCTGCACGACAGCGTAGTGCGCAAAGCATCCGACGTCGGTGCGGGGCTCGTCGTCAAGGACACGCACTACCACTCCATCTTGAAGCGTTCGATCTTCTCGAACACGGACTGGAGCTTGATCCGCAATTGTGCCGCGACGTTGTGGCTCGTGAAACCTCGCCCGCCGGGGCTGCGACCGTGCTTCGTGGCTGCCGTCGACCCGCTGCACGAGCGCGACAAGCCGGCGACTCTCGACAACGCGATCCTGACAGCCGCGCACTCGCTGCGCGACGTGCTCGGCGGCGAAGTGCACGTGTTTCACGCGTTCGACGTCACGACGGCCATCGCCGTTGCGTCCGATTCGGTGACGATGCCGATTGCGCTGCCGATCGACGAGCTCGCCGCCGCGATGCGCGCGGAGCATACGCAAGCCGTCGAGCGACTCTGTAAGCGCCACGGCGTTACGCCCGATCGCGTGCACGTCGTTCAGGGCGGCACGCGTCAGTCGTTACTGAACCTGACGGACCAGTTACGCGCCGACGCCGTAGTCATGGGAGCCGTTTCGCGCAGCGGCCTCAAAGGCCTGTTCCTCGGCAACACGGCCGAGGACGTGCTCGACCGCTTGCATTGCGATCTCGTGATCGTGAAGCCCGAGGGATTCAAGGCCGTGCTCTCGGGCTGACGTTGCCGCGCAACGGCGCTAAAGTCGCGAACGGGCAAGGAGAACGCAAATGCGCACGACTTTAGGCTACTTAGGCGCGCTCGCGGCCGTCTCGCTCTTGGGTCTAGCGGCAGCACAACAACCGCCGACGATGGAGGAACGTGTCGCGAGCCTCGAGTCCGCGCTCGCGACGCTCGAGACGCGATTCGGCTTGCAGAGCACGCGCCAACCGAACATCGGCGGGGACACCGGGATCGGCATCGAAAGTCGAATCACCGCGCTCGAGCGTTCGATCGAGCGAATCGCGGCCGACGTCGACCGCACGGCGCGGCTCGCCGACAACGCGGCGCGCGACGCGGCGAGCGCGCAGCGCCTGGCCGAGCAAGCGCAGCGCGACCTCGCGATGCGGCGTTAGGCGCCGAGGATCAGCGCGTGCTGACGGGCTGGTCCACGCTGCGGCCAGTCGCGTCGGAGCGCTGCACCGAGCGCAGATAGTCGACGAGCTTCGCGATGGCCTCGCGCACGGCCTGTTGAGCCACGACGTCCGCGCCCTCCTCGACCCAGAACTCATACCCCCACACGGGCATCGTGCGGGTTCCGTGTGCGCGCTTGTCGATGCCGCGGCCGTCGATGACGTCGCGAATCATCGCCGCGGGAAACTCGCCGTAGCGCCTGCCGATCGTCGTGAGATCCGGTACTGCGGTGTTCAAGCTGCGCGAGACGGGACCGTCGCCGCGCGCGCCGGCGCCGTGGCAACTCGCGCAGAAGCGGTCGAAGAGCTCCTCGCCGCTGTAGTCGGCGAGCGTGACCGCATCGAACGCGGCCGCGCTGCCGGCGAGCCCCAAGGCAATGAGCGCCGCGGCCAGCCGCGCGCGTCGCAAGTTAGTCGACATCGGGAACCTCGAAGTCCAGTGGCTTGATGATGACGAGATCGCACGGCAGTCGATCGAGCACGCGCTCGGCCGTGCTGCCGATGAAAAGGCGCTTCAAACCGCGGCGCGCGACGGCGCCCATGACGACGATGTCGGCCGCGTGCTCGCTCGCAGCCTTCTGCAAGCACTCGTGAGCCATACCTTCGTACAGGTGCGGATGGCCTCGAAGCGCCGCGTGCGTGTCAAGAAAACGCGCCATGGCCGCGCGGTGCTCGTCGGCGATCAGCTTCACGGCGTCCGGGGGAAGCTCGGCGCCGAGCGGCGTGCCGTACGAATGCACGACGTGCAGATGCCCGCGCAGCACGCGCGCGAGATCGGCCGCGAACGTGAAGATGCGATCGTCGAGCGCAGCCGGCTTGTCGTGCTCGTTCAGCGGGTCGACGGCCGCGAGCACGACGGGCTCCGCCGCGAGCTTGCGATCCTTGACGAGCAAGAGCGGCACGGGGCATTCGCGGATCAACTGCCAATCGACGTTCGTCAGCAGCGTGCGTTGCGCGAGGTTGTGATGATGCGCGTCCTTCGCAACCAGCCAGTAATCGTGCGCGGCCGCCTTCTCGACGATTGCGGCACCGAAGGGATGCTGGCAGACCGCATCGACGCTGACGGACAGGCCTTGCTGGCGCAGCGGCGCGGCGAAGCCCTCGAGCGTGCGGCGTAGGTTCTTCTGCGCTTCCTCTCGCACCGCAGCGGCGCCTCGGGCGCCGCTCACGGCCGGGTCGTAGTCGCACGCGAACAGCTCGAGCCGGGCCCCTACCTGCTTGGCCAGCCACGCGGCTCGCCCGAGCGCCGGCTGGTGCGAGCCCGCCGCCGGGTCGACGACGACCAGAATCGTGTTCTCCCTCATGCGCTACGCTGCTCGATCTATCTTCTCAGAAAACGTCGGTAACTCGTTGGTTTGTCACAGATCCAGCAGCCGCGCTCATGCTATACCGAGTAGCCTTCCGCGCTGAACGGCAGCGTGCGAACGCGCTGCTTCGTCGCGGCGAAGATCGCGTTCGCGATCGCGGGCGCCGCCGGCGGGAACGCCGGCTCGCCGCAGCCCGTCGGCGAATAGTCGGTATCGAGGAAGTGCACGTCGATCTCGGGCACCTTGTCGATACGCACGATCGGGTACTGGTGGAAGTTCGTTTGCTCGACCTTGCCGCCTTCGAACGTGATCTTGAGGCCCATCGCCGTGGAGAGCGCGTCGATCACGGAGCCCTGGCACTGATTCTCGGCCGTGCTCAGGTTCACGATCGGGCCGATGTCGGCGACGACCCAGACCTTGTGCACCTCGACCTTCCTGTTCGCGTCGACGCTGACCTCGGCAACCTCGGCGAAGTGGCCTTGGTGGCTGAAGTGGAACGCAAGCCCGAGCCCGCGGCCGGCCGGCAGCGTGCGACCCCACTGCGCGCGCTGCGCGACGGCCTTGATCACGTTGACGGCGCGGCCCGTGTGCAGGCCGCCGCCGAACGGCCCGGCCGCCGTCGCACGCGGCTCGCCCATGAGCTCGACCAAGAAATCGACGTAGTCGCGGTTCGCGGCCACGGCGCACTCGTGCAGGAAGCTCTGGATGCAGAACGCGATGACGTTGCTGCCCGGCGCGCGCCACGGTCCCGTCGGAATCTTCGACGGGATCATCGACTGCGCCATGCGCTGGTTCGCCATGACGTTCGCCGGGAACTCCGTCTTGTCGATCGTCGCAGCCGAGACCGGCTGCTGGCCGTCCATCGTGAACGTGATGAAGTGGTTCTGATACGCGGTCAGCTTGCCGGCGCTGTCGACTGACGCTTTCATCGCTTGAAAGCCGCCCGGACGGTAATAGTCGAACGCCATGTCGTCTTCACGCGTCCATTGCACCTTGACCGGAACGCCGCCGGCTTGCTTCGAGACGAGCGCGGCTTCGCAGACGCTGTCGTTCGCGAGCCGGCGGCCGAAACCGCCGCCGCCGCGCAGCTGGTGCAGCGTGACTTTGTCTTTCGGCAGCTTCAGCAGCTCCGCCACCGCGTCGACCGCATTCTGCGGCGTCTGCGTCGGCGCCCAGATCTCAATGCTGTCGCCTTTGAACCAGGCCGTGCAGTTCTGCGGCTCGAGATCCGCGTGCGAAACGTAGTGATACGTGTAGAACGCTTCGACGGTCTTGCCGGCGCCGAACGCGGCGTCGACGTTGCCGCCCTCGCCGAGCACCTGCTGCGGAGCTTTCGTCGCGAGCGACTTCGCCTGTGTCACGGAATTCGTCCAGCTATCGCTCGACGCTTGCGCCGTGTCCCATTGCACCTCGAGCGCCTTCTTCGCCTGTAGCGCATTCCACGTCGAGTCGGCGACGATCGCCACACCCGACAACGTGGCCGCGGCCGCGGGATTGAAGCTGATCGGGTCGCCCGAATGCGCGACGATGAACGCGTTCTTGACGCCGCGCATCGTCTTCACGCGATCGAGATTGGCCGAGGTCGCGCGCGCGCCGATCGCCGGCGCCTTCGCGAATGCGGCGAACAGCATGCCCGGGACGCGCTGATCGATGCCGAACAACGGCTCGCCGCGCACGAGCTTCGCATTGTCGACGCCCGTGACGCGCGTGCCGAGCAAGCGGAAGCTGCTCTTCGGCTTGAGCGTGAGGCTCTTGGCGTCG